>WNFL01066561.1_pt2 | contig 14880 bp, 16 predicted proteins | sample 5400361 | NCBI WGS metagenome assembly WNFL01 (sample SAMN13153351, study PRJNA577476) | soil metagenome | isolation source: 40 cm soil on Douglas fir-dominated hillslope | place: USA:California | collected 2013-09-17
GAAGCGCGAATGTCCGCGTTGGTATGGCGCAAAATGATCGCGGCACCGGCGGGCAATTGAAGCGCCGCCTTCAAGGGATCGGGCAGGCGCTTTTCGTCGGTCATCAGAATCAGCGCCGGCAGCCTACTGTGGGGAAGCTTCGCATTGAGGGCGCGGGCTGCCCTTGCTAGTTGTTCGCGATGCAGTCCCAATGTCATGGCCCGTGACGTCCGAAGCAAAGATCATATCCGCAAATCCGGCCGAGAACCTCAAGACGGTTCTCGCGCGCATCGCTGCGGCGAGGAAGGCCGCGCTCGCGCCCGCGCCGGAAACAAACCTCGTCGCCATCGCCAAGGGCCACGCTCGCGAGCGCATTCTCTCCGTGCTTGAAGCCGGTCACCGCATATTCGGCGAGAACCGGGTGCAGGAGGCCAAAGCGAAGTGGCCGTCCTTGCAGGCCGAATTTTCGGGCATCGAATTGCATCTGGTCGGGCCACTGCAAACTAACAAGGTGCGCGAGGCGCTCGAGCTTTTCGATGCGATCCATTCGCTCGACCGCTTGAAGCTGGCCGAAGCATTGAAGGCCGAACTGGCCAAGCGCGGCAGCGGCAAAACGCTGCGCCTGTTCGTGGAGGTGAACACCGGGGAGGAAGCGCAAAAGGCGGGCGTGGCGCCCAAAGAGACCGCTGGCTTCGTCAGACTGTGCCGCGACGAGCTCGGCCTTCCCGTAATCGGCTTGATGTGCATTCCGCCGCTCGACGAGGAGCCCGCGCTGCATTTCGCACTGCTGAAGAAGCTCGCGCAGGCATGCGGCCTATCCTATTTGAGCATGGGCATGAGCGCGGATTTCGAAACCGCGATCCGATTCGCCGCGACCCATGTCCGCGTCGGCACCGCCATTTTCGGCGAGCGGACGGGTTAACGCTGCACGATCAACCGGTCATCGGTCTTCAGTTGCGCGAGCGCGTCCAAAAGATCGCGGAGCGTGAGCGCAACGCAGCCGGCAGTCGGAGAAAAATCGGCCCGCGAGACGTGAACGAAGATGGCGCTGCCGCGCGCAGGGATGACCGGCGCGTCGTTGTAGCCGACGACGAGAACGACATCGTAGAGACCGTCATCGCGCCACATGGATTCAGTGCTCGAGCGATGCGGAAACCCGACCAGCTGATTGTAGTCAGCATCGTCAGGGGTTTCGCACCAGCCGTCATGTTCGTGAAGCGCCGAAACGGGAAGCGCGCAGTTTGGCGCGGCCAAGCGGTCGGCGCGATACAGGACTCGGCGCAAGGGCCACGTGCCCATCGGCGTCACGCCATCGCCTTCGCAAAGTTTTTCACCAATACCGCCGCGCCCTACAGCGCAGCGGCGCGCACCCACGCCCCAATCTGCGAAATAAAATTGACCTTGGCGCCCGACGACGATGTTCATTCTGAAGAATTTAGGACAGGCGTTGCTTGATGTCCGCCTCAAAGTGCCGGTGGCAGAGACACGAGATGCTTCTTGTTTTCGATTGCGTTTTGGTAGGCCAATGCCGCGCGCGCCGCTATGGCAGGATCGACGCCTTGCTTTTTCAACGCGTTCATCAGAGCCGGAAGGCCGGGAACTGCCTCGCCGGGCAATGACGGCTTCACCGGCACAGCAGAAACGACCGGATGCACCGGCGCCCGGGCGCCGGCCTTGGCCAATTCGGTCCGCTTATCGCCAAGACCGATCCAGCCGGCCACCGTCTCGCCGAAATCCTTGCCGGTTTTCTCCGTGAAGATGACGTCCGCGAGAGAAGCGAGCGCGCCGACGAGGCCCCCGAAAAGTGCGCCCCCGGCGACTTCGGCCGCACCCGACATCGTGTCGCCGGTGAGCCGGCGATAAATCGTGCTGACGATCGGAATGTGCTGCAGCGGGTTGACGACGTCGAGAAAATCGGCAAAGCCGAAGCCGCGATGTTCGGGCTTCGCCGTTTTCGCCGGCGCGGGAATCGCGGCCGAGGGGGGCAAAAAGGTGACCGAGCTTGTGCTCGCGGCCATGGGAGGCTTTCGCAACGTCGCACCGTGCAGAAGCAATATTCCGGCCAGTTCGAAGGGGCTGATTTTGCAGAGTTTTTTGTCAGGCTGTCGAGCATCCGGCAATTATTGCCGGCCTAAAGCAGGTGCCCGCCCTTTGTCGCCTTGACGCGCAGATAATCGCGATTGTGGACATTGTCGGGGAAGCTGTGCGGAACGCGTTCGACGACCTCGATGCCGGCCTGTTCGAGCGCGGATACTTTATCGGGGTTGTTGGTCATGAGCCTGACTTTGCTGTAGCCCAAAAGCGTCAGCATGCGCGCCGCGACATCGTAGAGCCGTTCATCCTCGGCGAAACCAAGACGACGATTCGCCTCCATGGTGTCGAAGCCCTCGTCTTGCAGGCGATAGGCGCGCAGCTTGTTCATCAGGCCGATGCCGCGGCCTTCCTGCGCGAGATAAAGCAGCACGCCGCCGCCCGCCGCGGCAATGGCCTTGACCGCGCCGCGCAATTGATCGCCGCAATCGCATTTCAGCGAGCCCAAGAAATCTCCGGTAAAGCATTCGGAATGAATCCGCGCGAGCACCGGCCCGGGAGGAGCAAGGGCGGGAGTGTGTTTGTCGCCGATGATGACGGCATAATGTTCCTGGCCGCCATTGCTCGGGCGAAACGCGGCGAGCTCGGCATCCTCGGCACCATCGAGCGGAACGCGCGCCCGCGTCAGAAGCTGCAAAGTCAAAGCCAGACTGCCTTCGAAATGGCGAATATCATCTACCGAAACCTCGGCGAGCGACGCCTTCGTCAGCAAGCGCTCGCGCGTCTTGTCCGCTGCTTTGAACAGCGCCGTCGCCGGTAACAAACCCGCGAGCTTAGCCAGAATGACGCTCGCCGCGGCGGCATCGGGCGGTGCCGAACGGGACGCTTCGAATGGCCCCTTCAGGGGAAAATCGAGATCGGTCGCGGGATCCGCAATGGCACGCAGTTCCGCGGCTGACACGTTCGCGGCGAGCGGAACGGCGACAACCTCGGGCGTATAAAGACGGATCTTCAATGTTGCCGCGCGGGCGTGGGTAAGGATAGAAGACGGCGTGCCGCAGAGCTTGACGAGCGCGGCGAGCGTTGTGTCGGAAACGGTTTCCGCCGCAACCGCGATTGCGCTCTCGCCTCGTTTGGCTGAGCGAATGAAGACCGGCGCGCCGCGCCGTAATTCCCCGGCCGCCCGTTCGACAAGATGCTCGGGCGGCAAGAGAGGTGCGGTGCGCGGCTTGTTTTGCGCTCGCCTGGGTGCGCGCTTGCCGGTTTTTTTGGCGGTCATGGCTTGGACATACACCGGGCTCAAGAAACGGGATAGAGTTTCGCGCATTATCCATGGGTAGGGGCTTAGGAGCAGAGTATGCGAAGTGCAAAGCGCGTTCTTCTCGTGGACGACGACGAGATGCTGCGCGTCTCCTTGGCCGAGCAATTGGCCGCCGGCGGGATCTATGAAACTGTCGAAGCCCCAACCTATGCCGAAGGCCTCAAGAAGGGCCTGGAGGGACTTTACGAATTCATGGTGCTCGACGTGTCCCTGCCCGACGGCGACGGACGCGTGTTGTGCCGCGCGTTTCGCGACGCGGGCGTGACCTGCCCGATCGTGATTCTGACCGCTTCGGATTCGGATGCCGATACGATCGCGGGCCTCAAAGCCGGCGCGAACGACTACATCACCAAGCCGTTTCGCGTCGCCGTGCTGATGGCGCGCGTGGACGCGCATTTGCGCAGCCACGGCTCAAGCGAGGAAGCCATCTACAGGATCGGCCCCTACACGTTCCGGCCGAGCGCGAAAATCCTCCTCGAAGGCAGCAAGCGCGTCCGGCTGACGGAGAAGGAAACCAATATTCTCAAATATCTCCAACGCGCCGGCGGAACGGTGAGCCGCGAAGTGCTGCTGCACGAAGTGTGGGGCTACAACCCGGCGGTGTCGACGCACACGCTGGAAACGCACATCTACCGGCTGCGGCAAAAAATCGAGCGGGATCCTTCTCACGCTCAGCTACTGCTGACGGAAAGCGGAGGATACAGGCTCAACCCCTGAAGGGGTTGAGCGGAAATCGGAAACCAGAAATCAGAAATTGGAATAAAAAATTCTGAGTTCTGATTTCTGACTTCCGACTTCGGGCGCGACAGCGCCCTATTCGTGCCGAAGCGCCTCGATGGGATCGAGACGCGCGGCGCGGCGCGCCGGGAAAAAGCCGAAAGCGATTCCGATCCCCGCCGATACGGCGAAGGCGAGTGCCACGACTCCCGCCGACGGCGCGAACGGAAGATTGAAGTAACGGGAAAATCCGGCCGATGTTCCCAAGCCGACCGCGATCCCCATCGCCCCGCCGAAGGCCGACATCATCACCGCTTCGACGAGGAACTGCGTGAGCACGTCCTTCTCGCGGGCGCCGATCGCGAGCCGGATGCCGATTTCGCGGGTGCGCTCGGTGACCGAGACCAGCATGATATTCATGATGCCGATGCCGCCGACGACGAGGCTGATGCCGGCGATCGCGGCAAGGAAGACGGTGAGTATTCCGGTCGTCTGCTGCATCACTTGCGTGATCTGAGCCATGTCATTGGCCTGAAAATCGGACGGCGCGGCGGGGGTGAGATGACGGCGCTCGCGCATCAGCTGGGTGACGTCGCCGATGATCTTGGGCACATCCTCGGCTTGCGCGCCAGCGATCCACACCATGCCCACATTGGTGTTCCCGGTTAAGCGCCGGTGCATCGCGCGAATCGGCATGACGACGATGTCGTCCTGGTCTTGACCGAAGGTTGATTGCCCCTTGGGTTCGAGAATGCCGACCACTTCGCACGGCGCCGCGCCGACGCGGATTTCGGTGCCGAGCGGATTCTGGCTGCCGAACAGCGCGGCCCGCAAAGTCTGGCCCAGGATGCAGACGGTTCGCCCGGCACGGATTTCCGCTTCGGCGAACAGCCGGCCCTGGGCGGCGTCCCAATCGCGCGCCGTGAAATAGGCATTGTCGGTGCCCATGACTTGCGTCGAGTGGTTCTGATTGCCCGACACCGCGATATCAGTGCGGACCGCCACGGGCGCCACTGCGCGCACATTGGCGACCTCCCGCGTGATCGCTTCGGCATCTTCGATCGAAAAGGGCGGCGCGCCGCTCGCGGCTCCTCCGCCGCCGAAACCGCGCCGCGCGCCGGGCTGCAGAATGACGAGATTGCGCCCGAGCGAAGCGATGCTGGAGGTGACGCTTTCCGAAGCGCCGTTGCCGAGCGTCACCAGCGCGATGACCGCGCCGACGCCGATGACGATGCCGAGCGTGGTCAGGGTGGCGCGCAACATGTTGCGGCGAAGTTCGCGCAGCGCGAGCAGGATTGCGTTGGCGATCATGGCGCCGCCTTGGTGTCGCGCCCGATGCGGTCATCGCGCTCGATATGGCCGTCGCGAAAGCGGATATGCCGGCCGGCATAGCGGGCGATCTCCTCTTCGTGGGTCACGACCACGACGGTGATGCCGTGCTCTTTGTTCAGCGAGCTCAACAACGTCATGATCTCATGGCCGCGTTCGGTGTCGAGATTGCCGGTCGGCTCGTCGGCGAAGATCACGTCGGGACTGGTCACCAGAGCGCGCGCGATGGCGACGCGCTGCTGCTGACCGCCGGAAAGCTCCGACGCCGTATGGTTTTCGCGGTCGGACAATCCAACCAGAGAAAGCGCGCGTTTGGCCAGCACGCGCCGGGCCGCTCTGCCCATGCCGCGATAAATCAGCGGCAGCTCGAGATTCTCAAGCGCGGTCGTGCGTTTTAAGAGATTGAAGCCCTGAAACACGAAGCCGATATAGTTTCGGCGAATCAGGGCGCGCTCATCGCGGGTCAAGGTGCTGACATCGACGCCGCGAAAAAAATAATGTCCGGTCGTCGGCGTATCGAGGCAGCCGAGAATATTCATGGCGGTGGATTTGCCCGAGCCCGAGGGCCCCAGCACCGCGACGAATTCGCCGCTATCGATGGTGAGATTGATGCGATCGAGCGCCACGACCGCCGCTTCGCCTGCGCCATAGACCTTGCGAACATCCATCAGCCTGATGAGATCGCGCGCGATCGATAAATCCGTGACTTTGGGAGACAGGCCCAGGACGGGCGCGACATTCGCGGCTGCGCGAGGGTCCGGGCGGGAAGGGTTGACGAGGCTCATCCTCAATTCGCGCGCGCGGAAACGTCCGTGATGACTTTCTCGCCGGGTCTCAGTTCGCCGGAGAGCACCTGGGTCAGCTTGCCGTCGCTCCGGCCGATTTTCAGATCGCGCGGCACGGGCTTCGCTTCCTCAAGCACCCAGACGCGACCGACCAATTCGCCATTCGTCGCGCGCGCCAAAGGCGGCGCCGTCGCATCGCGAGCGGGTGGCGTAAAGCGGAGCGCACCGTTGGGCACCAACAGCGCATCGCCGGATTGCGCGACCAGGATATCGACCGTCGCGGTGAGCCCTGGACGAAGCAAGTGCGCGGCGTTGTCGACGGTGAGCACGCCCTGATAGGTCACGACGCCGTTCGTCGTTTTGGGCGCGTTATGGAGCGAGGTGAGCTTGGCGTCGAAGCGGCGCTGCGGAAACGCATCCACGGTAAATGTCGCGGACTGGCCCTCGTGCACCTGGCCGATATCGGCCTCGTCGATGTCGACTTTGAGCTCCATCATCGCAAGATCGCTGGCGAGCGTAAACAAGACCGGAGTCTGAAACGAAGCCGCAACGGTCTGGCCCGGCTCGACTCGGCGGTCGAGCACGACGCCGTCGATCGGAGAACGTACGGCTGCCTTGTCGAGCGAGGTCTGATGAAGCTGGACTTGTGCGGCGGCATTTTCGACGTCGGCTTTCGCTTTGGCAACGGACGCCACCGCGCGCGCATAGTCGGCTTCGGCGGTCTGGCGATCCTGAGCCGAAACGATACCGCGTCCGAACAGCGCCAGCGCGCGATCGCGGCGCTCCTTGGTTTCGCTGACGGTCGCTTCGCTGGTGGTGACGCTGGCCTGCGCCGCGCCCAACGCGGCTTGCGCCTGAGCGAGCTGAGCTCTGATCTGGTCGGTGTTGATGAGGGCGAGCACTTGGCCCTTGGCGACACGGTCGTTGTAGTCGACATTGACTCGATCCACGCGCCCTGAAATCTCCGCTCCGACATCGACCTGGTTTTCCGGCTGCAATGTGCCCGTCGCACTGACGGTGACGACGAGCGGAGCGCGCGCTGCTTCAGCCGTGACATAGGCGGGTTTTGTCGCGCCGGCCGAAAAATAATAATAACCGGCGCCGGATGCGGCGATCAGCACGACCGCGGCTGCCAACAGGGTTCGGCCCCGCGTCCAGACGCGACGCTTGGGCAAATCGAGCCCCAAGCGGCGGGAAAGGTCGGAATCGGGAGTAGGCAGGTGCTCGTTCATCTCCGTGCCGTCAAAACGCCTTGATTTTGTCCCTTCTATTTAACGGCCCGGAAGGGCAAAGTCCCGTGAACACTCCAAAATCCTGGTTTCCAGGGCCTTTATTTAAAGCCTGTTAACCCTTCGGGTTTACAGGCTGCGTCGAGGGGTATTATGGCCCGTGAGCATGAAACCGTCGGCCAACGGCCGTCTGGGGTAAATCGTGGCGGATTCGAGCCGCCGCAGAGCTATTTCCAGCCGGACGACAAGCCGCCCAAGCGCCGCTCCCTGCTGCGCTACACCCTCATGGTCGGGCTCATCTGGGGCCTTTTTGCCGGCGGCCTCGTCTTTTCGCATTGGCTGGCCGAGTTCCCCGACGCCCGCCACCTCCTGGTCTACGATCCCGGCAGCGACATCACGCTGATCGACGCCAAGGGGCGCACGATCGCGCGGCGCGGCCATAATCAAGGCGAAGTGGTTGCCGTAGGCAAGCTGCCCGATTATGTCGGCAACGCCTTCATCGCCGTCGAGGACCGGCGCTTCCGCTATCATTTTGGGATCGATCCTTGGGCGTTGGGTCGCGCGGTCGTCGCCGACGTCACGGAACGTGGCTTGGTGCAGGGCGGTTCCACGCTCACGCAGCAGCTGGCGAAGAATCTGTTTTTAAAGCCCGATCGCACCTTCAAGCGGAAGATCGATGAAGCCGTTCTCGCCCTCTATCTCGAGCGGCGCTACACTAAGGATCAGATCCTCACGCTCTATTTGAACCGCGTCTATTTCGGCGCCGGCGTTTATGGCATTGAAGCCGCCGCCGAGCGCTTCTTCGGGAAGCAAGCGAAAGATTTGACGCTGACCGAAGCCGCCGTGCTGGCCGGCAGCGTCAAAGCGCCGTCGCGGTACAATCCGGAGGCCTCGGCGGAAGCGGCGATGATGCGGGCGGCCGTGGTGCTGGGCGCGATGGAGGAACAAGGATTTATCGGCGCGAGCCAGCGTCAAGCCGCCGTGGCATCGAGACCCAAAATCGCCAGCCGTACGGCGACGCCCGGTGCCGGCTATTTTGTCGATTACGCGGTTTCCATGGTTCCGGCGTTTGCGGGACATGCGGACGAGCGGCTTATCGTAGATACCACGCTCGACCTCGACCTCCAGACGGCAGCCGAGCGTGCCCTCGACTCCGGCCTCGCCAAGGACGGAAAGGCGCTGGCCGCGACGCAGGGCGCGCTTGTCTCCATGACGACGGATGGCGCGGTGCGGGCACTCGTCGGCGGGCGCTCTTACGACGACAGCACGTTCAACCGCGCTATCGACGCCAAGCGCCAGCCGGGTTCGGCGTTCAAGCCTTTCGTGTATCTCGCGGCTCTCGAGCACGGCCACAAGCCTAGCGATGAAGTCGTCGACGGGCCCGTCACGATCGACAAGTGGCAACCGGAAAACTACGAGGGCGAGTACGAAGGCACGATCACGCTCGCGCACGCGCTCGCGCATTCCTCCAACTCGGCCTCGGTGCAATTAACCAGGGAAGTGGGTCCTGACGTGGTGGCGCGCGTCGCCCATCGGCTCGGCGTCGCCGGAGAATTGCACGTCGTGCCCTCGCTCGCGCTCGGGACCTCCGAAGTAACCCCGATCGAACTCACCGCGGGCTATGCCGCTTTCGCCAGCGGCGGCATCGGGGTCATTCCCTACGCGATTGTCCGTGTACGGACCGTATCGGGCAAGGTGTTGTACGAGCGTCAGGGATCGGGCCTCGGCCGCGTGATCAACCCGGAACAGGAAGCCGACATGACGGCGATGATGGTCGGCACGATCACGGAAGGCACGGGCCGGCAAGCCGCGCTCGACGGCCGTCCGGTGGCGGGCAAGACCGGCACCTCACAGGATTATCGCGACGCGTGGTTTGTCGGCTTCACCGCCGACTACGTCACCGGCGTGTGGATCGGCAATGATACGGGCGCGCCGATGAAGAAGGCGACGGGCGGCGGCTTGCCCGCGCGAATCTTCAAAGCGTACATGACGAAGGCCGAAGCGGGTCTTCCCTTTACTCCGCTGGCTGGAACGAATCTTCCCGAGGCCGAAGACGAACCCTTGAGCGAAGAGCCGCTCGCTCAAGCCGACGAGGTCGAAGCCAAGAAAAGCGACGCGGATCTGATCGCCCAGTTCGAAAATCTGCTGGATAAGCTCTTCTAGAGCATGATCCGATTTAACAGAATCGGATCATGCTCTAGAGTCTTTGATTTGCCGCGCAAATTTACGGCGAACCGCCCGGGCGGCTTCGCCGCCCTTGTTCATATGAGGCGCGCAAAGCGCGCCGGGCACTTCGCCGAATTGCGCTCTAAGACACCTTGTCGGCGCGGTTGCGGGGCGCGTAACGATGCAAGAGCGCGCCGTTTTCGCTCAGCCAGTTTTGGCTTTTGTCGGTGTGCGACACGAGTGTTTCCACCAAACGCCAAAAGCGCGGCCGGTGGTTCAGTTCGCGCAAATGCGCGACTTCATGCGCGACCACGTAATCGAGCACTTGCGGCGGAGCAAGAATGAGGCGCCAGGAAAACGACAGGCTCCTCGCCGAAGAGCAGGAACCCCAGCGGCTCGAGGTGTCGCGAATGGTGATGCGTTTGGGCTGAACGCCGAGCTCGCCGGCATATTCGGCGACGCGCTCGTCGATCTTGAGGCGCGCTTCGCGTTTCAGCCAGTCGATGAGACGCCGCGTCACGTGCTCGGCGCGGCCTTCAACGCGAATTGTCGGGCAAGATGCTTCGCGGTCGATCCAGACCGGCGTGCGTCCGCCCGTGCCGCTGCGGATGTGATGTTCGACGCCTCTCAGCATTACGGTCGATCCGGCCGTGAGTTGAACCGGCGGCGGCACGTTGGCCAGACGGCCGGCGATCCAATTTTTTTCCTTGCGCGCGAAATCGAACGCGCGATCAAGCGAGCGCGAAGACGGCGACACCACCGACACTTGGCCGGTCGAGGGATCGACCTTGACGATGAAGCGGCGCGCACGGGGATCCGTACGCAGAATGACTTCGATCGATTTGCCGTCGATTTTGAGCAGCTCGCGCTTCACGCGCCGCACGGCCGGCCGCTTGGCACCGCGCCAGAATTTTTTCAACGCACGCATGGAATTTCAGATCGCCCCCGACGCGATTTCCTCGCGTCACCTACGTCATTTTCGAAATCCCGAATGGATTTCGAATGCCTTTTTCTCCACCGGCATCGAACCATTTCGGTGAGGCCATTAAACGCCCCTCATTTTTGCTGACAAGCCCCATTTTCATTCTTGAGCGAACTTTCTTAGTTCCTTGAAAAAATGAGGTTTTCCAAGGATCCTTTGGCGGATGACGAGCTCTTGTCCGGGCTGCCCAATTTCTGTCGGTTTTGCCTCCGAAAAGGGCCTCGGATTGGCCCCGGCGCATGATAGAAGCGGGAATTCCTCGTGAACGACGGTAGACAGGGGAAGGGACGGCGCCAGTGACGGGATTGCAAAAAGACGCTGCGGCCGGATTGCTGGTCGGGGGACTGAGCACGGCTCTCCTCTTGGGCGCCTTCGCTTTCCAGTATCTGGGCGGATTGGCGCCCTGCGAGATGTGCATTTGGCAGCGCTGGCCGCATGGTGCGGCCATTTTGCTCGGGCTCGGCGGCGCGATGCTGGCCTTCAACCGCGTGATGCCGGAAAGGACGGCCCGTCTGCTTGCCTGGCTGGCGGTCATGGCGCTTGTCGTCACCGGTGTGCTGGGCGTTTTCCACGCCGGCGTCGAGTGGAAGCTCTGGGCCGGTCCCGCGCACTGCACGGGCGTGGGCTACGTGCCCGGGCGGGACGATTTTAAGCCATTGCAAATCGTTCGCTGTGATGAGGCACAATGGCGCCTGTTGGGTATTTCGTTGGCCGGTTACAATGCGATCTTCTCGTTCGCGGTCGCGGCGTTTGCCGTCAACCTGCTGCGACGCAAGTGAGAGGCGAATGCCAATGGCTGTGACGCGAACACGAGGCAAGCGGCCCTCCTTGCCGGGCACCCTCGAGCCCCAAGAGGACGAAATCGCCGCCATGATTCGAGTCGATCATGCGGGCGAATTCGGCGCGCTGTGCATTTACCAAGGCCAACTCGCGGTTCTAACGCGAAATTCGCGTGCGACCGCGAACACCGCGGCCATCAGCCGAATGGCCGAGCAGGAACGGGTGCATTTTGCGGCGTTCGATCGGATGGTGAAGGAACGCGGCGTACGTCCAACGGCATTGGAGCCTCTCTGGCAGGCGGCGGGCTATGCGATGGGCGCCGCGACTGCGCTGATGGGCGAAAAAGCGGCAATGGCCTGCACGGTGGCGGTCGAGGACGTGATCGATGAGCACTACGCAAATCAGATCGAGCGCTTGGGCGAAACCGAGCCTGATTTGAAGCAGACGATCGCGAAATTCCAACAGGACGAGTTGGACCACCGCAATGACGCGCTGAGCCGCGGCGCAAGCGAGACGCCCGCCTATCCGCTGCTGACCGCCGCGATAAGGCTGTCCTGTCGCATCGCGATCTCTCTTTCCCAACGCCTATGACCGTCGCACTCCGACAATTTCCGGCCGAGGCCGAATCGGTGAGACGCGCGACGCTTCAGGATTGCCAACGCATCGCGCGGCTGTTCAGGGCCGCGTTTCATTCCGATCCGGTTTTCGATTGGCTCGTGCGCAGCGGCGCCCGGCGTGAGCGCGCGCTGCAGCGATTCTTTCTTTGGACTCTGCAGCGACGGACGATCCCGCTTGGCGAAACCTGGATCAGCGCGAACCGCCTGGGTGCGGCCGCTTGGATTCCGCCATACGCGGCGACGCAGCTCAGCCTTCTCGACGACTTAAGGATGCTTCCGATCATTCTGCGGCTGACGGGAATTCCCCGACTGGCACGGGGTGCCGCAATGGCGGCGGCAATGGAACAAGCTCAACCGAAAGAGCCGCACTTCTATCTCGCCTTCATCGGAGTGGCGCCGCGTCTGCAGGGCGGCGGCTTGGGAACGCTGCTTCTGGAGCGCAGTCTCGCCCGCATCGATGCGATGCAGGCGAATGCCTATCTGGACAATTCCAATCCGCGCAATCTTCGCCTCTATGAACGGGCCGGATTTTCGGTCGTGCGCGAGATCGTTGCGCGGCGCGATGCACCGCCGCTTTACGCGATGTGGCGACCTGCTCGAAAGCGTTAGGGTTCCAGGACGATGTCCCAATAGAGATAGTCCGCCCACGAGACGTGCAAATAGTTGGGCGGGAACAGCCGCCCGTTGTTCTGCAGCTGGGCGACCGACGGCTTATGGGGCGCCGTGCGCGGATGCATGCCCGCGCGATGCGCGAAATGCCCGCCCTTCATCAGATTGCAGCCGGCGCAGGCGGTGACGACGTTGTCCCAGGTCGTGCGGCCACCCTTCGAACGGGGCACCACATGGTCGAAGGTGAGATCGTCCTTGGCGCCGCAATATTGGCACTGAAAGCGGTCGCGCAGGAAAACATTGAATCGCGTGAAGGCGGGGTTGCGCGTCGGCTTGACATAGGTCTTGAGCGACACCACCGAGGGGAGCCGCATCTCGAAACTTACCGAACGCACCGTGCGTTCATATTCGGCGACGATGTTCACCCGCTCCAGGAACACGGCCTTAATCGTGTCCTGCCACGACCACAGCGATAGCGGAAAATAGCTCAGCGGACGGTAGTCCGCGTTGAGCACGAGGGCCGGGCAATTGTCGGGGACACGCTCGGCGGCTAACACGACACGGTTCCTGTACTGAAGGCGTATGTCTCCCTTGGTCTTGGGGGCAAACACGAAGCGGGCGGAATTTAGCTGGGCAAACGCGTTCCGCCAACCCCCGCACAAGAATATGCGATTCGCAAGGAAAAGGCCGTGAGGACTTAAAAATCCGCGCCCGCGTTAGTATTGGCCGAGCCCTGCGGCGATCCAAAAGGACACAATGCGCCTCAAGACAGCGTTTTGACCGCTCGGCACTCAGTCTCCGGGCATCGGGCGCTATGCCTGGGCCGAGCTAACACCTACACTCCGATCTTCCAAAGGGGGAGCGATGCGACTTGCCATTCCATTTCTCGTCGCTTCCGTCATTCTCGCGGGACTCCAAAGCGCGCTTGGGGAGGCGCCTACCGAGAACGCGCCAAACCCTTCCGCCCCTGCGGCGTCGATGCCCGAGGGCTGGTCGCGAGACGGCGACAGGACCGTCCATGAAGCGAGCGCGACCCGATGTTTGAACGAGATCGCCGGCTTCCGTCCCATGCGGCTCTCCGGTCCGGTCGATCCGAATATCCTCGGCACGTGCCGATATGAGGATGCATCCGGCGCCGGCGATGCCGGCATGCAGGTGCGCCGTTATCTGCGTGACGTCGGCGAATCGCGCGAGGCCATCGCCAACGATCGCGCCTTGATGGAGCCGGGCGAGGGCCATGGCACGCCCATGATGATGGTGCGCTTCCATCACCAAAGCGCGCAACGGCTTCCTGATCGATTGCTTCGGCGAAGGGCGCAGCATCGAAGACGCCAGCAAGAAAATCGGACTCTTCTGCGCGAATTGAAATGTCGCGTGGAAATTACCGGCCGGCCAGGTTGTTGCGAATCCAGTTCGCAAGATCGGCCTCCGAGATCGTGCTGTCGGCAACTCCCAGCACGATTAGCACGGCTTGCACGTCGTCTGCAGTGAGTTCGTAGCCATTTAGATCTAGAAATGATTCGAGCACTACGAGAGCCGTGCGCTTGTTTCCGTCGACGAATGGATGATTCTTGGCGATGCCGAATGCATAAGCCGCGGCAAGGGCAGCAGCATCGGGTTCGCCATACGCCGCAAGATTCTGCGGCCGCGCCAGTGCGGATTCGAGCGCCCCTCCGTCGCGAACGCCTACAGCCCCGCCGTGCTCTGCAAGCTGTTCGTCGTGCGCGGCAAGAACGATGCGGATGTCGATCCAGATCCACTCGCTCACTTCGCGAGTTCGCGCAGCGCGTTGCGCCGCTTCTTCATTATCTTTCGCGCGGTTTGCATCTGCGTTTCGAAGACCGGATCACTCGGAGTAAGACGGAAGCCATCCGGCGAGGACGTGAGCGTCAGCGTGTCGCCCTTTTCGACGTTTAGCGCTGCAAGGGCTTCCTTCGGCAAAATCACCCCGAGCGAATTGCCGATTTGCGTGACTTTGATCGAGATATTCATACGCGACCCCGAATTTGGTATAACGGATGTTATAACGGAACTGTGGGGAGACGCAACAGAGCAAGTTGCACAAGCCATCGTCCCAGGAGCCCTGACCAGCCTACTCCGGCGCCAAGGTCACTTTGATGCCAGCGGTCGTTGCGTTCACCGGAATCTGACACGAGAGCCGCGAGTTCGGCTGGACCGCGAGCGCCATGTCGAGCATGTCGGTTTCTTCCGGCGAAGGCGGCATCAGCTTCTCGTGCCAGCCGTCGTCGACATAGACATGGCAAGTTGCGCACGCGCAGGCACCGCCGCATTCGGCCGTGATGGGAAGACCGGCGTCCCGCAAGGCCTCCATGAC
>WNFL01029364.1_pt2 | contig 14877 bp, 16 predicted proteins | sample 5400361 | NCBI WGS metagenome assembly WNFL01 (sample SAMN13153351, study PRJNA577476) | soil metagenome | isolation source: 40 cm soil on Douglas fir-dominated hillslope | place: USA:California | collected 2013-09-17
ATCCAGTCGAACCTCGCCGGCGCCGTCTCCCGCGGAAAGCTGACGCGGGCGCGGGCCGACGCCGCCATCGCGAACATCGTCCCGGTCGCCGAGCTGTCGACCGCGGCGCGCGACGCGGATCTCGTCATCGAGGCGGTCGTCGAAGAGATGGCCGTCAAGCAGTCGCTCTTCCGGCAGCTCGACGCGGTGGTCCCCGACGAAACGATCCTCGCGACCAACACCTCGTCTCTCTCCGTGGCGCGCATCGCCGAGGGCACGACGCGACCCGGGCGCGTCGTCGGCATGCACTTCTTCAACCCGGTGCACATCATGAAGCTGGTGGAGATCGTGACGCACGCGGGCTGTGACGAATCCGTCGTGGCCTCCGCGCGCGCGGCCGCGGAGCGAATGGGCAAGACGACGATCCTCGTGCGGGACACGCCTGGCTTCGCCTCGTCGCGGCTGGGCGTCGCGCTCGGGCTCGAGGCGATGCGGATGCTCGAAGACGGCGTCGCCTCCGCCGCCGACATCGACACGGCGATGGAGCTCGGGTACGGCCACCCGATGGGGCCGCTACGGCTGAGCGGAGTACCTCCATCGCGAGCTGGCGGACGAGAAGTTCGCGCCGCCTCGCGTCCTGCGCGAGAAGGTGGAGCGCGGCGAGCTGGGGAAGAAGACAGGCAAGGGGTTTTATGAATGGTAGGATGCGGCGCTGATGGCGATCCTCGAATGGATCCAGAACCTGCGGCTCTCGACGTCGATCGCAGAATCGGATTCACTCTGGTGGGGCTACGCGTGGTGGCTGTTCGTGCACGCGGTCGGCATGGGGCTGACGGCGGGTCTCGGCTTCGTCGTCTGCCTGCGGCTGCTGGGCATCGGTGAGCAGATTCCGCTCTCGTCGTTCCGCGTCCTGTTTCGCCTGTTCTGGATCGGCTTCTACCTGAATCTCCTCTCGGGCACGCTGCTGTTCATGACCGACGCGACCGGCATCGCGCGTGTCTGGGAGCTGTACGCGAAGCTCGTCTGCCTGGGCCTCGCGCTCGCCGCCATGGCGCGGCTGCGCCGCTTCGTGGACAGCGACCAGAGCGACGGCGCGGTGCCGCCCGCCGTGCGGAACATCGCGTACGCGTGCATCGTCTTATGGCTGGCGGTCATTACATCGGGGCGGCTCATCGCCTACGCCGTCGAGGCCAACGGTGCGACCCTCTGATCTCGTTCACCTGCACCTCCTGTTGAACCACTTCCCGACGGTCGGGATGATCGTCGGCTTCGGCGTCTTCGTGCTCGCGCTGCTGAAGAAGAGCGAGGACCTGAAGCGCGGCGCCCTCGCGATCTTCTTCGTCATCGCCCTGCTCTCGCTGCCGACCTACATGACCGGCTATTCGGCGCAGAAGTCGGTCAAGGGGATGCCGGGGGTCTCGCAGGGCGTGATCGATCTGCACCAGCGATCGGCGCTGATGGCGTTGATCTTCATGGAAGCGACCGGGCTCGTGGCGTGGTACGGCCTGTGGTACTCGAGGCGGCGCACGTCCTCGGGCGCACGGAACACCGCGGCCGTGCTCCTGTTGTCGGCGGTGACGATCGGCCTGATGTCGAGCGCGGCCAACGCAGGCGGCGAGATCCGCCACCCGGAGATCCTCAGCAGCGCGGCCGAGGTGCCGGCCACCGAAGGCCTGCTCGCGCCCCACTGGCTCGCGAGCGACTTCATCACCAAGTATCAGTACACGCACCCGTGGGCGTGGAAGACGCTCGAGACGATCCACTTCATGGGCCTCTGCCTGCTGTTCGGGGTCGTCGTGGTGGGGAACCTGCGGCTGCTCGGCTGGATGCGCAACGCGCCCCTCGAGGGCTTTCACCGGCTGCTGCCGTGGGGCGTCTGGGGGTTTGTCGCCAATTCGGTGACCGGCATGATGTTCTTCATTGGCCAGGCGTTTCAGTACATCGAGAACCCGGCGTTTCACTGGAAGGTGCTCTGCATCCTGCTCGCGGGCGCCGATGTCCTGTACCTGACGTGGCACGACGAGGTGTGGGAGATGGGACCCGGCGACACGGCGCCCGCCATGGTCAGGTTCCTGGCCGCGTCGCAGATCGTCCTGTGGATCGGGGTGATTTACTTCGGACGGATGCTGCCGTACCTCGGCGACGCGTTCTAGGACCCTAGAGCATCGCGAGCTGCTTCTCGATCTTCTCGAGCGCTTTCCGCTCTTTCTTGTCGCGCGCGGCCGCGGGCTCGACCTTGCCGTAGAAGCGCATGATGTCGGCGCGCAGCGCGTCCGGCGCAGCGGCCTTCTTCGACGAGAGGCGCGCCAGCAGCTCGGCGTACGTCCCGTCCGCGAGCGTGTACTCGCCGCGCCTGGTCGGCTGGCCCGTGTCGAAGTCGGTGTTGCGCAGGTCGAGGTGGTTGTCGCGGACGTCTTGCAGCAGCATGCGATAGCGTTCGCGCGACGCCTTGAAGCTGTCGGTGAACAGGCGCTCGGCTTCTGGTGAGGGCGTCTGGAACGCAAACGCCCTGAACGGGCCGATCTTGGGCATCACGCGCACGACCCAGACGAAGAAGCGCGCGAAGACGCCCGGGCGCCGGTAGGCCGTACCGAAATCGCTCTCGTATTGCCGCCGCGTGAAGGTGTAGATGTACGCGCTCCGCTGGACCTGGGGCGTCAGCCTCTCGATCTCATCGCGCTTCTTTTCCCACGCGACCTGCGTCATCTGCGGGATGGTCGTCCCGACCGTGTATCGGAAGGTGCCGATGGCGAGATCCTCGCTGGCGAAGACATCCTTCATCTCGATGGCGTAGGTCTCGCGGAACGCCCGCTCCACGAGGTCGGTCGCCACCTCGAAGCCGATGAAGTCGTGGTAGGCCTGCGGGAGGTACGCGCCGCTGGCGACGTGCACGACGTCGAAGGCGAACTCCACCATGACGTGGCGCTTCGGGTCCTCGACATACGTGACCTCGTCGCCGAACTTCGCGCGCAGCTTTGGATACTCGAGCGGCACCGCGCGGTTGGTGCCGAGCGGATGGCCCGTCGAATCCGCGACGTAATGCGCGAGCGCCCCGAGCGCGAACGCGTACTCGTTGACGTCGCGCGCGTCACGAATCAGCGCCTCGACGAAATCGCCCGACCGCGTGTAGTGGAGCAGGTTCGTGAAGAAGTGGCTGCCGAAGGGGTAGTAGCCCATGTCCGGCGTGACGGAGCCGCCGTAGGCGTACGCGCGGGCGGTCTTGATGGCGTCGGCGCTCGCGGCGCCGAACCGCGCCTTCAGCATCGGCGCGATGACGTCGTCCCACGCCGCGTCAACCATCGACTCGTGCGCCAGGACCGAATAGGCCGGCGCTGGGCGCGCCAGCAGGAGCGCCCCGATGCACAACAGGATGGCGGCCCGAAGTCGAGGGGGTTGCCCCAGGCGACGTCGAGGGGCTTGCCCCGAGCGGCGTCGAGGGGCGCTACAGCGCCGCGTGCTGGAAGGCCGCGAGCGGGTCAGCCGTTTGCAGTCGCGCACTCTGGGCGAGGTACTGTGCAATCACGACGCCGCGCGCGGCTTCGAGCTCGGAGTGGCAGGAAAACCGGAGCAGCCGCCGGCTGTCCTCCAGGGACACGACGATCTCGCGGCTGGCCCGCTGCACGTCCGAGATCTCGCTCCACGTGACGCTCAGATCGAGCGTCCCGCGAAACTTCAGCCAGCCGCTCGTCAGCACGACGTGGCCGTACTGGTCGGCGCGGCGGCGTCCGAAGCGCACCGGCGTCACGTAATGGCATTGATCGCCCGGCGCCAGCGGGTCGGGCGCCGTGACGACGGGCACGTCGCCCTGCTTCAGGCGGCTCGCCAGCTCAGTTGCCTCCGCTTCAATCGCTGTCTCGTCCGGAAGTTGTGAACCGTTCATGTCAACCCCACGTCACGGGCTCGGCCCTACCGTATCGGATTTTGGCAGTCGGGAGCCGAAACTGCGCTCGAAACGCCGGATGAGCAAGACCGTTGCCTTCCCTGGCCGACACGCGCACGCGGCTACAATCCGTGGCGTGCGACGCGGCGTCCGGATCGACTCCCTGCAAACGGTTGAGCTCGCCGCGGTCGCGCTCGCCGCCGTACTCGCGCTGGCGCCCGTGCGGCCGCAGTCGGTCGAGGCGTGGTATTCGACCGCGGCCTACCCGAGGATCGAACGCGTCCTGACGCCGCTCTCGAACCGGCTGCCGTTCGCGCTTCTCGACCTCCTGCTCGTCGTTCTCGCAGCGGCGGCGATCGTCTCGGTCGGCACCGCCGTCCGCGTGACATGGCGCACGCGGACCTTCGGCCGCCTCGGTCGAACGCTGGGCCACGTCGCGGCGGGCGCCGCGGTGATCTACGTGCTCTTTCTGCTGCTCTGGGGATTCAACTACCGCCGCGTGCAGATGCCGGATCGGCTGGTCGTCGATCGCGATCGGCCGACGCCCGCGCAGGTCGTCGAGCTCGCGCTCATGGCCGTCGCGCAGATGAACACGCTGTACGCCGCGGCCCATCCGGACGGGGCAACGGTTCCCGAATGGCAGGATGCGGCGCTGCGCAGCGCGTTCGCCGGCGTGCAACGGGCCTTGAGCGACGCGCCCGACGTCGAACCGGGGCGCCTGAAGCACAGCCTGCTCGGTCCGTACTTCCGGTGGACCGGCGTGGACGGCATGGTCAATCCGTTCGGGCTCGAGGTGATCGCCAACCCCGACCTGCTGCCGTTCGAGCGGCCGTTCGTCGCGGCGCACGAATGGGGGCATCTTGCGGGGTACGCGAACGAGGCCGACGCGAACTTCGTCGGCTGGCTGACGTGCGTCCGCGCGTCACCCCGTCACCAGTACAGCGGGTGGTTCTACCTCTATTGGCAGATCAGCGGGGAAGTGAACGCGCAGGAGCGCACGAGCGTGAACGCTTCGCTGGCGGAAGGCCCGCGGCGCGACGTCAACGCCGTCATCGCGCGGTTGCGCCGCGGCGAGATTCCCGCGCTGCAGCGGGCGAGCTGGCAGGTCTATGACAAGTACCTGAAGGCCAACCGGGTCGAATCGGGCCTGCGCAGCTACGGCGAGGTCGTTACTCTTCTTCTTCGCGCTCGTTTCGAGCCCGGGTGGACGCCGGTGCGCCGCGCGGCCCCGTCACCTGCTTCGCCCGTTCGCTGAACCTGCGCTGCGCGCCGGCGACGTGAATCTGCCGCGCACGCTCGCGCGCCAGCTCGTCGGGCGTCAGCCGTCCGCGTTGCACGTAATGATCCTTGTTCACCTTGTTCGGTTTGCTCATGATGCCCCCGCCTAGATCTTGAATCGCAAAAGCGCGCCGACGCCTCCGACGTCGGCCAGCAGGGTGTCGTCCTCGATGAACCGGATGCGCGCGGCGTTCTGCTGCGCCTTGGTGACGAGCTCGTCGGCCGGGCCGGTCACGCGATCCGCGCGCGCCGCAATCAGCAGTTCCTCGACCTGACGCATGTCGAGGGCGCGCATCGTGGCCTCGATGCCGGCGACCGCGAGCCCGCCCGCGCGCCAGGCGTCGATCATCCGCTGCACGTGTTCCGCGTCGCTTTTTGCGTCCTCGTGCCTGAGCGCGTCCATCGTCTCCTTGAGCAGCTCGTGTTCCGCAATCGACTTCACGTCGACGTTGACGATGTCGATCACCTTGTCGGCGAGGTGCTTCGGCAGCTGTTCCATCAGGATCGGCTTCGCCACCTCGTCGCACGCCACAACGATCCGATCGAGACGCTCGTGCGTCACGACCTTGTCGAGGACGTCGACGACATCCTTCATGTGCAACGTGTGCCAGTGGTCTGCGTGCCGCTGATAGCGCGCCTGCGACCAGCCGCCCACCCGGGTGCGCCGCATCTTGTCGCTGGTGACCGACTCGCGGCGAGTCTTCGCGCCGAGCGCGAATACGTACAGGTCGGCGCTGTTGGTATCGACCAGCAGCGCCGCATATCGGGGGTACTGGTCGTTGAGCCGCGCGAGCGGATAGAGCTGCGGAACGGGACCGACGTGGCACGCCGAACGGCATTGCCTCGAAGAAGTCTCCTGCGGTGGACGCGAAGATAGCCTCCGCTGCCGTCGATTTCGGCACCGACTCGCTCAGGTACTGCCGAATCCGTTCGGTCGCCCGATCGAAGTCTGCCCGCTGCTGGCCGCTCAACGATCGGACCTGCTCATTCGCGCTGTGGCGCAGGAATGTCTCGACGTGGGCGCGCTGACCGTTCTGGTCGGGCCGCAAATCGACGTACAGGCTGATGACCGAACCCGTGCCGGGCTCGAACGACGCCAGGCGGTCGAGCTGTTCGCGTAAGGGGGTCTCGAGCGCAGTCGTGCTTTTGGTGGCCATGGCGAGCGGTTTCGCAAGCCATGTGCCGGCCCGGGAAGGTAGGAGGTTTCAGGTATCAGGCGGCGGCGCGGCGAAGGCGGTCCTGGATCGCGCTACTCAACGGATGGCGCGTGGTGATCGTCCGCACGAGGATCGCGCCTGCCCCAAGCTCGTCGCACTCACGAAGGGCAGCGTAGAGCCGTGCCGCTACTGCCACTGGATTGCTTTCGGACGCCAACTCGACGAGCTGGACGCCGAGGTTGCCCATCTCGCCCACGTCTTCGGTGTATGACAGCACGACAACCGATTCACCGCGGCTGAGGCGTTGTTGCGCGTCGCGCTTCATCCGGACGAGCGCCGTCTCGCGATCGGCTTCGTACAGAGTGAGAGGCGTGATCGGTGAATAGTGTTTCGGCAGCATCCCCGGCGATCGCATCGCGGTCGTCGGCAGTGTCGCGGCCCGGCCGCTGACGACATCAGGAATCACCTGCCGCAGCGCATCCAGGTCGATGGCCCCCGGCCGCAGGATCGTTGGAACGCCTCCGGACAGATCGATGACCGTGGATTCGAGGCCGACGTCGGTCGCTCCGCCGTCGATGATCAGGTCGATGCGGCCGTTCAAATCAGCGAGGACGTGCGCCGCGCGCGTCGGACTGGGCCGCGAGAACAGGTTGGCGCTCGGCGCCGCGATGGGAATGCGTGCCCGTTCGAGCAGCGCGCGCGCGACGGGATGCGACGGCACGCGGATCGCCACCGTCGCGAGGCCGGCGGTGACTTCGTCCGGCACCCGCGCGGATCGCTTCAGCACCATCGTCAGCGGTCCCGGCCAGAAACGCGCCGCGAGCTCGCGCGCCACGGGCGGGATCTCCTCGACGAGCGGCGTCGCCGCGTCGAGCGTGGCGACATGGACGATGAGCGGATCGTTGGCGGGACGCTCCTTGGCCGCAAACACCCGGAGGATCGCGGCACGATCGAGCGCGTGCGCCCCGAGGCCGTACACCGTCTCCGTTGGAAACGCGACGACTCCGCCCGCGCGCAGCAGTTCGGCAGCGCGTGCGATGACGCCGGCGTCGGGATCTGCGGGATCCACCCGCTGCAGGTCAGTCACGAGTTGAGCTATTCTCGCATCGATGCAGCTGGGGCTTCCGTTCAGCGAACCTGTAGAACCCGCTGCTCGCATCGAACCCTGTTTCGTTCGCCACCATCGCGCCCGGCGCTACGTCCTTCGCGTAGACGCGAACGGACGCGTGCGCGTCACGATTCCTCGCGGCGGCTCGCGCCGGGAGGCCGCGGCGTTTGCGGAACGACACGCCGAATGGATCGCGAGGCAGCGCGCGCGGCTGACGACACACGCACCGTCGTTCGACGAGGGCCGGACGCTGCGCGAGCGGGCTCGCCGTGAGTTGCCTGCGCGTCTGCGCGAGCTCGCCGTGCGGCACGGTCTCCCCATCTCGCGCGTCAGCATCCGCAACCAGCGCGCGCGTTGGGGATCCTGCGGCCGCGACGGGCACATCTGCCTGAATTGGAGGCTGGTCCTGATGCCGCCGCCGGTCAGGGACTACGTGCTCGTCCACGAGCTGATGCATTTGCGGCGGATGGATCACTCGCCGGCCTTCTGGCGGCTCGTGGCGGCCGCGTGCCCCGACTATCTCGCGGCCCGCGCCTGGCTGCGCCGGCACGGCGCCTCGCTCCGGTAAATGCCTGCAATCGTGCCTGTTGAGCTGTAGGCTGGGCGCCCCTCGCACACCCTCCTTGTGGCGCGCGCGCACAGGTCAACCGGCGAATAACTGTAGTTTTCCGTCCTACAGCGGCTAAAGCCGCCGGCAACTTGCGTCGATACAAGGGTTAAGCACTATGCCCCAAAGCGTGCGGGAAACGGGCGCTTTCGAGCCAGCCTTGCCCGATTCGGGGTGCGCGTCACACGATTCACGTGTGCGCCAGATTGCAGACCTAGACATGCAGAACCAGCGTCCACGACTCCTCGTGGTCGATGATGACCGCGCGATTCTCACGCTGATCGGAACGATCGCCCTCGCCGAAGGGTTCGACGTCGCGACGACCACCAACGGGGAAGACGCGATGAAGCAGTTGCGTCAGCGTCCGGCGGAGCTCGTCCTGCTCGACCTGCGGATGCCCGGCGTCACGGGGCTCGACGTCCTGCGATCGATCCGCGACGTGAGCCCGAAGTGCAAGGTCGTGTTGATGACCGGCTTCGCGACCATCGACAGCGCGGTGGAAGCCGTCAAGCTCGGCGCGCTCGACTACCTCACCAAGCCGTTCGATCTCCAGCGCCTGCGCCAGCTGCTGGCCACCGTTCGCGACGAAGCCACGCAGCGCCGCGAGGTGCTGACGATGGAAGGGGACCTGGCGCAGCGGCTCGAGTTCTGCGGCATGGTCGGACGCGGACCGGCGATGCAGGAAGTGTTCGGGCTCATTCGCCGGCTCGCCCCGCACGTGCGCACCGCATTGATTTCCGGCGAGACCGGCACCGGCAAGGAGCTGGTCGCGCGCGCGCTGCACAAGCTTGGACCGCGCAGCACGAAGCGCTTCGTCACGGTCAACTGCTCGGCGGTCGTCGAGACGCTGTTCGAGAGCGAGCTGTTCGGCCACGTGCGCGGCGCCTTCACGGGCGCGACCGAGCACAAGGCCGGGCTGTTCGAAACGGCCGACGGCGGCACGCTGTTCCTCGACGAGGTCGGCGAGCTCCCGCTGCCCGTGCAGGCCAAGCTGCTGCGCGTCCTCGAGGAAGGCGAGGTGCAGCGTGTCGGCTCGCTCGAACCGCGAAAGATCGACGTCCGCCTGATCGCGGCCACCAATCGCGAAATCCGGCTGCCGAAGCTGTGCGAACGGCGCGAGGACATCCCGTACCTGACGGCGGCGTTCGTGCGCAACTTCGCGCAGCGCTTCAACAAGGCGATGGTCGGGCTGACGCCGGGCGCCGAGCGCGTGCTGTCGGACGCGATGTGGGACGGCAACGTCCGCCAGCTCCGAAACGTGATCGAGCGCGCCTGCATCCTCGCGGAAGGCGATTTCGTCAGCGAAGGCGATCTGTCCGGCAGCATGCAGGACCACCGGCTCGTGCCCGCGGCCGCGACGCAGCCGGGCGTCGTCATGGGAGGCGCGGCGCGCATCGACAGCAACCCCGCGCCGCTCGTCGAGGTCGAGCGCGAGCACATCATCCGCACGCTGCAGCAGGTCCGGGGCAACAAGGCGGTCGCCGCGCGGCTGCTCGGCATCAGCCGCCGCGCGTTCTACCGTCAGCTCGAGCGACACGGTCTGCACCAGCGCGTCCCGATGTCGGCGCGCGCGAACGAGACGGTGTCGTCGTAACCGATCGAAGGACCACGGCGTGATCGAATTCGCATCGCAGACACCGGCTCCACGACGGAGCCGCATCCTCGTCGCCGACGACACGGACAGCATCCGCGCGCTGTACCGGAAGCTGCTCGCCGGCGACGGCCACGAGGTGATCGACGTCGCCGACGGCGAGGCCGCGCTCAAGGCCGTGCAGGCGTATCACCCCGACGTCGTGCTGCTGGACGTGACGATGCCGCATCTCGACGGCCTGGAAGTCTGCCGGCGGCTCAAAGCGGATCCGGAGACGCGGTTCACGCCCGTCGTGCTCGTTACCGGGCTGAGCGACCTGCAGGACCGCATCAAGGGGATCGAGGCCGGCGCCGACGAGTTCCTGTCGAAGCCGGTGCATCCGCTGGAGCTTCGCGCGCGCGTCGGGTCGCTGACGCGGATGAAGCACCTGCTCGACGCGCTCGATTCGGCGGAAGCGGCGTTCATGACGCTCGCGCTGACCATCGAGGCGCGCGATCCGATGACCAACGGCCACTGCGAGCGCCTGGCGCGCCACGCCGTGGCGCTCGGCCGGGCGCTGGCCGTCGGCGAGAAGGACCTGCAGGCGCTGCACCGCGGCGGCTACCTGCACGACGTCGGCAAGGTCGGCGTGCCGGATGCCGTGCTCCTCAAGCGCGGCCCGTTGACAGCCGCCGAGTTCGAGTTGATGAAGAAGCATCCGGACATCGGCGATTCGCTCTGCGCCCCGCTTCAGTCGCTGCGCAGCGTGCGGCCCATCATCCGGTGCCACCACGAACGGCTCAACGGCAGCGGCTACCCGCAGGGGCTCAGGGGGGACGAAGTTCCGCTCCTCGCGCAGATCGTCGGCATCTGTGACGTCTTCGACGCGCTCACGTCGCATCGGCCGTACCGGCCGGCGCTGTCCGCCGAGGAGGCCGCGCGGCACCTGCTCAAGGAAGCCGGCCAGGGAAAGTTCAACCGGGAACACGTCGACGCGTTTCTCAGCGTCGTCGGCATGGGCGCGGTCGCCGCGTTCTAGGTCACCATGGCGCCGACCACCTCGGAACCTATCCGTCTCCGCATCGTGGACGCCGACGCCGAAACGGGGGAGCTCGTCGCCTCGCTGCTCAAGAGCCACACCGGCCGCGAGTACGTCGTTGAGTCGGTGCCGCTCCTGTCGGACGCGCTACGGGAGAGCGAGGCGCAGCTGGCCGCCGTGGTCGCGGACAGGGAGCGGCTCGAACGGCAGTTCTACCAGGTGCAGAAGATGGAGACCGTCGGCCAGCTGGCCGGCGGTATCGCCCACGACTTCAACAACATCCTCACGGCCATCGTCGGCTTCGGGACGCTCGTCGCGGAGCAGGTCTCCGAAAACGAGGCCGCGTCGCGGAACGCGCTTGAGATTCTCGCGGCCGCCAACCGCGCCTCGGCGCTGACGCGCCAGTTACTCGCGTTCGGCCGGCGGCAGGTGCTGCACCCGACGCGCATCAACCTGAACGACACGGTGCACTCGCTCGCGGGCATGCTGCGGCAGCTGATCGGCGAGAACATCGACCTCCGCATCATCTGCCAGCCGGACCTGCCGCCGATCCGCGCGGACCTGAGCCAGCTGGAATCGGCGCTCGTGAACCTGGTGGTGAACGCGCGCGACGCGATGCCGCGCGGCGGACGGCTGACCATGGAAACGGCCGACGTGACGCTCGCCGACGACTACTGCACGTCGCACGTCGGCGTTCGCCCCGGGCACTACGCGCGGCTGTCGGTGACCGACAACGGCATCGGCATGTCGCAGGACGTGCAGTCGCGCATCTTCGAGCCGTTCTTCACGACGAAGGAAGCGGGGAAGGGCTCGGGCCTCGGGCTCGCCACGGTCTACGGCATCGTCAAGCAGAGCGGGGGCAACATCTGGGTGTACAGCGAGCAGGGGCTCGGCACGACCTTCAAGATGTATCTGCCCGTTGACGTGACGGAGAGCGCCGCCGCGACGCCGCTCGAGCTCGCAGGCGGCCAGTGGTCGAAAGGGACCGAAACGGTGCTGCTGGTCGAAGACGCGCCGATGATCCGGCGGCTGGCGCGGCAGATCATGCTGCGCGCCGGGTACACCGTGATCGAGGCGGGCGACGCCAACCAGGCGATGGAACTGGTCGAGAAGCACCCGTGCATCGACGTGCTGCTGACTGACCTGATCATGCCCGGGCCGAGCGGCGTGGAGCTGGCGGACCAGCTCAAGACGACGCGTCCCGGCATCCGCGTGCTGTTCATGTCGGGCTACACCGACAACGCGATCGTGCGCAACGGGATGCTCGGCGAGAGCGCCGCGTTCCTGCAGAAGCCGTTCACGCCCGAAGAGCTGCTGCGCAAGCTTCGGAACGTGATCGACGCGCCGATGATCTAGAATTCTCCATGCCTTATCCTGAACAGTTCATCGCGCCGATGCGCGCCGAGCTGACGCGTCTCGGCGTCCTCGAGCTGCGCACGTCGGCGGACGTGGATGCCGCCGTCACCGCGCCCGGCGTGACGATGATCGTCGTGAATTCCGTATGCGGCTGCGCGGCCGGCAAGGCGCGGCCGGGCATCGCGCTGGCGCTTCAGCACGACCGGCGGCCGGACCTGGTCGGGACGGTCTTCGCCGGTGCCGACATCGAGGCGACCGATCGCGCGCGCGGCTACTTCGCGCCGTTTCCGCCGTCGTCGCCGTCGGTGGGGTTGCTGCGCGACGGCGCGCTGGTGTTCATGCTGCAGCGCAGCGACATCGAGAACCGCGACGCGCGGCAGATTGCCGAGCGGCTGACCGCGGCCTTCGACCAATATTGCGGAACTCCCGCGGTCTAACCGCCGCGGGTGTGCATCTCGAGGTGCGGGTCGCGCTTCAGGCGATCCAGCGGAATCAGCGGCGACCGGGCGCCGGTCGTCAGCCGCTCTTCGGCGCCGCGGTCGCGGCGCTGCTCCCAGACGGAACGAATCATCGACGCAATCTCGGCAGGCGCCGCACCCGACCGCAGCGCGCGCCGGAGATCCTTTCCCTCGGTCGCGTACAGGCACAGGTACCACATGCCGTCGGCCGTCAGACGGCTGCGGTCGCAATCGCTGCAGAACGGGGCCGTGGTCGACGCGATGATGCCGAACACCGTCCCGTCATCGAGCCGGTAACGCCTCGCCGGCGCGGATGAATCCTCGATGATGGGCGCCGGCGGGCCGTACCGCCGCGCGACGGCGTCGAGCATCTGCGTCCTCGAGACCACGCGATCCATCGACCACTGCGTGGCGCCGCCGACGTCCATGTACTCGATGAACCGGACCTCGGCGTTGCGCGCGCGGCCGAACTCGATCAGGTCCACGAGCTCGTCCTCGTTGACGCCGCGGATGACGACGGTGTCGATCTTGAGGCCGCCGAAGAGAGGCGAGGCGGCGTCGATGCCCGCGATGACGCGATCGAGCTCGTCGAACCGCGCGAGGCTGCGGAAGCGATCATGCTGCAGCGTGTCGAGGCTGACCGTGAGACGGTGCAGGCCCGCGTCTTTCAAGGCCTGCGCGTGATCGGCGAGGAGCACGCCGTTGGTCGTCAGCGCGAGGTCGCGCACCTGTCCCCGCTCCGCGAGCGCCCTGACGAGGACAGGAAGATCGCGGCGCAGGAGCGGCTCGCCGCCCGTGAGGCGCACCTTGTCCACGCCCAGGTCCAGGAAGATGTCGACGAGCGTCTCGATCTCCTCGAACCGCAGGACATCGTCGCGCGGCAGCCAGACGTAGTCCGGCTCCGGCATGCAGTAGGCGCAGCGCAGGTTGCAGCGGTCGGTGACGGAGACGCGGAGGTTCCGCAGCGGCCGCCCGTGGACGTCCTGGATCACACCGGGTTTCATATCACGGAAAGGCGTGTCCGGTCGTGCGGCAGGTATGGCGAGGCCGTACGCTGTCCTTCGAAGCGCGGGCTCCAGATTCCAGGGACCTTCTGGCTGCAGCGGGGGCAGCTGCCGTCCGGCTGCAGGCGGTAGTCCTGGATGAAATATCCATGGCGCGAGATGAGACGGTCGCCGCATCCGGCGCAGTGCGTGTGCTCGAGGGCGCCGACGCGCCCCGGCTGATTGCCCGCGTAGACGTAGCGAAGGCCCGCGGCCCGCGCGATGCCGGCGGCGCGCATCAGCATCGCCGGCGTCGTGTTGGCCGGGTCGGTCATCTTGTAGTCCTGATGGAACGCCGTCACGTGCCACGGGATGTCGGGCGACACGCTGGCGATGAACCGGGTCAGGCCGGTGACCTCCGCCTCGCTGTCGTTGAAGCCGGGAACCAGCAGCGTCACGATCTCGACCCACACGCCCGCGCCTTGCAGCCAGCTGATGGTGTCGAGGATGGGCTGCAGCCGCCCGCCGAGCTCGCGATAATGGCGATCGTCGAAGCTCTTGAGATCGACCTTGTACGCGTCGATGTGGGGACGCAGGTATTCGAGCACGCGCGGCGTGCCGTTGCCGTTCGAGACGAAGGCGGTCGCGAGGCCGTGCGCGCGCGCCTCCTGGAAAATCGCCGTCGCCCATTCGACCGTGATGAGCGGCTCGTTGTACGTGGAGACGACGAGCTTCGCGCCCTGGCGAAGCGCGTCCTGCACGAGCGATGTCGGCGTCGTGTCGCGCGGCGGCGCGCCCGCGTGCGGGTCGCGCAGCGCCTGCGACGTCACCCAGTTCTGGCAATAGCTGCAGTGAAGATCGCAGCCGAGCATGCCGAAGCTGTACGCCAGCGCGCCGGGGTAGACGTGGAAGAACGGTTTCTTCTCGACCGGATCGCATTGCACGCCGCCCACGTAGCCCCACGGGACGAAGAGTCGGCCGCCCCGGTTGAACCGGACCTTGCAGACACCCACCGCGCCGTCGGGAATGCGGCACTGATGACCACAGGCATGGCAGCGGACCGCGAGCCTGGCCGCCGCCGCTGCCGAGTGCACCTCCACCTGCGAAGGCTGGTCGACGAGCTCGGGCGCGGCCTCGCGAGTACGCGCCGACAGGACATCCTGCAGAGTTGCCACCGGTGATCTGATCGTAAGGTACGACAGGCGATGACTCCAGAGCCGGCCGAAAAACCGCCCATCCCGCGCCCCGTGTGGTTCCTCGGGTGGACGAGCCTCTTCACCGACGCCGCGACCGAGATGATCTATCCACTGCTGCCGGTGTATCTCTCGCGCGTCCTCGGCGCCACCGCGGTTTCGCTGGGAATCATCGAAGGCGTGGCGGAGGGCGTGAACAGCCTGCTCAAGGTGTTCTCCGGCTACTGGTCCGATCGCGTGCGCCGGCGGCGTCCGATTGTCATCGGCGG
>WNFL01382007.1_pt1 | contig 14875 bp, 29 predicted proteins | sample 5400361 | NCBI WGS metagenome assembly WNFL01 (sample SAMN13153351, study PRJNA577476) | soil metagenome | isolation source: 40 cm soil on Douglas fir-dominated hillslope | place: USA:California | collected 2013-09-17
CAATACGGCACGCTACACGGTATAATCAAATCGTTATGGATACCAAGAAGGTTTATGTCCCCCCTCGTTTGACCGCGTATGATCCGAAAGATGTTCCCGAATGGTTGAACCTAATGCGTCAAGCTGTGCTCAAGGGAGCGAACGTTCCGCCCACATACACCACAGTAGTAGATCAAGATCGCAAGTATGTTCATGTTTCTGATAGTTTCTCCGAGCTTGTGGGCTACAAAGTGGAGGAGTTGCTTGGAACTCGATACGATCACTTGACCGCCCTCAATACCACCGACATTCCAACGACCCACAATCTGTTTTCCAAACTTGGATACATGCACGGCTTGTGGATGTTCGTTCATCGAACCGGATACCAAATCTTGGTTCGATACGAAGCTTGGCTCCGACCGGATACGAACATTCAATCGAATATCGAGGTTGTGCAGACGATCTTTTAGCGTGTGGATTACCAGAAGAGGCACGCCCATATCGCCAGAGCCGATATGACTGAAGATGATGGCGGCGGGATTGACTGTAGCTTTACCTTCTTTGCAGATGCTACGCTTACCCGTGCCAAAGCGCATCCTCATTGCGGAGGACGAATCCTCTGTACGAAACGCCATACGCACCTTTATAGAAGCCCGCTCTCCATTTGAAGTTTTTGAAGCGGCTGACGGGGACGAAGCACTCCATAAAGCCGCCGTGCTCAACCCCGATCTGGTCGTTTTGGACCTCCGTATGCCGAAAGCGAATTGCATAGAGGTTGCCGCGCTGCTACACGTCCGAACGCCTCACACGCCAGTAGTGGTTTTCACGATGTTCGAGGACAAGCTAAGTGCGTCTCTTGGCGAGATTCTTGGCATAGCGGTGGTAGTGCCAAAAAGCGATGGAGTGGGCAAGTTGCTCGCACGCATTGAAGCCCTGCTGGACGCGCAAGACGCTCTTGCGATGCAAGGTCACTAATTCCGTATCCCCTGTTCGTTGATACAGCAAAAAACGGGGTCACCATACAGCAAGAACTGTACATTCCCTTATCTGACGACCTGCTAGCCTCCGAACGCCCAATGCCTCGGCGCATTCTCATCGCGGACGATGAGGCGTCCATACGACGCGCCGTTCGTGTCTTTATTGAAAGCCGTTCGCAATTTGAGGTTTGCGAAGCTGTCGACGGCACGGAAGCCTTCCATAAAGCGGTCCTCCTCAATCCCGATCTGATTGTCTTAGACCTTTCCATGCCCAACGCGAATGGTGTGGAAGTTGCTCTCCGACTTCGGGACCTGCTGCCTAGCACTCCTGTCGTCCTCTACACAATGTTTGACGAAGTATTTGGTAAGTCGCCTGTCAGAACCTTGGGAATAGCCGCAATTGTGCGAAAGAGCGATGGCGTTGGAAAGTTGCTCGGTCGCATTGAAGCGTTGCTCGATGCGGAGGATGCTCTGCAAAGACACTGATTCTGTCTATCCGCCATTATCTCTTACCGAAAAAGCAGGTCTTTACCGGATTGTTTAGTGCAATCACCGTAGCATGCTGGCTAGGATGTCGGATTCCCTACAATCCGCACAGCGTTCCGCCTCGGAGCCCGACGTTGCACGGGTCAAAACTGTTCTGGTTGTAGATGACGTTGAGAGCGAGCGAATTGCCGTTCGTACAGCCATCGAGTCCCGGACCAAGTTCCGCGTGTGCGGCGAAGCCTCTAACGGTGTTGAGGCGATAAGACAAGCGAATGAACTGAAGCCCGATTTACTGCTCATGGATCTAGCCATGCCGCACATGAACGGTCTCGAAGCGGCGAAGGTATTAAGGAACACGATGCCAACGGTTCCTGTTGTTCTGCTCACACTACACGCGGACTTAATAGGTTCTATCCAAAAACGACGGCTTGGCCCCACTGCTTCGCTGCCTGGAACGGCTGCTTGGCCGAAAATCATAAAAGAAGTCATGAGGGTGTTACTTGCGAAGCCTTGCCATCAACGCTTTCAGACGTTTCTGGTCTGCATTACCCATCGCAGAGAATTTCAATCCTAGTCCACGAGATTTTACATGCCGCACAACGGCCTCAGCCCCTATCTGGCCCTCCTGGACAAGAAAATAAAGTTTGACCGATGCACCCACCGCTGTTGGCTTTGCTGTCTCGACAAACAGACCACCCAGGCTCAAATCTCGAACTCGTGATGTCTCCTCACGTCCTTTAAGACACCAATAGACCCAAACGTCCACCCGTGTCTCGACCCGCGAAAAGAACCTCCGGGGATACGAAGGTTTCTGCATTCGGACTGCACCTTGAGGACTCGCTCCAAAGCTAGTGGGAACAAAAATATATTCAATCCGGTGAACTCTCGCATTTTGCATGGGCAGTTTCCTCTAGTCTGGGTACGTAACCCCACATTAGTAGGTCTGGCACCAGTCTTTCGTGCTATAACGTGCGCGTCCCCGGAAAGGCACCCAGCCTATGCTCGAACCCTTGGACATTTTCAAGATGGAAGATGGAACTTATATGTGGAAGGCGGCAGCGGATAGTTTTGAGCTTGCGAAGTCAACCGTTCAACGATTGGCGACTACTTCCCCTGGCGAGTACATGATTTTCAGCCAAACTACGGGCAATAAGATTTTGGTCAAGCCTGATGGCTTTCCTGAACCGGGGGCCGCGTCGTGATCGTTCGATTCCGGTGCTGATTCTACAACGGTGGATTTGGCCGTGACGAATGCGTTTATTACACGGCCTTGTTGTTAGTTCTTCGTCTCGTCCCTTGTGTTGACGAATACCCGCTTCCCTGTTTCTTGATTCTCAATGACGTACTTGCCCGGCCATAGCTTGCCAAGTTCTCGCACCCGTGCTTTTGCACCCTCGAAGGTTTGCACGGCCTCGACAAAATGCAGATCCCCGTCGCTTTGCACCCTGTAGATACGGAAGGGCGAACGCAACTGAACTCCGATTGGGGACAGCCTATTAGGAGGGACAGTGGGGGCGATTATCGCACGGAGAAGGGGGGGACAGGTGCTGCCATGTTGAGTGGGGTGCAAGGGAAGCGGCACCCGTCCATTAGCGAGGGTTCTCAACCTCGCCGTGCGCTTCGTTATTAAACATGCTATGTACTGAGTGCGGCTTAAGGAAAGCGGGTACTTACCCTACGGGGTGAGCTGTATTGTCTTGGGCAGACGGCCTGTAGGAATCTCGCTACAATGCCGGATTCTTTCCACGTCAAGGACCCAGCGCCACCGCAAAAGGACGCGCAAGTTCGTACCATCCTCCTCGTGGATGATAGTGAATTCGAGCGGGTCATCATTCGCTCGGCTGTGGAGGGTCTTACAAATTTTCGGGTGTGCGGCGAGGCGTCGAATGGCGCGGAGGGCACTAAGACCTGACCTAGTTGTCATGGATTTGGCCATGCCGCTTATGAATGGGCTTGAAGCGTCAACGGTAATCAAGAACGCACTGCCCGGAGTTCCCATAGTTTTGCTTACGCTGTACGCCGAGCAAATCTACGGTCTAAAGTCCGCCACGTTTGGAGTTACTGCTGTGCTGTCCAAGTTCGACGGCCTCGTTCCGCTGCTTCGCTGTCTCCAATCGCTGCTCGGTTCGACTTCCTGAAATCTGAGATTTGCCTTCCGCCCGAAGATCCCTAGAGCGAAAAATCAGATGCTCTGCTCCGTTTGATTCTCCGGAGGAAAGAACTGGTGCTTATTACGGAGTGCGTCTATCGCATTCGGTAGCATCTCTACAATCGTTTCTTTCAATATGAAGCCGTCTCCCACCAGACGCGCCTCTTCCAATATCTCGTTTGTACTGTAGATCGAAAAAAAGAGGATGGGAATGTCGGGCTGGTGCTGCTTGATTTTCCTAGCAGCATCAAAGCCAGAGAGGACAGGCAAACGGATATCAAGGAGAACTAAATCGGGCTTCCATTCAAGTGCTTTCTCAACCGCTTCCTTTCCGTCTGTCGCCTCCGCGCACTCTACGTCAGCGCGAGATTGAAGAATTCTGGTAACACTGCTCCTTATAACGTCGTGATCGTCCACAATCAAAATTCGCATAGTCCCCTAGGACGCCGCTCCCCGACGTACCGATACATTATTAATGGGTTTCGAGAGCGAACAAAAATATAGGGCACTGGCGGCTATTGCGGAGAGCCGGGGATATCGCTTTACAGAGTTTTCCCTACTAGGACTCCGGTATTCACCTAATTGTCGAGCAAATCCACAAGTGGATATTAAGAGACGCCCGCTGAGTTCAGCCGTCCCCGGCTACCTCTGGCGAACAAGGAGAAAGCTCATGCAAAGTCGCCTAGTAGCTGTGCCCCTCGGATTGCTTCTACTGGTGGTGGTAGGGTTTGTTACGCCAGCCGCCGCAGACCAAATTGTCATCGGTAACGCTCAACCTTGCGGGGAAGCAGTCACTTGCGCGTCCGGCAATACGGCGTTTGATCTGACCAGCGTTTTGAGCGGGAGTACCCCTCTCTCGCTTGGTGGCACGCCCTTCGATTCGGGAATCGTCGGCCTGCCTAATCCTATTGACCTAACATTCTCTTGGAGCGGTGGGACCGGGCTGGCAGCAGGCGCGAGTTTCACTTTGCAGTACCAATTGCCCGAAGTCGGAAACTCCTTCACGGTAACGCCTGTGCCTGAACCCGCTTCGCTAGCACTACTGGGTTCGGGGATGCTTGTTTTGGTGGGCTTGTGCCGCCGCCGCCGAAGGACCGTGTAGCCCACAAAGCCGCGCTCCACTCGGGTCCCACACCCTCACCTATAGGTTGCGTTTGCAATCCGCACAATCCACCACCGCCCGGAGGCCCCGTAGCGCCCGGCCCAGTGGGACAGTTGTTTGTCTTTTTCATTTTGTACCTTGTTCTATTAGGGCTGGTGCTGTTGATGTTGCCAAGAAGGTGAATAATTAACTTGATTCACATCGCATTCCATGTGCGCGGTGAGAGGATTAAAGTAGAAAGTAATGGGAGGTCCCGTTGAACAAAATCGTGGTTCCCGCCGTGGCGTATCTGTTGTGCGCATCAAGTCTACGTACACAGGAACACGCGCCCACAATGGATGTGTGCCGTGCTGATCGAGCCGCGTGGTATCAGCTTCCCTCAACGTGCTCCCCAACAACGGAGTTGTTGATTCGGAAACCGCGACCCTTGAGTGGCGCAGATGAAATGCCGATGGCGTCAAAGATTCCAACCACCGCATCAGCACCCGGTAGCTTCTTAGTTTTCTCAGCGTTCGCAATAATGTCACTAAGCTGAGAACGTGCAGCGTCCAGTTGATTCAAATCTTTGCTGTAATCCTTGGTGTAGGTATCAACACGCTTCAGATATTCCTTGCGGTCCATACCCGGAGCACCGACCGGATTACCAAACACATCGATGCGCCCGTTACCGTTAGGGCATGATTTTTTACTCGAATATGAAAGTTCCCGTGGGATGACTACCGCACGGGTGATGAGAGGGAGGCTCGATGAGGCTCCCAGTATTTTGGGATCGGCTGGTTTAGCTCGGATTTGAGAACTTTGACCCCGTTCCAATCGTCGCTGGAGAATTTGGTGTGTCGCTTGGGTTGTTCACAACCGAAGCGGTCTGGCCGTTCGGGACATGCACATGCAGTCCAGTGCTGTTGCCCGATGAATTCGGGGTTAGGTCTACTTGGTTTGCCATTATGAATTCCTAAATGCTGGGGATGCGTTGCGAGTCCGGCCAAAAACTGGGCGGGCAAATCAAAAATACGTTGGACACGACCCGGTTGCGCACCTACGAAATCTTTATAAAGCCCTCAGGACTTCTTTCGGGGCCGTTCGCTATTGTTCCGGACGTTGGCATTTGCACCCGTGGCTCTCATCGCTTTAGCTGCGATTTGCTTCTTCGCATCACTATTCTTCCTCTATGTCCTGCTGCAATGGATGCGAGACACAAAACGCACGGCTAATGCTCTGAAGAAGGTGGTGTCAAAACGTGTTGTTGTGCTCCCAGCACGGAGAACTGGAGCACAAAGGAGGCAAAAGTGAACGCTGTGGCTGAACTTGAGGTCGCCGTCAAAATAGTGCAACTACCGGGTGATATCCATCCAACAAGGTCGATGTCACGGTACACGATAAATTCTGAGCGAGTGTTGTTAGGACCACCAGCCGGAAAGACAGGAGCAGGATACCGTTGGACAGTTCGTGAAGGTTGGGTCGTTCGTGAAGATGGCAAACAGATTGCCGTCTTCAGCACCATACGAGAGGCGATAGCTTTCCGCGATAGACGCTCCGGTGACGAAGACGACGCCCCGTGTGCGCTACTGTTCCGCATTTTCAAATTGCAAAGGGATGGAGACCTCCATTTTGTCGAGGCCGTGCAAACCTTCGACGGTGCAAAAGGACGTGTAAGAGAACTCGGTTCAGTATGGCCGGGAGAGTACGTCATTGACAATGAAGAAACGACGGAGCGAGTATTCATCAGCACACGAAATGGGAGGAAGAACTAGCGAGAGCATCCTGCGGCTCTAATTATCCCGGTTTTCTTATCGCCCCTCGGTCCTTATTGCATCTTTCTTTTACAAGGCTCCGCCCGGAACTGATGGCGTGGTTCCGGGGCCGTGCGTTCGTGGGCTTTGGTTCCGTTGTTTCGTATAGCAATCAAGTTGCGAAATTATCTGTAACGCTAAAAACAAATGGTACCCTGACCGCAATCCATGTTGGCCCTGTCGAGGTTTTTCTACGCTGTTGCTGGATGCTGCGCCCTATATGTGTCACTCGCGCCATTTTTCAGTTCATGGCACGGCTCCCCCTCGCTCTTCACCCTTGCCTATTGGATCTGCGCAGTCCTTCTACTCATCGCCGCAACTCTAAGGCCGAGCAAAAACAGCGTCACCTTTGCCTTCATTGGCAGCGCCTACCGGTGGAAGCGTCCAATGGCCTTGAGATAGCCAGTGAGTGCGTCACTGCGTCCCGCGTTCAGCGCAGCGACGAGCTGTTCGGTCGCCCTGTCTGTGATTTCCTTGATCTGTTCTGATTTCATTTTCCGTTCTCCTATGCGGGGATTTGGTTCCCTCACTTGAGGCAGGGGAACCAAAAGACCGCGTTCGCAGGAGAACGGAAGAAGTGTGATCAGATGGCCGGAGCGGACGGCAACGGGCGTGACACGAGTCCGCGAGTGGCGCGACGGTGTGCCAGCGGAGGCGGAATCACAGGGGAGAACGGCTTTGACGAAGAAGCGGGCGGAGCAGGCGCAGGGTTTCGCCACGCAGGGCATTGAGGATCGCTGCGAATCGACCGGACAAAGCGCGAGGGTGTGTCAGATTCAAGGAGATCGAAACGCGTACCAGGATAAGGGCGGAGACAGCCGGGGCACGCTGATCGGTAGAGCCGCTAAGTTACGTATATACAGGCAGATACATGGTTCAAACTGTAGTCTCTATCCTTATATAGATATGGGGTGGACATATAGATATGGGGTGGACTGAGGTTGCGTTGAGGCGCTGCCTTAATGCATACTTCCCTAAGAAAGTTGGGGTATTGTGCATGGCCAGACCCTACAAAGAGGCCGCAAGACGGCTCTACGAAACAGCCCAGACGCAGCAAGGATTCTTCACGACCAAGCAAGCCATTCGCGCAGGGCTTGCCGAGAAGACCCATGCTTACCACGTCAAGGCAGAAAACTGGGTCAGGGTCCATCGCGGGATTTACCGGCTTGCCGATTTCCCGCCTGCCGAGCGCCCCGATCTGATGCTCTGGTATCTGTGGTCTCAGAATCGCAAGGAAATTCCGGAAGGAACCTACAGCCACGAAACCGCACTGAGTCTTCACGAACTCTCGGACATCATGCCTTCGAAACTGCACATGACGGTACCGAAGCACTTCCGACGGAATAGTCATATCCCGGAGATTCTCGTGCTGCACCGCGCGAATCTCAACGAGGGCGATGTGCAGGACGCGCACGGGATGAAAGTGACTCGTCCGCTGCGGACGATTCTGGATCTGCTGGAAACCGGCCGCGTGGACAAAAATCAAATCGGGCAAGCCATCGATGAGGCGCTGCGGCGGGGGCTCATCAGCAAGAAACAGATCGATTCTCTACCGCACAATGAGCTGCAAGATTCGTTTCGAGAGCTCGCGGGACATCGCCTGTGACGGACGAAGTGCGGGAATACAAAACGGCGGGAGCATTCCGCGCGGCCTTGGAGGCCAGGCTCCAGTCACGCGCGCACGACGAGGGAACGGACCTGCAGCGCTTGCGCCGGCAGGTCGCCTTTGACCGTCTACTGGCGAGGTTGTTTCCAAAGCGAAGCGGTGCGAAGTACCCGTGGATCCTCAAGGGCGGATATGCGATGGAACTGCGGATTCGCACGGCACGGACGACGAAGGACATCGATTTGACGCTGCACGACGGAAGGCGGCTGGCGAAAGATCCTGGCGAGCGGTGGAATCAAATGCGGGCGATGCTCCAAGAATCTGCATCGGTCGAGTTCAAGGACTATTTTGAATTTCTGATAGGGCAGGCAAGCGAAAATCTCGATGGAGCGCCGGAGGGCGGCAGCCGTTATCCGGTGGAAGCGCTGATGGACGGAAGAGAATTCGCGCGCTTTCATGTGGATGTCGGGGTCGGCGATGAAGTGCTGGAGCCTGTGGACGTGGTCGAGGGACGCGATTGGCTGGGATTTGGGGGCATCGCGCCGCCCTCCGTCCCGGTGATCTCCCGTGAACAGCAGTTCGCGGAGAAACTGCACGCGTATTCCTTGCCGCGCGGGGAATGGGTGAATACAAGAACGAAAGACCTGATCGACATGCCGCTCTTAATTGCGCAGGGAAAGCTGGACAACCGCAGGATGGCGTCGGCGGTCGCGGCAACGTTCAAGAGAAGGGCGACGCACGGTGTTCCTCGGAGGCTCGAGCCGCCGCCAGCGGAATGGAAGCCGACCTTTGAGGCGTTAGCCGGGGAATGTGGTCTCAAGACGAGTCTGTCGGAAGGCTTTGCGACGGTGCAAGGGTTCGTCGCCGGGATTAGCGAACGATAATGTTCGAAAACGGCGCGGCGCGAATCCAAAGGCAACGGGAATGAGACTGAATCGGGGCGATCGGATTGCAGGAGTCGACGGCTTGCGACTCCGCAGGTATTTTCAGCGGTTCGGAAGCGAACAGGTGACGTCCGCGACGGTCGCCGAGGAATTTTCCGTAACGAAACAGCAGGCGGAAAAGATCCTTGCCGAGTTGCTCAAGCTCGAAATGATCAGCCGGTGCGAATTTCAGTGCGACAAGAAAATGGTTTCCTACCAAACGACCATCAAGGGAAATGCACTGGGAATGGCAAAGGCCGGCAAGCCGGTAACGCGTGCTTCCGCCGACGAGGTTCTCCGCGAGTTTCTGGACCGGGTAAGGGCCGTGAACGGCCGGCAAGAACTGGCATATAGCGTGGAATCAGCGGTTGTGTTTGGCAGCTATCTGTCCGACGCGAAGCGACTGAACGATTTGGACATCGCGGTGGAGGTCAAACAAAAGCGGCCGGACGACGCAACCTACGAGATCCTTCGTAAAGCAAGCCTGGAGCGCGCGTATGCGAGCGGGCGGCGCTTCCGGAACCTCGTAGAAGAGGTGGGCTGGCCGCAACTGGAAGTGCTCTACATTTTGAAAAACAGGTCGCGGACGATCAGCCTTTGCCAGTGGGAGTCGCTGTTCCAGATGGAAGGTTTGCGCTACTGCGTGGTGTTTGGCGACAAGAAACGAATCGCCGGTTTACTCAAGAGCGGACATTGCGTGGAATTGACATAGAAAGATTGAACGAATCCTTCTGTGTTCCGTCGCGAAGTTGTGCGAGTTGTGTGTGGCGACCCTTGGTTGGAGTCCTTTCGTATAGGTGAGAAGAAGGGAGTCACGCAGGAGAAATTCGCTCCTGGCGATGATATGGGACCTATATATTTTTCGCCATTCATAGCACCGGCGCTTGAAGAAATAGCCAAAGCGCATCCTGAAGTCATTGAGGATCTGGGATGGCGAGCAAAATCAGGCTGTCATTGTGAAGAACTGAACCAGCTCCAGGATCGATGAAAGCAAGAGTACGACTGCTGAGCCTTCGTGAATTGGCGGTCATGTATAGAAGAAAGTGTGCTTCCGATCGATCGCGTCCACAGCTTTCAACAGCATGGTCCGTCTTCACGCGCACTGACGGGTATCGGTATTTTCTTATTCTTCGGAGCCGTCATGGCCTCTCTTGCGGGAATAACCTTGCTTTCGCGGGGCACAGTGCTTGAATGGATGTGGACGCTCAATCCCGCCGCCCACAAACAGCTCGTGCCATTTGGGCCAGCGGCGGGCATTCTCTTTCTATTGCGCGGCGCGGCTCTGGCGGTTGCCGGTGCAGGTTGGTTCAAACGCCGCCTCTGGGGATGGAGGCTGGCGGTAGCCATCATCGCCACACAGGTCTTGGGAGACTTGGTGAATGCCCTCAGGGGCGAGGTCGTGAAAGGCGCTATAGGCTTCACAATTGCTGGCGCACTGCTCTTCTATGTTCTGCGTTCCGAGGTCAGAGCTACTTTTGCAAGTGGCGATGTGACGAGCGTTCGTTGAGGGATTCGAGAGCGTGGAACGATTCCGAGATGACGCTTAGTTCCACTGTGAAATTCCGAAATAGGCACCTCGATACACGCAACCCAACCCACAAGAGCGTACGTCTTGATGTGACTTCCGGGTGCTTTGGCAGTCCCCGCGCGAGAGACCGGAATGAATCCGCCTGTCGCAGGATGTCACAGGGTTTGCTCCGGGTTACAATCGCCACACGATGGCCGACAAAGAAACCCTCTCGGGCGCTGAGCGCGGACGCCTCAAAGTTTTTCTTGGGTACGCATCGGGAGTGGGCAAATCCTTCCGGATGTTCGACGAGGGACGGCGGCGCAGGCAGCGCGGGCAGGACGTGGTCGTCGGGGCTCTGCAGCCCAAAGTTCCCGCCGAGCTCCAGCCGCTTCTGAGTGCTCTGGAGGTTATTCCTACACTGAACATCAAGGGCGTCCCCGTCATCGATGTCGATGCGATGCTGCGGCGGCGGCCGCAGATCTGCCTGATCGTAGGCAAGGCACGACGCCGCCCGACAGACCATCGGACGGAGATAGAGTGTGACCGCAAATTAGGCCGCGACCCGCATCTGGTAGACACGCGGGTCGGTCAAGAGGTCTTTGTAGAGTCAGAGTGCTACGAGCTAATCAAGGAAGAACCCCCGTCAGGTGGTCCGCGTCTCTGGTTATTGCGTCCGCAAAGTGAACAGAAAGCATGAGCGCAATGATTCGCTGCGGTGACTTGAGGAAGTGGCTTGCCCGACGATGCGCCCGTCAGGGTTCATTACGAAGACCGTGAACTCGAAATCAAAGAGTGCCGTCCACTAGGCGAGCGTGCATACCCTCATCGAAGTGCAAGAGGAGCAACAATGAAGGCTCAAACGATTCCGGCGACTCAGTTCAAAGCAGAACTCTGGACAACTGCCGCTAACAACGAAATCTGGGCCACTGTAATGCTCGACGGTAGCGAACCCGGTTCGCCGTGCGCGTTTGGCCCGAAGCAGAAAATGGAAGCGTATGCAGCACAGCTCAACGAATCAAAAGGAATAGTCCAGCCATGATAAAGGGGTATGAAATCACCTACCGCGCTCGCCGTTTCAAATATCGGCGTGCCCTTGCCGCTGTGTTTTTCACGTCCAAGCGAGCGGCAGAGCGGTACGTTCGGGAGCACTTCATTCCATCAGAGCATGCGCGGGTCCGAATTTGGCCCGAAAAGTGAACTACTCCCCGGCCAGCCCTGCACTCTGGAGCGCAAGACCTACCGCCGTTTCAGACTCCGCGCTCTAGCGCGTATGCAGGTAGTGCAAAACGACCAGTAGCACGATGCTAGCCACCTGAACCGCCAGAATTGTCCAATATGCCCTTGGCTGGTCCTCTCGCCTCCGCACTATCCCCAAGGATTCACCCGAGAACAGTTGGAACGTGATTACTCCGACCAAGAAAAGTAAAAGGACGGTGTAAGCGCGAGTCAGGTTTTGTGCTGCTTGAAATCCGTCAACTGTGCGCATATCGTCAGCGCGATTTGACGCCGGTCAAGGCTAACCCAGATTTTAGATTTGTTGTAGGGTGGTAGTGTCAAATAATTTTTTCCTTCGGACCTGCTCCATACCTTTTGTCCGCAAAGTGAACAGCGATGAAGAAGAAAAGTAAACCTGAAAATCCGTTCACACTCGGCGCGTCGGTTGCTCTATTCCGTCCCGGCTCCGGGGTAGAAAGATTGGGCCAGATAGTGAAAATTACAAAGTCACTCCTGACAGTGAAATGGGAAAACGGCTCCACGGAACCCTTTGGCCGTGCTGGTCAGGAATTTTATGGCAATGTTGACGCATCAGGCGAAGCGATTAAACCGCGCCGAGATGACCGGCAAATGTGGGGCACGGATGAAGACTCGCATCTGACTATTCCGACTGAATACTCTGAGCAGACTCTCGCGGAGAAACGAAAGAAATCTGCTGAACTTAGAGGCGAGCGCCAAGCGGAACAGGCGCGGAGAGAATCGGACCCGGCATATCAAAAACGCCAAGCCGATTTAAAACGCTATGCCGAACTACTCCAGGCCGTTAGCGGGTCCGTCGATAATTCATGGCGCAACCAAACGAATTTTAGAATCGAGTTAGAGAACATTCCGCCCGACCAGATGGAAGACTTAATCGCAGCGATTCGGAAGGTGCGCGGTGAAAATTGACTACGCACGTTACGAGGACCTAAGACATCGCTGTGGAGCATCGATACATTGGTCCACTGGCTGAAAACATCCTGGCAGATGGGCTGGTGCTCGCATGAGCCGCCTTAAGACTGACAAGCTCCTCGTGAGCGTGTACGCGCACCACGGTGATACGTGCTCTCTCGCTCCACACTGCAAATCCGTGGGCTGCGCGTCCGGTCACGCCCCTGACGATTACGTGCTGTCTGCGCGATTTGCTTACCTGCAAGAAGCGATTGACTACTGCCAAGCGGTAGCACGTCGCGGGGTTCGTTCTCGTTTGGTTTCCCGCATCGTTCCGAGTGCGCCGCATGTGTCGGACTACGCGCCGGAAGCGAAGGTGCGCTGATGGAACACGGCGGCTACAACGTTTTCACTCGTACTTGGTGGCGCAATAATCCCGCGTACCCGAATGGGGAGACATCGCGATATCGGTTCGGCACGATTGGCGAATATACTGGCCGGGGAGAGAGTGGGATGAATGAGGGCAATCAGGGTCCGGTCCGGGAGGCAGGGTGGGTTCTGTTGGGGATGGCCGTGGCAGCCGCTATCGCGATCCTTGCGTTTCGACGGAATCGGATCAGCACCCGAGCGCCGCATCGGGTTTCCGAGGCAGAACTGGATGCCGCGCTAGAAATGACCTTTCCCGCAAGCGATCCGCCGGCGCTCTAGGGGCCAAGGAAACGTTTCCTTCCACACCAGTGGCACATGCTCATCGGCGTAGCGGACAGGCACTGCCAAGTTCGAGCCGCCAAAGTCACTGAGAATCGCGAAGTTCACGCCAATGACCTTGCCGTTGCGATGCCTCCTCCGCAAGTCTTATGCCTCGGCTGCTGGCTGGGTGGAAGCGGCGGACCATCCCATTACTTATCCTCGGACCCCGTTTGCCCGGAGGGTAAGTTGGAAGGCTGTTCGGGAAGTCCGCTTATCACCAGCTAACCGCTGCATCGCAGATTACCCCACCGGGCCTTCGATATACTCTCCGTATGAACCATCCACCTACCTCCCCAAGACGAACGCTGAATTCATCGAACCAATGGAATGCGCTTTGGTTTCGACGCTTCCCGAGGGCTCTGATTGGACCTACGAAGTTAAACTGGACGGCTATCGGGCAATTGGAGTCAGATCGAGCGACGAGACGATCCTATACTCGCGGAACCACAAGAATTTCAACAAACGATTCCCGCAGATCGCAGAGGCGCTTGGTGATCTTCCCGCCCACACTGTTGTCGATGGCGAGGTGGTAGCCCGGGACGAATCCGGGAGGCCGGATTTTCACCGCCTCCAGCACTTCACAGCCGAAGCTTCGCGAATTCACTACTTCGTCTTCGATCTTTTAATCTTGAAGCGCCGCGATCTGACACAGCTTCCATTGACGTAACGCAGGAAGCTTCTGAAGTCGATCGAGCTGCTCTCCGGCAGGATTCGCATATCTGAGCAATTCGATATTTCCGCCGCCGACATGCTTTCAGCAGTGCGCCAGCAGCAGCTTGAAGGGGTTGTAGCGAAGCGGAAAACGAGCGTCTACGAAGAAAGCGCACGGGCTCTTGGGCGAAGATGCGGACCAACAAGGGTCAGGAATTCGTAATCGGTGGCTACATGCCGGGTCCGCACGGAGTTGATTCGATCATCGTCGGCCCGACTGCGAAATGCCAGGGCAAAGGGCAAACGTCTTGGACGGCCGCGCAAGATTCTGGACACGAAAGGGTTGCCGCTCGGCGCGCGCAAGGAGTAGGGTGGAAGCGTATCGCCGCCGAAATGGGAGTCGGAGTCGGAACTATTTATCGGGTCACCCTGGAGGGTTCCAAAACTTTGGAAAACGATTCTGGGACTGCGGTAGGTTTGCGAACTGGCCGATTTGTTCCGTAGCGACTAGAAGTGAACTGCTACCCAGGGCATGGGTGCATGTCTAAGCAAGGTGAAAAAGAATCCGGCAAAGCGACACTCGCCGACGTCAAGAAAGAAATGGCGAAACCACGCATGGCCAAATCCGCCCGGAAAGAGGAAGTGAACCTAGCCGCTGCGCGCGTGAAGTGGAAATATTGTATCGAAGAAATAATGTTCGGTCAGCCAATCGAAAATCTCGAAGGCCAGTTGAATGATCTAGGTGGTGGTGGATGGGAAGTAGTAGCGGCTTTCCCATCGCCTACTCCAGATGCTCATGGGCGCGTC
>WNFL01032865.1_pt3 | contig 14872 bp, 17 predicted proteins | sample 5400361 | NCBI WGS metagenome assembly WNFL01 (sample SAMN13153351, study PRJNA577476) | soil metagenome | isolation source: 40 cm soil on Douglas fir-dominated hillslope | place: USA:California | collected 2013-09-17
AAGGAACACACCTTCCTCGCAGAGACCGAATGGGACAAGGTCATGGATGCAGAGCCTGCATTTGTTCCCAAAGTTGAAGATCCGGAATCGACAGACTACTTTGATCCTCGCGGTGCGATTCCCCAACTGTTCCACGATGATGAGCTTGTTGCGGTCGGACGGCCCCCCTCCGAGGCCAGCCAACCCAGCCAACCCAGCCACCATTTGGAGTCATCACCGGGAGCCAATGCTCAGCGGATTTCATCTCGCGATACTATATCCACCCCTAGTGACGACTTTGGGACCTTCAACTTCAAGAACCTTTCTTTGCTCAAACAGGCAAACGACGACGTTATTAAGAAGATGAAATCTGATCAGATAGCCCAGACGTTGGGCGACCCTCTTGTTATGCATCATCGCAAGAGGAGCCTCTCACAGAGAATCAAGAAGCCCACCTGTGTTTCAACGAACTTTGAACCAAGGGTACGTTCCGATACGGAAAATCGTTCTGTGTATTGACAAGGCAATTATCTATAGCAATATGGGAGCACTAATCCTCCTTCCCCGACTACGTCAACCTCTTCAATTGCTTCATCACCATCGCGTGCCAGTATGGGTCCCTCTACGCCGGGTAGCATTCAAAGTCACCTCCGTCGCCCCTCTGAATACTCGGCTATTGACCGCTTCAAAGCAAACCATCTCGAGGGCGAAATGCGGCGCAATTCGATGCCGAGTCGCTTGCGAACTGCCTCAGTATCGAGCGCCGATGCAGAGCTCGCTTATCCCAGTAGTGACCCCTGGCCTCACTCATCCACCTCCCCCGCACCTCAAGAGATTCCGAAGAGAAGTCATGACATCGGTGGCGTTGACCGAGCTGTTGTGTGTTTGATTGCAGAAGACAACCCGATCTCAGCGAAGATTCTAGAAACCTTGCTCGTTCGTTTAGGTTGTCGATGTGTCATCGCATGCGATGGAGCGGAAGCGATAAGCACTGCTCACGGTGATATTAGTAAGTGGTCATCGTTGCGGATAAAAAAACAATGATGCTCAACCCCTAATCCCTCAGAATTTGATTGCATCTTGATGGACTACCATATGCCAGTCGTAGATGGAGAGTCTGCCGCTCGATACATCAAGAGCACCAATAACCTAAACAGGAGCACACCTATCATCGCAGTCAGTGCATATGTAGGTCAGGATAGCGCGGTTGCGAGCAGCCTCTTCGCTGCTTGTCTGCCCAAGCCGGTCCACAAGGCCCACCTCCTCAATGTCCTCAAGCAACTAGGTTTCCGTACCTCCACCACAGACGGACACGGAGCCAGACAGGTCGCCAAAGTTGCTGTATCATAATGTCAATAGGCCCACCCCTCTCAGACCCTCATTCATCTCTACCGTATGGGTTTATTGCATTGGCACCTTCCTGTTCGTTGCAGACCGTTGTTCAGCCCTCTTTGAGTTTGTCACGTCGATGTCTTTTCGGATCATACTTCGTTCACATAGTTGAGTTTTGGTTCATGATCTGTGTCGTGTTCTCTTCGCTGGTTCCACTCCACCCACGCACCATTGCACCCGAAAGGTCGTTCACCAATGCTCGTTCACATGTTCCGCGCCGTGCTTTCAACGCGTGTCGCATTTCCCTTCATCCTCTAACCTTGCATGTAACGCATCTGTACATCCACAACGCATTCTTTGAAAGTCCTGTTTTTATGGCTTCCACTTTATAGATTTTTGAGCGGAAATTAACGCAGCCTCGCGCTTACCTACCTTGAACCGCTGCCACCAGTGGACAGCCACTCATGTCGTTTCAATATGCGCCAATAACTAAAGGTTGAATGCATAAGACTACGGAGGAACGGTAGTAACTAATATAGCGGCTAGGATTGATGCTTGGACTTGGAATAAATTCCTTGCTTGCTGGTTCGCTACAACTCAAGCCCTTCATTCATCTTCAATGGCTTCCGCATTTAACCAAACATCGACAAGTATGAACTTGTAATATCCATTTGACACACACTGATATTCGTTCCCTCTGTCAGTGGTGGAGGCTCATCACATCGCAACTGGCGTTCACAAACTCCAGCGACCTCTTCTTGGCAGAGCTTGTGCTCTACAACGTCTCTGTCACTTTAGAACGCGTATTCGGTAGTTACAAGTTCGCGGTATGATCCGATATTTAGTTTGTACGAAATGCCCCAGCCTGACTCCACGCGCCTCTTCGCAGTCCTTCATAGCAACTTCTTCCCTGGCTTCTATGATCGCCACACTCGCTGCCCTGGCTCTGACATCTCGTTTTGGTGTTGTTCGCATACCAGGCGGACCTTCCGCGCTAATATTCTCCATCCTATACAATTATTCGTGTGTGGTCCCTTCGGTCTATCGCTACCGAATTATGGGAGTGACATTCACCGACAAACTCAACATGTATATTATCGCCCTAGCCGTAAGTTTGGTCCCATCGTCAACCTGCCTTAATATTGAGAGGTTTCACAGATATCCCTAGGCTCTGCACCCTCCTCTTTAATCCCTGCTCTCTCTGGGATACTCGCAGGGATGTTATACAGATCAGAGATACTCCCACTGAAATCGTACCGCCTCCCGAACGCGATTGCCCGCCTTGGAAAGTTGTTTGTCCCTCTTATCGGAGGCACGGGTCCCGGGTTCAGACCCTCAACGGCAATTCCCGATGTGGATGGAACTGGAAACCGCGCTTCTGCTAGAGAGGATGAGGCACCGCTTGTGCCTCAGACGGAGACACGGACTGGGGGGAGGAACGCAACACAAGAGGAGATTACCCAACTGGCGGCTATGTTCCCGAATAACTCGAGAGATGAGATCATGCGAGCACTCCAAGAAAGGTATGCATTGTCATTCTTAGCTTGACCAGGCTCCGTGCTCATACCACCGGTGATACAGTTCGAGCATAGAAGCAGCGGTAGAAAGGTTGATTAGGTAGATCACTTCTACTGCTACAACAAGAGTAATGAAGACTTATTCTGCCTCCTCGTCAAACGCACCATCGTCCTCGAGGTCCTCTTCTTTGGTGAATGCATCCGCTGGTACAGCATACAGACGAACAACAGGCTATTGGGTGAAAACGAATCATTATATGTTCCGAGCGTAGGTGGAACTGCGCAAACCTTGTTGGGATCCTTGATCAAAATATATTTACCGTCCGGGTGCTTCTTGCACAGATCCACGATCGTCCGGACGATACCCCATCCGTTCTGGAGTTGAACATTGAGCTGTATGGCAAATTCGCCTGGGCGCACGGTCGTTGTGCTCAGGATTACATGTTTGCTATTGTCCCGAGGATTGGCGCGGGACACCCATCTGAGGAAGGAAGATTAAATGGTGAGGGTGATGTGAAGATCCTGGTAATAAGACACACCCAAGTTTCATCACCTCCGCTCCGGCAAGGATGCTCTGTACCGCCCACCTAGCCATCTTGAAGCTGTTATTCTTCATCTCAGTTGCGACAACTGCGCCTCTCTGGCCGTCCAACTTCGACCTCCAATCGGGAGCACCGCCAGCACCAGGCGCCTTTGCGTCGAACTCGTTGAGAGCCTTGATAGTCATCAACCCCTGGCCCTCTGCTGCGTTGGCTCCAGGCACGAGAGCGTCGACTTCAGTCCTGAGGATCAGCCGCACATCCTCGTCTTCATGCACACTAAGGTCGAACATGCGGTAGCGATATCCTGCTGATGCAAGAGATGACTGTTCAGTCTCGTAATCTGAGAAGGGATTGGGGTAAGGGAAATCGATGTGAGTATCGTCTTTGACCACTTGAATAGCAAAGTTTGTGTTGATGAACATGGCTTCTAATGCGAGAGATGTCGCGCTATTGATGTTCGTCGTTTCCTTTTCAGAATCGGCCGGAGGATCGGCGGCATTCTCATTTACAGTAATAGTATCTAAAAATTGTCACTATTTCAGACGGAAGAGCAGAGGAGTCCGGCACTCACCCGATGAACCCCCATCTCGCTTGTCTAAGATGACCTTGTCGCCATCACGGATCACAATGATGTCCCAGCCAAACACCGAGCGTGGTGCACACATGAGCATAGCCAAGATTGAATCAGTTGCAAAGACATGAGCAAAGTCTTCAGAGATCATCTGCAAACGTGTCAGGGATACTTTCATTGAAGGACAAGGCCCGGCTAACTTTTTGAATAACGGGATCATCGGAGGTAGTAGGATTGAATCGCGTCTTTTCGGGGATTTGGAGCGGTCGCTCCGATTTTGCAGTCACCCGATCGTAAGCCTTGTCATAAGAGAATATTCTACCATAGGACTCACTAAAGCGAGGTCAGAATGACAATCACAACTAACCTCTGTACACTCACAGAGTCTCAGGGGCATCCACATCCAATCGCAATTTGTTCAGTCGATTGAACTCAATCTCCTCGAGTACACGCCAAGTCGGGTCGATAACCACAGAACCTTCACGGACTCTGGAAGTCTGTATGCAAACCGGCTTAGCATACGTCTTGGACCACATGCTTAGCAAGTTCACCTTTTCCCAGTCCCTCCATCCGCGCCGATTACCTCGTCCTCCAAACCCTCCGCCGCCGCGTACATAGCCACCACGTCCAGAGTAGCCACCTCCTCGGCCAAAACCCCCTGTGCGTCCTTGCATACGACCACTGCCGCCACCACGCATGGATCGCTGACCAGAACCAGCCCCAGGTCTTCTTGGACCACCAGTTTTGTTGTCGACGAGCGAGAACGATGCCTCGTCTTCTTGATGAAAGTAAGCAAATGCACTTCCAGCGTTCGACCCGTACGCCTGAGCGCCGTCGCGTCGACCTCCACCCCGCGCTCCTCGAGAGCCTCCAGCCCCAGTGGCTGTTTGGCCGCGCTGATCACGCCCATCACCCTCCGTCCAGTCCGCGAAGCGACCTAGCTTGTCCGATTTCGAATACGGTGCATAGGGAATGCTGGACAAAAAATCTCGTGTGAGGTTTTCGTGGAGGCAGAAAGGTAGATTTGGGAACGAACTCTTTGAATTTTGCGGGGAGATGGATTGAAGAAGGTCCCCACGATCCCTCTGGATTGTCCTGTAATGGCGGGAGCTTGAAGCTCATTTATCGAGAATTGGTGGTCAAAGGACAATGTTATAGTATAGGACGCTATTTGTTTGGCAAACGGCGACTCGGACTCAGCCCTCGCCATGAAGTGAGTGGAGCGCTATATTCCTAGTACGCCTCCTGAGTTATACCCGTAGCGTCGTCAAAGAGATTCAACGCATCAATGAGCGCGAACTCGACCTCAAACCAGCCACAGCATCATGGCACGACGATTATAAAGGCAAGCAACGCGTTTATTCACTTCTCTCCTTACTGAGCATGGTACCTTAGGCTCTGCATATATATTTGTGGGTGGTCTAGACTACCAGCTAACAGAGGGAGACGTTGTTACGATCTTCTCTCAGTAAGCCCGCGTCTAGCCAATTGTCGCGTCGATTTACTGACGGACACAGATATGGAGAGATCGTAGATGTTGATATGCCCCGCGACAAAAACACAGGAAAACGGCGTGGCTTCGCATTTCTCATGTACGAGAACCAAAGGTCAACAATCCTCGCAGTCGACAACTTGAATGGCGCTCAAGTTCTGAGCCGAACACTGCGGGTAGATCATGTTAAGGATTACAAGCAGAAAGAACTAGTCGACGGGAAATGGATCGACCGGGAGACCGAACGGCTAAACGCCAGACCAGAACTCATGCGTATGTTCCTCTCTCGCCTCTTCCTCACTCCACAGTATCAACGGTATCATACAGAAGATGAAGACGACGGCAACGCATCGGAAGCGTCTTCTGCCCTGTCCGGCTTCCCTGATATCGACCCGGACGACCCAATGCGAGACTACCTTATAGCCCAACGCAAGGAACAGAAACTTTTAGAGAAAGCGAAAAAGAAGGAATCGAAGAGACACGCAAACGAGACTCCTGAAGAACGCCGCGAGCGGAAAGAGCGCAAACGACAAAAGAAATTACTCAAAGGAGGAGAAGGAAGATCGATTGAGGATCGTAGGAGGGACGCCTTTGACGATAGACCTCGCGATCAAGAACGAGACCGGGACCCAAGAAGACGTCGTTCTCCGTCTTGGAACCCGCCAATGCGAAACCGGTCTCGATCGCCTCCTGCTCGAGGATACGGACCGCGCCGGTCCCGTTCCCGTGAATTCCATAGAGACGACCATCGCAGCCGGCCATAGTCGCCCATTTTTCGTGTTCGACAGGAACTTTCGCACCCAATCACTAAACACTGCATATTTTCCTATCTATTTTATCAATACATTTGGTTGATAGAAATTACTGGTTACCGGTTTACTGGCAAAAACGAACGGAAGAGGACTATGGCATTCAAATACTTGTGCGCGCAAAGTGCGAAGTGCTGCATCAAAAGTAGTGGTGGAAGGTCTTGGCCGCACTCCGAGAATGTATGGTTTCCAAGAATATCAAAGTAAAAAGCGCGGCAGGTTTGAGGTCAGTGCCGCCCGTGGCGGTTCATGAAGATAGAAGAGATGAAATGAAGAGGTATCCAACAGCAGTTTCAAACCTATTGCGGGGCTGTCGAGAGGATAGATCGGCAGATCTTTGCCGTATCTTGAACTGTGTTCGAGAATCGAGTGCAATGTGCTTGCCAAGTTGATCATTGCGTATATTGAAACCTTCACGGTCGACGGTCGTTTTTCTTGAGGGTAGAGTTACGCTTGAGCGATTGGGACGGGCGTGGTCGGCGGTCCAGGTTGAGCGAACTCGGAGCTAGGGATGGGCGGAAGGGCTGTAGGCACGAGCGTCGTACTTGGCGTCGGCATATCGGGGACAGTCGCAGCATCAGAAGATGATGACCTGAAGATTGAAAAGAAGACAAAACATCCGAAAAGGCAAGTCGCGAACAAGCCAGGCCGAGACGTCGTTTTGGTTGAGTAATCGCGCTGCAGTCAGTGGGAAATAGGTTAACTAGTAACTTACCGCTTTCGTTTCGGTGCGGGTGCTTCGCCTTCGTCCTGCTTGTCCTGCGATGGTGTTGAGTGGTGATCGGAGTGAATGAAAAGTGCAAACCTTTCCAGTTTTACTGCGTTTTATGCCTTTCCGTCTCGCACCCCCTTCGAAGACGTTGTCGGGGAGAGCAGCGCTGGTAAAAGTTCAGCATACGAGAGTCAACCGGGATTGAACAAACCTCTTGATATGGCGAACGGCGATCCCCATAATGTCGTTCTTATAATATTCCCAAGAGCGTGCAAGCTTCATAAAATCACTGGTAGGCTGGGATATGTCCAATCTGCGAGGACCTGTACTAGCTGGGGCGGTTGTCCCGTGAGTTGTAGTAGCTTGATCCGGTCGTTCGCCTTCTTTCGCACCTGGCTTCGCGATCTCGAGTCCAATGTAGTATGTAGTAGTGTAGATTGGGGTCGCATTTGGGTTGTCTTTCACATCAACAGCGGCTCGATGCTGGAGAGCTTCTGATGGGTTCCCGACAACTATGGAGCCTTGATCTTCGTCAGTAAGCGCATAGTATGTCCGATCGAAGCCTTTGATGAAAGGATGAACACGGGCGAGAGTATCGATCACTTCGAGCTTGGCAACCAACTGTCGCAATTTCGATTCCACTGCAGAAGACCTAGAAGAGGAGTAATCAGAAGCTAATGTCACGAGGGCATGAAGGATATGATTTACCATTTAGTGTGTTCCGCTTCGTCACAACAGGATGCGATAACTTGAAGGTAATAATTATACTTGTTAAAGAAGCTGTGTTTTTGGAAAAGTTCAGACCATTCTGATTCGCCAGTCCATATTTGCTCGGTAATCAGCCGACCTAATGATTATGAATATTGGAGCGTACTCAGTAAAAAAAAAGGAGCTTACCTCGTTCGAGTTCCTCCTTCATGACGTCCATCGTTGACTTCATAACGTTGTGTGTTGAGCACATCGAAGGGTATGCGGGAGTAATAATAGGCATTTTGTGTGCGCGGTCACCGGGATACAACTGGAAAAGGACTCAGTGTGAGGTGGCCCCGGGGTTTGTGTAGGAAACAATGCTCACTCTCGGATTCCACACGCGAACATTTAGGGGCCCGCCCTCAATGTGACGAAGGACAACGGGTTGTGGCCACGACCTGCATTAGGGGCAAATGAACGTCGACTCTGTACCTGAAGAACTATGCGCACCAGACCGTGATAATGACGAAGAATCTCCGGACAATGATCGCAGCATTCCCATTCGGGTAGAGCTGACATAGCCGCGCGACAAGCAGTGCCCAGGCAATACCGCCAAGGAAACCGTTTATATTTGAATAGACGGCACGACCTGTACGGGCTTGAGATGAAGCGGAGTGGAGCGGTTTCTAACGTACGTTGGGCCCACAACTTGATTGCTCGTAGAGCATCGCGGAAAACATGGACATTCGGCACCAAGCGGAGGATATCATCGGTACATCGCGAACCTAATACAAAGGCTTGCAAACAGAGGACCAACGGGGGAATAGAGAAGAACACACCGCCAAGGCTTCTTACACAACGTTCATCGAGGTTCTTCAGAAGGTTGTCGTCTTTGAGTTCCAGGTCGTCAGGGATGACAGCAAGGGCGAGACGAGCGTAGGTGAAGTCTATAGGGATGCCTCTTATCTTGGTCTTGATGAGGGGGACATACGCATCTGGGACAGCCTATATCAAAGCGAGTGAATTCCAACCAAAGTGAGATCAAAAACAAAAGAGACCAACCGAGACTTCAGACACAGTGGGGTCTTGTTCAAGCATCCTTAGGAAGATTTCGTTGAAATCCTGTCGCTCCACGTGCTTGGGACCGACGACGAGGGTATCAATATCTGTGCCAGGTCCATGTACGCCAAGTCGATACGATCCGTATGTGTATATCTTCCCTCCGGCCTTCTTGGCTGCTTCAGGGCTAAGGTTGTGTTTCAGGCAGCCCTCCTCCACGAACTTGCGGACGAGGTCCGAAAGATGACCAAGCACCTCTTCGCTATAATCAGAGTAGAGCAGAGAGAGGTGGAAAGGCGTCAGATGGACGCTGACAACTGGTTGACGAGGCGGGGGCACGTTGTTGTTACTCACCGAACCCGCGCTTCTGTCTCGGACTCAAAGGTTCCTTGAGCTTTTAGTTCGTGCATAAGCAAAGTTGCCATTTGAATGTCTTGCTCTGTTGGCGGGTCGGACGATATCGGTGGCGTTATGCCGTACGGCGTGGATCTGGCCAAGGGGTAAGCTGCATGGTCGTGGGGTTTTCAACCAGCAAAAGGGGCTTACTGTGTTGATTGCTGGTTCATTATGGCGGACGATGGGGAAAGCTGGTGATATTCCGAAAATCAGGCCAATATGGAAGGGTGCAACTGTTTCGTTTTGTTTTCCAACCGCCTCGCTCGGTAGCGGCTGGACCCCTTCAGCCACCATGCAAAGCGCGTTCATCATCACTCTGTCGGGCCGTGCATCAGTTTCGAGGACAGTCGTGGCCTTGACTCCATCTTTTGGTGCTGCAGCGCGGTCATTCCACTTCTCACCTGTCGGGCGAGAAGGCGAGAGCTTAGCCAGCATCGCAGATGTTGTAGAGGCAGGACCACGCTCTTTGACTGCAGCTGATAGAGCAGCCGGCAAGGAACGGAGTGAGGTCGAATCTGCGGACGAGTCGAAAATAAACTAACTAATCCTGTTAGGCGGGAGTCTCACGACAAGCAGGACCCCAGTTAATGTTTTCATACCAAGTTGTGCCAGGGTAGGTCGCCCTCCATCATGGAATTTACTCGATTTCTCTCAACCTCGGTACGACAGGTATTCAGCCCGAACGATCTCACAATGCAAAAGCGTACGTGGCGTACTAGAAGGTCGGCAACACCACGAACGTCAGGTCCCAAGAAAGCCCTTGCCATCCGGGAAGACATCTTTCACCAGCTCCGCATTAACCCTCTCAATGAAATATACAATCGCAGTCTCCTTCGCGACTATGTCTCCGAGTTGGGTCGTATTATCCCCCGAGACCAAACCAAGCTCACCTGGAAGAACCAGCGTAAGCTCGGCCAAGCGATTCGCCGTGCAAAGGCAATGGGAATCATACCCATATTCAGCAAAGGGAACGGTGGAGGCTCTGGAGCCAAGGAGAACCGAGTTATGGCCAGCTCAGCGGATGTCCAGAATTTACAAAAGGCGGTCAACGAAGTAGACGCCAATTCGATACCGGACGATTCGATCCTCCTGTAGGCCCATAGGAGTAACGTCGATTTCATAATAACACACATCGCCTTCTCTTGAACGCCCATTACCGACCGACATTGTTCAAATATTTGGGAGCCTATTCTTTTCAAGGAGCAACGACCACCCCTTAATGCTCTTACCGTCTTTCCACACCTCTTTAATAGCGATCCTTGGCCTTAGCGATGAACTCCCGAAAACCTTACTCTTACGCGATTCGACGGACCCTGTCTATCCAATCGTCTTTGCAGGGTATGGGCATGTATGGCTCCTGGAAATCAAAGGCCTCGTCGGGAGTGCGGTCCACGAGGCTAGCGGGCCAATGTAATCCGCCAAAGCCCGAAACGCACCCTCTAGACTGCTGTATTCAAAATACTACAAAGTTATAGAGACAATATCGACTCCACTACATACATGCGAGCCTTTGGGCTGCTTTCATAGATTGTGGACGTGCCACTGATGAGTTTCGAGACTTGACCAGCCTCTCTGAATGCAGCACTGTTTCGATCGATGAAAAGGAGACTTATCATGATATCAATGCATCAAGTTCACCCTGGGAAGTGCCCACCTGTCATCCTTGTTCGCTGCTAGGAACAAGAAACACTTTTTTCAGCCGAGTGTGCTATGTCTAGATTACGGCTGAGAGTCCGAAGTTCTGTGAAGGTGTGTTGTGAGTATCCAAGCCGTACAGTCCACTTGTCTTGATACCCCGAAGGCGGACAGAAATCAAGGGGACATGTAACTTTAAATTTGCCTGAGGGTACATCAATACATGAGCATCTATACTTCCAGATACGGCAGGGTATTTGTTGACCACCCGAGGGATGGTAGCGGCCAAAGGATGGGTGGCTCAAATATTGTCGGGTCAACGAAGGAGACGCTAGTGCTCTTCACGGCGTGTGCGATCCGACATTAATAAGCTTTAACCTGTAAAATAGTCATCCACATTACTTTGACACCTGGAAGTGTGAGGATCTGGATATTGTGGACGCGAGCCCGGCCTCCAGCTAGGAGCACTATGTCTTGCCCGTACGTGAGCTGGACGTGAAACCGAGATTCTAACACCGGGCCTCTTTTTCTTTCTGAAACACACGAGCTGTATTTCGAGCTGTAAAGCACAGTAATGCGGAATGAAGTACACTTTCAAGTCACTCAATAATTACCCATAGAGCACCTAACTAGGGACTATTGGTGTGCCTCAAAAGGCTGCATTCAATGTGTACATACATCTACAGGGCGGGAGAGGAAGTCGAAAGAATCTCTTGGTTGGAGGGAGGCATCACTCATGGAAAATGTAAAGTGCATGTGCACGTATTGATACGCCTATAGGTAATTTATCCGTTTACTGGGGATTCTAGTGATGATATGAATGCTCAATCGATCACGCACGAATGGAGTATGGAGGCGAGGGTGGTGTCAGGATAGGGAATCTTGAAGACCAAACAATGGGTGTGTGGGTCTTGCGACCAAGGGGGGAAATGCCGGCTTTCGTTCGCCGTTCTTCGGTTCGGTGGAGCACGGTTCGCAGGGTGTTCGTCGGACCCGCGCCAGCGGCTTTGACACCGTTGAATACATGCTGTTATGCATGGGGGTAGGTAAGGATGTTATATCCGGAAGCCGCTCGTTTCAACTCTGATATCTATCGGCCAGGTCAGCGTGGGCGGCGATTTGCGACCGCTGTCGACTGAGGCGAGGGCGGGGGAGTTGGGAGCTGGAAAAGGCGGGGATCTGGGAGGGGAATGGTCCCGATGTGAGGGGCGTTGAGGATGGTGGCGGGGTAGTAGATGCCTTGGACGATGATGGCGCAACCTTGCGGGCAGGGTGTGATAATGATGCGAGGGGTGTGAGGGCTATTCGTAGTGGTAAGTGGAGGGCCCTCGTCGGTGGTCGTATGGGTGGCAATTAATAAACATACCCAGCGCAGAAACACATCGAGGGTGCGGCGGGTACGGCGTAGACGTGGGACATGGCTTAGAGTGGCTTAGAGTTGTCTTAGAGTGCTTAGAGTGTGGTGCTGTTGCTCAAGTGCTGTGGCGAAATGGGCGAGTGCGGTTGGGTTGGGGGCAATCTGCTCTGGTGTCGATCGAAACTCATCTGATACTTATAGGTAAGCAGTGATTCCACTAATGCTCCCAATGACCTGGAACCTGAACGTGGACGTTCGATGTGCACGTCCGCGTGCCACCTTTGTTGCCGGAACCGAAACGGAGCGGAAAAGTCGACGGGCGGCTAAGCTGTATTCGTCCAGCACTTACTCTAGAACTCTGAATTTTTTGGCTTACAACATTTACTGCTACACCGTTGAAACCTTACGCAGTTTCCTGAAATTTAAACCTTGGTTGTACGCTCTAATCCGTCGTCCGAAATTGCTTGCTATGTGACTTGGACGCCAACAGTAAAGTGACAGCGTCCGACAGCGTCATGCGCCAGATGCGCCAGGGTTCCATGGCCCATTCAACCCCGTCCAAGGAGCGTAGCGCAGCGCCTGCCCAGGACTCCGCCCGCTGATCATCCAGAACATTCAGGACGCGCCGCCACCTATGTGTCGAACATCACCGAACATCTGCGCTCTCTGCGCCTTCTCTGCGCCTTCCCTTGGCCTTGGCCTTCCACGAGGGGAATGAACCAACCCGGTCGAATATAATGCGTGAGATGGAGATGATGGTAGGACGTCGACGTCGACGTCGGGCCGTAGTGCACGTATACCAGCGCACTCCTTCCTTACGAGGATCCTTGACAGGAGCGCGTACCTGACAAATTTCGTGTGAAATCCTGTCTGTCCAACGACGCGTCCACCCACTCCCGGCTCCCAGCTCCCATCTCCCATCTCCTAGCTCCCAGCTGGCGCATCTGACACCCGACACCCATTCCTCACCCAGCTTACCCACCCTACACCATCTCTGATTTACTGCGCATCTAGCGCCCGCAGCCTCAGATTTAATGCCACCCTTATTGGATGGATACCTTACTCTCAGTGGGATAAGCAGAATGCCCAGTCTGGGTCACTGTCCCGACTCCGCTTTGTTTATTCACAAACACGGCACGCCGGCACGCGGGTGGCTCCACTCACGCTCTTTCCGTCTTTGTTTTCCCAATTTGGATTTTGGTGGCAGACGGTAAGGCACCAAATGTGGGAGAGCGGTGACTCTTATCTCGCCTTGGTATGGAGGCAAATCGAATCGAATCGAATCGAATGGTGCAGAATGGAATACCTCCGTCGAAAGTCGAAGGGAGCACACCACGACGTACGACGCGGAAGCGATGAGAACGGTCAAGACACACGGATACACAGTTTCCCACATCACACACCCTAAATTACCGGAAAGCGGCCCTTGGAGATGTCGTTTATACAAGAGCTCGCCAATGAGATATCTTGGCTGGACCCGAAATATCAAGAATTGGAGCCTCTATTCGTGCAGATGACGATCCAGAATCAACGTAAGTCATCCCCCCAGACCTTACCAACGAACTCCTTGCCAATTTCCACTAAAAAAGCGGCCCAGGGATACAAGCCGACTTTCCCATACAGCGATTGCCACTGGCTATAGCTGTTTCCCTCACTTGACAAAAATGCGGGATATATTTCCCGGTGCGTGATAGCCACAGGTTAATTACAGGGGGTTCCAAAAGCCTTGAGATCGAGACTGGCCAAAAAAAATTCGACAAAATCTGGAATTTCGACCATAGGCTTACCAATGCCCCTCTGTCTGTTGTTTTTAGATATAATGTATTATATACGTTGTGGGAAAAATACAAGTTTGCATGCGCAATTAGCGGAGGTTGAATTAAGAGGTTGCATACTTTTCGACGCCAAGCATGCGGGCAATAGCACTTTGGGATGATCCTTAACTCTGTGAGCATGTTACCAAATTGGAAACTAAAGGTTACGAGGAAAGAACGGCTAGATCTGTGCACTGTTGAAAATCTTGGTCCAAGCGATTCCAAAGGCAAACTCTTTAAAATCAAGAGAAACTGATCGAATATCGGATATAAGAGGGATTGTAACGAGAGCGGGTGAATGTAGGCCTATACGACAATCTAGAGGTACCCAATAGAGTAAGCCGCCGTCTGAATCTCTGACCCAACCCCGTGAGTCAGGTCGTGACCAAAAACCAGCATGAAGCGGGTTACAAGAGGGGGGTGGTTCACGCGAAAATGACTCCCCCACACAGACGGCGTTGCCATTAGATCCAGAAATGTGCTGCCCATTGGGAGAGTAAGCAGCAGCACAAAGCACACTCACAGTTTCTCCCTCTAGCGGCCTACCAGCTACAGTACCAGTCTCAGCATCCCAGATTCGAATCGTGTCGTCATAAGATCCAGAGACGATGTTCCGCCCATCGGGAGAGTAGGCGACGGAAACCACCCCTTCGGTATGCCCCTCTAGAGGATTGCCAACTGCAGCACCAGTCTCGGCATCCCAGATTCGAATCGTCTTGTCACAAGATCCAGAGACGATGTGGCGCCCATTGGGAGAGTAGGCGACGGAAACCACCCCGTCGGTATGCCCCTCTAGAGGATTGCCAACTGCAGCACCAGTCTCGGCATCCCAGATCCAAATGGTCTTGTCAATGGATCCGGAAATGAGCTGCAGCCCATTGGGTGAATAGCTCATGCACGTGATACCCCCAGCATGTCCAATCCATTCCAATGGCGGTGCGGGCCAAGACGACAATTTCCCTCCCAC
>WNFL01032976.1_pt1 | contig 14871 bp, 11 predicted proteins | sample 5400361 | NCBI WGS metagenome assembly WNFL01 (sample SAMN13153351, study PRJNA577476) | soil metagenome | isolation source: 40 cm soil on Douglas fir-dominated hillslope | place: USA:California | collected 2013-09-17
TATGTTATACAACAGTTTAAACAGGGCCATTAATGTCAACTGGTATTCCGGGGCACCCGCCAATGGTGTTATTGCTATTCCTGCAAAATCGGCTGTGCGTTTTCCTTTGGCTTATTCTGCTACAGCTACCTATAAATTTGTGAATCTTACCGGGGAGTCCTTTACTGCAATTGAAATTATTGATTCTTATACTCCCGGTGGTGGTGGCAATACCGGAAATGAATATGACTGGTCATTTAACCTCATTTCAGAACCGAGGTTGTCAGACTTTGCTACCGTCGCCTGGGCACCTGGCTCAGTAGATGGCTCGCGTAATGACAACCCTATTTGGGTAACTCCCAATGCTAATACTACAGTATATGTCAAATATGATGGAAATGTCAGTGGTACCACCGGCCTTGTCAGCCCATGCGGTTTGAGATATGATATTTCATATGCTGTGAATACCCTTAACTATATTAAAATAAAAGATCCTAATGACAATGATCAAAGCGGTATTGCTATTTATACCTGCAATGGCGCAAAAATTGCAGCTGTGTATGGTGAAGATCCAGCCTCAGGAGTTATAGCCTATCCAAGTTGGGATGTAGGAGCAACTATTCAACCATTCTGTAAGCAAAGAATAATTATAGCCGAAGATGATTATGCTGCGACATTGGTCGGCCAACCCGTTACCATCACGGTATTAAATAATGATTTTGGATTCCTCGCTGCCGTTGATCCTCCTACCGTATCAACACTCGGATTCCTTCAGCCCAGGCATGGTACAGTTAGTGTAAATGCAAATGGAACTATACTTTACGTACCTAACGCAGGATATGCCGGATTAGATACTTTCGAATACAATGTTTGTTCTACTCCTTCCCCGATAGTTTGTGATATTGCCACAGTGATAATTAAGATCAGTACTTGTCCCTCTAACGGAAATCAAAATGTTATCTCCGGTCAGATATTCATCGACAGAAATAAGGATGCCGTGAATAATGACGGCGGTTTAGGTTTGCCCGGTATCAAAGTTTATTTGTACACGGACGGGAATTGCAGTGGCACCGTTAATCCGAACGAGCTGACCGATTCAGTTACAGTCGATACTTCCGGATATTACCAGTTCGTGAAATATCCGGAAAAAACAGTTGCCGATGACTTTGAAGGTCTGGCTGGAGCCAGCAGCTGTAATTCAGGTAGCGATGGCGATTCGCCATGGGCAAGCAACTGGACCGATTTAAACGATCTTTCAACAGGTTTTTGTAACAACAGCCAAACTGCAGCTAACACCGATGTTGAAATAGTCAAGGATGGTGCATTTGGTTACGGCATCCGGTTAAAAGATAAGGACATGTCGGCTAGGCGGTCCATAAATCTTAATGGCGCCATCAAAGCCTTCCTCACCTTTTCTTACCGGAGAAAAAGTAACACGCTTACTTCAGGGGAAGATGTATTAGTTCAGGCGTCTTCTGACGGATCAGCCTTTACGACAATTTATACTATATCAGGCGATGGCACAGCAGATGCAAATTATGTTACAGTATACAACCAGGACATCTCTTTATATGCTTCCAGTACCTCGGCTATCCGTTTCTTAACAGGCAACAATGTGGATGATGCCGATACGGTTTATATTGGTAATGTTTCGATCAAGTATCTCACGTATCCCCAGTGTTATATAACTGAAGTAGCTTCTTCTTCAATTCCTGCTTATTATTCCATGACAACAGTTAGCCAAAAAACGATGACGATAAATAGTGGCGGCAGCTGTACTTCTAATTTCGATTTTGGTCTTGCTAAAACAAATATTACTATCAGTGGCACTTTACGTAATGACAAGAATGGTTTACTCGACGGGCTGGTGAACGGACCTGCGATCGGATCGCCAAGTGGAGCAACGGTGTATGCTTACCTTACCGACCTTCAGGATAAAGTTGCATTTAAGACCACGGTGAATAGTGTCCTCGGTGTCTACTCATTTCCCCTTGCAGAAGTGAGTACCGATTATACTTTAATCTTATCTACAGCAAACGTTGCGTTGGGTGCCGATGCGCCATCACCCGGTGGTTGGAATTCCATTTGGGTTAGTGTGGGAGACGCGTATGGAACCAGTAACCAGGCGGGAATAGGAAATGAAACAGGCACTCCGGATGCATCAATTCCGGTTAAAACAAGTTTGAGCAGTATTGCCAACGTAGATTTTGGAATCCAGCGTTTACCTAACTCCGATGGATATCTCGCATCAATTAATCATCCAAGTGTCAATCAACTGATCACCCTGAATGGCGGAATGAATCCTCCTATATTAAGTGGTTCAGATCCTGAAGACTGTGTATCAGGATGTGTTCTCACAACTAAATCTGTTACCATCGACCAGGTCCCTTTTAATGCCGAACTATATTATAATGGCGCTCTCGTTACAAATAGCCAGGTGATTAGCAACTTCAACCCTTCATTATTTAATATGAGGATCACTGCAGCTACCATGGGTGACAGCACTGTTTACTTTAAGTATTCCTATGTAGATGCAGCAGCTATGAAAGATCCCACTCCAGCAACGTATACGTTAATATGGCTGGTTCCGCTGCCTGCTGATCGTTTGACAGCAACAGCAAGTCTCAACGGTACTGTTTCAACTGTTAAGTGGACAACACTTTCAGAACAGAATACAAAACAGTTTATCGTTGAACGGAGTCTTGATAATAGTACATGGACAGCTACAGGTAGTCCCGTTCCGGCTGCCGGAAACAGCACTGAAAAAATGGAATACCTGATGACGGATAACATCTCTGATGTGATGCAGAACACAAATATTTTCTATAAAGTCAAATTGATGGATTTTGACGGGAAGGTGACTTCCAGCAATGTAGTCGTTGTAAAACTTGCACCAAAACTCCAGGTCACCGCATGGCCCAATCCGTTCCAGTCATCGTTATCCATAAGTATTAATTCCGATAAAGCGACAACATTCAACATCAAACTGTCGGACGTAAACGGGAGGATGATCAGGAGTACATCTCAACCGGTAGCAAGGGGAATATCACAGGTTACCCTGAGGGATTTTGAGAAACTACCGGCAGGTATTTATATGTTGCAAATCACAGATGAAAGATCGATGGTCACTACTGTACAAAGACTTATTAAAAACTAACAATAACCAGGAGTTGTATCGGTTTCGATAAGGTCTCAAAAGAACACATTTGAGACCTCTCTCGAAAAAAAAGAGAAACATCAGCGAAAATCCGAACAAACCTTATAAAACTTGTAACCCGACTATGAGACTGTCTTCATTCAATCCGAAAACCTGCTTCATCTCGATCGTTACTGCATCGATAATCAATGTCCAGGTAAGCGCTCAACCATCCGCTTTGAAATTCGCTGCATTCCCCGGCAACCCGGCAGGATATGGCCCCCTGACAGGCAACCTGGTAATAGCGATTCAAAGCAACACGAATGATTCTTCAGGAAGGATCGATGCGAATTCTCCTGTTGTCAATGCAACTTTTTCAATTACTAACCAGCAATACAGTTTACCAACTTCGCAGATTAGCACAGGACGTGGATTCAGCTTTGGGGCGCTTCAGACTAATTCATCAGCAACTGCCTTTTCTGCGGGGTTATTTGAACAAATGAATTTCGTCAGTTCTCCATGTAACAGCCAGTTTACTGCCGGAACTTCCGTTGCTCCCGGCACCGGTATAGACGTTAATACCAACCGGGCAGTGACAATGTTTTTATCGGCAAAAGCGTTGGCCAATGCAGGGGCATCAACAGGAGGAAGATATTATTTCGGGGATCTGACGATCACGTTCAATCAAAAGATTGCCAATCCTGTTCTTCATATCGTGGGATTAGGTGGTTATTATCATTCGCTGGGCTTTACAGCCGAACTCGAATTACAAACCCGCGGAATAGTGTTATCGAAGTTATCCGGCTCATCAGAACTAACTATATCATCTGGTACGAGGATTTTGAATTCGTCGAATCACCCCGGTTCATCTACCGGATCCGGTGCTGCCAGTGGGTCAGTACTTGCATCGGGTGCCGAGGTCAGTTCGCTTACATTCAAGGTTTACCTGCGAGGTGATGGCAATGATGACAAATGGAGTGATGCAGATGATCACCAGGGCGACGTTTTTTTGATCGGGATAAGTTTCAATGCAATGGCAGGTATTTCCGAAACTGTCTTTAATGGCAGAGAGGGATTATTAAATGATCAGGCGGATAGAATGATCTCAACAGATCCCGGTAAATCGCAACGCCACTAGTGCAGGAACTGTATCTGCATATTCTAATTCCAGGTAACTACATTATATTATGTTGGCGATGATACAACTGATTCTGTCATTACTGTTAATATTATGGGTTCATGAAATGGATAACGACGGAGAGGTCAGTTATTCTGCCACCCGTATCATTTGGATCAATTCAGTTACTGGTGATGAAACCGCTATTCTTTCTCCTATTAATCCTGTCATAATTATAATTTGCGGAAAATACTATATTACCGCGAAATTTTCCTCGAAAAACTTGCATGTATAAACACCGTAGTATATCTTGCATTTGATTAGCAAATACCCTACGAAAACAATATAATCCGATAGCGAAAACTCATTCTTTGACCGGGGATTTACCTGGTAAATTTCATCAACAAATAAATCGGTTTAATTGCTTTCAGGGAATCAAGGTCCATCAGTTCCATGATTACCGACAACAAAACCTTTGACTTTAAACCCTTTAGCAATGAAAACAATTGTACTCTTTATCGCGACAACTTTTACTGTAATCTCTGCAAAAGCGCAGTTCTCTCAAAACTTTGAAAACACTGACGCTGCTCTTACCGGAAATTGTTGGATGTTAACCAACATTACTCATTCTACAGATCCCGCTGACTATATTACCGGGTCTGGCAGTATGATCACGCCTGCGTTAACGGGCGGGTTCACAACTGAACTGATCACCCCGGCCCTGAACGTCGCGTCCACAAGTTTTACCGTTTCTTTTAATTACAAGACGACGAGCAAGATCAACACCAGTGCATTTCGCACTATTGAGATCGGCATCCTGAATCCTGCAGGCGCCTTTACTTCATTAAGAATAATTACTCTTGATCATAATTCACCGGCGACTGTTCAAAACTATAGTGAGACATTCACACTGGGTTCGACAGGCAAAAGGAAATTGGTCCTTAGATTTGACGGAACAAATGGAGACGGGAATACAAAAATTGTCGTTGATGATTTGTCCACCAGTTGCAATGCACAGTATGGTGCCGGAAGTTGTAACAGCGCACCTGTTGCTGTTAATGATATCTTTATTGGTATTGTCAGCAGCCCGTTTTCGGGTAACGTGATAACAAATGATAATGAACCAGACGGAGAAAGTATGTTTTCATCTATTGTTGCAAACTCGCCAAATGGAACTGTTACGCTTCAGCCGAACGGCAATTTTACTTTTGTACCTAATTCCGGATTCTCAGGGTCCTCGACAAATTTTACATACCGGTTGACCGACGATGGCTTTGCGGCCGCGACATCAAATACGGCTACTGTCACGATAAATTTTGCCAGCGGAGGTTCCTTACCAACAAAACTTATTTCCTTCACAGCCATGTTTAACAACGGGCAAGCCGATCTTAAATGGACCACTGCAACTGAAAACAACCTGAGTCATTTTGTTGTTGAAAAAAGCATCGATGGAAAGAATTTTTCGAATGAGGCCATTGAATTCGCTTTCGGGAACAGTACTGAAAGGAAAAATTATAGTTTTACGGACAATACTTTTTCTTCACAGACTGCTATTATCTATTACAGGATTCGGTCGGTAGATCATGATGGCAAAAGCGATTTATCTGAAACAAGAATGATCCGTATCGGCAAACAAAATGGAGGATCAATCTCAGTTCTTACCTATCCTAATCCTGTTAAGACTGAACTTCGGATTACAATTCCTGCAAGCTGGCAGGGGAAAAAGCTGAACTATGAAGTGTTTGGGAACAATGGACAAACTGTTATCAAAAACGAGGTTGTAAGCAGCAATCAAACCGAAACAATGAATGTCAGCAAACTTGCACCGGGATTTTACCTGATAAAAATTAGCTGCAATAATGAAATCGCAGAACAAAAAATGATTAAGCAATAATATTTTAAATGGAAAGGAGTCAGGCCGGGTATTTAAATATGCCCGGCCTTTCTTTTAACCTACAACATCAAGTCTTAGGACGGAAAAATCATAAAAACCTGTACGGGGGTGTTTGGAAGGGGCATCGTTTCGATGTGAAAAATACGTAAAAGGGTAAGAAATTTTACTCAGGAAATTTGCATCTATAAATACCGTAATATATCTTGTGTCAGAATTCGTACAAGCCCTAAGAAAAGAACATAGTCCGACCGATGAGATAAACACCACATTCAAGGAAAGTTACTTTCCACTTTGTTTCATCATTGCAGAGCCGGTTTATTTTTATTTCAGGGGAAGATCCAAAAGTCTATGGTTGACCTAAAATCAATCCGTAACATTTTTTAAACCCTTGAGCAATGAAAACGTTTTTACTCTCTTTACTGACCATTGTAATCTGGTCTTCTGCCAGCGCACAAAACACAGAATTACCTCCTCCTTCTTCCAACCTTCAAACCCTTCCTGGCGGAAGTTATGTTATCCCAATGGATAATACTTTGCAAACCGATAATATTATCGGCGCGGGAGATTTCAATTTGAACTCTTATGGTCTTGTTGTTCATTTATTGAATAACAAGGTTAAGATTAAATGGGTGATAAAAGCCGGGAAGGCGAAAGACGGCATTGATTTTACCGGCATGGCCGAGCAACTTAGACCAGCGTTTGTAGCAGGTCCTGTATCAAGGAATTTTATAGCCGGTCCTTTTGTAATATTTGCTGCGGATACTACTGGTGTAGCAGCCATGATTGATGGATTTTATTCCGCCAATGGCTTGGCCGGTAATGACAGACCCAGGGTTTTCCGTACGTCTGCAACCGTGTCAAATGTTGATATCCGGTATGATATGACCGGGTTTGTTCCCAAGGCCGCTATTTTGACGGATGGGACCAACCAGGCAATACATGTCGGTTATATGACCACTTGTAGTATTACCTCTGTAAATTATAGTGCGTCTACCGGGAATGACCTGCTGACAAAATGTTACACCTTTGCATCTGAACCTCATAATGACAAGACGGGCGCCACGGTAAATGCAACAATCACCGCTATTAAAACATTTGTGCAGTATGGCGGAAATTTTTTGGCTCAATGTGCTGCTGTAGACAATTATGAGAATAATCCTCTTGGCAGATTTCAGACCACAACAGGAGTAACTGTTGCTAACACCAATGTAGGAACAACGTTAAATTACCCGAATCCCGATCTTAGTTTTTCACAGTTCCATGGCGCCTATAATGCGAACAGCGGTGGTAGTTTCAAGAACTGGACCATAGCAGGAGGTATTAATAATGAACATAACCATGCAGCAGGAACAGGAACGAATTCTTCGGTAATAGGTGCCAGCGTTTCCAAAATGAAAAACGGCATAGGCGGTCTTGTTTTCTATATCGGCAATCACCAGTTTAAAACATCCAATGGCATCGGCGACATCAATGGCATACGGATGTACATGAATGCTTTTCTTATCCCGGTTTCTATCAATAATAGCTGCACTGTAGGACAAACTTTATTATTCACTTTACCGGTAAAATTAATTGCTTTTACGGCTGATCTGGATAAGACAAAAGTCAATCTTGCCTGGACTACCTCGCAAGAGAATAATACAAGCCACTTTGTAATTGAGAGAAGCAATGATGCTATCAATTTCAATGATGCAGGGGTCATGTTTGCTTATGGTAATTCCAACGAAGTAAGAAATTATAGCTTTACTGATGATATCGCCAATTTAACAGCTGCTGTCATCTATTACAGACTTCGGTCAATAGATAATGATGAAAGATCTCAATTATCACAGGTTCGTATTATCCGCATTGGCAAACAAGGTGAAACGGCTAAAATGGTCATTTACCCCAATCCCGTCAGCAACGAATTACGGGTAACTATTCCGGCTACATGGCAAAACAAAGAAGTGATGCTGGAAGTTTTTAATCCAAACGGACAGAACTTGAAGGTGTCCAGGAATAGTAATGCCAGCCAAACCGAAATCATCACGGTTAGCGACCTGGCAAAAGGTTTTTACTTTGTAAAGGCCACTTGCGGAACCGAAACAGCCCAGCAAAAATTTATCAAAAACTAACTTTTCTTTCTCATATTATGCATTTATCGGGTTCAGTCTTGAACCCGATTTTTCTTCTTAGAAAAATTTGGTTTATGTTATAAACTACTTTATGTTTGCAATGAAAATTGACCTTTTATATGAAAAAGCAATCTTTGGTTATTTTGTTATTTGCGTTGATAATCACTGGCGGCAAGGCTTTCAGCCAGGTGGTCATCAGTGGAAAGATCCTATCCAAAAAACAACCGGTGCCCGGGGCCAGCATTACCATCAAAGACACTTATGATGGAACTACCAGTGATTCTTCAGGCAATTTCAAATTCTCAACCAGTGAAAAAGGGGAAAAGACCCTGGTCATAACCGCAGTAAGCTATAAGCCTTACGAACAAAAGATCATTCTTTCAACGCAACCCGTTTCATTAGAAATAAATCTGAAAGAAGAGGTTACTGAATTAAACGCCGTCATTGTAACTGCCGGAACCTTTGAAGCAGGTGATAAGAAAAGGGCAGCCGTTTTAAGTTCTATTGACGTTGCCACCACTGCCGGTTCCAATGCTGACATTACAGCGGCTTTAAAGACATTGCCGGGGACCCAGCAGGTTGGGGAACAAGAAGGATTATTCGTACGCGGAGGAGCGGGATATGAAACCAAACAATTCATTGATGGTAATCTTGTAAATAACCCGTACTTCACGAGTGTCCCGGATATAGCGACTCGCGGACGGTTTTCTCCATTTCTTTTCAAAGGCACTGTCTTCAGCACCGGCGGCTATTCGGCGTTATATGGACAAGCCTTGTCATCCGTGTTGCTGCTGGAATCAATAGATCTGCCGGAAAAATCTGAAATAGATGCGTCTATTTCTCCTATTATCGTGGGAGCAGGTACGCAGCAATTAGCCAGGAATAAGAAGTCATCGTATGGGGTTACCTATAATTACGTGAACGTAGGATTATACTTTGCGCTCGTCAAACAAACGCCTGATTATTTCAGGATACCTCAATTTCATGAGGGCACGGCCAATTTCCGTATCAAAACAAAAAATGGCGGATTCATCAAATACTACACGACTTTCTCGCTAAGCGATCTTGGATTAAGAAGATCTGATATTGATAGCAGCTATCTGAAGGATGCCTTTTCATTGAAAAACAGGAACTGGTATAATAATCTCAGCTATCGGGAGAATATTGGCGATGGCTGGAAAATGATGCTGGGTACCAGTTTTAGTACCAACCTTGACAAATTGCAACAAACGGTACAAGATAAAAATAACCAACCTAAACAATTTTCTCCTTCAACCTATTGGATGAATTCAAAGAATTTTACGTTGAACAATTTGCAGAATCTTGCATCGGGCCGTGCCGTATTTGAAAAGAAACTAAGTGGTCTGAGTGCTTTACGTCTTGGTAGTGAATATTGGCATACTGATTACCGGCCGAAGTATAATGACACTTTATTCAAACAGGTCGATAATTATTCCGCGGTATTTGCAGAAGCAAGTATTTATCTTTCAAAAGAACTGGCCGCACAAATAGGGACGCGGTTTGAACATTCTTCGCTGATCAACCGGTCAGACATCGCCCCGCGTGCATCTCTTGCATATAAGACAGGTAAAAACTCGCAGGTTTCTGTTGCCTATGGTATCTTTTATCAAAAACCGGAAAGTCAGCAATTATTCTCTTCGACCAAGGTAGGCTTTACCAAAGCCATCCATTATATCGCGAACTATCAGCGAATCTATGATCAGCGCACGCTGAGAGCTGAAGCCTATTATAAGAAATACGACGAGCTTATAAAACAAGTGCCGGTTGGTTTTAATTATTACTCCTACAACAATAGCGGCAGCGGATATGCAAAGGGTCTTGACATATTTTTCCGGGATAAAAAAACGATCAAAGACTTTGATTACTGGATCAGCTATTCCTACATCGATACTAAACGCGATTATTTAAATTATCCCACTCAATTGCAACCCAGCTATGTGGCTAACCATACTGCCTCGATTGTAACAAAGAAATTCTATACAAAAATTAAAACAGGGTTTAACCTGACCTATAGCTGGGCTTCAGGAAGACCTTATTATAACATTCAACCTGGTGGGAACAATAAATTCATTATTGCTGACCGCGGCAAAACAAAGAATTATAACAATTTGAGTTTTAGCGGCGAATGGGTCCCGAGTATTGGCAAGACAAATGCGAAATCATTTATTGTTCTATTCGCCAGCGTCAGTAACATCTTCGGCACTGACCAGGTGTATGGATATAATTATTCCTACAATGGAGCAGCAAAGAGTCCTATTTCAAACCCGGCTAAGCGATTTTATTTCATCGGCTGCTTCATCAGCTGGGGCGTAGACAGAACCCAGGATGCGATTAATAATAACCTGTAATATTCTCATTTTAAAACAACTTAAAAACAAGCGATATGAAAAAGTTTATTTTCTTTTTGGCGGCAGCGGTTAGTCTGCAATTGACCGCCTTTTCTCAAAACGATAAATACGTGGCAGCAATGAAAAAGAATCTTGCATTGTTTGATTCCGCAAAGACAGTGGAAGACTATACAAAAATGGCGAATACATTTGAACGGATCGGTGATGCTGAAAAAACAGAGTGGCTTCCTTATTACTATGCCGGGTTGGCCTTAAGTTCAGCGGGATGGATGCCGGCGATGAGCGATAAAGATGCCAACGCAACAAAGATCAATACTCTTTGTGATAAAGCTGAATCGATTGCAACCTCGGATGTTGATAAGGCTGAGATACTTTCTATTCGCAATATGTCAGGCACGCAACAAATGATGGTGGATCCGCAAACGAGATTTATGAGTTATGGACAGGCAGCAGGCCAGGCTTTGGATAAAGGTTTAAAGCTGGATCCCAAAAATCCAAGACTTTATTATCTCAGAGGTATGAGCTTGTTTAATACACCTTCGCAATTTGGCGGCGGCAAGGATAAAGCAAAACCTGTTTTTGAAAAAGCAGTTCAATTATACAAAGAACAAAACCCAAAAGAATTATATCCACGATGGGGCCAGAAACAGGCGGAGGATATGATCGTACAATGCCAATAAAAGGGAATGTATGCCCCAACATTGGCAATCAGGTTGTCACAGCTTCGGAGTGCCTGCCCGTGCAACTTATCAGAATAAGACCGAAAGGTGCCGTTTGTTATTGCCGCTATCCTGCTTAGTTATATTGTCGCCTTTGTTGCGCATAGGAACAAATATTCAAACTCATAATTAATAATCATGGACCGGGCCGAAAAACAACTCACCGAAAAAGAAAGCCTTGATCTCATTTCCATGATGATCAATAAGGCCAAAAATTCTTATTATGATACGGGTGTAAGCGCCATCATGTGGGGAACGCTGATCGCTGTTTGTGCGCTGGAAAAACTTGCGGAGTTGCAGTTTGGATATAAGCTGCCCTTCGATATTTTTCTGCTTACCCTGGTAGCGATCATCCCGCAGGTATTTATTTCTATAAAAGAAAAAAAAGGAAGACAGGTTAAATCATATGACGACGCATATATGGATTATATCTGGCTGGCATTTGGTATCTGTATTTTCCTGATGATCTTTATTGTGAATGTAGTATTTAATGTATGGGAACCTATGGCGGATCAATACGGCAAACTGTCCGGTCAGCCGGCAAACCATTTTAATGAATACGTTTCGTCTCTTTTTTTACTGTTGTATGGCCTACCAGCATTTATCACCGGTGCTGCGTGCAGGTTCAAGCCGATGTTGTGGGGAGGAATATTCTGCTGGGTGTGTTGTATAGCTGCCCTGTATACCAATGTCAGGATTGATATGTTGTTGATGGCTGCATCGGCGATAATGGCCTGGTTAATTCCCGGGATCATAATAGAAAAGGAGTATCGTGTGTATAAAAAGCAACGGGCCCTTGCGAATGTTTAAAGATCTTGATCCGATATTACACTCACAGCTGCGATTGGCAGTGATGTCTCTCCTGATCGGTGTAAAAGAGGCAGAATTTACTTTTTTGAAAGAACAGACCAGCGCAACTGCAGGTAACCTCAGTGTGCAGATACAAAAACTAAAAGAGGCTGGTTATATTGATGTGATCAAGCAATTCAAGGATAACTATCCGCAAACGATATGTAAAATAACTTCCCCGGGAATCAGGGCATTTGAAGTCTATGTGAGGAATCTTCAGTCTTATTTAACTGTAAATAAGTAAAGCCCTTAAAAAAAGGGCTTTCTCGTTTTGGTGCTCTATGTGCATGTAAGATCAATAGTGATCTCCCGAAAAGAAACCGTCCAGGTTGTAATTATATTTGTTCAATGTGCCGGCATCACCGCAATGATCTTTGAATAACCGATAGATCCGTCCTTTGCGACCGCCTTTACACGATAATACATTCTTGATTTGTTTAATTTCTCAAAAAACTGGTAATTGTCTTTCCCTGCCTTGTCTGTTCCAAAGATCATCGCAGCCATTTTAAATACTTTACCATCGGCGCTTCTTTCAAGTTCAAACCGGTTGGTTGCTTCGTTTTCATCAACAGTCCAGTTTAATAATACCTTGCTCTTACTGATATTACTGTTGAAGGTTACGATAATTGAAGTGTCCGAATCTGCTGCAAGGTGAAGTGGTGGAGTGGCTGTAAAAGGGATCGAATTCATTCGTGCAGATACGGTCGGATTGAATACCATGCTAAAAATAAAAGCGTAAAGAAAAATCCGGCTTGATTTCAATTTCCCAGGGTTTTGATTGTAAATCAGCTTCCCATAGCAGACCGGATAAATGTTCGATGATTCGGACCTCACCTCAATTGAAAACCATTTACGATGTAAACACCGCCTCTAACTGCGTAGTTTTCCTAATCAAAATGTGGTTTTCCGAACCGGTCACAAACCTACTACCGGCCCCTTGCATTTGCAAGCCTTTGAAAAAAAATATTTTCATAAAGCATCAAAACCATCTTATAAAGGATTGATCCTTTAATACCTTTGCCGCCAATGTCAGCCATTATACAGGTACAAGGTCTCACCAAAGATTTCAGGGAAATTAAAGCGGTCGACGATCTTTCTTTCCAGGTGCCCGCAGGCAGTGTATATGGATTCTTAGGACAAAACGGCGCCGGTAAATCCACAACGATACGAATGTTACTGACGCTGGTCAAACCCGATTCGGGCCTTATTGAAATTTTCGGAATGAACCTGCAGAAGCATAGAAAAGAGATTTTAAGAAAAGTGGGTGCGATCATTGAAAAACCCGACCTCTACAAATATTTAACAGCATTAGAGAACATGCGGATTTTCGCGGCGATGAGTGGTGTAAAACTTTCGGAAAAAAAACTGATGGAAAAATTGGACATGGTGGGACTTTCAGAAAGAGCGAATAGCAAAGTTAAAACGTATTCGCAGGGGATGAAGCAGCGCCTTGGAATTGCAACGGCGCTGGTACACAATCCCGAGTTGATCATCCTGGATGAACCTACCAATGGTCTCGACCCGCAGGGTATTGCGGACGTCCGCAATCTTATTTTGCATCTCAGCAATGACCAGGGCAAAACAGTATTCGTATCATCCCACCTGCTAAATGAGATAGAATTGGTCGCAGATTCAATGCTGATCATCAGCAAGGGTAAAAAAGTGGCGGAAGGAACGAAGGAAGATTTATTGAACCCTGTAAAGACTTTGGTCGAATTGATTACCGACAACAAAGAAAATTCGGTGCGCCTGATAAAAGACACAAAGTGGGCAGGTTATTTACTCGCCAATAGCAACGGGGAAATTTTACTGGAAATGGATAAAGAACTGATCCCGGAATTGAACAGGACGCTGGTGGAAAAAGGAATAAATGTTCTCTCATTGAAACCCAAACATTCATTAGAAGATTTTTTCTTATCGTTAACGGCTCATTAATATGCAACTTTTGCGAATAGAACTATACAAGATTTTTAAACGCCCAAGGACGTATATTGCATTTACCGTTATCGGCTTTATCATCCTGTTGATACAAGTCGGCTTTAAGTTTGGTGGCCAGGAATATGTGGATTTGCTGATGACTGGGGTGAATGAGACCTTTGAAGTGCCGGCCAACCAGGTATTGAATGGATATCTTGTTTGCCTTATTGTGCTTAATCTCTTGCTGATACATGTTCCCATTCTCGTAGCATTAATTGCCGGAGATATGATTTCAGGGGAAGCCAATATGGGAACACTTCGTCTCCTGGCATCGAAACCCATTAGCCGGACAAAGTTACTCCTGGTTAAATTCGCAGCAGCCTGCGGATATACAATCTTACTGGTCGTCTGGGTGGCGTTACTTTCTTTATTGGTCAGCGTCCTGTTATTTGGTACCAATGATCTCTTCGTTAGCCGGGAGACCGATTCAAACATAATTGCAGCCGGGGATGTTCTTTGGAGATATGTTGCTGCATTTGCCTTTGCCTCGATCGGCATGCTCATGATTGCATCCCTTTCATTTATGTTGTCTGTATTTGCTGATAATTCCATCGGGCCTATTGTTGCTACCGTTTGCATCATCATCGTGCTTACAATTTTAACACAGTTGCAGATACCTTTTTACGATACGATAAAGCCGTACCTGTTCACTACCCACATGCTGGGTTGGAAGGGTTTTTTTTATGTAAAGGGAGTAGATGGCGTAACAATTAAAGG
>WNFL01382835.1_pt1 | contig 14870 bp, 12 predicted proteins | sample 5400361 | NCBI WGS metagenome assembly WNFL01 (sample SAMN13153351, study PRJNA577476) | soil metagenome | isolation source: 40 cm soil on Douglas fir-dominated hillslope | place: USA:California | collected 2013-09-17
GTCATGATGTTAACTACATCGCTGCTGCCTGACATAGCAGTTTTAAACATTTTTGCAACCTTCGAAGCGTTGCCGGGCTTGCAAATAAAAATATCGTGAACGATGATCATAACTATATTTTTTAAGGTTATTGAAATTGAATGAATCCTCAATTAAATATACAACCGTGTTCTTGAATTTTATTGGTTACCCCATTATGATTTTACTACTTAAGCAATCCTTTTTTACATAACAATAACGCGCAGTTAAAAAAATGGGACAAAGATTATTACATTCATCTTTCAATGCCATCCAATCATTATGAAAAAACAAATTCTCTTTTTTATTATTTTCTTTTCTTGTGTATTTAGAGACACGGTTGCACAAGTAGATTCCGTTTCGGCAATTGACGAAGCAAAAAAATTCCAGAAGGAATTGAATGAAGAGTACCACGATCCGGGCAAATCACCCTTGGGAAAAAAGGGAACAAAGAATTTTAAGGGCCACTCATTTTTTCCTGTCAACTTAAAGTTCAGGGTTGTAGCAAAACTCAAGCGAACAGAAAATGAATTATTCTTCCAGATGAAAACCACAGTCCCCCGTGTAAACTTGGAGCGGATTTTTGGAATCTTAACTTTTTCAATTGAAGGGAAAGAATTTTCACTGCCTGTTTATCAATCGCAGAGCTTAATGCAAAAAAAGGAGTACAAAGACTATCTTTTTCTTCCATTCACCGATCTTACCAATGGCAACGAAACATACGATGGCGGTCGGTATATCGATTTACGAATTCCTGCAGGAGATCAAATTGTAATCGATTTTAACAAAGCATACAATCCGTATTGTGCGTACAGTCATGGTTACTCATGCCCTATAGTCCCCTCAAAGAATCACTTGGAAACAGAGATTCTGGCTGGAGTGAGATATGCTAAGAAATAAATAGATATTAAAGCTTCTTCAACGCCAATGCAGCAACCGTTTCGCCAATAGCCAATGACGAAGTAGCCGCTGGTGAAGGAGCATTACAAACGTTGATCACATTCTTTTCTTCGAGAATAAGGAAGTCATCAACCAACCCGCCATCGCGGCTGCAGGCTTGGGCGCGTACTCCTGCTCCACCTTCAGTAAGATCGCCTGCTTGAATTTCCGGAATTAATTTTTGTAATGCCTTTGCAAAAGCAGCTTTTGAAAATGAACGATACATTTCACCAAAGCCGGTGCGCCAATATTTTGCCGCTACTTTTTGAAATCCGGGCCAGGTGAGTGATTCAACCAATTCCGAAAGATTGATATCTGATTTTTTATATCCCTCGCGCTGAAATGCCAATACAGCATTGGGTCCTGCTTCCACGCCACCTTTCGCCATCCGGGTAAAATGAACGCCAAGAAAAGGAAAGTTTGGATCAGGCACCGGATAGATCAGATTTTTTACCAAATACTCTTTTTCCTTCTTCAGTTTATAATACTCTCCCCGGAAAGGAATGATTTTCACATTCAGGTTTTTTACCGTCAACCTTGCCACTTTATCTGAATACAGCCCCGCACAATTGATAATAAGTTTGGATTGATAATTTGATTTGTCAGTGATTACGTCAAGTTGATTCGATTGTGTGCGAATATCAGTTACCCGCTCACCCAGCTTTATCATTGCTCCATTTTTTCTGAGGATCTCACCGTACTTCAACGCCACTTTGGTATAATCTACAATTCCCGTTTGCGGCACAAAAAATCCCTCGAGCCCGTTTACATGAGGTTCATATTCTTTCAATTCTTCTTTGGAAAGTTTCTTGAATCCATCCAACCCATTCTGTTTCCCGCGATCAAAAAGATTTTGGAGCAATGGCAGCTCTTTTTCTTCAGTCGCAACCACGATTTTTCCGCAGAGATCATATGGGATTTCGTTTTCCTTGCAGAAATCAAGAAGCAGATGGTATCCGCGAATGCAGTTCGTTGCCTTTAAACTTCCGGGTTTATAATAGAGTCCTGAGTGAATTACTCCACTGTTGTTGCCGGTTTGATGTTTGGCTAATTCAGTTTCTTTTTCGATCAATAAAATCTTAAGCGAAGGATTTGCCTTTTGGATTTGCAAGGCAGTGGCAAGGCCTACGATGCCACCACCGATTACCAAAACATCTAATTTCATAGTTGAGTCTTAATCGCCTTAACTTGCTTTATCATTTCTTTGACTTCAGAACTTAAAATATCTTTCTTATCGCTTTTATCATAGACTGAAAGCAAATGAACTTGATTTCGAACGGAAATAATTGCATAGATTATCCTTGCACCATAGCTTTTACCTGAGGGCTTGCCAGAAATTGAAATCCTCAATTTGTAAATTCCTTCCCCCAAGTGGTCACCTTGCACCGGTTGTGTTGAGAGTGAATCAATTAGTCTTGACAAATCGCTGCGAAAGCCAGGATACTTTCTAACTATTTTTTTTGATTCTTTTTGGAAGCGTGGTGTGGGGATGACCTGAAACATCAGGTTACAAAGTCTTGATCCATGCCTTTGCATCAATCGAAGGCATTTTCCCTTGAAGGATTAATTTCATTTCTTCGATTGCCTCCTTTACTTCAGGATATGCGGAAGGTTTTGATCGCTTTTTAGCTGGTGATTTGGAAATATATTTTTCAATGATTCTCCATTCCTCACGCGGGATGAAGAAACCTGCATTTCCCTGTTTATCCTTTATTGGTTTGACTTTGACCTTCTTATTTTTTACTGTGATCGTCATACTTGCAAAGGTATGTAATATCATCAACAAATATTAGGCTCTAATCGGTTTGATCCGCACATTCAGGGTTTGTTCAACAATCACAAAATGGTTGGGTGGGATCATCGTCCAGTTGGGATCGTCTGTAAGCTTTTCAGAAACCACGAGTACGGCCTGGTCATCATCTTCAGGTGCTTCCATGCGGGTAACGCCATCTTCCACCACAAAGCGGCTTCCTTCCGAATGATAAAGTGTGAGTGGCTCTTCTTTCGGATCGGTGCAATAGCGTGTGGCTACCAGAAACAATCCATTGGTAACAACCATGTTTAAGTAAGCAGGTTCAGTTATCCCGTACTCAATCATCATTTTTTTTAGTTCCGTGAATGTATGTTCAAAGGCATCGACCACTGCTTCAGGGCTTACACTCTTGTGGTTTTTGAAAAGGTCATTGAGCATGAATGCAAAAATATGCTGCGAGTCGGTTTGGCCGTTGATCCAATTGTAAAGTTCGTCCGTGAGCGGAGTGCGCATGTGGCGCTTAATTTTTGTAAACTCCTCAACACCTCCGTTGTGCGCCATCAGCAGGTTTTTAAATTGAAAGGGATGGCAATTACTTTCACTCACATCGCCCACGCTCGCTGCACGTACGTGAGCAATCATGCAGTCGGTTTTTATTTTCGGAGCAAGGTTGCGCAGATTTCGGTTGCTCCAGGCAGGGTTGACTGACACAAAGGTGATTGGCTCATAATTTAAATCGGGCACATACCAACCCACGCCAAACCCATCGCCATTGAGCGGCTCTTCAATCTCACGAGCATGAAAGCTCTGATTGATCAACGAGTTCTTGGGTTGATAGAGGAGTTTATCAATAATTATGGGGGTTCCCTTGTAAGCCATTAATCTGCACATAGACTTTCTTTTTTTGAAAGATAATAAAAAGAGACGAGCAGGAATTCGCGATCATTGGAAAAGCGCCTAAAAAACCTTTAAGCCAATGTTGGAATTGCGTAGGAAAATGAACGATTTTTAATAGTTTTGAGGTACTGTGTTTTCATACCTTTGGATTACCTAAGAAACCTTACTGCATGAAGAAATCTGTCCTATCTGTTGCTTTAATTTTTTCGGTCTTTCTTGCGTTTTGCCAAACGCAAAATTTCCAGACTCATGCATTGTTTATGTATAGTTTCACCCGCTTTGTGCAATGGCCACCAGAGTCGAGCGCTGGCGATTTTGAAATTGTGGTTCTGGGCGATTCGCCAATTTTAAACGAGCTCAAGGCGATGGCTGACAAAAAGAAAGCGGGAAGCAGAGTCATCCGTGTTACCAAAATTTCCTCTGTAGCCGATTTCAAAAAAGGGCATATTCTTTACGTACCCATCGATTGGACTGCAAAGTATGCAGAAGTAACTGCCAAAATAGGAGATACTCCGGTGTTATTGGTTACTGAACAAGCCGCTACTGCAAATAAGGGCTGTGTCAACTTTGTAAATAACAAAGATGGCAGGTTGGCTTTTGAATTAAGCCAGGCCCAGATGGGCAAACACAAACTGAGAGCCACTGCCGAGCTTACCCGCATGGCCATCGTCAATTGAACAAATACTTATGGAAAAAAATACAACTTCTAGGTTTAATTTCAGACTTACTATTGGTAACAAAATTTTTGGAGGCTTTACGATCCTCATTCTTTTGTTTGCTATCAATGCTTTTATCATTTTCATTACCGTCAACACGATAGATAACCAGGTAGCGCTGTCCTCACAGGTAGTCAACCCATCCAAAGATGCAGTCAATGAATTTGTGACGTTGGTTCATCGCACCCGAATGCTCACCACCAACTGGGTATTCTTGCAAGCGAACGAAGACGATAAAAAGGCACTTCAATATATCTTTAAATACGAATACAAAACACTACGTGAGCGGATTGAAAAACTGATGGTGAACTGGGATGCAGACAGCCTCGCATCCACCTTTAAAAAGGATAGCTCACAGCGAGTAATGATGCACAAAGTATTCAGGAAATATGACTCTTTGAAGAAAAGCGCTGAAGACAATGTGATCAATGCTTTAAAAAGTTTTGATGATTATGAAGACGCCACTACCAAATTGTTGGCGCAGGATTTTATTGACCAAATCGTTATACCTGAATCAAACAAAATCAACAATATCCTTGGTTTCATAAAAAAGAAACAGGAAGAGCTTGCTGAAAACTCGACCGCAACATTGGTCAGTTCAACGGGCCGGTTAACAATTATTACCATAGCGTTGGGCGCGATAATTATTGCGATTGGCTTCTTAAGTGCCTTCTTCCTGGTGCGAACGATTACCAAACCGATCAATTATATCAAAGATGTAGTCGTCAAGTTGGGTCGAGGGGAGCTGGTGGATGATAAGAATACCAAATTCTCTAATGATGAAATAGGGGAGATGGCCATTGCGACCGACAGCTTAGTCAACGGATTGAAAGCAACCACCGTTTTTGCTGAGAACATTGGTAACGGAAAGTATGATTCTCAATTTACTCCATTGAGTGATCACGATGTATTGGGCAATGCCTTGCTGAATATGCGGGGCAACCTCGCCCGCGTTGCCGAAGAAGATAAAAAACGAAACTGGACTACGGAAGGCATGGCAAAATTCGGAGAGATACTTCGAAGCAACAACAGCGACATAGAGAAGCTTACTGATGAAATTATCGGAAACCTTGTCAAGTACCTGAAGGCTAACCAAGGCGCACTTTACATTATCGATGACACCAGCGACACTGAGGATAAAACCATGTCGATGGCATCATGCTATGCGTGGGACAAGAAAAAATACGTGAACCAAAAAGTGCACTTGGGCGAAGGCCTCACCGGACAAGCCTGGCAGGAGGGAGATGTTATTTACCTGACAGATGTACCCAGCAATTATATTAGGATTACATCCGGTCTTGGCGATGCCAATCCCAATGCGATCTTGATTGTGCCTTTGAAAGTAAACGACCAGATATTTGGTGTTGTCGAGCTGGCATCTTTTGGATCTTTCAAAGACTTCGAAATTGATTTTGTGAAGAGAATTGCAGAAAGCATTGCGTCAACCATTTCGTCAGTAAAGGTGAATGCCCGTACACAGCGATTACTGGGAGAATCTCAGCAGATGACGGAAGAGATGCGTGCACAAGAAGAAGAAATGCGTCAGAACATGGAAGAGCTGCAAGCCACACAAGAAGAAATGCAGCGATCTCAATTAGAGTCTTCAGCGGCCATGGAAGTGATGAACAACAGCACTTGTATGATCGATTACGATGCCGAAGGAAACGTTATTAGTGCCAACTCAAATTTCCTTAAGCTGTTTGGCTACTCGATGGATGAAATCAAAGGAGAGCACCACAAGATTTTCCTTCACCGCGATGATCGCAGTACAGAGGCTTACCGTAAGTTCTGGAAAGAGCTTTCTTCCGGGAAATCGCAGCGGGGAGAATTTAGAATGCAGTCAAAGTCTGGAAAGGATATCTGGGCTTATGCTCAATATAGCCCGATGCAAAACCGCGATGGCAATGTGGTAAAGGTGACCGAGATCGTTTTTGATATTAGCAAGTACAAGAGCTGACCTAAACCCTACAAAAACAAAAAACCCTCCGCCTGAGGGTTTTTTTGTTACCTAAACCTAAACCTATGAGAGAATTACTCTACTCCCATCTCCAACGAAGAAGTGCCTGGTAGGTTTCAAGAAATTTCAGCGAAGGGTAGTTTTTCGCTACGAATGGCATAGAGGCTACTTTTTTAGCTTAGCCGCAAATTGTTTTTTGAATTTCTCCACCTTGGGGCGGATAACATACTGGCAATAGCCCTGGTTGGGATTCAGCTCGAAGTAATTCTGGTGGTAGTCCTCTGCGGAGTAAAAATTAATCAATGGGCTGATTTCTGTCACAACCGGGTTCTTATAAGTATGTGCTGCCTCTAATTGCTTTTTGTATTGCTCCGCAATTTTCTTTTGTTCTTCATCGTTATAGAAAACTGCTGAGCGGTATTGGGTGCCTTCATCAGCGCCTTGGCGATTGAGGGTGGTAGGATCGTGGGTGTTCCAGAATACTTCCAGTAAATCCTCGAATGAAACTTTTTTGGGATCGTAAGTGATTTGGGTCACTTCAGCATGGCCTGTAAGCCCTGTACAAACTTCTTTATAGGTTGGGTTTTTCACTTTACCTCCCGAGTAACCGGATACTACTTTAGTTACACCATTTACATTTAAAAAGACAGCCTCCGTGCACCAGAAGCATCCCGCGCCAAAAGTGGCTGTTTTCAGTTCGCTTGATTCCATTTTGTTTTTGTTTTGTGCGATGGTGTGTGAAGCCAGAACAGCCAAAACTCCTGTCGCGAAGATTTTGAATTTATTTTCCATACATAGGCCGATTTAATAAGGCTAAGTACGCAAAAAAGGTTCGATCAGGCGGTTTCTATTTGTCGGCCGGGAAACAAACGTTCCTAATATTGACTGTAAAACGATTTCAATTGCTGCCCGAGATTAGACTGCAAGTTTCGGATGGCCTGATTGAATAAATCCTGATCACTTGCGTTAACTTCTTTTCGTTGAATTAAGTTTGCTGCATTTCCCGTTAGTGCACGCACATCGCCCTGGTAGGTTGCCCAGTCGTGTGTCCAGTTGACAGGGCCGCTGATGTTTAGGCTTTGCAAAACAGAATTGTTGCTCGCATCGGTAATGGAGACAGAAGCGTATGCATCGGCTGTAACCGTTTTGTGAAGATAAAGTACGGATGCGTTCACAGTCTGAAGTATGTCTTGCATTTTTCCGTCTGGTCCTTTTTGCTCACCCGTTTTAATTTGTCGCGCAACATTTTCTGATCTTGTCGAAATAGCTGGACGATTTTGCTGAAACCCGGTGAACACCACGCGCAGGTTTTGGTTAGGCGGAATCGTATCTTTTTCTGCTATCGGCTTGATCGACAAAAATAACCGATTTAGAGAGCTGATCGTTGGCTGGAAGCTTCCGTAATTAAATCTGGAGCTATTGATTTCCTCAAACGCCACACGTACCGTTGCTTTAAACTCTGCTTGAGTCATCATCTCGATCGATTCCCTGTAGCCTTGTTTGAAATCATTGGCATCTTTAAAGTCGTAGTAGGCTTGTTTATAATCAGGGCGAGTTGCGCGCATCATGAAATTGACTCCTTCACTGTATGCCTCTTCAGCTGCTTTGTCTTTGGCAGAGGCCAGCTCGCTGAAGCGTGTCTGTGGGTTACTGATCACCTTCATTGCGCCAAGCGAAGTCTTAATTTGATCGTTGATAAAATTAATTTTCTGATAGCCTACAACCGCATTTCTCCATTTCTTGGGGTCATCTGACTTGATGCCGTTTTGAACTCCGGATTCTATATAATCAATAGCAAGAGGATAGGCTTGGACAAGCACTGCCGTAGCCTTTTTGTTAGTGGTACTTGTTCTGAGGCGATGAACGGATTCAAGAACGGCATCGTAATAATCGCCTTGTTTTAAGGCTGCTTTTCCGGAAACGCAGGCATCAATTGCAAAACCTGATGCGAGCAGCAATAACATTCGAATAAAAGTCTTCATGGATTAGGTTGGGTGCAAGTTTGGTGCCTCAATTTAAACACTGGAATTGAATGAAAAAAAGCCCTGTTAAAACCGTGAGACCCCTTCTATTTTAGAGCGAACAAATCGACAAGTACATCATCGATCAAGTTGCGCCAGTTGCCCCAGCTGTGGCCTTCATTCACTTCGCGATAATAATATTCACAACTGCTGGCAGCAAGGATATCTTTCATCTTGCGGCTGTCTTTGCTGGCGTCATAGATGAGGCCGGAAGTCATTGATATTTTCATTTTTGGTTTAGAAGGATCAGAGCATAATTTATAAATCTGAGGCTTTGTGTAAAATGCAGGTGATTGAATCACGGCCATTCCAAAAACATCTGGTCTTGCAAATGCAAAATAGGTGGCAGTCAATCCGCCCAATGATTCTCCCATGATAGCACGCTGTGAACTTTCGGACGAAAGCGGATATCTTTTTTCAACATGCGGGATCAACTCCTTTATAAAAAAATCAAGATAGGAACCGTTCATGGCTAGTTCTTCCATGCGCTTGTTGTTCGATCGGTTAATCGGCTCTCGATGATCGATGAAAATAGCTGCAATTGGTTTTATTTTCTTTTCACCGATCAGGTTGTCGAGCACAGTGGCCATGTTGCCAAGTTTGGGATGAAGATACTCGTAGCCATCAGTTACGTAAACGGCAGGTAGTTTCCCCATTTTTTCATAGCCATTGGGCAGGTATACGCTGTAAGTAAGTTGATAACCAAGAATTTTACTGTTGATGAGGAGATCATGTTTCAGAGTGCCTTGCGGGACACTGCTATTCGCTTGCAACTCCGGACTTTCTTTCCAGAGAGGCATTCGCAATTCGGAATTTGGACTTCCACCTCCAACTCCGCTCCATTGCTGGTGAGGATTTTCGGGGTCCAAAATGTAATTGCTTCCATCTAACACAATTTTGTAATCCAGTCGGGCATCTTTTGGGAAAGAAGATTTCAAAAGCCAGATGTGCGTATTAGGAATTTGTTTTCCTTCAACCGAAAAAGTTTTGTCGTAACCCCATGCATTAAAGTCGCCCATCCAGGCTACAGATTTTGCATCGCCCTGGTAAATAAAAGCTACGGAGTCTTCAACAATGAATGGAATTTGGTCTTGCTGGCGCAACGCTGACCACCATCTTTCGATTTCGTTTTGCCGTTGTGCAGAATCAGCAATGGATGAAACCTGATGTAGCTGCTCCAATTTATTTTTGAATGAGGTATAATCCTGACCAAAACCATGTAGTGCGTTAAGTAAAAGCAAAATGAAAAGAAATCTCATAAAAATTATTTTGAAGGAATGGAATGCAAGGCAACTCTGTTTCCTTCAATATCGATGAAAACAGCCATGTGTCCATACTCCGGAGAGATCATTGTTTTGGGGATTGCAATTTTTCCTCCTGCTTTTTCAATTCGGTCGAGGATATTTTGCACATCCGGATTGGCATTGAGGTAAACCAGGGGGCCATCGGTGGAGGAAGGTTTATAAAATTCTTTATTGTGAACCAATGCACCGCCCACACCCGTACCCATCATGTCTTCTAGTGGAAACATTCTCATTTTGATTTGGGGAGTGTCCAACGGAACCATTTGTATCTGAAAAATGGTTTCATAAAATTTTTGCGCACGACTCAAATCCTGCGTTGGGATTTCAAACCAACTGACCGCATTTTTGAAAGTCATAGGGATATGTTTGGTGTGTCTAGTAAAGATAACCAAGTGTCCCTATATTGATCAAATTAATAATCCGGTTTGAATCAGTAAATCCTAATAAAAGGAATCTAGCGAAGAAAGCAAAAAAACAGAGGATGTCTCAAATCTAATTTTTTTAAAAAGTCAGTTTTGAATTTGAGCTTAAAAACGAAAGTAAAAAATAAAGAGGCTGCCTTTTGAGACAGCCTCTGCTCGTTCAAACGTTTAATCTGCGAGAAAACTATTTTGCTATTTGAAACCTGCCTGAAACAGCACCGGTTTCTGTTTCAAACCGGTAGATATATATGCCGGGAATCAGTGAGCCTCTCTTGATTAATTCTTCATATTTACCCGCGCTTAAAAATCCATCCTGAAATGTTAACATACGGACACCTTCCTGACTATAGATGGACAGATTTATATTCATGTCTTTGTCAAGTGTGTAACTAATTGTTAAGTCCTCGCCTGATGGGTTGGGGGACGCAGTGCACGTGAGACCTTCGATCACTCCACTTGTCTCTGAAGCAAAGGAGCTGTTTCCTCCGTTACTATTATATAAAGAAGGATCGACAACCATAGGGGCAGTATACGTTGCCTTCACATGAACAACTTGTCCTTTTGAATTGAATTGTCCATTCGCAACCTTGATCGTGTAATAATTTGTTTGACCAAGCCCAGGTGTGTAGTCAAGCGTAATCATTCCAGCACCGGTGGTAGAGGCCAATCCCACAGTTCCATCTGAATTATAAAGCATAAGAATAATATTAGGAGCCAGTTTTCCTGTAACGGTGGGATAGAGTTCAAGATGTATTTTTTGCCCGGCTTCACTAAAAACCCTTCCTACAGTTCTTGGGTTAAGCCATATCCCGTAGTCCGGCACAGCTCCTCCTTGCATTAAGGAAGAAGGATGACTGTCACCGAGATCATCCGCCATTTCCCACTCTTGTGTGGTTGACCTTTGAAGCGGAACCGGCAACGTTGCACCAACAGGACCGATGATGACATATCCTCCTACAGCATTTCCCATCGCATCAATACTTGGGGGTGGTACTGTCACCTGAATACGCTGGTTGGGCCCGGGTATGGTATACATATAATTAGTATTTCCTGAATAGTCCTTAACTGTCGTCCCCACAGGAAAGTCAGTATCGATCCAGCATGATTGAGATTTTGTTCCATCATCATTTACTCCTATCACTGCTTTTCCACTTCTTTCGATGGCCAGCAAATCAGCCGGATAACCTGTCGGGTTAGCAGGAGGACCAAAATCAACACCCGCTTCTGCAGTTCTTACCTTATATGCTCCCCCAGCGAAATTCAAAGCCTTACGCGCCCAAATGATATTTTCAATTTTTGGACGTGTTTTCAATTGGGCAGGATCGTAGGGATCATGTGTATATCGGCTGTTCGTATTGAGATTGAACAAATCTTCAATAAAAATATCCGGTGATCCATCAACAGCGGACGCCAGGGCATAAGCAGCCGGCAATCTTGAAGCGGTCGGATCGATAGGCGCCAGGAAAGGGCCACCTGAAGCGTAATCAATATAAATGCCAGTAGCCGGGTCTATGTCGGGGCGGAAGGAGTCATGGTTATTGATCACAGGAACGGTGCGAGCTCTTTCATTTTGCTGTGCGCCCGGTAAATTATTTATCAAATAGGCACCATTTTGGATAATCATCTGGCGAATTTCTTCGCGCAAGCTAAAATCAAATGTACCGCACCGCTGCTGCGCATTATTTGCTACCCAGTCATCCATGACAGCTTTACTGTCAATGTATTCCCCTACGGCAAACATTTGAGTACCCCCACTGGCCCAGCCTGCATTCGTCTGCAATTGGTCGATCATATCTTTCGCAACCTGTGGTTCCAGATGCTTTACTGCATCAAGTCTTACACCATCAAATCCGGCTTGTTTTTTATACCAAATGATCCACTTTACCATCTCATCATGCATATAGTTGCCGGCCTGAGGAGGATTATAGTAGTTTGGGTTTGAACACTGCCCTATTGCGGCACTGTATAAACAGATGTCATGAATATTATTTCCAAATATGGAGTTACATGTGGGATCACCGAGTCCGGGATCACCAAAGTTTGGGCAAACGTGAACAGGATTCGGATGAAAGTTTTCATAGTTCTTAGGCCACCTTCCTCGCCTTAAGCCATAATTTGACTCTTGATTATCACTGACAGGTGTCCCATAAGATACGTAACGGTACGTCTTAGCTTGTTGATACAAATGTTCTGTTGGTGAGTAAGGTGGATTTGGAGGAGGAGGGTTCCAGATAGGAGCGGCAGGGTCAATTGCAGGGGCATAGGGTACATACATAAACGGGCCGCCCATGGCAACATGATTCAACACTACGTCCTGGATCACGTCTACTCCATTAGCGTGCATCACTGCAATCATCCGCAGATATTCATCCTTGGTTCCTCCGCGTGTGGCTGTCACACCTTTTTGATATTTGTCGCCCAAGTCATAGTTGTCAAATGATTCGTAGAACTTGGGGTATGTTAATCCCAAGGGAGATTGCGACTTTACTTCTTTCTGACCCGATTTTTGTGGTGGGAAAACCCAAATTGCATCGATCCCCAATTGCCGAAGTCTTGGAGCCAATCTGGTTAAATAGTTATAATAACCTGGATAAGTATCACTCCAGCTTCCCCACCAGAATCCCTGGAGCATAGTTTTGGAAGGATTTTGTTGTTGGGCGTTTAATCCTGTGCCCGTACAAAGCAACAGGAGTAAGAGCATTAATCTGGAGCTAATAAAGTTTCTCTCATTGGCCCATCGAAACATCTTTGTTTTTGAAAAAATACTTTTCATGGTTTAAGGGTTTAAGAACAAGTGGAGGTTGGATTGTAATGTTTGAGTTCCTTGATGCGGTCATATCAAATCACAGAAAAACTTCCCAATAAGACTCGGGTAATTTAACTGGTGGTATTTTTGGTGATCAGAAAGCAGTACTACTTATCTTCTGCCATTAATGGTGCCAGGTGTGCAGCCTAACTACAGATAGTTAAGGACGCAAAAGATCATAACTGTGGAGAAAAAGTTATCAACGCTTATCCAGGAATAACCACTGCTGTGAGAGAATTTCCATTTCCAGGGTTGTCATGGTTTGACTCGTTGATTCTGGAATGATGTAAAAACGTGCCATGGGAAAGTTCAATTTGAGATTTTTGCATGTAAACATTGACTTTGAATGCGTCAGCAGAATTTCGCGTCCTAAAGTGTGACATCCAACACCATTCAGTTCGTGGCACGACTTTACTAAACAATTTAAATAACTACCCAAGGCCAGGGCTTCTCAGAAGATAGCCTTCAAGAGAGAAATCCAAAGTGTCATGCTTCCATTTAGCTACTGCGGGATAATCACTTCATCGGAAGACTTTACCTGAAGGCAAAGCAACCCTGAAATAATCATAGAAATTCCGCCTGTCACTAAAATCCAAATGGATTGCTCAGCAAAAACATTTTTAAGCAAAAATCCGAGCACTGTTCCACAAATGATTTGAGGAATCACAATAAAGAAATTGAATACGCCCATATAGTATCCCATTTTTTCTGCAGGCAGAGAGCCTGAAAGCATGGCATAAGGGATCGACAAAATACTCGCCCAAGCTATTCCCACCCCCGTCATCGAAAGAAGTAACATTTTGGGATCGGAGATAAAGTAGAATGAGATTAGTCCCAACCCTCCGCAAGTGAGTGCAATGAGATGGGTTATCCTTCTGCTGGTATATTTTGCAAGTACCGGCAGGACTAAGGCCGCGAGTGCAGCTACACCATTGTACATTCCAAATAATAGACCAACCCAATCCGCTCCATCATTATATGCTTGAGAAGCTTTGTCAGTTGTGCGGTAGATATAACTAGTTACCGCTGGGGTGGTGTAAATCCACATGGCAAAAAGGGCAAACCAGGAAAAAAATTGAACAAACGCCAATTGCACCATCGTCTTGGGCATGTTGAGGAAATCTTTCACCATGCTCACCATTCCTAAGTAGGATCGGCCTTGATTCACATAATTCCAGGCAAGCAAGAGAATCAATCCAAAAAAGATAAGCCCTCCCCCCAATACAAAGAGTTCTTTTTCGGACTGACTAATATAAATTCCGAAGGACAGAAAAAGCCCGATCATTACAAGCGTTAATCCAATACCGAAGAATTTCTTTTTCCAATAGGCTTCATCTTCGATTTTACGTTTCTCGCGGTTGCGCAGGCTGGCTTGGACTCCCTCTTCCGGAGGATATTCTTTGGTTGAGAATACAGTCCACATTACTGTAGTGAAGAGCATGAATGCGCCAAGGAAGAAAGAGTACTTAACGGAATCAGGGATCACGCCTGGTGCAGCTGAATTAGGTATGTTCAACCAATTTGTAAAAATATAAGGAAGACATGAAGCGATGATTGCTCCACATCCGATGAAAAAACTCTGCATTGCAAATCCTCTGGTGCGCTGATCGGGTGGAAGCATATCCCCGACAAATGCGCGGAAGGGTTCCATACTTATATTAATAGAAGCGTCCATGATCCACAGAACACCGACCGCCATCCAAAGAAAAGGTGCATTGGGCATTAGGCACAAAGCTGCGGAGGCAAGCAGTGCGCCTACTGCAAAATAAGGTCTTCGCCTTCCCCAGCGATCGCTCCAGGTTCGGTCGCTATAAAAACCGATGATCGGTTGAATTAATAATCCGGTGACAGGAGCAGCAAGCCAGTACAGCGCGAGGTTGTTGGTATCTGCACCAAGGGTTCCAAAAATCCTGCTCGTGTTGGCATTTTGCAATGCGAAGCCAAACTGGATTCCGAAAAAACCAAAGCTCATGTTCCAGATTTGCCAGAAACTGAGTTTGGGTTTCTGTAGAGTTGAAGCCATCAAATTGTAATTGG
>WNFL01107732.1_pt1 | contig 14868 bp, 10 predicted proteins | sample 5400361 | NCBI WGS metagenome assembly WNFL01 (sample SAMN13153351, study PRJNA577476) | soil metagenome | isolation source: 40 cm soil on Douglas fir-dominated hillslope | place: USA:California | collected 2013-09-17
TAGTCTTTTCACTCGTAGCGCAACGCTACGATCGGATCCACTTTCATCGCTCGCCGTGCTGGCACGTAACACGCCGCCAGCGCCACGATGGTCAAAATTATCCCTACGCCCGCAAACGTCAGCGGATCGGTCGCGCTCACGCCGAATAGCAAATTGGCCATCAAGCGAGTAAGCCCAGCCGCGGCGAGCAATCCAATCACAACTCCCAGGGTGACCATCCTCACGCCCTCGCCCAAGACCATGCGCAGGACGTCGCTCTGCTTTGCGCCGAGTGCCATGCGAATGCCGATTTCATGCGTCCGCTGGCCCACCAGGTAGGAAATCACACCATAAATTCCCATGCATGCCAGGCCCAACGCCAGAGCTGCGAAGGCTCCCAGGACGATCATGGAGACGCGGCGTTCCGCGAGTGTTTCCGCGATGACCTCTTCCATGGTCTGCACGCTGTACATCACTTGCTCGCCGCTCATCCCTTTCAGCCCAGATCGGATTGCCTTTGCGACCGCCTGCGCATCTCCATCGAAGCGCACCACGACTCCCGTGCCGCTCCAGGAGGAAGGCTGCATTGCGCCGTCAGGGAGCTGCATGAAGGGGAAATAGAGTTGTGCGCGAAGCGATTGTTTATCGTCGGAATCGAGTCCCCATTGTTTTACATGCCCGACGACGCCGACGATCTCCGCTACGCCTCCTCCCTTACTATCCATAATCACGCGTTTTCCAACCGGGTCCTCGTCCCCAAAGAACTTCCGCGCGAAGACGTCATCAATCACGATGACATGCGAGGAGTGTTCATTATCCTCGGCGGTAAGGAAACGTCCGCGCTGGAGCGGAATTCCCATGACCTTCAAATAATCTTCTTGTACGACATAACTTATCGCCCAGCTCATATCGTTCGCGCTCGCGGGCTTGGGCTGGCCTTCGAGGTAGAAGAGATCTTCATCGTCGCCCGCAAGCGGCAGCGCTCCCCAGGAGAGCGAAGCGGCCTTTACTCCCGGAGTGGATGCCAGCCTGCTTTGGAGTTCCCGGAGCTGCGCCCGAACCGCGTCCGGGTTTGCGGCTTTCTGGGAAGGTGCCAGGGCTACGCCAAACGACAAAACGTTGTGGGAGTCGAAGCCGGGGTTCACGTTCCACAGGGCGCTCAAGCTGCGGATCATCAATCCGGCCGCGATCAGGAGCACCAGCGCCATCGCCATTTCCGAAACAACGAAAATTCCCTGCGCCCGGTGTTTCCCGCCGCTGGCTCCCCGGCCGCCTTCCTTCAGCGTATCGTGCAGGTTCGGTGTTGAAGTCCTAAGCGCCGGGACCAGCCCGAACAGAATTCCGCAGAGCAGCGAGGCGCCCATGGTGAACAGTAAAACGCGGACGTCCAGGCCGATCTCGTTTGCGCGCGGCAAAGTTGCAGGTAAATTCTGCAACGCCAATTTAGTGCCCCAGGACGCCAGCAATAAGCCGAGCCCTCCGCCAGCCAGGGCCAACAACATGCTTTCCGTCAGCAACTGGCGAACGATTCTTCCTCGGGCTGCGCCGAGCACGGCGCGCACCGCGAATTCGCGTGTTCTCCCCGTCGAGCGGGCCATAAGCAAGTTGGCCACGTTCACGCAAGCGATCAGGAGCACAAACCCAACCGCCGCGAGCAGAACGAGCAGAAGCGGGCGCAGCGAGCCGACCATCTCCTCCTTGAGAGGCATGATCGTGGCGCCGATTCCTGTGTTGGCGTCTGGATACGCGGGCGCTTCATGTCGGCTCGCGCCTGCTGAATGGTCACGCCCGCTTTCAGCCGGCCAACGCCGTGAAAGCCGAGCCCCGCCGTTCTGAAGTTAAGAATGGGATTGGTCCACTGGCCAATGGGGGCGTACACGTCGCTGGGACGGAAGCTCAAGACTTGCAACTTAAAACTTGCCGGGACTACACCAACGATGGTGAAGGTTTGGCCGTCCAGAGTGAGTCCCTGTCCCACGATGTCTGGAGCGGCGCCAAACTTGCGATTCCAGAATCCTTCGCCGATCATCGCGATGGGGCTGGCGCCAATCTCGTCTTCGCCCTCCGCAAAGAGGCGGCCTATCACCGGCTTGACGTCGAGCACCGCAAGGTAGTCTGAGGATATGAATTCCGCGGCTACTTGCTCCGCTTCGCCCCTGCCCGTCAAACTGTAGGAGTAGCTTCGAGAAATGCCCATCACAGCAAACGTGCGGTTGTTCTTTCGCCAGTCGCGGAAATTCGGGAAGGAGATCGATCCCGAGTCAAAATTCGGTTTGCTCTCGGCTAGTGTCACGAGCTGCTCCGGCTCGGGATAGGGCAGCGGATTCAGCAACACTCCGTTCACTACCGAAAAAAGGGCGGTGTTTGCGCCGATTCCCAGCGCTAGCGTCAGAATCGCCACCGCCGCGAATCCCGGCGACTTCGCAATCATTCGCACGCCAAATCGCAAGTCCTGCATCAACCTGTCGAGAAATCCCCATCCCCACGCATCACGCGTCACTTCCCGCACCAATTCCACATTCCCAAACTCCCGCCGCGCCGCCCTTGTGGCTTCGCCCTCGTCTACTCCACGCCCTGCGCGCTCCCGCGCTGCCATCTCCAAATGGCTCTGCACTTCTTCTTCTAACTCCCGCTCCTTTTTGCTGCGCCACCATCTCATTGATGAACTCCTTATAATGTTCTCTGGATCCTTAATGTCCTTAGCTTCCTTAACCTCATTTATTTCCTGTTTTCTATTCGTATCTCAGCGCGACCATCGGATCCACCGACGACGCTCTTCGCGCCGGTATGAGGCAGGACAGGCTCGAAGTCGCGACCAGTAGTACGATCACACCGACCAGCACCAGCGCATCCAGGGAGTTGCCCTGAATCCAGCGCGCCAGCACACGATTGAGGACGATCGTCAGCACCACTCCCGCCACGACACCGCCAGCGACGCTCATGGCCGCCGAGCGAAATACGATCAGCAAGACATCTTTCTGCCTTGCTCCCAGCGCCATTCGAATGCCAAATTCGCCCGTTCGTTGACCGACGGAGTAGGAAATCACGCTGTACAGTCCGGTGGCAGCTAGCGCCAGCGCCAGAATTGCAAATCCCGCAAACAGGGTTGCCACCAAATGTCCCTGCCCCCATTCCGGCTGAATTCTGATCCAGCCATCGAGGTCGCGAACATCTCGGAAAGCCTGCTGGTCAGGATCAACAGAATGAATCTGTTCGCGCACAGACCGCAGTATCGTGAGCGGTGGAACCTTGGTCCGGACAAGGATCTGGGTCCAAACTGGCATGCTGATCGTGTAAGGCACATACACCGAGGGCTTGGTGGGATTGCGCAGCCCGTCATTGCGAGCATCGCCGACAACGCCGATGACCTGAAACCAGCTGTCGCTTCCGGCGGCCACCAGTCGAAAAGGAGGCTCGCCCTTCAGTTCGGGTACACGGATTTCGCTCCCGATGGCGTCGCCGTTCGGAAAATATTGGCGAGCCAGGGTCTGATTGATGATCGCGAGCTTGGAGCCGTGCATCGTCTCGCTTTCATCCCAGATTCGGCCTTGCAGCAGCGGAATTCGAAGCACCGTGAAATACGCCGGACTGATGAAGTTGATCCGCGCTTTTTCCTGTTCTGCCGCCGGCTTGCCGGAAATCTCGAAACGCTGCTCCCATCCATTGTTTGGGGGCGTGGCATTGGTCGAAAGCCCCGCGGAAACAACTTCCGGCATCGCACTAACCTTTTGCAGGAGCTGATTGAAGTAGGTTCTCCTGGCCTCCCATGTCGTGTAAGTGTTGTCATGCACCGGGATGCCGACCGACATAATGTTGTGCGGATTATAGCCAAGGTCCACAAGCATCATGCGCACGAAGCCTTGCATCGCAACGCCCGCCCCGGCCAGCAGTAGAAGGGTCAGGGCAATCTGGCCCGCAATCAGCATGCTGTGCGTCCGGCGTCCGTGAACTCCTGCGGTAATCTTGCGCGTGTTCGCTTGCATTACTGTGGCTACATCCGGGCGCGCGGATTGCAGAGCGGGCGAAATGCCGAAGACGATGCCCGTCAGCAGCGCAAGGCTGACACTGAAGAACAACACCGGAAGATTGATGCTGATAGCCGCTTCATGCGGGAAGGAGAACTCCGGAAGCCAGTTCACGATGAGTTTCACCAGGCTGTTCGCCAGCGCTACGCCAATGACCGCCCCGGTAAACGACAGCATCAGCGCTTCCGCGAGCAACTGCCGCAGGATGCGAGAGCGCCCGGCGCCGATCGCCGATCGGACCGCCAACTCGTGCTGGCGCGCCGTGCCGCGGGCCAGCAGCAAAATCGAAACGTTCCCGCATCCGATTAGCAGCAACAAAGCCACGGCGGCGAGCAACAGATACAGCGTCCCGCCGATATCCGTTACGAAGTGGTCGTTCAATCCTTCGATGGCCATGTGGAAATGCTCGGGGAAGTGGGTCGGAGTTTCCTTCGCGAATTTTTCGAGCAGCGACTGGAACTCCGCGTTTGCTGCTGCGCGCGTGACGCCTGGCTTGAGCAGAATCATGGGGAAGTACGTGCGCACCGGATCGGCCGTGAGCTTGAGCGGCAAATAGACTTCGCCGTCGCCCCAGGTAAACCGCGGCCGCACCACTCCCACAATCCTGTATCTCTTGTGAACTAACTCGATGTTCTTCCCGATGACGTTGGGATCGCCGCCGTAGCGCCTTTGCCAGAATTGATAACCCAGCACGGCCACATTCTCGGGATCGTGGCCATCAAGTGCATCCGATGGCAGCAATCCGCGCCCCAGCAGGGGCGGCACGCCAAAATGGATGAAGGAGTTTGAAGTAAGGTATACGCCCAGGACGTCTTCGGGAAGATCGCCTTCGGTCGTGATGAGGTCCCAGCCTTCCATGGCCGCAGAGCTCTCGACTGACGCGGCCTGCCGAAGCTGCTGCAATTGTGGCCCGTTGAGGTTTATGTAACGGTGGTTGCCGTTGGAGTCGTGGGCCACCAGGTGCACCATCCGGTCTGAATTGGCATAGGGATAGGGACTCACCAGCACGCCGTAGACCACGCTAAACACCGCTGTAGTGGCGCCGATGCCCAACGCCAGCGACAGGATGGCCACGATCCCGAATCCCGGATTCTTCAGCAACATCCTCAACCCATAACGCACATCGTCAGCAACATCTCTCAGCCACCGCCACCCCCACATATCCAGCGTTACTTCCTTTACCAACCCCACGTTCCCAAACTCCCGCCGGGCTTTGCGCTCCGCCTCTTTCTTCTCGCCCCGCTCTGCATGCTCCTGCGCTGACAGCTTCAGATGGCTCCTCACTTCTTCGTCCAGTTCCTTCTCTCGCTTCCGTTTGCCAAAGAGTCCACTCAACCAGCTCATCGCGGCTCCTCTTCGTTCTTCCAATTTGTAATTGCTAATTTCTGATTTCCATTTCCCAATTTCTACTCGTACCTCAGCGCTACCACTGGGTCGACTCTCGTTGCCCGCCGGGCAGGCAGATAGGAAGCAGCCAGCGCGACGAACACAAGAAGTATCGCCACGGCCGCATACGTCATCGGGTCCCTTGCCCCCACTCCGTACAGCAGACTGGCCATCAACTGCGTCAGTAGCAGCGCCCCAAGCAGTCCGATCGCGACTCCCGCAAACGCCAGCCGCGCTCCCTGCCTCAGAATCATCATCAACACTTCGTGCCGCCGTGCTCCAAGCGCGATACGAATTCCAATCTCTCGCGTTCTCTGAGCCACTGAATACGAAATCACGCCGTAAATCCCAACCGCGCCAAGCAGCAGGGCCAATCCCGCGAACAAGGAAAACAACGACGCCGTCGACCGCGGTCCGGACACGGCTTCGGCAACCCATCCCGCCAACGTTTCGACGCGGCTCACGGGAACCTCGCGGTTCAGTTCCGCCACAACGGTTTGCAACTCTCCGCCGAGTTGCCAACGATCTTCCGATGTCTTCATCACCAGCGTCATTTCCGCGGGGGCCCCTTCCGGACCGTGGCTCTGCACGGCATGCGGCCCGTACGGCACGTAAGTGACACCATCGATCCAATCTGCAATGTCCGTGGTGATGTCGTTTTCGCGGACGTCCCCCACCACTCCGACCACAGTCCACCACTGGCTCATCCACGCTGGTCTGACGTGTTCGCCGATCGGATCCCTTCCTGGCCAATAGCGCTCCGCCGTGGATCTGCTCACGAGGACTACGCGTTGCGCGCTGGGAGCGGAATCCGCTTCCGTGAATCCTCGCCCTCGCAACACCGGTATTCCCAGAGTGTTCAAATAATCCGAAGTGATGATTTTTTCCCAGAACATGGGTGTGTGCGCTCCGGGCTCGGTAGGATGCGCTTCCACCTGCGATGGAACTACTTCCGCGCCTCCTCCCACTGGCAATCCGTTTACAGCGGCCACTCCTTTCACTCCTGGCAGAGCCCGTACGCGGCTCAGCAATTCCGCATAGAAGGCTTGGCACCGCCCCGCAACTTCACAAAACGATTCGTTCGGAGTGATCCTCGCCGTCAGTACGTATTCCTTTTGGAATCCGGGGTTCAAAGTCGATAGATTCCAGAGACTCTTCACCAAAAGTCCCGCGCCAATCACCAGCACAACGGAAACCGCTACCTCCGCAACGATCAGCGCGTTGCTCAGTCGCCGGCTCCCGGAAGTTCCGCTCCGTTCGCCACCGGTCTTCATCGTTTTCGTCAGGTCCACCCTGGCCGCAGTGAGCATCGGCAATAGTCCGAACACGATTCCGGTCACCGCTGCCAGCAAAGCAGTGAAGGCGAGAACCCGATTGTCCACCGTCACATCGGCCAGTCGCGGCAAATCGGTCGGCAGCGTGGCCTTAAGAATAGGCAAGCCGTAGGTCGCAGCGAGAAAGCCCAGCCAACCTCCAATCGCTGTCAGGAGCATACTTTCCGCCATGAGTTGTCTGGCGAGCCGCCATCTTCCGGCGCCCAGCGCCGTTCGGACGGCAACCTCCTTTTGCCGCGTGATGGCCCGCGCCAGCAGCAAATTTGCTACATTCGCGCACGCAATCAAAAGAAGCAGCCCCACCGCTCCCAGTAGAACGAGCAGCTTCGTGCGCACGTTTCCCACGAGCAATTCCTGCATGGGCAGCACGGTTGCCGCTTTCCATGTGTTGTCCGGCATCCTCCACGGATAGGCGTTCATGATTTTTGCCCGCATCGGCGCGATTTCCGCCCGCGCCTCGCCCAGTGTCGCTCCCGGCCGAAGCCTGCCGATGATCGGCATGTAGCTGCTGCCCCAGTACACCCCGGCCTTCCTTGGATCCAAATGGAGAGGCACCCAGAGCTCGGTCTTTGGTGAGGGATAGCGAAACTCGGCCGGCATCACGCCAATCACCTGGCGGCCCGTTCCCTCGAGTGTGATCCACCGGCCCACGATGTTTGGATCGCTGCCAAGTCGACGCTCCCATAGCGAATGGCTCAGCAGCACCAGTTGATCCTTGCCCGGCTGGTCTTCGCCTTCGTGAATCGTTCTCCCCATCTCCGGCTTCGCTCCCAAAACCGCGAACCAGTTTCCCGAAACCGCGGAGCCCGCCAGCCGCACGGGCGTCTCGGCGCCCGTCAAGTTGAATTCGCTTTCGTCATTTGCCGCGATTTCCATGGTGCGGCTTTGGTCCCGCATGATCACGAAAGGACCCATCGGGAAGTAATAATTGATCGCTACCAATCGGTCGGGCTGCGCATAAGGCAAGGGGCGAAGCAAGACGCCGTTCACCACGCTAAAGATTGCCGTGTTCGCGCCGATTCCCAGCATCAGCGTCAAAATCGCAAGAGCGGCGAATCCAGGATTCCGGCGTACCATACGCAATCCGTATCGCAGGTCTTGCCACAAATCCTCCAGCCACATGCCTTTCCACATGTCCCGCGTCACCTCTTTCACCAATTCCACATTTCCGAATTCTCGCCTCGCTGCGCGCTCCGCATCCTTCCTCTTCTCACCTCGCCCTGCCCGCTCTCGCGCCGCCATCTCCAGATGGCTCCGCATTTCCTCATCAAGCTCTGCTTCCCGCTTCTTCCGCCGCCAGAAACTCACGGGCCACCTCCACCACTTCTTTTACATCAGCAATTCGTTACTTCCTATTTCGTTGCGTCGTTACTTCTCATTCGGCTCTAGCACGCCTGCAATCGCATCCGAAAGCTGCGACCACTTCGAGCGTTCTCTCGTCAGTTGCTTCTTTCCCGCAGCTGTTAGTTGGTAAAACTTTGCTCGCTGCTTGTTTTCGGAGATTCGCCATTCCGCTTTGATCCATTTTTGCCTTTCCAGCCGGTGCAGCGCCGGATAAAGCGAACCGGTATCCACCTGCAGCAACTCACCTGAACGATTCCGGATCGCCACGCTGATCCCGTAGCCATGCTGCGGCCCCCATTGCAGTGTCTGCAAAATCAGCAGATCCAGCGTCCCTTGCAGAAGTTCAATCCGGTTCTGGTACCGCTCTCGCTTTTCTCCCATCGTCTTCGCCCTCAGTTATGCCCTTCTGTCAAAATTATGTCCCTCAACTGCTTCTGCCAGGTCGCTTTCTCATTCCTGCTCTTTGCTATTGACGACCGAACCCCACTCTTTGTTCCATTCGGGGAGTCGACATTCTACCCCCTGGCTGTAGACACCCTACACCCTCCCCTCGTGCAACTCTTGTGCCGCTCCGAATCAGCTCGCAAACCCTTGCTGCCCAGGACCTTATCCAGCTCGCAGTCCTCGTCCGCCGCCCGCCACTGCTCGCTTCCGCCATTCACCATCCCAATTTCGAACACTCGGATCGGCCTTCGCCATTCACGAAGCGTTCTCCAATTGCGGTATCATGGAACTTCAGGAACACTCGCAGGTTCTTCTTTTCGCGGTTAGGAGAGGGAATTGATTCCACGCTACACGCGCCAGGAAATGGGCCACGTTTGGAGCGACGCGAACAAGTTTGCCAAGTGGCTGGAGGTCGAGCTGGCCGCCACCGAGAGTCTTGCCGAAGCCGGTCTGGTCCCGAAAGACGCCGCTGCGGCGATTCGCGCCCGCGCCAAAATCGATGTCGCGCAGATCCATCACATTGAAGCCCGCGTGAAGCACGACGTCATCGCTTTCACCATGGCCGTCGGTGAATCGATTGGCGATCCTGCCGCGGCTCGCTGGCTGCATTACGGCATGACGTCCAATGACGTCGTGGACACCGCGCAGGCCCTGCAGGTTCGCGATGCCTCGAAACTGATCGAGCGCGGATTGGTGATGTTCGGGGAAATTCTCGATCTGCGCGCCCACGAATTCCGCCATACGCCGCAAATCGGCCGTACACACGGCATTCACGCCGAGCCCATCACCTTTGGCCTGAAGATCGCTAATTGGTTCGCGGAGAACCAGCGCAACATCGCTCGCTTCCGCGAAGCCGCCGACCAAATGGCCGTCGGAAAAATTTCCGGCGCCGTTGGCAATGCTTCGCATCTTGGCCCGGAAATGGAAGAGCGTATCTGCAAGCGGCTTGGGCTTAGCGTTGCTCCCGTCGCTTCACAGGTCATTCAGCGCGACCGCCACGCGCAATATCTCAGCGCCCTCGCGCTCATCGCCGCCACGCTTGAAAAAATCGCGCTCGAAATTCGCCATCTCCAGCGCACCGAAGTCCGCGAAGCGGAGGAGCCGTTCAGTGGCGAGCAGCGCGGCAGTTCCGCCATGCCTCATAAGCGCAACCCCGTCACCTGTGAACAGATTTGTGGCCTGGCGCGCCTCGTGCGCTCCAACATGCTCGCCGCATTCGAAAATATTGCGTTGTGGCACGAGCGTGACATTTCCCACAGCTCCGTCGAACGCGTCATTCTTCCTGATTCCACGATTCTCGTTGACTACATGCTTTCGAAAATGACCATGGTCCTCGGCCAGATGCGCGTGTTCCCCGAGCGCATGCTGCGAAATCTAGAATCCACGCATGGCCTCATTTACTCGGGACAGTTGTTGCAGGATTTGGTGGAGAAAGGCATGCCGCGGGATGATGCCTACAGCGCCGTCCAGGAAAACGCCATGGCCGCGTGGGAATCAGACACGAGTTTCCACGATCGTGTTTCGAAAGATGCGCGTATCACGAAGTACCTCGATTCGAAAGCTCTGGCGCATACCTTCGACCTGCAACGCCAGCTCCGCTACGTCGATGCCATTTTCGACCGCGTCTTTGGCGCGCATCCTGCCAGCGAAAAATCCGCGGCCGGTTCAGCCGGAAAACACTAAAAGAAAAACAAAAGGCGCCCCGGTTTGCACCGGGACGCCGTTCTGCCTCTTCTAATTCCGGCTTGCGCTGAAATTAGCTGCGGAGGCGGAAACTCAAGTCGCTATCATCCAACAGCGGAGCGTAAAAGCAAAGAAATAAGAACTACTCGACGCGCTGAACGTAACGAGCTTCCGATGTGTCCACTTTGATCTTGTCGCCCTCATTCACGAAAGGCGGCACCTGAACCACCAGGCCGGTCTCCAGCGTTGCGGGCTTCATAACCGCGCTGGCGGTGGCTTTCTGCAGCGTTGGTTCGGTCTGGACCACCTTCATATCCATGGTATCCGGCAAGTCCACGCCGATGGCTTTCTCTTCGAAGAATTCCACCTTCACAAGTGTGCTGGGAATCAGGTAGTAGACGGATTCGCCCAGCTCTTCGCGGCTCATCTGCATTTGCTCGTAGTTCTTCGTATTCATGAAATGAAAATCGTCGCCTTCGTTGTAGAGGTATTCGAATTCGACTTCATCGAGGATGGCGCGGTCCACGAATTCTTCGGCGCGGAACCGGTAATCGATGATGGCACCCGTACGGAGGTTTCTCATGCGCGTTTGCATCGAACCGCGCTTGTTGCCGGGCGTGCGGTGATCGACGCTGAAAATAGTGAATAGCTGGCCCTCGTGCTGGATGACCATGCCGGGGCGGAGTTGTGTCGCTTTGACGCTGCTCATTGTTTTTGCGGCCCCGACCGGATCGGGGCCGGCTGCTCCCCAGTACGATTGCGAATTTCGGAAATTCAGGCGGGCCAGGAACACAGCCTCATCCGGAATGACTCGAGGCACGCTGGCGTGAAATCCACGTCCAGCGCGAAGCAACAGTATAAAGGCACTCATTCGAGCCGGTCAATCGCCGACTTTACAGAAGCAAATTTCTACATAAGGAAGCCTAGATCGGTCGTCAGAAAATTCTGCAGATTCGGGAAAATGCCGGCGATATCGGTGCTCGCGAGCCCAAACCACTTTGCCAGCGTCGCGCCGTATTGATCGACCAAAGTGGACGGAATCCACTGGCCATTGCCGATGGCGTCATCCGGCCCGCCCAGTGTGAGATCCGGGAACTTGCCGTACACGCCGCCGCTGTTCGCCGCGCCGCCCTTCACGGCGCCGCCCATGATCAACTGGTGACTGCCCCAGGCGTGGTCGCTTCCGGCATTCGAGGCAGGCTGGAGCGTGCGGCTGAAATCCGAGAGAGTGAACGTGGTGACGTTGTTCTGAACGCTCAGCTCCTGAGTGGCCCTGTAAAACGCATCCATGGCAGTGCAGAAAATAGTCTGGCCGGCCACGGACAGAATCGGTGGAAACGCCGGATTCGAGCAGGTGCCGCTTGCAATGATCGCGTCGGCCATGCGGCCCGCCCAGCCAGTGGTTGGAACGCCGCTCAACTGGACCGTCTGCCACTGATCCTGCTGGTCAGAATGCGAGAAGAGATTGTCCGGAGCCTGTACAATTCTGTTGATGTAATCGGTCTTGCTGGTGAAAGGCTTTATCAAAGTCCCCACGTTGGCGAGGACCGCCAGATTATTGGAATTGTAAAGAGCTGCAAGTTCCTTGGCAGAAGAGTGCATGCCGTACGTGACAGTCGGGGCAGCCGAATTCAGCGGCACGAGCGAACCCTGCATTAGAGCAAGCCCACCCATAGAGGGATTCCCTCGAGCGGCGTTATATAGAGAAAAGCGGCTTGTGTCCATCGGCACGATCAGGTTGTTCGAGTCATTCCCGCCAAAAAGAAATATGCAAACGAGCGCCTTGTAATCGCTGCACGTCGATCCAGCCGCCAGGGCGGACATCATGCCGAAACGGCCGAGGCCGGCGAGAGTGCTCAAGGTCGCCGCCGAACAACAACTCAAACGGATGAAATCCCGTCTTGTGTGTGGCATGGCTCTCTCTCCTTCGCGCGCGCGGATTCTTCCTTACCTCTGCACCTGATATTGCGATGACGAAACGATTAAATGGGCGGCCGTCCGCGCCCGGCCCAAGGGATCGCCGCTGGACACGGCGCTCACAGCATTGAGAATCTGTGTTTTCATTTGATCGGACATGGTCCCGTGCAAGAGCTGCAAATTCATGGCGTCCACCATTATTCCCAGATCATTGTCATTGCTTGCGATGGCTGCGTAGGCACTGAGATCGATACGCGTGCTGCCATCGAAAGACGGGTTAAAGATCAAGAATTCAATATCATTCACGCGCGCGAGGCTGCTCGCGGAAGTGAAGATCTGGAATTCCGGCCCTGAGAGCGGGAGCGGGGACGGTGGTGGAGTATTAAAGTCCGCCGCGGGAATCTCGTAGAGTGGCGAAAAGAAGTTGAAGACGCTGCCGGAGTTAAACAGGAATTCGCCTCCCATATCCAGAGCCAAATAGACGATGCTGTTGTTGGCGTCCGTGGTGCCGTGGAAGGCGCGAAGGACATTTGCCACGAAAAGCACAGGCTCGCGCAAGTGTCCGTCCACGGGATTTTCCGTAGCAGGATCGTCTCCCTGCCGTGCTTCCGGATCGAGCAGTACCGCCGCAATCAATGCCTGCATGTTGCCGCGATCGCTGGCCACGCCAAAGGTCACGCCGTTGGATGTAAACGTTCCGCTGGCGAATGCGCTGGCTACACGCGTCACATACTGCGGGCTGGGATTGCTGGTAACAAGATGCTGGATCATGCGCCGCGCGACGAAGGGCGGCAGGTTCGGATGCATGAAGATGGTATCCAGCGCATCCTTTAGATCCTGCTGAGCGGTCCGCCCAGCATCTAGTGTCGCGCCGAGAATCGTTTTTACGGCCGTGTCGTGATAAGCGTCGCACGGCACCATGCATTGTTCAGCATATCCAGATAGTTGCCCATGGCGGGATTGAGCGTCACGTCTTCCATGAGCTTGCGGTAGTTGCCAAGCGCATTGTTTCCGAGCACACGAAGGTAGGGAACATAAAAATCCGGCTGCCCGACTTTGTTGCCCGATACCACCCAAATCTGGTTCAGCGCAAACACAATTCGCTGCCGCAACTGGTCGGAACTGGCCTGCGCATTCAGGGCATTTTGGAAAAATACCGGGAACAGCACATGAGGGTCGTTCATTCCCGGCGGCGGGATCGGGTAATTGACATCCGACGTGGGCGCCTGAAATTGCGCCGCAAGAAAGCCTTCCATTCCGCCCGTTTCCACCGCGGCAAGCTGCGCATCATTAGGACCAAACGTGCTCTGTTCGAGGAAACGCACTGCCGCTCGTTGGCTCACGACTGTGACAGGCACCGTTGTGGCCGCGGATGGCGTGCCATCCGGCATCGGATTCACGACCGTTAAGTTAAGGACGCCGGGCAATGCCTGTGCGGTTCCCGTCGCAGTCAAGTGAGAGGAATCCACGAACGTGGTCGTAAGCTGCAAGGTGCCGAGAAGAACGTGCGTGCCACTGACAAACTTGCTGCCAATCACGCTGATGCTGAACGGCGCGCTGGAAACCAGCGTGGGAGGATAGACAAAACTAATAACCGCAATCGGATTTGCCAGAGTCACGTTGGCAGACTGACTCGCGCTGGAGTCTGCGCCACTCGTGGCCGTAACGCGGATCTGGTTTTGCGCCGGAAGCTGTGCCGGGGGCGTATAGAGTCCAGTGAGAGAGATCGTTCCAGTCGTGTTGTCGCCGCCAGGCATGCCGTTGACCGACCAAGTCACAGACTGATTCGTCGTACCGGTTACTGCGGCGAAGAACTGCTGGGTATCTCCGGTGCGTACCGTGGTCGCAGACGGGTCACGTTGACGGTGATTTGTTGCGGTGGCGGGCTTGAGCTGCCGCATCCGCAAACAAGCCACACCACAAGAGCGAGAGGAAACGAGAACCAGCGACTCGACATGAGTCACCTCTTTTTGCTTGCTGCTGGGCCGAAAGAGAGAACCTACCCGTCCGGCGATGCCCGAGGGATGTCATACCGTCGCATATGCAACCCCGGCGTCAATAAAGTTGCGTGCCCTTACCGCTCCCAGACCGGGCAGAGGCCGGCAATCATCATTCCTTCAGAAGCCCTGGCGCTCTCCAGTAGCCGGCATTCCGGAATAGTGAACATGAACCAGCGCCAGCGACCTTGTATTTTTTGATACAACTGCGTTTCCCTGCCGTGGGTTGCGAGGGGCGAGCCGTCTTTTCTGAACTTCGCGGCGAAATCCCAATAGAACTCGGCCCGGGCCGCGTCCCCGTAAACATGAACAGAAACGTCGTGAACACTCAGTTTGCGCTCCGAGAAGGTATCGCTGCGCTCCGAGAAGGTATCGCGCATCAAGTGCCGGTAGACATTTTGTTTCTGCTCGAAACCGTGTTCGTGGCCTAACGGGTGAATGAAGGAGACCTCCGGAGAATCCAACCAGACCTCAGCGGCGAGAGCGGTGTCCGCGCCATCGACGGATTTCGCATATTTCTCAATCAAGCTACGGATCGCAGCGCTGTCGGCAGACGTTTCCACTGACGAATTTCTTTCGCGAGTCTCGGCCCTCTCTCCATTCGCGCGTTGTATGGCGGCTGCCGCCATGATCTTTTCGATTTCATCGGGATCGCGGGGAAGGCGTTCGCTGAGCAGCTTGTGGCCGGATTCGGTGATGAGGACATCGTCTTCAATGCGCACGCCGAGATTCTCTTCAGGAATGTAGATACCGGGTTCC
>WNFL01369136.1_pt1 | contig 14864 bp, 18 predicted proteins | sample 5400361 | NCBI WGS metagenome assembly WNFL01 (sample SAMN13153351, study PRJNA577476) | soil metagenome | isolation source: 40 cm soil on Douglas fir-dominated hillslope | place: USA:California | collected 2013-09-17
GCTAGCCCCTGAGCGACGTCAAAGAGTTTCCCGTCGAGGCGGACAGCAATGTCCGCCTCGATCTCTTTATTGCCGACCGCGCCGAGCTCTCACGAACGCAGGCGGCGACGCTGATCGCGCAGGGTCACGTGCTAATTGATGGACGGCGCGAAAAGGCGAGCTACCGTCCCGAGATCGGCGAGGTCGTGCGGGTCGAGATCCCGAAGGCGGAGAAACGGACGATCTCGGGGGAGGACATTCCCGTGAGCGTGGTCTATGAGGACGAGTCGCTCATCGTGGTGGACAAGCCAGCGGGCATGGTGGTGCACCCCGCACCCGGAAACTGGAGCGGCACGCTCGTTAATGCCCTCCTGGGGCGGGGGGGCAGTCTTTCGACCGAGGGGGAGCCGGAGCGGGCCGGCATGGTGCACCGCCTGGACAAGGAGACCTCCGGCCTCCTGATAGTGGCAAAAACCGACCGGTCGCACCGGCTTCTGAGTGCGGCGATCGCCGGCCGCCGGGTGGTCCGCCGCTACGCAGTCATGACCTGGGGTCATCTCTCCGCCGATACTCTCACGATCGACAAGCCGATCGCCCGCGACCCGCGAGACCGGAAGCGCATGGCAATCGTCAATAAGGGTCGGCCGGCCAAGACCGACCTCATACGCCTTGCTCGGTTCGATGCGGGGGAACTTCTTCGTGCCCATCTCCATTCCGGACGGACTCACCAAATCCGCGTTCATCTCGCGTCTATCGGCCATCCTGTCATGGGCGACGACGTGTATGGCGGGGGCGGAGGACGTCGTGTGGCCGGACTTCCTCCCAAGCGGCACTTCCTGCACGCGGCCTGGCTCGCGTTCAACCACCCAGTGACCGGCAAGCCGCTCGATTTTCGCTCTCCTCTTCCGGAGGATCTGCGCCGCGCGCTCACGGTGATCGCCGGAGAGCACGCGTTGCCGGACACTGTAGACCCGCTCACGGCGCTCCGATTCTATGAGTGACGCTGTCGCGTTGCCTCCCGAACAGGTCGTCGAGGAAGAGCCGCACGTTCCGACGCGTCGCCTGCTTGTGTTCAACATCGGCGGCAGCTCCTTCGCGTGCGACATGGACTCCTTTCGCGAGATCGTGGGAATGCAGCACATAACGAGGCTGCCGGGAGCGCCGGATACCGTGCGCGGGATCATCAATTTGCGCGGGACGATCGTCACCGTAATCGACGGGGGGAAGTCGCTCGGCAAGCAGGCCCATGCGCGCGCGGAAGGACTGCTCCTGCTGGTCGATTATTTCGACCGGTGGATTGGAATCGGCGTTGACGATGTTCGCGACATTCAGGATGTACCGATAGATCAATTCGGGACCGCGGATCACGCGGAAATCCCGCTTGCGGGAGCGGTAACGGGAGCGGTCGAAATCGAGGGGGAGCGGGTCCTCGTACTCGACATCAAGACAGTGGTTTTGCAAGTCATCGGACAAGGGAGGTAGGGTGAGCAGTACTGTGCTGGTTTGCGACGACGCCGTGTTCATGCGGACGATGGTGAGCGACATCCTTTCTCAGGCTGGATTCACAGTCGTCGGGGAAGCAGAAAACGGCAAACAGGCCGTTCAGAAATACCAACAGCTAAAGCCTGATCTGGTGACTATGGACATCATCATGCCGGAGATGGGGGGAATCGAGGCGGTGAAGCAGATCACGCAGAGGGATCCCGCCGCCCGGATTCTCATGTGCAGCGGGATGGGGCAGCAGGCGCTGGTGCAGGAAGCGCTTCAGGCCGGCGCCCGCGCCTTCGTCGTGAAGCCCTTCCAGCCGAGCCGCGTTCTCGAAGCCGTGCAGCGGGTGCTGGCCTAGGTGGACACCGGTCGCTACGCCAAGCTTTTTCTCTCGGAAAGTCGTGAAAACCTCTCCGAGATAAACAACGCGCTCCTCGAAATGGAGCGTGGCGGGAGCGATGCGGCCCTGGCGCGCATGTTTCGCGCGGTTCACACCATGAAAGGCATGGGGGCCGCCATGGGCTATACGGCGGTGGCGGACCTCTCCCATGAGCTGGAGACGCTGCTGGACAAACTCAGAAGCAGCGCTATCGTCGTCACGCGACCGGTGATCGACACGCTGTTCGCAGCTGTGGATTCGCTGGAGCAGGCGGTGGACATGGCAACCGCAGCGACTCCTCAGCACCTCGATGTGAAGGACATCATCGCCCGTGTCCGCCAGGCGGCGAGCGAGGATGCGTCGCCGACTTTCACTTCGGAATTCGCCGTCATGGCGCCGGAGAAGAAAATCGAGAAGAAAGAACCCTCTCCCGCCGCTCCGGCGCAGAAGTCCCCGCGCCACATTCGCATCGATGCAAAGCGGCTCGACACACTGATGAACGTCGTCGGCGAGCTCGTGATCGCGCGCGACCGCATCGCGAAGATCGCCGAACAGCTCGGTGACGAATCCCTGCTCGAGGCCACACTTCGTGCCTCGCAGATCCTGGCCACTCTGCAAAACGAGATCATGACGAGCCGCATGGTTCCCGTGTGGCAGGTGTTCGAGCGGTTTCCCCGTGTGGTGCGCGATACCGCGCGCTCACTGGGCAAAGAAGTTGAATTCAAGATCGAAGGCAGGGAGATCGAGCTCGATCGCTCCATGCTCGACGAGATGGGCGAGCCGGTTCTGCACCTGCTCCGGAACTCGCTCGATCACGGCGTCGAGACACCGGCCGACCGTGAGAAAGCAGGCAAGCCACGGGTGGCGACTCTGATTCTCACAGCAGAGCGGGACCGGGCTACTGTGCTCATCCGGGTGACCGACGACGGGCGCGGAATCGATCAGGCGCGCGTGCTGCCACGCGCCAAGAAGCTGGGTATCGTCGAGCAGGACACCACGGCGCTGACCGAGCAGGAGCTCGTCTCGATCATATCCCGGCCCGGTTTCTCGACCGCGGAAAAGGTGACGGAGATCTCAGGACGCGGCGTCGGATTCGACATCGTCGCCACCCGCGTGCGCGCGCTTGGCGGCTCGCTCGAAGTGCACACCGATGCGGGGCTCGGCACCAGTGTGAGCATGCGTCTTCCTCTGACGCTCGCTATCTCGCGCGCCCTCCTGGCAAGGGTCGACAACGAGGTTTACGCGATTCCGCTAACGCACGTACTCGAGACGTTCAGCCTCTCGCAGCCGATGCTGCTCGAATCGAAGGGAAAGCAGGTCGTCGCCATGCGGGACGATCTCTTCCCCGCTATCTGGCTCCGTGAGCGCGTCGGTTTGCCGGCGGCCGCAATCGCAGCCAGTGGCCAGGTCGTACTCATCGAGCTCGCGGAGAGGCGTGCAGCACTCATCGTCGACGAGTTCATTGGTCAGCAGGAAATCGTCGTCAAGCAGTTCGACGGTGTGAACGCCAGCAAAACTCTCTTCAGCGGTGCGACCATTCTTGGCGATGGAACGCCCGCTCTCATCGTTGACGCCTCCAGTCTCCTCTGAAATGACCAATCCCCGCAACACCCCAGCCGGCGAGGGCGCTACAACACTCCTCAGCACCGCGCGTCTCGACGCGCTCCGCGAGGTTGCCAACATTGGCGCCGGCCACGCCGCGACCGCGCTTTCGACGCTGACGGGCACCCGCATCATGATCAGCGTCCCAATGGTGAACATCGTTCCACCCGGTGATTTCGTCCCGGAGCTGTCTCCCGGCGTGGAGATCGTTGCCGTCCAAATGGCGATGAGCGGAGACATCAGCGGGCAGACGGTGTTTCTCCTCGCGGTCCCCGCGGGTCTCAGGCTCGCGGAACGAATGCTGAGGCGGAAGCGCGGAACATCCCAGAGTCTTGGCACCCTCGAGCAGTCGGCGCTCAAGGAAGCGGGGAACATTCTCGCTGGTGCGTACCTTACGGCGCTCAGTGAATTCCTCGACATGCGCCTCATGCTTTCTCCGCCGTTGCTCACGACCGGCCAGACCTCGCAGGCGCTGAAAACGCTCGGCGACCACGCGCCGCAGGTCGAGAGTCCGATCCTTTGCGTGGAAACGGAGTTCTTTCTCGAGGAGCCGGTGGAGAGCCTGCACGGATTCTTCCTGCTCGTCCCCGACCCGAAGGCCTTCGACGCCATCTTCCGCGCAGTGCGCGTAGAGTAGCACATGAGCGCAGCGGCAACTGCCCGCCCAACGGCAGCCGCTCACGGCGATGAGATCGACATCCTGCGATCGTTCGCCCGGCGAATCGACCCTTCGGATGCCGGCGCGTACAACAACCTCGGCGTTCTCTACTTTCGAAAGGGACTGACGGACGAGGCAATCGTCGCGTTCTCGCGCGCACTGGCTCTCGACGAGCGCATGGGCGTGGCGAGGCGCAACCTCGAGATCGCCTACGGCCAAAGCGGGATCCTCGAGCGCCGACTGCACGAGCTCGAGGAACGGCTCCGTGCCAATCCGGAAGACCTCGAGGCGCTCGTTCAGAGCGGAATCGCCGAGAAGACGGCGGGCCGCCTCGAGCGCGCGCACACACTCTTCCAGCGCGCGATCGAGCTCGATCCCGACAGCTCCGTTCTCCATTTCCTCCTCGCCGAGACGCTATACAACCGCGGGCTGCACGAAGACGCGATGCGCTCAGTGAGGCGGTCGATCGAGCTGAATCCCGAGAACCCAGACGCACTCTATCTGATCGGTTTCATACTCGGCGACCTTGGTCGCGGCGAGGAGGCGGCGGAAGCAAATCGGCGCGCAGTGATGCTGAATCCGACGCTCGTGCGCGCGCAGGCCAACCTTTCGCTCGAGACATATCGCCACGATGTGACTCCGAGTCACCAGCGGAAGACTCCCGCCAGCGCGCACATCACGCTCGGCCGGGCGCTCAGGCAGAAAGGCTATTTCCAGGAAGCGCTCCGGGAGTACGAAAAAGCAATTGAAGGCGGCGAAGCAAACGCGGAAGTGCTGCAGGCGATGCTGGAACTGTATCTGCTGCAGCGCGACACCGGCGCCGCGATCGCTACCGCCGACCGGTTCGGACGCGAGTTCTCGCCGACGGCGAAGACCTGGAACGGACGCGGCGTCGCGCTGCAGCTGGAGGGAAGGCATGCCGAAGCTGAAGAGAGCTATATGCGCGCGCTGGAGATCGATCCGAGCTACGCATTCGCGGAGAACAATCTCGGTGTCCTGCTCTGGCACAAGAATGACACCAAGGCCGCGATCAATTCTTTCCGGCGCGCGCTGCAGGCGCACTCGCCTCCGGTCGAGGCTCGGCTGAACCTCGCTCTCGGGCTGTTCAGGAGGAAGCACACCGAGCTGGCGCTCGAGGCTTATCGACAGGTGCTGAGCGCGGCGCCGGAGCATCCGGTGGCGTGGAACGGCGTGGGCCTGATACTCGTCGAGCTCGAGAAGTACTCCGATGCGCGAAACGCGTTTGCGCGCGCGATCCAGGCAAATCCCGATTTTGCGGAAGCGCACTACAACATCAGCTTCACGCTTTCCAACCTTGGCGAGTTCGAGGCAGCGCTCCGCGAGACAAAGCGCGCGCTGGCACTCGATCCGATGTACACGCCGCAGAAGCTCGAGCTGGCGATAGAGCTTCCGCACGAGGAGATCAGGCTCACCGTCGCCCCACCCATCACGGAGCGGGATGAGACGGTCGACCATGTAGCAGACTTCCATTTCGATCCGGCCATCATCGAGGAGTTGTTCGCCGAGAAGCCGGTGCGCCGACTGACGCCGGTGGTGCAAAGTGCAATGGCCGGATTCTCGCTCGCTCGCGACCTGATCACGAAGGGCCTGTACGACCGCGCTCAGGCGGAGATAGCGCGGGTTCTGGCACGTGGTGGCGACAAGATTCTCGGCCTGGTTCTAGCGGGCGACGGGTTCGCGGCGCAGGGACTACACGGAGAGGCTCTCGAGAGATATCGGCGCGCGCTGGACATGGAGGAGACAAACCCCTTCGCACGCCAAGGCATGGCACGGTCGCTGCTGGCCCTTGGGCGCGCCGAGCAGGCGCGACCTTATGCCGAGGCCCTGGTCGGGGCGGGAAGTACCGACGTAAACCTGCTATTGCTGGCCGCGGAAGCCCGCGTGGCATCGCTCGACCATCCCGGCGCTCGCGAGCTCCTGGTCACGCTCAGGAAGAGCGAGTCGCGGAACGCCAACGTGTTGAAGCGAGTCGGCGATCTTTACGGGGCGCTCGGCGAAGCGAGCGAGGCGATTGCGGCCTACCGCGCGAGCCTCGTGATCGACGAGCGACAGACGGAGACCAGAGTTGCGCTCGGACGGCTCCTCGCCAAGAGCGGCGACGATACGGGCGCGATCAGAGAGCTGGAGACCGTGCTCGTCACTGCTCCGAATCACGATGCCGCGGTGGTGGAGCTGGTGGGACCGTATCGACGCACGGGCCGGTCGCGAAGCGCGCTGCCACGCATCGTGGCGCTGATCCGACGCGATGTTTATCACTTCGCGGCGCTGATAGGTCTCGGCGAGATCCTGATCGACCTCGCGCGCGAGGCAGATGCCCAGAAGGCATTCGAGCGCGTGCTGAGGTTCGATCCAAATCATTCAGAAGCGCTGCGCTACCACAGGCTGTTGATGCGAGGGCGGATCTGATGGCCATCGAAGGACCGCTGCGCGAGCTTGGCATTCACGACGTCTTCCAGCTGCTCGATCTTAGCCGGAAGACCGGGGCGCTGCGTGTGTATTCCCCGGAAAGAAATAATGAGGGGAGTGTTTATTTCGACGCGGGGACGATCGTCGCGGCGACGATGAAAAGCAACCCGCACCTTCTCGGAACGATTCTCGAGAGATCGGGCAAAGCGACGCCGGCGGATCTCGCGCGTGCCACCGCAATGCAGCGGGCCGGGGATAAACGCAGGGTCGGCGAGATTCTCGTCGCCCATGGAATCGTGACACCGCGTGACATCGATCGCTTCATGAGGCAGCAGATCGAGACCGTCGTGTTCGATCTGATGTCCTGGTCCGAAGGGTTCTTCTCGTTCACTGAGGAGCCGCCGCGTCCCATTCGCAAGGACATCGCCGTGCGCGTGAGCACCGAATCCTTGCTCATGGAAGGAGCGCGCCGCATCGACGAGTGGTCACGCATGGCCGACAAGATTCCGGACGCCCGCGTGATTCCACTGCTCGCTCCGCTCGACGACGGGCCGGAATCGTTCATCGACCTCCGTCCGCGCGAATGGGAAGTGCTTTCGATCATCGACGGCGAGAGGAACCTCCACGAGATCGCCAAGCGCCTGGTGCTCGCCGAATTCGAAGTTGCAAAAATCATCTATGGAATGCTGAGCACCGGGCTCATCGAAATTGCACCATACGAGAATGACACAACCAAGGTCTGAGACGGCGCGGACTCTGTTCGCCACCGCGATCGGTGAGGCCGAGCAAACGGCGTTGCTGCTCGATTCCTCGGGCGCGCCCCTGGCCGGGAGCTACATCGACCAGCGGGGGCGCGACATCTCCGGCGAGATAGGGGCCGCTCTGAGCGGAGTCGGCACGGAGGTGACGAGATCCATGCGTCTTCTTTCGATCGGCCGCTGGACCGCAGTGGTGGTAGAGACCGACGCCGCGACAATTGCACTTGCGCCAGCCGCGGATGATGCAGTCGTTCTGCTCGCGTCCTCATTGACGGTTCCGTTGGGACTCGTGCGCCGGGTACTGGCGCGCTCGGTCGCGCTCGCGATCAACTGGATGCGAGGTCGCGCGTGAAAGCACTCGGTCAGGTGGTCGCAACGCTATCCCACGTGCCCGGCGTCGTCGTAGCTATGGTCGTCGGCGCAGTTGATGGGCTCATCATCGAGACCAGTCCGCTGATCGGCGTTAGCCCAGGTGCGCCCGACACGCGAAAGCATACCGCGGCTCTTGCAGCCTATCTTTATTCCAAGGTGACTCGCGCGTCGGACGCGGCCAGGCTCGGCACGCCCGCGTTCATGCGGCTCGAGGCCGAGCGGGGTCACATCTTCGTGGTGGGCGCCCGCGATCTGGTGCTCGTCACGATCATCACTCCTGACGCCAACCTGGGACGCGTGAGACTCGAAATGATGAACGCAGCCCGAGATAAATCATGAGCGATCCGACTGTAGCTGAGGGCTGGGTCGCTGCTCCACTTACGCGACTGAAAGAGGACGCGCGGCTCATCTCCGGCGTTTTACTCTACCCGACGGGTCGCGCGGTCGGACAGTTCGGCTTCTCCAACGCGGCCGACGTGATGTCGATTTGCGCGCTCACGTCCGCCATCAACGCATCGGCGCGCGAGCTGGGACGGCAGCTCGATGGCAAGCCCTTCTACGAGATGCACCACACCGGGTCTGAGAGGCAGGTATTCATGGCCCGCGCGTCGGCCGGGGCGCAGGAATTCCTGTTCGTGGGCGTCTTCGACCGGGAAAGCTCGCTCGGCGTCGTGGAGATCTATTTCGCCGAGTTTCAGAAGGCGCTCGAGCAGCTGCGGCCGGAGAAGCAGGCGACCGGCAAAGGGCCTTCCGGCGACTTTGAGGGCGAGCTCAATCGCAGCCTCGATGCGCTCTTCGGTCCGATAGGAAAGCGCTAGAATGTCAGTCGTCAACTACGGCACGCGCGAAATCACGTGCAAGATCGTCTACTACGGCCCGGGCAGATCCGGAAAAACGACGAATCTCCAGCACGTGTACTCGCAGCTGCCCGAGGAGAGGAAAGGGAAGATGGTCTCGCTCGCCACCGAGACGGATCGCACCCTGTTCTTTGATTTCCTTCCGCTCGATCTCGGCACGATCTCCGGATTCGCGACGCGGTTTCAGCTGTATACGGTTCCGGGTCAGGTCTACTACGCCGCGACGCGCAAGCTCGTGCTGCAGGGCGTCGACGGAGTGGTGTTCGTTGCAGACAGCCAGTCGCGACAGCTCGCCGAGAATATCGAGAGCCTGCAAGATCTGCACGCGAATCTGGCCGATGAGGGCCTCGATCCACGCACTCTCCCGCTCGTGATGCAGTACAACAAGCGCGATCTGCCGCCTGTTGAGATCAGCTCGATCGAAGAGCTGGACGAGATGCTGAACTTTCGGGACGTGCCGTACTTCTCGGCGACCGCGATCAATGGCGGCGGTGTATTCGAGACCCTCCGCAGCATCGCGTCGCTGGTCCTGTCGCGTCTCAGCGCTCCCGCGGTCAAGGAATCCTGAGTCGTGGCGAAAGAGCCGAAGAAGAAGGGGCACTCCGAGCAGGAGGAGGGCGGTGAATTCGACGACTTCATGGCGGACATCAGCCAGGAGATCGCGAAGCGCGTGGAATCGCTCGACACCAAGCCAAAGTCGCCGCCGGTAGAAAGGAAGAAAACGCCCGCTGTGCCCGACGCGGGACTGATCGTCGAGTGGCCGAATATCGCCGACCGGATGATCGAGGAGATGCGCTAATGGCTATCAAAGGTAGCCTCAAGGAAGCGAGCCTCCCCGACGTCCTGCAGCTGCTCTCGATGGGAAAGAAAACCGGGTGTCTGGGCCTCTCCTTTCACGACAGCTTCGGGTCGATCTACTTCGACAGCGGGCGAATCTGCCACGCCGCGATCGTGAACCGGCCGCTCGATACGGAAAACTCCGTCTACACGCTGTTCACGTGGACGAGCGGCACCTTCAACTTCGAACCCGGTGTTGAGCCCGAAGATGGCGCCGAGCGTGTTTCAGTCGATCCGCAGTCGCTGCTGCTCGAGGGCGCGCGGAGAGTCGATGAGTGGTCGCTCATCGAGAAAAAAATCCCGAGCTTCGACGTCGTGTTCAGCCTCGACCGCCCGCGGCTGATGATGAACAGGGATCCTCTGTCCCCGGAGCAGGAGGCCATGCTTCCGTTGATCGACGGACACCGCGACATCAATGGACTGATCCGCGATTCGGGGCTCGGCGAGTTCGAGGTCGGAAAGGCGCTGTATGGGTTGCTCAATGCATCCTTCCTCCTGCCGGTCGGACGGAAGAGAACCACTCCGACCCTTCCCAGAAATGCGAGTCCTCTGGAGCGGCGCGAGCTCGCGAGCGCCTTGTACAGGGCGGGAATGCACGACGAGGCGCTGCGTGAATTCCGCGCGCTCGTCGAGGAAGCCGCCGATCCGGTGGCGTCGTTCCACGTCGGGCTCATCGCGCTCCGGCAGAAGGAGTGGTCCGGGGCCGTGAACGCATTCATGACCGCGGCGCCAAATGCTCCGAGCAAGACAGCTCTGCTCCATAATCTTGCGCTTGCCTACGACCAGCTCGGTCAACTCGAAAAAGCCAGAATGGTGATCGAGCGCGCGCTCGGCGCCGGGGGAAGCACCGATCCGCTCATCCAGCTGGAGGCGGCGATCATCGCAATGCGCCTCGGAGATTTTCAGGCCGCAAAGGTCCGCCTCAGTGAATCGCGCAGCCTCTGGACTTCGAATCCGCCGCCCGCGGTCTGGTTCCACTACGCGGCACAGGTGGCCGCAACGACGGACGACCCGGACCGCGAGATGCTGCTGCTCACTGCCGCAGCCGAGACGCATCCCGAGTCGGCAGTGTTGCTGAACAATCTCGCCGCGGCTCACCTCAAGCGAGAGGATTACGAGAGCGCGCGGGAGGTCGCCGAGAAAGGAGTCGCGCTGGCACCGGAGCTTCCGCAGCTCCGACGCAATCTCTCGGCGGCTCTCGAAGGCATCTCACGCACGGATCGAAACGCGACGCAAGCGTCGGGTCGCTCCTGACCGGACACGCGGCCCGGATCGATGGAGACGACCCGGGTTTCCAGGCGCTGATCGAGAAGATCACGCGCGACCGAGGGTTCCGGTGCGCCAGCTACAAGGACAGGTGCCTGCGCCGGCGCATCGCCGTGCGCATGCGCGCCAAGCATACCACCACAGCCGGAGAGTATGCGACGGCACTGGACGCTGATCCGCGCGAATACGATCGCCTGATTCGATCGCTGACCGTCAACGTGACGAAGTTCTTTCGGAACTGGGACACGTATTCCACGATCAAGGACAAAATCATTCCCGCCCTGTGGGAGCGCCGTGAGCCGGAGACGCGCGTCTGGAGCGCGGGATGCTCGTCGGGCGAAGAGCCATATTCGATCGGCATCTTGATGCACAAGCACGCCACCGAGCGGAACGAAGACGCGCGGCTCGAGAACATCAAGATCGTCGGCACGGACATCGATACCGAGTGTCTCTCGAACGCGGAGCGCGCCTGCTATGCCAACTCGGCTCTGGGTGACACGCCGCCGGCGTTGCGCGCTCAATATTTCCCGGAGCTTGCCGGACTTCACACGATGCTTCCCGATGTTAGGCGACTGGTCAGCTTCGAGTGCAACGATCTCCTCGCCTACGAGCCACGGCCCGAGGACACCCATCTCATCCTGTGTCGCAACGTGATCATTTACTTCGAACGCGCGGCACAGGACGCACTGTTCGCGGCATTCCATCGGGCGCTCGCTCCGGGCGGGTTCCTCGTCCTCGGAAAGGTCGAAAGCCTCCTCGGTGAAGCGCGGTCCCTCTTTTCGCCCGTGAATGCGCGCGAACGCATCTTCCGAAAGATCTAGTCCGATTGTTGTGACCGAGATGACCGAAAGGGCTGCGACGGTATTGGTCGTCGATGACAGCGCGTTCATGCGCAAGCTGATCGCGGAGATGGTCGAGTCGAGCGGACCGTTCCGCGTGATCGGCACCGCTGGCGACGGAGTCGAGGCATTGCAGAAGATTCGCGCTCTCAAGCCGGATATCGTGACTCTCGACATCGAGATGCCACGCCTTAACGGTCTACAGGCGCTCGAACAGATCATGGCCGAGATGCCACGGCCGGTGGTGATGTTGAGCGCGGCTGGTTCGGAGCTTGGAAACGAGATGACCCTTCGCGCGCTGGAGCGAGGCGCCCTCGAGTTTGTAAGAAAACCATCGGGGCCTGTGAGCATCGACCTGTCGACGGTGCGGGAGCAGCTTAAGTCGGCGCTCGAAGCGGCCCGCGCGATGAACATGGGCGGCGTTCGGACACCCACGCCTGACGCCGCAGCGATCCTCAGCGAGACGGTGCCCAGGAAATCGCCCGACGCCGCAACGAGAGTCGTGGCGATCGCTGCTTCGACCGGCGGACCGCGCGCATTGGCCGAGATCATACCGAGCCTTCCCGAGGACCTCGGCGCGGCGGTTGTCATCGTTCAGCACATGCCAGGCGAATTCACGAAGCTCCTCGCCGAGCGGCTCGACACGATGAGCGTGCTTTGGGTCGGGGAGGCAATCGACGGCAAGCTCCTGCGGGAGAATCGCGTCTACCTGGCTCCTGGCGGGTATCACATGACCATCAATGGAGAGCCAGGAAATGCGTCGATTCGCCTCGACACGTCTGCAACGATGTGGGGTGTGAGGCCGGCCGCCGATCCTCTCTTTTTTTCCGTCGCTGATGCGTTCGGAAGCTCCGTGATCGGAGTCGTGCTCACGGGAATGGGCCGGGATGGTGCCGAAGGCCTTCGACGGATCCGCGTCGCCGGAGGAAAAGGAATAGTTCAGGATCGCGAGAGCTCGATCATCTATGGAATGCCGCAGGCCGCGCTTGCTGCCGCGGGCGCCGATCGGATCGCGACCGTGAACGATATCGCGCCATTGATCAGGGATATGTGCGCTGACGTAGCCAAAGGCATTGGCGGATGAGTAATCGACGGGTATCGTTCGCTTGCCATCCCTCGATCACTCGCGAAACATCGCGCGAGGTATTCGATCTTCGACCACTAACCACTCACAGGACCAAATGACCGAGGAAAGGGATCACGATGCGTAGGATGCTGGTAACGGGTGCCGCCGGATTCATCGGCACCAACTTCGTCCATTTCTGGGCCGAGCATCACCGGGGCGACATAATCGTGGGGCTCGACGCACTGACGTACGCCGGCAATCTGGCCAATCTCGAGCCCCTCGCGAAGAACGAGCGCTTCACGTTCATAAAGGGCGATATTCGCGACGGCGCGATGATGCATGACGTGATCAAGCGCGAGGGCATCGATACCATTGTCCACTTCGCGGCGGAATCACACGTCGATCGATCGATCCATGGTCCCGACCCGTTCATCGATACGAACGTCAGGGGCACACACGAGCTGCTAAAGGCGGCGCGAGAAGCCTGGACCGAGGACTGGTCGGGCGGAGCCCGACGATTTCACCACATCTCGACCGACGAAGTGTACGGGAACCTGGGTCCAACCGCCGCGCCGTTCACCGAGGATACGGCTTACTCACCGAATTCCCCGTATGCGGCGAGCAAGGCCGGCTCGGACCACCTCGTCCGCGCGTACCACCACACCTACGGCCTTCCTGTCACCACGACGAACTCCTCCAACAACTTCGGGCCGTACCACTTTCCGGAAAAGCTGATCCCGCTCGCGATTGTGAACGCGCTGGACGGAAAGCCGATACCCGTGTATGGGGATGGGCTCCAGGTGCGCGACTGGCTGTATGTTCGCGATCACTGCCGCGGTATCGAGCGCGTGCTCGAGAAGGGCAGGGTCGGCGAGACGTACAACCTCGGCGGCAATTCCGAGCGCGAGAATCTCGAGGTGGTGAAGGCGATCTGCGCCAACATCAATAAGATCCTCGGCTCGGACGAAAAAGTTCGCGAGCGGTTTCCAAAATGTCCGGCTGCGCTTGGCGGCGACACCGCCGAGCTGATCACATTCGTGAAGGATCGTCCGGGACACGACCGCCGCTACGCGATCGACGCGATGAAGGCGACTTTGGAGACGGGTTACGGACCGTCAGAATCATTTGATACGGGACTGCTGAAGACAATCAAATGGTTCATCGCCAACGAGCAGTGGTGGCGCTCCGTCATGGATGGGAGCTACCGCGACTGGGTCGAGCTCCACTATTCGAACGGGCGACGGAGCGCGAAGTAGCACTCATTAGAGTCGGCGTCCTGGTGGATTTGGGTTGACACGCATTTCGTCCCACCCTACACTACGTCGCTTATGGCCAAAACTGATCTTGCCAGCGGCCCCCGAGTGGGGCGCGATTCTGGTCCTCGCCGCTCCTGGGTGTATTGGACAGTCGCTACACTAGTGTTGCTCGCCGGCTTCGCCGATCTCGCGCGTGGGGGCGAAACGCTCGCCCCGATTCTGCTTGTGATAGGGTACTGCGTGCTAGTACCCCTCGCCATTCTGCGATGAGGGGACGGGCTCGGTTTCTGCACCGGGCGAGTAGCTCAGTTGGTTAGAGCGCCTGCCTTACACGCAGGATGTCGGGGGTTCGAGTCCCTCCTCGCCCACTTGAAGGATTCAAGGGACCCACGGATTGGGAGGTGGGGTAAGAATGTTTACCGTCTTGGAGGTTAAACCATTGAAGGCACGTTTACGTAACTCAGGCCTCGTTCTCACAGCGCTTGTGGCAATCGCGGCGTCGCCTGTGCTTGCCCAAAGCACAAAAACTGGCGAACGAGTCATGATTCCAACGCTCCAGAGCCCGGACAAGGAGCTCGGGGTTCAGGCTGCGGAGGCTATTCGCAGCCAGTTGTCGAAACAGACCAACATTCGCGACCTCGTCGTAGTTCCCAAGGCCGACATCAACAATAGCCTTCAGTCCTCGGGATACTCGACGACCGAGGCTCTGGCTCCCGGTGATGCCAAGGCTCTGGCGACCCTCGTTCGTGCTCCGCAATACCTCGAGGGTACCGTCGCCAAGACCCCTACGGGATACAAGATCGACTCGCGGATGATCATTTCCCGCGACATGAACAAGGCTCAGGTTCTCCCAAGCGCCCAGAGCTCGAAGCTCGACGATGCAGCCAGCCAGGTCGCGCGTGCGATCCAGGATGCGCGCCGTCAGCTGCCTGCTGAGGAGACCTGCCACAACGACGTCGCGCAAGGCAAGTATCAGGATGCGGTGGCCGCGGCGCGTAAAGGACTCGTCGGCTATCCCAACGCGAACATTCTCTCGGCCTGTCTGGCCGAAGCATACAACACGCTCAAGATGTCGGACTC
>WNFL01122701.1_pt1 | contig 14858 bp, 17 predicted proteins | sample 5400361 | NCBI WGS metagenome assembly WNFL01 (sample SAMN13153351, study PRJNA577476) | soil metagenome | isolation source: 40 cm soil on Douglas fir-dominated hillslope | place: USA:California | collected 2013-09-17
CCCCAGCGATAGCGCGCGACGTCGCCCAGCTTCTCGATGTAGCCGACGATCTCATGGCCCAGGATGCAGGGGCTGAATTGGCTGCTCAGATACTTGCCCCAGTCGCTGCCGCAGATGCCGGTCGCCACCACGCGCAACAGCCCGGCATCGGTGGGGATGTCGGGCAGCGGAAACTCGCGCAATTCGGTCCGGCGCGGGCTCGTCATCACTGCGGCGAGGGTGGATTTGGCAGTCATGCAATTTTGTATAGGAGCGCCCCAACGCCGTGACAAGTTCGCCGCCCGGTCCACCCGCGTTCCTGCTGCTTTGTCAGTCAATTAGGGCCGACGGACCGTGATCTGGGTCAAGCGCCAAACATTTCGTTGTCTACGGCGCTCAGCACCTCGTTTTCCTCACCCGCTTGCGGGGGAGGTCCGGCCGAAGGCCGGGGAGGGAGGAAGGCTCTACGCTGCAACACCCTTCCAAGGCGCGACCGAGACGTGAATCACGTCCTCGGCGCCCTTGCCGGCAACCGATTTGATCGCCCAGTCGACTTCTTTCAACCCGAAGGTGTGAGTGATCGCCTTCTCCAGCGGGAAGCGGTGCGAACGAAGACAGCTGCTTCAGTGCGAGCTCGCAGGCCTTGTAGGAGTGGCCGCGCGCGCTCTTCAGCGAAGCGTATTTCTGCGTCACGCGATAAATCGGGAAATCCGGGAAGGTGTTCATCTCATTGCCCTGGATCACCAAGATGCCGGCCTTGCGCTTCAGCGCGGTGACGCCCAGCATCATCGCGGCCGTTCCCGCGCCTGCCGTGCAATCGATCGAGATGTCGACGCCCTTGCCGCCGGTGATCTCCTTGATGCGTGCGACCGGGTCTTCCTTCTGCACGTCGATCGTGTAGTCGGCGCCCAGCGCCTTGGCGACCTCCAGGCGTTTTGCGTCCTTGGTCGTGCCCGTGATGATGATGCAATCCGCACCCGCCTGCTTGCACGACACGATCTGGGCCAGGCCTTGCTGACCCGGGCCTTGAATGAGCACGATCGAGCCATAGCCGACGCCTGCTTCGTACAAGGCCCACTGGATGCCGTTGGCGAGCGGCGTCGCGATGCCGGCGAGCTCCGCCGTCACGTTGTCGGGCACTTTGTGAACGACGGCGTTCCACGGCGCGTAGAGGTAATGAGCGAAGCCGCCCCAAAGATGCGGCGCGATATCGGCGGACGTATAGCCGTAGCGGATGGCGTTGGGGTTGGTGTGCCAGTCGGTCGCTTCGCAGTGCCGGTATTCGCCGAGATGACACCATTCGCACGTCATGTCGGGGAGGTAGTGCTCCAGCAGCACCCGGTCGCCCTCTTTGACCCCTTTGCGCTGCAGCCATTTGCGGCCGGCCTTGGCGATGATGCCGACATTCTCGTGACCCATGATCACGTTCTCGATCTTCTTGGCGTAATTTTTGACGTCGCTGCCGCAGATGCCGGCGATTTCCGTCTTGATGAGCGCTGAATCCTCGCCGATCTCGGGCATGTCGAATTCGCGATAGACCGTCTCGTTGGGACCCATTTTCACGGCTGCTGGGACTTTTTCGGCCACGTTCATTTACCTCCGATAGTGCTGATGTGGGGGGTATCTACCTGCGCGGCAAGCGCCTGTAAACTCTCAAAAAGGACGCGCTGTGATAGGCTCCCGAACGAGGCAAATTCGTCGCTGAAAAGACGCTATGGAATGAGTCAGGATCGGCCGGAAAACGATTACGATAACGCGCTTTCGGGATGGTTTTCCCGGCCCAGCCCTATTGCCGAGGCCGACGATCTACTCGCTCCGGCCAACAAGAGCCCTGAACATTTAGCGGCGCTGGATCGCGTGCGGGAATGGACCCGCAGCCGCTTCAAGCTTGCGGACGATACAGCGATCCTCGTGTCGGAGATCGCCTGCAATCTTCCCGGCTGCCCGCCGCTCGAAACCGCGGTCGCATTCTGGTCCGACGATAAGCGGCACCACTTCAAGCTCTTCAAGCAGGTCTCGGAGGTCGCCTATGACGATCTTCCGTACACCTGGATGAAGGATGAGCTTGTCGTCCCCGAAGGCTTCAACTGCGAATGCTGCTGAGCGCTCAGGGTCCAACCTTGAAACCGTCCTCGGGCTTTACCCAAATCATTCTGTCCGCAAGCTCGGGGTGCGCTACGCCGTCGATGGTAATCCGCGCCGCATATTCGCCCTTGTCCGGAACATAGGTCGTGCAGATCTCTTTGCCGAGGCGATCGGCGGACGCCATCAGCAGCTGCGTTTGAATCTGATCAGCCAGTTGAGGCGGAGCGGGATTGCCGGCGATTGTAAACGTCGCCTGTCGAATATCCTCAGCCCGAATTGGGCTGCAGACGGCGCCCGACCGAACGACAACAGGAGCAGACCCTTTCATGACAACCAGAGGGTTTTCTTCGATCATCACTTCGGCGGGGTTTTGTATCGAGCCGTCTGCCGCCCATATGTACTGGGCCAGCGTATGGCAGGTTTTCTTGGCGACGTTCGGCATGTAGCACTGCAGCTGCCCTGAGCGCGCCGGCGCCAAAGGATCGGTTGAATTCGTGCTGGGTGGAGCTGCTGCCACAAGGATAATGGCAGCGAATAGCGCGGCAGGGGTCACGTTTACCTCCTCATACTGGGAGTTACTTCTCGTTGACGGTGCTCGGTTGGTTCGCGTCGGCGACCATGAAGACGACGATTTTCAGATTCTGCGTACTGCTGGCGTTGCGCGACACCGAATGGAGCGCGCCCGGCGGCTCATAGAATGTATCGCCGGCTTTGAGCATGCGCGTCGGCCCGCCATTGATGCCGAGCTCGTACTGGCCCTCGACGACATAGCCGAAGGTGTGATGTCCCGGGTGACGATGCGGAAGCGAAGCGTTGCCCGGAATGCGATCCAGCAACGTGATCCGCACTTCACGCCCCGGCAAATCGGGAAGCGGCCGCGTCATCAGCGGGATCGTTCCCGTGTTCGCCGGAGCTTGCGCGAAAGAGGTGCTGATGATGCTCATCCCACCCGCGGTGATCATCGCCGACAGTGCTGCCGACGCAATAGCAACCAGTCCGTATGAAACGAGTGTTCTCATAAATAGACCCTCCGATTTCGGTGACGAAATCGTAGCACATCCTGGAGCGGATCACTCGCCGGGCTGGGGCTTCGCATTACCCTGCGGAGCCAGGAAAGCAAACAAGAGTCCGAGCAGGGTGAACAGCAGGAGCGCGCTAAGCGATAGCGACCAGTGGATGCCGATCACTCCGCCGGCAATTCCCACCGTGATGCCGCTGAAGGCGCGCAAGCCCAAAGCCGCCATGCTGTAGAGCCCGATCACCCGGCCGCGGATCGGCGCTGGCGCATGAAGCTGAATGAGCGCCTGCGCCATCGAATAGAAGGACAGCTCGAGGAACCCCGCGCAAAACAAGAGCATCAGAGCCAGCGGATAGGAATGGACAAGAGCGAAACCGCCGATCGCGACGCACCACAGCATGGCAAAGATGAACGCGGTGCGCGGATTGGCTTGCATGCCGCGGCTTTCCAGAACGACTCCGCCGGTCAACGCGCCCGCCGCATCGGCCGCGAGCAACGTGCTGTAGGAGGCGCCGGGATCGCCATGCCCGAGATCGCGGCCGAATTCCGGCATCTGCGCCTGATAGGCATTGGCGACGATCAGTGAGGCGCAGCCCGACAACAGGATCATCGAGACGATCGTGCGATTGCCGGAAATCTCTTTCGCGGTGGCGAGGATGTCGGCCAAACTGCGAGCGCCGTGCGGCCGCGGGGCGGAAGCCTCGCGAAACTTCGGTCCGTAAGGCGCCTTCCACAGCCACAGCGCCAGCGGCAGATAGATCAGTGCGTTCAGCATCAATCCATCAACGGGGCCGAATACCAGCAGGAATACACCGCCGACCGCCGGTCCCGCCAACAGACCGAGATAGCGCGCGGTCGCCATGAGGCGGACGGCGCTCGGAAGCTTTGCCGGGCCGACGATGTCGTGGATCAGCACCTGGCTCGGCGGACCCCAGAACACGCCGGCGCAGCCATGGATGAGTAAGAGCACGCCCGCGTGCCACATCTGCAGCGAATTCGTGAAAATGAGCAGCGACCAGCTGAGCGAGCAGAACATGAACAGCGCCATGCCGATTTGCACCAGCCGGCGCGGATCGACACGGTCTGCAAGGGCGCCGATGACGCTCGAAAACAACAGAAACGGCAGCCAATGCGACAGCACCGCAAAGCCGGCGAGCGCCGGCGATTGGAATTTCTGGAACGCGACCCAATAGGTAATGACGTGCTCGACGCTGTCGGCCGTCATCGCCAGCGCATTTCCGATGAGATACATGCGGAAGCCGGGATGCCGCAGGGCGGCGAAGGATTGGGCTGGCACGGCCGGCGCGGAAGATGCGGTGCTCAATCGACGTTCCTAAACTCGAGGGCGCTAAAGACCGCCCCGAAGGGCTTCTTCTTTCAGCCATATCGGCGCGCGCGGCGGCGGTCAATCTTGCTCTCGCCCGGCTTGGCAACCGGCGGTGAATATCGTCTTAGTTTGCTTTTTACCTCTATAAGCTCTGATCGGCGGCCTGACGCCGTGCAACCGCTCGCGGGGCATCATGCTTAAAGTGACAGAACGGAAATCCCGCTTCGGCACCATCACCGTGCTGCAGACAAAGGAGACCGGGTCGCTGATCTACAGCCAGGGCGATTATTTTCAGAGTGAGGCGGACGGCAGCGGAACCAGCCTCATCCCCTATATTCACGGCTTCTACGGGCTGCTCGGCCAGGCCGGCAGCAAGAATGTGCTGATGATCGGATGCGGCGGCGGAACGCTGGCCACCATGCTCGCCAAGAGCGGCTGCAAGGTGACCGTCGTCGACATCAATACGCAGGCTTTCCTTTTGGCGCGCCGATACTTCCAGCTTCCGGCCAGCGTCGTGTGCCGCGTGGCCGACGGTTGCCACTTTCTACTTTCCGAAACCCAAACCTTCGATGCCGTCATCCTCGATGCCTTCGCCGGCGATCGCATCCCGGAGCACTTGCGGTCGTCGGCGTTTTTCCGGCTGGTGCGCGCGCGGCTAAGCCCCGCAGGCGTCATCCTCGCGCCAATCAGATGTCAAAAGTGTGGGACGATGTCCGTCTCTTGGATCTCACGGGTCAGACCAACCGCAATGCCATCGTGATGGCCGGACAGGTGAGCGACCTCGCCAAGCCTTCATTGCAAATGCGGCCGGATATCTCGGTTGAAGAAATCGTTGCCGAGCTCGATGCCATGCAATTTCGTTCCTGGCACGCGCACGTCTGAGCGTGACCCGCTCGACGCGGAGAGGGCGTTTGGCCTAGAAACTCCGGACAGCTTTCCAAGGAACCGCCATGGCCGAACTCAAGCTCAAAGCCGTAACCCGCACGCAGGGCAATAATCGCGCGCTCAAGGACGGTTCGGTAAAGCCCAAGACCTTCGACTTCGATTTCGTCGAGGTCGATCCTCTGATCGACGCCTTCCGCCGCATGGTGCGCGGCCTCGAATTCGACATCTGCGAGATGGCGATCACCACCTATATTTGCGCGCGCGCGAACGGCAAGCGCATGACGGCGATTCCGGTTTTCCTGGTGCGCGCCTTCCATCACGGCGCCATCCTGGTCAACGCCAAGGCAGGTATTAGTTCGCCCAAGGATCTCGAAGGCAAGCGCGTCGGCGTCAATCGCGGCTACACGGTGACGACCGGCGTTTGGGCGCGCAGCATCCTGCAAGAAGAATATGGCGTCGATCTCTCGAAGATCACCTGGGTGCTTTCTGGCGACGAGCATGTTGCCGAGTACCGGCCGCCGTCGAATGTCGTGCCGATCGAGAAGGGAAAGAAGATGGCCGACATGCTGATCTCGGGCGAGCTTGTCGCTGCCATCGGCGTCGATGTGGACCACTCCGACGTGAAGCCGCTCATTCCGAACGCGCTCGAAGCCGGTCTCGCTTCGCTCAAGCGCAATGGGCACTACCCGATCAACCACACGGTGGTGATCAAGGACGACCTTATCGCGGCCCATCCGGGTATCGCGGCCGATGCCTTCAACGCCTTCGCGCAGTCCAGACGCCTCTACATCGAGCGGCTGAAGACCGGACGCATCGAGAAGCCGACCTCCGTCGACGACGTCCACAAGCGCGTGATGGAGATCACCGGGGATCCGCTGCCCTATGGCATCGCCCCCAACCGTCGCGTGCTCCAGGAGCTGATCGGGCACGCGATGACCCAACACATCATCCCGAATTCCTTTACCATCGAGGAGCTTTTCGCCCCCGGCACGCACGCCCTGACGGCCTAGGCCTATCGCCCCCAAATTGTGCTACATAGGCCCCGGAATTCACCCCCGGAGGAGCTTCCATGTCCAAATTTGCCTATCGTATTGCCGGCCTTGCGCTGGCCTCTGCACTCGTCGGCGGGCTTGCCGCGAATGCGCAGCTCTTGACGCACAAGGATCTGTCGGTTGCGACGGCGACGGTCATCGCCCAGACCGCCATCGATACCTGCAAAGCGCAAGGCTACAACGTGTCGGCCCATGTGTTGGGTCGCGAAGGCCAGATCGTCGTGGCCATCCGCAATCCCGCCGCCGGCTTTGCCACCTTCGAGAACTCGATGAAGAAGGCCTATACGGCCCGCACCACGCGCGCGCCGTCGGGAAAATTTGCCGACGCCGTCAAGGGCAATCCCAATGCCGGGAATTTCTTCCTCACCAATTTCGTAGCCGCGCAGGGTGCGCTGCCGATCATGGTCGGCAATGACACCATCGGCGCCATCGGCATTTCCGGCGCGCCGGGCGGCGACAAGGACGAAGCCTGCGCCAAGGCCGGCATCGACAAGGTGGCAGCGCAGTTGAAATAGGAGACGCGCTGCTTTTGCCTTTAGCGGAACCAAATTCTCAAGCCGCGTCGATTGGGCGGCTTCCATCAAGGAGACATCTCATGTCCAGAACTTCATATCGTATCGCCGGACTTTCGCTGGCCTCCGCCGTCGTCGGCGTGTTCGCCGCGAATGCCCAGCTCATCGCCCACAAGGATCTCTCGGTCACCGCCGCGATCACTATCGCGCAGACAGCCGTTCAAACCTGTAAGGCGCAGGGCTACAACGTCTCGGCCCACGTGCTCGGCCGCAGCGGTGAAGTGCTCGTCGCCATGCGCGGGGACGACACCGGTCCGCACACGCTCGAAAACTCCATGAAGAAGGCGTGGACCGCCCGCGCGCAACGCGCGCCCTCGGTCAATTTCGCCAACGCCGTGAAAGCCAACCCGACGGCCGGCGCGATTCATCTCACCAACATGGTTCCAGCCCAAGGCGGCCTGCCGATCATGGTCGGTGAAGACGCCATCGGCGCCGTCGGCGTGTCCGGCGCACCGGGCGGCGACAAGGACGAAGCCTGCGCCAAAGCCGGCATCGACAAGATCGCGGCAGAGCTGAAATAGATTTTGAGATCGTTTGCAGAAAACACGGCGCGCTCTTATGCGCGCCGTGTTTTTCCGTCAGTCGCCTTACCTATCCGGGCAGCGCGAACACATAGACGGCGTTGCCGTTGATCGGACGCAGCTTGTCCTTGGTCAGTTCGGTGGGAATCTGCGTACCCCAGCTGCCGCCGCCGGTGCCGACGGGGATCGCCAGATACTGCTTGCCGCGCACCGCATAGGTTATGGGGAAGCCCTGCACCGATGTCGGCATCCGCGTCTGATACAGAACCTTCCCGTTCACGACGTCGAAAATGTAGAGATAGCGGTCCCAGTCGCCCACGATTGCCAAGCCGCCTGCGGTGGTCAGCGCGGCCGTGTTCATCGGCGTACGCGTGTGATAGCGCCAAAGCACCTTGCCGTTGATGTCCATCGCCAGGAACTCGCCCAGCCCGTTCGGGTTTTGCGGGTGGAAGAGATTCGTCCGCTTTACGGGGCCGACGCCGCCGCTGCCGATGGCGCGCGGAACTTCTTCGAACACGGCGGTCTCGCAGGTTAGAGCGAGCGGGATATAGAACGCGCGCGTCTGCGGGTGATACGCCATTGCCCGCCAATCCTTGAATCCCGCGGTGCTGGGACAGAAATTCAGCTCGACGCCGATCTGCGGAATCTTGCCCGGTCTATAGGTGACTTTGCCGGTCGCCGGATCGACGTTCAGAATGTCCTGATAGCCGAGATCGTGAGCCGCGACGAACTTGCCGGTCTTGCGGTCGAGTTCCCACAAAATGCCGAGCTTGCCCATCTTGAACAGCGACGACTTGCCGTCATGGTCGACGAGGACGCTCTCGAACACTTCGTCCATGTCCTGCGTCTCGCCTGGCAGGTACTGGTAATACCAATTGATCTTGCCCGAATCTGGATCGAGCGCGAGCGTGCTGTTGGTGTAGAGCGCGTCGGTCGCCGTCGGTGCCGCGCACCGCGCGCGCCCAGGGCTTCGCCTGCGCCGTCGACCAATAGATCAAATTTGTGTTGGGATCGTAGCTGCCCGGGATCCACGCGTCGCTGCCGGCGCGGAATTGCAGCGGCAGATTGCCCCAGGTGTCGCCGCCGGGTTCCCCCGGCCGCGCGATCGTGGACGTGCGCCAGACTTCCGCGCCGGTTTGCGGATCGTAGGCCGAGATGGAGCACACGTCGTTCTTGTAGCGCGTGCACCCGGTTAGGCCGGAAACCACGTGGCCCTTCGCGATGATCGGACCGCTGGTGAATTCGTAACCGAACTTGTGATCGGCGACCATGTGATCCCAGACCACCGCGCCCGTGCGTGCATTGAGCGCGACGGTGTGGGCATCGGTGGTGTTGACGAAGATCTTGTCGCCGAAGATCGCAAGATTCCGCATCGGCCTGGCGGCGAGATCGGCTTCGGCATATTGCCGTTTGTATTCCCACAGAAAGTCGCCGTTGGTGGCGTCGAGCGCCTGCACGCCGCCGCCGGGCTGGGGGATGTACATCACGCCGTCATGGACCATCGGCGCGGCTTCGTTCGCTCCCGAATTCAACGCCCACGACCAGGCGAGTTGGATCTGGCCGACATTGTTCCTGTTGATCTGGTCGAGCGTGCTGTAGCCCCAGCCGTCCTGCGTTCGCCGCCAATTGATCCAGGCGCCCGGATCGGGATTCTTCAGCATCGCGTCGGTAACCGGCGTGAAGTCGCGCGTCTGCGCGCCGATGAGGACGCTCGCGAGCATTGCTGCGACGGCTCCGGCCAGTGCTCGTTTACGGCTGTTCATGAGAGTCTCCCTTGTTCCCGTGAAATTGGTGACCCTGTTGAAGCGAGTCTCTCGCCGGCGATAAGCGCGCAATCATACCACCACCCCACCGCTTGTCATGGGCCGTAACCCACCATTTGTCATGGCCCTCGCACGCGGGCCACCTAGGCGACGACGGCAAGGTTTGGAAGATTCGAGCTTGGATTCAGCGGCTCACGGCGTCGAGAAACTTCAAGATTCGCGGCGGGACCGTCTCGATGCATCGCGGCCCGGAATGACGAGGGCAGGGATGTCGCAACGCAGCAGGTCCTCCGGCTCAGCTCCGGGAGAGGTATCGCGGTCGAACAGCGTACGCACCATGCCGGCAACGATGAGCTTGTATTGGTCGACATTGAACCTCGCGTAAGTCTCCGCGAAGGCACGGTCGTGCTTGATCACTGCCGCCCATGGTCCGCCGCGCGGATCTTCGCCGAAGCTCTTGCCCGTGCTCGTCACCAGCGAAACGACTTTCTCCAGGCCGTTCTCCTGAACGTAAGCCAGGTGCTGCGCGAAGCGCTGATGGCTGCTCAGTCGATATTTGGCGCCGCCCACCGGCCAAAACAGCACCATGCTGAGCACCATTTCGGGATGCGCGACCCCGAACGCCATCACCGGCGAGCAGCCCATGCAGCCTCCCATGAGATGAGCACGCGAGATGCCGAGATGCTCCAGAAGTCCTTTGCCTTGCGCCACGAAATGCGCCCAGGTCACGCGCTCGATGCGGCCGCCCGATTGTCCGGTCTCGCGCCGGTCGAAGACGATGCAGCTGTACTTTTTCGACAGATGATCGAGCGGCTTGATCTTGGCGTAGACGCCCATCGACGACCACCGGTCCAGGCTCGCGTCGAAGCCGCCCGGCGCATACATCAGAAGCGGCCGTCCGGAGCCGATCACCTCATAGCGCGTGGTGATGCCGTCGATGACTGCCGTCGGCATGCCTCGCTCCTATTGCTTCACCAGGAATCGCTGCACGCGCTTACCGGTGTCGACTTCGCCGGTATAGACGTTGCCCTTGGCATCGGTCGCCACCATGTGCACCCAGTGCAAGCCGCCGCCGCTGTGCCCGGCAAAGCTGAAATGACCGAGCGTCCTGCCGTCGGCGCGGTTCACGATCCAGATCACGTTGTTCATGATGTCGGAGACGTAGATGAAGCGCTGATCCGGCGACAGCGCCATGCCGCCCGTCGAACCGCGGTCGAGCGTTTCGGGCGCCACCGTGAACTCGCGCACGAATTTTCCCGCTTTGGTGTAGACCTGAATCCGGTCCGCCACGCGGTCCGCGGCGTAAACGAAGCCGTCGCGCGAAACGGTCAGCGTGATGTGGCCTAGGAAATCCTTCGCCGGCGAGCCTTTGGGATCGTATTTCGCGTTCGGATCGAACGCGATCTCTTTCAGCGGCTTGCCGTAAGCGGCCCAGCCGCGCTTGAACTTCATACTATCCATGTCGAACACCAGGATGCGCCCGCGCAGATATCCGTCGGTGACAAAGAGTTCGCGCGCAGCCTCGTCGAACTCGCCGCCCTCGACGCGGCCGACGAACATCGGCGTGTCGGCAGGAAACTGCCCCGGCTTGGGTTGCGCTTCCGAAATGCGCTCGATCTGGCCCAGCAGCTTTCCGTCCTTGGTGTATTTGCGCATCGTGTCCGAGCCGACCCAGATGTTGCCGGCCTTGTCGGTCAGGATCAGATGCCCGTCGATCTTGTCCGCCTGGTTCCAGTGGTGCAGCAGATTGCCCTTCTGGTCGAAGGCGAGAATGCCCTCCGGCTTCAAGCAGCACGTCGCCGTCGGCGGATTGAGCGAAGCATAATTCTCGCCCGGACGATTCAGCACCCAGATCACGTCGTCCTTATCGACGGCGAGTCCCGTGATGCCTTCGAAGGTCCAATTGTTCGGCAGCGGCAGCTTCGGCCATGAGCCGTCGTAAGTGAATGTCGTCGGCTTCGGGCTCTCGGTCGAGAGAGCTGTCTGCACAATTCCGATGACCACTCCGCCCACAACGCTCGTCAAAGCCAGCGCCTTGATCAGCTGCATCCGTGAAATTTGCATGGCGAGTTCCTCCTCCTACGGCGCCGGTTTGGCCGGAGCGGCGCCCTTGATCTGGCGCGCCGCGCGGACGTCCTCGGCATAGGCCGTGATGGCGTCGAGCGTGATGCGCGCGACATTGGCATAATTCTCGGTCTTGGATTCGAGCGCGCTTGCGGCATATCCGATCGCGGCGTGTGCCATGCGCATCCGACCGTCCAGCCAGGGACCGCCGCCGAAGCCGCCGATCACCGGAATGGAGACGGCGCGCACGACCTGGGGTCCGACGATCGGCCCGGAATTGGTGAAATCGAGCAGCAAGGCGCCCGCTTCTTCCAGCGTCTGCGCTTCTTCCACGAGCTTCGCCGCCATCGCTGCGGGCACCTCGGCCCCGGCCTTGGCCATGGCGCTGTATTGCACGCCGTATTGCATCGCGGTCTGCGGCGTGATTCCGAACTGCGCGAAGACGGGAATGCCGGCGCGTGCCACCGCGCGCACCGCCTCGGGAAAGTCGGCCGCGCCGTCGAGCTTGATCATGTCGGCGCCGCCTTCCTTGACCAGGCGGATCGCCGCCTTGACCGCGCTATCGACGCCTTCCTGGAGCGGCCCGAAGGGGAAGTCGCAAGAAACGAGCGCGTGCTTGGTTCCGCGCCGCACCGCTTTCAGGACCACGAGCATCTCTTCCATCGTGACTTCGAGCGGATTTCCCTGCCCCCACAGATTGATGCCGACCGTGTCGCCGACCGAGATGATCTCGACGCCCGCTCGGTCGACGATTTGCGCGATCTGGTAATCCCAGGCCACCACTCCGACGATCTTCTTTCCGTCGCGCTTCATCTGCTGCAGCGCAGGGATCGTGACTTGGGATTCCATAGTTTTCCTCGGGCGCCCGGATAACGTTGCCCGCATCTAGCACCGCCGCCGCGATAGCCGTCAATCCGAAGATAACCGCCTCAGCTCGGCGCGGCGCTGTTGCAGAAAACCGCGGACGGCCGGGTCGCTCTCGAGCCCGATCGCCTGCTCATAGGCTTGGTCGGCCGGATCGATTTGGCCGGTCTTGGCCAGCAATCCCGCGCGCGCCGCCCAATAGGGTTGATATTCGGCCAATCGCTGATCGCCGGCCAGCTCATCGAGCGCCGCCAACCCCTTGTCGGCTCCGCGCGCTTCGGCAATGGCGATCGCCCGGTTGATCGCGACGACGGGCGAGGCGGTCAGGGCGATAAGGAGATCGTAGATTTGCTCGATCGCGGCCCAGTCGGATCGCCCGTTGCGCCGGCGCACGACATGGGCCGACTGCACCGCCGCTTCGAGTTGATAGCGGCCGGTGCCCCCTTTACCGCTTGCGCGCAGCAACAGCGCCTCGGCCTCGTCGATCATCGCATTGTCCCACAGCGACGGGTTCTGATCTTCGAGCGGCACATACTCGCCACCATCGTTGCGACGCGCGCCTCGCCGCGCTTCGGCGTAGAGCATCAGCGCCAGCAGCCCAAGCGCCTCCGGCTCATCGGGCATAAGAGCGGTCACCATCCGTCCGAGCCAAATCCCTTCTTCGGCGAGGTTCCGGCGGCGGGAATCGATTCCGCCGGGGTCGCACCAGCCCTCGGTGAAAGCGGCGTAGATGGAATCAAGCACCGCACCCAGGCGCTCGCCGAGATCGCTGCGCTCGGGCACCCGAAACGGGATGCCGGCTTGGCGGATCTTGTTCTTGGCGCGCACCAGCCGCTGACTCATCGTCGCCGGCGAGACCAAAAACGCCGACGCGATCGCGGCGGCATCAAATCCGAGAATGGTCTGCAGGATCAGGGGCGCCCGGATGGAAGGATCGATGGCGGGATGAGCGCACGCGAACATCAAGGAGAGGCGGTCGTCTTTTATCGGCATGTTGGCGTCAGCTGCCTCGGCAAGCTCTTCGCTGATCATGCGAAGTTCGGGGACTGCGCTCTCGCTGCTGCGCCTGCGCCTTCCCGCGTCGATGGCCTTGCGGCGCGCCACCGCGATCAGCCACGCTTCCGGATTGCGGGGAATTCCATTTGCTGTCCAATCGGTGAGCGCGGCGGCGAAAGCGTCCGCCAGAGCGTCCTCGGCCCCGGCAAGGTCGCGCGTGCGCGCCGCGAGAAAAGCAACCAGTTTGCCGTAGCTGTTACGCGCCACTCTTTCGGCGGCTTCACGGACATGATCGCCGTCTCGCGGCATGCGCGCGCCCCCGTTTACATCACCCAGATCGGACGCACTTCGATCGTGCCGTGGTTTGCACCGGGGCAACGGGCAGCCCAGGAGAGCGCCGCGTCAAGATCGGGAACGTCAATGAGATAATACCCACCGAGTTGCTCTCTGCTTTCGGCATAAGGCCCGTCGAGGACCTTCGTCTTGCCGTCGGCCACTCGCACGGAACTCGCCGAAGAAGTCGGCCTCAGACGATTGGCGCCGACAAGGACGCCGGCCTTTTTCATGGCTTCCGTGTAGGCACCGTAAGCGGCCATCATCTGCTCGGCTTGTGCTTTGCTGGTGTTCAGCATGCCGGCTTCGTTTCCATAGATCAGCAAGAGATATTGCATCGCAGTCTCCTTCTTAACTTTTGTGGCCGGAGATCATGCTCCGCCGCCACAAAGACGTTCGAAGCAGCGGTAAATCGACAAGGCGCAAAACTTTTTTCGCTGTCGCTGCGCCGATCACCCCCGCAAAATCTAAGCGTCCTTGGCCACCGCGATGGCCTCGATCTGCACCAGCGCGCCGCCGCGCAACGGCAGCACCAGCGCGTGGCGGGCAGGACGCTTCGTGGGATCGGGGAAATGCTCGTTCCACGGCTTGTTGACCGCCGTGCGGTACTGATCGTTGGCGAGGAAGATGGTGATCTTGACAACGTCTCCCATGTCCAATCCGGCGGCCGCGAGCAAGCGCTTCAAATTGTCGAAGCACTGCATCGCCTGACCCACGGCATCGGGCGGCATCTGCCCGGTGTCGGGATTTTTGCCGAAGATGCCCGAGGTGGCGAAGATCGGCCCGACGCGCGAAGCCATCGGCACCGGCGCGGAAGCGTGCGCCAAACCGGGGACTTCGATGCTTTTCCGTCTCATGGCGTTCCTCTTTAATCCGAACTCTTCATGACCAGCGCGCGAAACCGAGACCAATGCCGGTCAGCGCGGGCGTACGGTAGGCGGGAATATAGGCCATCCATTTCAAGTCGAGGTCGCTTACCGCCGCGGCGGTAACGATCCAGCTCCGGATTTCCGAGCTTCCGGCCTGCAGACGTTTCGGATCAAGCCCCGCGAGATGATCGTGGTTCTTGCTCTTGATGGCTTCGATCACGCCGCGGTCCAAATCCTCGTCGACGACGAAATGGCTGAGCCCGCCCGAGGCAATAATGCCGACGCGCAAATCTTCCGGATAAGATTGGACCAGCTCCTTCAAATGCCGGCCGAATTGCACGCAGCGCGTCGGCGTCACCTGGTTGGGCGGATAATAGGTGTTGAGCAGCAGCGGAACGACGGGAAGGGTTCTGCCCGGCAAATACGTGCGATGAATGTACGAGTAAGCATGGCCTTCATATTGCTCGCCGACCAGTCCGCCGACCGCGCAAACGTCGAATTGGCGCTCGCTAAGTCCGCTGATGAGATGC
>WNFL01282810.1_pt1 | contig 14858 bp, 15 predicted proteins | sample 5400361 | NCBI WGS metagenome assembly WNFL01 (sample SAMN13153351, study PRJNA577476) | soil metagenome | isolation source: 40 cm soil on Douglas fir-dominated hillslope | place: USA:California | collected 2013-09-17
ATCAGGGTTCCGCCGCGGAATATCTGCAGCAGCGCGAACAGCGCTGGCGCCTCGTGGAACAGCGGCGCCGCGACCAGCTCCCGATCATCTTCGGTTATCTTGTAGATTGTGGCGATGCGGCGCAGGCAGTCGGCGAACTCCCGGTGAGGATTGACGCAGCCTTTCGGAAATCCGGTCGTACCTGAGGTGTAGCCCTGGAAATAGCAGGCAGACAGATCGGCCGGCTCGGACGGCGGCGTTTCGCTTCCCGATGCGACCAGCGCCTCGTACGAATGAGCAGCTGAAGTTGCAGGACCGTCTGTAACGATGTGGCGTCCGGCGACCGAAGGAAGCTTCGCCGTAAGCGATTCGACGACGTCGGTGAAGGACGCATCGAAGAGAAGCGCGCATGCGCCGGAATGATTGACGACATATTCGATTTCGCTGGCGACGAACCGAAAGTTCAGCGGGACGACGGCCACCCCCATCAGCGCCGCGGCCTGGTAAACTTCAATGTAGCGACTGCTGTTCTGCATCAGCAGCGCAATTCGGTCGCCCGGCTCCACCCCCAGCCGGGTCAGAGCGCTGCTCAGACGACAGACGCGAGACCATAGCTGCGAATAGGTCTGCGTTCCCAAAGATGAAACGAGGGCGACCTTGTCAGGCGTATAGGTGGCGTACCAATGCAGCGCATCGCCAATTCTGCTGGGCATGACGACCTCCCCGGATTGTTTAATCTCGAACGGCTCTGCGCTCGTTGCTTGGGGCCGAAAGAGCCGCGCCGACGAGGGCTTGACCTCCCGGCCCCGCTCGCCTCAATCAGGGAGGTTGTATCCGACCTCGGCGAGCCCGATGAGATCGCCAGTGGAATCCTTCGCCTCGACGGCGATCTGAACCCAGTTCTTTCCAGGTCCGTGATGATGCTTCCGCTTGACCGTGCCGGTAGCTGTTACGGTCTCGCCCACCTTGACGGGCTTCGTGAACTTGGCATCGACGAAGCGAATGGACCCGCCGTCTTTTCCGATCACGCCCCATGCACGAGTGACGACGGACGCAAGCGTCGACATCGTCATCATTCCGTGACCGACCGTCTCGGGAATGCCAAACACTTTCGCGCGCGCAGCCCATTCCTCGTTCGTATGAACCGGATTCATGTCGAGAGAGGCCAGTGCGTAGTGATCGATGGCGGATTGAACGTAGGATTGTACGACCGGAGGAAACTTGAACCCGGTTTCGACATTCTTGAACGTGATTGACATTTTGCGAACTCCTCGATCAGGCGTTGGCGAAGCGCGCTACATCGGCGCGTGTCTCCGGAAGTATCAGCGAGCACCACCAGCGCGCCTTCAGGACGCCCTTTTCGTTGCGGAAATCGAGCAGCATCTGGATATACGGCTTGCCGCGCTGGGTGAACTTGTCGGCCGTCGTCACGGTCGTGGTGATGATTTCGCCGTAACGGAACGGCTCGATGATCTCGATGCGTTGCTGCGGATTGCGGGCGCCGGGCGTCCGGATCCAGGTCCCGATTCCCTTCTCGCCCAGGCTGTAGAAGGCGATCGTCGTGACGAAGACCGGATGCTGAAGGAGTTCGCCGGTAGGAGAGTGCTTGCCGGCATATTCCGGATCGACCATCAAAGGGTCGGTCTCCCCGCAGGCCCGGTTGTAGTCGAGTATGTCCTCTTCCGTGATCTTGAACGTCCGCAGGCCCGGGCCGCTCTGCCCGACGGTTGCTTCCTCCCAGGTCTCGTAGACTTCCCACCCCACCATGAAATCCCGGTGGAAATGCTTCTGCTTGTCCGTTTCGATGAATCTGTCCAACCTGCTAGGAACGGGCATCGTGACGTTTCCTCATTTATGCTTTAATTTGTCGAACGTTCGTTAGATTTTTATCGAGCGGTCGTTAGAAAATCAAGCCCTCCCAGACGGGATTTGTGAACATGACTATCGGGACATCGATGAAGGCCAAAAAGTCGAGGGGGGCCAAGAAGATGACCGGCGACGGAGCCGTTTTGACGAAGGGGGCGCAAGCCAAAGCTCGGATCATTTCCGAGGCGGAGGGACTCTTTAACAGGCAGGGTTTCGACGGCGCCTCGATGCGGGACATCGCTGCGGCGGCGGAGATGCAGCCCGCTTCCGTCTACTATCATTTCGAATCGAAAGAAGAGCTGTTATGGGCCGTCTGGGAGAAGGGCGGGGTCGAACTAGTCGATCGAGTCAAAAGTGCGATCGCGGACAAGACGGACCCGTGGCAGCGCATGGAGACAGCTTGCATTGCGCATACGACCGGCTTGCTCGATTGGCGGAGAGCGAACCAGGCGCTCTTCGTGATGCCTCCTTGGCACTACCCCGAGAGCATCAAGGCAAGAGTCATTGCATTACGCGACGAGTACGAAAAGATATTCATTGAGCTGATCGACGATCTTCCTCTGCGCAAGGGGGTCGACCGTCGCTATCTTCGTCTCTCCGTCATCGGAGCCCTGTCTTGGTCTCTTTTCTGGTTCAAGAAGGAGCGGGATACGCCTGCCGCCATCGCGAAGCAGATTCTTTCCATGCTGCGTGCGGGCGTCGAGGACGACAAGTAATTCGCCGAAGCGATCCTGTCTCGATCCGGCGAATTCAAATCGCCACGACGTCTGAGGCCTCGCGAATCGTTCACCAAGCCTCACCGAAGGGGCGCACTTCGACATTAAACGACCAGGCGCTGCGATCCTGATGCACAATGTGCCAGACCTCTGCCGCAATCGCCTGAGGCTTGATGAAGAACTCGTCGGGCCGCCCCTTGAACCGCTCCCTCGTCCAGGCAAGGTCGATCACGGCATCGATGATGAGGTAGGCAACGTGCACGCCCTGCGGACCGAGCTCACGCGCCATCGCTTCCGCCAGGATGCGCTGCGCCGCCTTGGTCGGGGCAAAGCCGGCAAAGGAAGGCTTGCCCCGCAACGCCGACGTGTTGCCGGTGGCGACGATGGCGCCGTGGCCCGCCTCGACCATGGCGGGAGCAAATCGTCGCGCGAGATAGAGCAGCCCCATCGTGTTGACCTGAAAGTTGCGGTTCAGGATCGCGGGATCGATTTCGCGGAATGTCCCGAAGGCGCCGCCGACCGCGTTGTGGATGAGGACGCTCGGATGGCCGAGGTCGCGCTCGATGGCGGCCGCCGCACGCTCGACCTGGTCGGGATCGGACACGTCGCAGGGATAACCCTTGGCGCCGGCCAATTCCTGCTCAAGCGAGGCGAGCCGAGACTCGCTTCTGGCCAACAGCGCAACGCGATAGCCGCCTTCGGCGAAGCGCTTCGCCAACGCCGATCCCGTTCCGGGACCGACACCCGAGATGACGCAAACCTGATCGCTCATGGAATAACCTCTCGGAAATGGAGAATGGCCGCGGCTTAGCTCGACGCGGCTGCGGACGACAATTTCTTGACGTACGGCTCCAGGTCGGCTCTGAAATTCTCGTGCTGCAACAGCCGGGCGAAGTGGGCGGTCATGCACGGATAGTCGCGATCGACGTGCCGGTGCAGGATCTTTTCCAGCCCGCGCGTCTTCAACTTGTCCGCGCGCTGATGCTCGTTCATGAACAGCGCGAACTCGGTCGCAAAACAGATGTCGGCAAGGGAGATATCTTCGCCTACCAGTACGTGGCGGCCGGACGACAGCGCCTGCTCGATCCCGGAGGCGTAGGTCGCAAAGGCATCCCTCGCCCTCGCCTGTATCGCCTCGTTGACGCTCCCGTCCATCAGCGAGAGCAGGTAGATTTGCGAGTCCCGCGCGAAGACCAAGCTGACGTCCAGAAAGCTGTCGATGCGTGAGGCTTCAAAGGCATCGCGCCCGTAGAGCGGAAAGCTTGATTGCCCGAGACGGGCGACCGCGCGCATGATGCTGTTGGATTCGAATATCCCCGTCTTGCCGTCCGGAGCGAAGGCTGCGGGAACATTGCCGAACGGCTGCGCTTGCAGAAAGGCGTCCGTCTTGAAGAGCTGCGCGCCGGTGAGCCCGGTCCGGCCGACTCTCGCGATCGAGGCATCCGCTTCGCCCTCGGCCAGCGGCCGGGCATCATAGTCCCAGAGCCATCCCTTCAATTCGCCAGCGGGCGCGCCGCGAATTTCGAGCTCCACGCCACAAAACCGTGCCGTAATGGTCGCCTTCCACACTCTCGGATTTGGCAGGTAGGAGAAAATGCGCAGCCTGGTCATCGTAACCTCGAGTACAGGTTGACGCCGCGCGAGGTCCAGCCTCCCAACGGCCCGTTGTCATAATATGACAACAATCATATAATTTACAAGCGACACCGCCTTTCACAATGGCGCGGAACGACAAACATTCCCTCGAGACACAGCGTGGATCCAATGGTCCAATCCGACAACCCCTCTGTCCAAGACGTTGCGCTTATTGTCGGAGGCGGCCCGGGCATCAGCGCAAGTTGTGCCAGGCTGTTCTCGAAAAGCGGCATGCGTGTTGCCGCCGCCGCCCGGAATCCCGACAAAGCCGTCCTTGAGATTCTTGAGAAGGAGCACGGCGTGCGCCGATACGCCTGCGACGCGAGCGATCCGGCGGGGGTGGCGGGGCTATTCGACCATGTGGTCCGCGACTTCGGCACGCCGAGGCTGGTCGTGCATAATATCGATGGCCGCGTCCCCGGCATTTTCCGCAAGACGATCATCGAAGCCGACCCGGCCATGGCGCTCGAGACCGTTCGCAACGCCGCTTTCAGCGCGTTTCTGGTGGGTCAACAGGCCGCTCGACTGATGCTTGGAAACGAGCCCGACACCAACGGCGCAAGAGGAACGATCATCTTCACCAATGCCAGCGCGGCCCTCAAAGGCTTCCCGTCGAGCGGCGCCTTTGCCATGGCGTGTCATGCCAAGTCAGGACTTGCGCAGAGCATGGCACGAGAGCTGATGCCGCAGGGGATTCACGTGGCGAATGTGCCGATCGATGCCGCCATCGGCCGGGCGCAGGAGGATGGGACCCGCACGCACTGGCTGGCGGGCGCGACGGTCGACGACAATATGGCCGACCCTGATCGTATCGCGGAGACCTATCTGCAACTGCATCGCCAGCATAGGTCGACGTGGGCGTTCGAGATTGTGTTGCGGCCGTGGATCGAGAAATGGTAGCCGGATCTACTCGATCACAGAGAAAAAGTGCAGAGTTCGGCGCCGCATGGCAGGACGGGAACCACCGAGTTCCGCAATGGACGCAATGCTTATGACCTTGCCGGATGCGGCGGCCGCTGCGCCTGGCCTTTCATTGACTCCCCGACCAATCCTCTCGGCTACTTGTCTTCGGTGTCGCACATTTCGTCCACCATCTCCTGCGAGATCACCGCGCACGGCGCCAACATAACGCGCGGCCCCTCGACAGAATAGACTTTGCTGATCGCATTATTCGTTTCCCACCCGAGCGCATGGGCGAACGGCTCGTACATCGAGAAGCTCGGCGACGCGGCGACATGGACCTGCTCGTTCTGGGCGTACATGGCGTATTTGGTGAGTGGCTGCAGATGCTCCCAGCAGCAAAGCGCGGCGAGCCGCCCGATGTCGGGTCGTTCATGCACCGCAATGTGGCTACCGTCGCCTTCGCCGAACACTTTCCGCTCCGCATGGTTGGTCGCGGCTTGCGGCGCTTGGCGATGGTTTCGCCTTCGGGGCCGATCAACCACTGCGAGATGTAGGGTTACCGTCGTCGCGCTCCGAGAGACCGAGCACCACAGTGATGTCGTTCTTGCGAGCGGCGTCGGCAAGTTTGAGGGCGAGGGCTGGCGGGATCTTTTGGCCTCACTCGCATTGCGATGCGGGTGTGGTTGCGGGGTGAGTTGAGCCTTTAAGCTAAGTCATTGATGTTATTGAGTGGGTTCCAACTCCAAAAACAAAAGCCCAGCAATCCATTGAGATTGCTAGGTGTTTTATCAACCTGCTTGCGGTGCGCGAGATTGTTTCAAATTTTTAGTCTTGTTATTGAACTTGATTTAGTCCTAAAATTGAATTTATAAAGGTCGCGTGGTAGCTCCTGCAAATTGTGCGTGGGCATGTCCCTTACGCAGGGAAGCTTGGTCGTCTAATGCGCTCGTTCATCGAGGGCGATCCTCAAATAATTTTCAGGGAGTTCGTGGATGTCGACTGAGCAAGTACGCACCGCGCGCAAGAACGGACTCCTGATCGTTGCGCTGGCAAATCCGGACGGCAACCGAATGAACCGGGCCGTGCTCCGCGGACTTCAGGAAGCTCTCACGCAAGCCAGGAAGCCCGACGTTCGCGCCGTTCTTGTGAGGGCGGAGGGAGCGGTTTTCTCCCTTGGAGCGGACGTCCACGAAATGCTGTCGGAACCTGGCGATGCGATGGTGTCGATCATCAGGGAATATATCGAGCTGATACAGGCGATCGAAGCGCTTCCGTTGCCGACAATAGCTGCCGTGCATGGGGTATGTTCCTCCGGCGGATTGGAGTTTGCGCTCGCATTCGATCATCTTTGGGCGGCCGCAGGCACCAAGATCGGTTTTCTCGAGCCTCTGCTGGCGATTTTCCCGCTTGCCGGCGGTGTGCAGCGTGTGGCCTCCCGGGCCGGTCGCGCACGGGCGCTCGAAATTGCGACTGTCGGCGCACTCTACGATGTCGAGACGTTCGAGAAGTGGAACATCGTCAATCGCGTGTTCCCTGCCGACGCCTTCGAGAGTGAATCAGAAGCTTTCGCAACCCGGTTGGCAGCGGGTCCAACAAAGGCTTACGACGCTGTGAAGGCCATCCTTCGCACTTGGGAGAAGGAGGGCGTGACCGCCGCCGATCGGACCACCCTGGAAATGGTCGGTCCGGTCATGGCGAGCAACGATGCGACTGCCGCAATCAAGTCGTTTGTCGCAACCGGGCCGAGCCGCTCGCCGCGTGTTTTCGCCGGAACTTGAAAGAGCGCTTGAGAAAGACGCTGGCAGAGCGGCCTTCCAGCAACGGAGGTGCAATTCGCCCTGATGATGCAAGTCCTGCCACCAAGCGTCGATAGCCCGCCGGACAGCCGGCTTCGATTTGCAAAGGAGAGTATATGCGTGCCGTTCTGATCAATTCTTTCGGTGACCCCGCCGATGTCGTCCACCTGGGGGAGGCGCAAATTCCAGAACCGGGCGCAGGCGAACTCCGCATAAAGCTCTTGAAGTCGCCGATACACAACCATGATCTGGCAATCATTCGCGGCATCTATGGTTACAAACCCGCGCTGCCCGCGATTCCGGGATCCGAGGCACTCGGCGTGGTCGATGCGCTCGGTGCAGGCGTTCGCGGATTCTCGGTCGGACAAAAGGTTGCCGTGCCTGCCGGCGCGCGTATGTGGGCAGAGTTTTTTACCGCACCGGCCAACACCGCGGTGCCAGTCCCACCGACTATCCCGGACGATATCGCGTGCCAGCTGCTCGCGATGCCGCTCAATAGTTACCTCCTGTTCGAGGAATTGGATGCCAAGCCGGGCGACTGGATTATTCAGACTGCGTCCAACGGTGCGGTTGGACGCGTGGTTGTGCAGCTTGCGAAATCGCGCAAGGTGAATGTGATCAGCCTCGTTCGCCGCGACGACGGGATCGCCGAGATGGAGGCGCTGGGCGCTGAGCACGTGCTCTCAACCCAAAACGACAGTTGGATGGCCCGCGTGCCGGAGATCACCGGCGGCGCTCCGATCAAGGGAGCTGTCGACTCGGTTTCCGGTCCGATCGCCTTGCCGCTCGCCAGCGTTCTTGCGCCTGGCGGTCTGTTTCTCTCGTTTGGAGCAATGTCGGGCAAGCCGATTGTCCTCGATCCGGGCAAACTGATTTTTGGCGGCATTACTGTGAGGGGCTTCTGGGGAGCGAAATGGATCGAACGGGCGAGTTCTGCGGACAAATTGCGCGTGCTCGGGGAAGTCATAAGGCTTGTGCAGGACGGGACGATCAAGCTTGGCGTCGAAGCCGAATATGATTTGGCAGATGTCAGGGAAGCGGTGACTCGTTCCGACCAATCCGGGCGTGCTGGCAAGGTGCTGCTGACAGCCACCGCGTGAGCCCGCGACATCAGGTTTAATGCAGGATGAGGAACTATCCATGATCACCAAAGAATTGTTCGATTTGAGTGGCAAGGTGGCGTTGATCACCGGCGGCTCGCGAGGCCTCGGCCTGCAAATGGCCGAAGCCCTCGGCGATATGGGCGCAAAGGTCGCGATCAGCGCCCGTAAGCAGGACGAACTCGATACCGCATCGTCCTATCTGGCTGCCAAGGGCATCGACGTTTTAACCATCGCCAATGATCTTGGCGATGATGCCAACTCCAAACCCGAAGAGAGATTAGTAAGCGCCGTTCTGGATCGCTTCGGTGCAGTCGATATCCTGGTCAACAACGCCGGGATGGTTAGGGGCGGCGCGGCGATAGATCTGACGCCCGAGAGCTGGGGCAGGATGATGGCATTGAACGTCGATGCCTGCTTCCGCGTCGCCCAGACGGTGGTACGAAAATCGATGATGCCGCGAAAGTCTGGCAAAATCATCAACATTGCCTCGATTGCGGGACTTGGCGGTCCACGTCCGGACGGCAAGATTTTCGCGGTCGCTTACAACACCAGCAAAGGTGCGCTGATCACGATGACCCAGGCATTGGCGACCGAATGGGGCAAGTACAATATCAACGTCAACGCGCTGTGCCCCGGCTATTTTCCGACCAAGCTGTCGGCTGGCATGGCCGAAGGCGCGCCTGGGATCATCAAGGTCACCCCGATCGGCCGGGTTGGTGGCGAGCATGACATCAAGGGAGCCGCGGTCTTCTTTGCCTCGGAGGCCTCGCGCCACATCACCGGCCAAGCCCTGGCGATCGATGGCGGCGGATCGGCGGTCATCCTCAATTGATTACCCATGGCTGTGACACCGGTCTGACTGTGATGGCGTCCAATTCGGTTTGGGCGCAAGGCCTTGCCAACACGACCCCGCCCACGCCGCGAGGCAATTGTCGCGTCGCTCGCGGCACGAGAACCACAAGAAAAAACTACTGCCAAATTAAAACAGCAGAAGAACTCGCGTCCCGCAAAGATTCCAATCCAGGGAGGATTTCGTGATTTACGTCGTTGCCACGCTAACCGTAAAGCCTGAAAAGCGGGCCGAACTGATTGCCGGCGCGCAAGCCTGTGTTGCGGAAACCCGCAAGGAAGCTGGCAACATCGCCTACGACATGCATGAAAGCGTCACCGAGCCGACCAAGATGGTATTCGTCGAGCAATGGGAAAATTACGAGGCGCTTGCTCCACACGAGGCCAGCGAACACGTAAAGGCATTCGTCCGTATCGTGGCCAAATGTCTCGCGGCTCCGCCTAGGATCGAAATCATCACGCCCGCAAAAGTCGACGTCCGATAGATCCGTGATGCAAGTCTCACCCCAGGTCCAACTGCCCCCGCAAGGGCGCGACTATCGGCTCGATGTGCTTCGCGGGATCGCGAACTGGGCCATTTTCCTCGATCACATTCCGAACAATGTGGTCAACTGGATCACAACACGGAACTACGGATTCGCGGACGCTGCCGATCTGTTTATTTTCATTTCGGGATACACCGTCGCATTCGTCTATGGGCGAATGATGATCAGCCGCGGCTTCATCATCGCCGGTACGCGTATCTTCAAACGGTCGTGGCAGATTTACGTCGCACACCTGGTGCTGTTTGTCATCTATATCGCCGAGGTCGGCTATCTCGCGAAGAAATACAACGATCCGAAGTTACTGCACGAATTCAATGTGGCGGGCTTCATGCAAGACCCCGCGGAGACGCTGTATCAGGGGCTTATCCTGGCGTTCAAACCCGTCAACATGGACGTGTTGCCGCTCTATATCGTCCTGATGGTGGTGTTTCCGCCGGTGCTGTGGGCGCTGCTGCGCAAGCCTAACCTGACGCTGTTCGCATCCTTTGTGCTGTATCTCGCTGCCCGCCATTTTGGCTGGAATCTGGCGGCCTATCCTGCCGGCTCCTGGTACTTCAATCCGTTCACCTGGCAGTTCCTTTTCACGATCGGCGCATGGTTTGCATTGGGCGGCACCAGGCAGTCGATGCCGCTGGTGCAATCGCGCTGGCTTACGATCCTTGGAGCTGTGTATCTCCTGTTTGCGCTGTTCATCACGCTGGGCGGACGCTTCCTAGACCTGGAGGGCATCCTGCCGCATTGGCTCTATATCGCGTTTATTCCGAACGACAAGACCAACCTCGACCCGTCCCGCATCGTTCATTTCCTGATTGTCACGTTCTTCATCATCAGGTACGTGCCGCGCGATTGGGTCGGATTTGATCGACCGGTCTTTCGGCCGATGATCCTTTGCGGGCAGCAGTCCCTTGAGGTCTTCTGCTACGGCATCTTCCTGGCTGGTGCAGCACACATCATTCTTGTTGAAGTTTCGGACGCTATCTGGATGCAGGTGCTGGTAAGCGTCGTCGGAATCGCGCTGATGACAAGTCTTGCGTACTACCGCTCGTGGTCGAAGAAGCTGGACAAGCCGGCTCAAAAGGCAATCCCCGCGGCGTCTCCCAATATCGCAAATGCGTGACGATTGATCCGTCGAAGTATCGAGCTGCCAAAGGAGTGAAGTCATGTCCGAATTAAAGGGTAAGGTCGTCGCGATCACCGGAGCGAGCAGCGGAATCGGTGAAGCCACTGCTCGTCACCTCGCTGCGCAGGGAGCCAAGGTGGTGTTGGGCGCGAGACGAGATGACAGGCTGAAGGCGCTCGCCACCGAGCTCGAGAAGGCGGGCGGCGAGGCCGAACCGCTGAGGCTTGACGTCACCAGGCGCGACGACGTTGCTGCGTTCGTCAAGCGGGCGCAGGATCGGTTCGGCCGGCTCGATGTTCTCGTTAGCAATGCGGGTCTGATGCCGCTTTCATTGCTGGACGAGTTGAAGGTCGATGAATGGGACCGCATGATCGACGTCAACATCAGGGGCGTGCTTCATGGCATCGCGGCCGCATTGCCGGTCTTTCGCGCAGCCGGATCGGGTCATTTTGTTAACGTGTCATCGGTCTCGGGCCTACAGGTAGCGCCGACCACGGCGGTCTATTCGGGCACCAAGTTCGCGGTCCGAGCGATTTCGGAGGGCCTCCGGCAGGAAGCCGGCAGCAAGATTCGCGTCACGACGATTTGCCCGGGGGCGGTGGAAACCGAACTCGCTGAAACCATCAGTAATCCCGATCTGAAGAAGCGTATCAATGCGTTTCAGGCGATTGCAATTCCACCCGCGACCATTGCCCGCGCGATCGCATTTGCCATCGAGCAGCCCGCGGATATCGACGTCAACGAAATCGTGGTTCGGCCCACCGCACAGCCGACATAGACGCCAACAGTCGGTCTCGACGACAGGGGCCTGGCGCTGATCCGATCGTTTCTTACGCTGTTGAGTGGAATGAAACTCCCGGAAGCTCAGACTTTCTTTGACCGCGAGATCGAACGCGTCGGCGATTTGTTGGCTCGGCGCGCCTTCAAGGTCAGATTGGCCAGTGTGAGCTTTCTTCCCCGTTCAGAGCGCACCTCAATGCGAGCAACGGGTAATTGGTCCCGGCCGTCCAACATGTCGGCTGGATAATTTCCCTTCGGAAACAGCCACCGATCCCCCCATTGCCGCAACGCAATGATTGTCGCAAATAGATCCTCGCCTTTCTCCGTCAAAACATATTCATGACGTTTGGCATCACTGTGAACAGGCCGCCGCTCCAGAACGCCCCCATCTACGAGCTTTTTGAGACGCGTCGTCAGAAGATTGCGGGAGATTCCAATCCGCTTCTGAAAATCATCGAATCGGCGAACGCCGCCGAATGCTTCCCGCAGGATAAGGAGGCTCCCCCATTCCCCAATTAGATCAACAGAACGTGCCATCGGGCAATTGGCGTCGGCCCAGCTTTTTCGTTGCATGGGCGCATATTACGCGAGACCAAGCGCAAATATAAACTCTAAAATTAGGCCTACGATTCAATCATTTGCGTCTCGCAAATTTTAAGGTTGCAGGCAGTCTACCTCGGTTTGGGTGTCTTTTCCCTTGAACGAAGCGCGATGTCGAACCCGATGATCTGCGAAAGATGGCGCGATCAGTCGACGACGAGCATCTCTCCCTCGAGATCCTGAACTGCACCGCAGAGGCGTTGAAATCGTCAGTCGCGCGCCGCAAGGTCACCGAAACCTGGGGTGGCTCGCGCCGAAAACTATCGCTCGCCCATGCGGCCTGCCGTCGCGTCAGGCAATGACCCACTGGCTGGTCTCAAGACGCGACGCTTCGACGAAACTCGGTCGGCGTTAGTCCAAACTTCCGGCGAAAGGCGGTTGCGAGATGCTGTGGCTGGCTACCTCACCTCTCATCGTCCGGGGTGAAACTTGGCCCGGTCTTGATTTCCAGCGCCAATACGCTCGGAAGCCGGCACGATGCCAGCGGATCACGGTCTCCGGCCCGACGATTTTCAAAGCGTCCAGCGCGTCAGGTGCCACCCGATACAACCCGGCAAATACCAGACGGTCGATGCCGGTGAAGGTTAGTCGCTGCGGCGATTTACGTCGCAGCACGTTGAGTTCATGACGAAGCGTCAAGATCTCTGCTTGCAGCGACGCTCGCGAGCGGGTCTTAATAGTGTGGGCGGGCTAAAATCGGCCCTGTTCCGCCCAAATTGAACTATTCGCTGAATTGACAGTTTTCGTTTTGTTCTGGTTTTCATATGTGCGCGGCGAAAACCGGCGAGTCGAAGCCTGCCCCTACAGGACACCCAATCTCGAAATTGCGCTCGGTCCAGAGAACTACTTTGCCGTCGCGCGAGCCGACTATCGTGATGATTCATCTCAGGCTCGCGATGACCGCAAAAAGAAGGCCCATGAAGTCGGGGCGAATTGTTTATGAATTTGCATGTCTGAAGTCGTCTTGGTTGTTTTTCTGACTTTGCCCTTACGACACCAAAACGCAAAGGGTTTGTGTCGTCTTGACGTTTCAGGGGCTTGCGCCGCAAATGCCCCCATGAACGCACCCGAACTGCAGAAAATCATCGACTGGCTCATCGACGGCGCGAGGTCCGCACCGAGCCCACCCCAGATAATGGTGGAAACCGGCGAACGCCTGGTGAGAGCCGGCTTGCCGCTCTGGCGCGTCGGCGTCTTCGTCCGCACGCTTCACCCGGATATTTTCGGCCGCAGCTTCGTGTGGCGTCGCGGCGCTGAAGTTGTGATGGGGTCGGCGAATTTCGATGTGCGGGATTCGGACGAATACCGGTCGAGTCCGCTGTCTGTTCTTTACAGCACCGAAAAAGAGGTCAGGCGCAGGCTGTCCGATAGCGCGGCCATCGACAATTCGCCGTTCCTCGCCGACATGCGCGAGGAGGGCGTGACCGATTACATCGTGTTTCCCCTGCGCTTTACCGACGGCTCAATCCATTCGGCGAGCTGGACCACGAAACGGCCTGGCGGCTTTACGGAAGATCATATCGAGGGCTTGAGGAAAGTGGTGCCGCCGCTGGCCCGGGTCATCGAGATCATTAGCTGGCGCCGCACCGCTTCGAACCTGCTCGACACCTATGTCGGCAACCGGGCCGGCGAGCGGATTCTCGGCGGGCAGATACGCCGTGGCCACACCGATACGATGCATGCCGCGATCTGGCTGTCGGATCTGCGCGGCTTCACCGCCCTTTCCGACCGGCTGCCGGCCGAAACCGTGGTCGATATCCTCAACCGCTACTTCGACTGCCAGGTGTCCTCGATCAGGACGCATGGCGGGGAAGTCCTGAAGTTCATGGGCGACGGGCTGCTCGCGGGGTTTCCGATCGACGAATATGTCGGCGATATCCAGCAGGTTTGCTCGAGCGTGCTGGAGGCCGCACGCGAATCCCGCGCCAGGGTGGAAGAAATGCAATACCCGATTGGCGACGTCGTCGAACGTTTCCGCTTCGGGGTTGCGCTGCATGTGGGGCGAATCCTGTACGGCAATATCGGCGGCGGCAACCGGCTCGACTTCACCTGCATCGGCCCCGCCGTCAATCTAGCGGCGCGCCTGGAAAAACTCGCCGGCCGGCTTAGTCGCACGATCGTGGCATCCGCGGGATTTGCCGGAATATGCGCGGGCGGCTGGACCGATTTGGGCGAGTTTCCCATCGCAGGCTTTTCGAAAGCCGAGCGCGTGTACGGTTTGCTGGACGAGACGCCCGCGGCGTGAAACCGCACATTGGATAAGCTCGGCATCGGTGGTCGTCGACCAGCCCCGTCGTCTCAACCTTCTCCCGAACGAGGCTCGTGCGCGGGCGACGATCGACGCCGTCGTCCGGTAAGTGACGGCGATCGATTGCCTCCAAAATCTCCTCGGGGAGGCCGCTAAGCTGGCTTGCGATCATCCGTTGCACCTAAGCAGACGCGGCTACGTGGACCGCAAGCCATCGAAGGAGCACTGTCGCTTAGAACGCAATCGCAGAAATTGGAGTTCCAGTCGGACACCGTACAGACGCCAACGCCGTCTTTCATATATTAAGTATGGACGTAGCTGACTCGGAGTGCATCCATGCGCGGAAGTGGATTGCCGCAACTGTTGCCGACCGAACGTCCTAGCTGCCCGGCCTGTCGGGAACGCATGGATTTGCAACGTATAGACCCCGGCATCAGAGGATTCGAGAACCGCGTGTTCGAGTGTGGCAAGTGCTACACGATGAAAGCTGTTCCGGCGGCGATTGACCGGATTAAATCTCCCAGCGTCAAGTGGGCCTAAAGCCGGTTGCTCACGTCTCCGAAGTAATGTGCGAAAGCGGGACATGGCGCGATGTCCGACTTGAGTCCGTTATGCGCTCCATCGGAGAACCGCAAGCCGTGCATTGCGGACCCTGGTTTTGTGTGTCCAGCATATGTTTGCTCCCCTCAGTTCGGCGCCCTGAGTTCCCCAGCAAGCC
>WNFL01169051.1_pt1 | contig 14848 bp, 15 predicted proteins | sample 5400361 | NCBI WGS metagenome assembly WNFL01 (sample SAMN13153351, study PRJNA577476) | soil metagenome | isolation source: 40 cm soil on Douglas fir-dominated hillslope | place: USA:California | collected 2013-09-17
CTGCTCGGGCAGCGATGGTCGGAACGGTGGCCGCTTCAAGCCCGGCGGATTCGAGAGTCCGCTCGGCCGCGCCGAGCAACCGCTCCAGGCTGTTTCGGCTTCGTTCCTGGACGGTGGGATGGGCCCCGCTGCTTCTCATAAGTGAATTATAGTTCACCCAAAGGTGAATTACAATTCATTATAGCCCGTCTAGATAACTCCTTATCGTACCGGTAGTTGCAGCCGGTGAGCATTACGCCGGTATAAAAGCTCCAGGCGATTAGCTGCAAAGCTGAGGGCTCCCTGCTTCCGTTTTGTGGATGCCAGTTCGCCTCGCGATCTCCCCGCCGCGCCATCCGGAACCCTGGTAGCCTCCCATGCAGTTAAGAGCCACCGCCCGTCCCGGCGCACATAAACTTCAGTAAACCGAATCCCGAAGCTCGAGGCTCCAGCCGAGCTCTTCACCCGCATCTGCGACCGGCCCGTCGACAGCGCCAGCCCGTTGTACACCCGCACCTTCACATCACTCGGCGCGATCGACTCGTAGACGAGCGTCTGCTTCTTGATCATGTCGATGAACTGCGACCTCGACTGGAGCTCGCCGCCGGTGTGGATGTAGTCCAACTCGTCATCCAGGAGAGTGTCGAGCGCGACGACGTCCTGCCTCATCATCGCCTCAAACCGCTGGCGCTGAGCTAGCCGCACTTCGCTCTCGGCCGTGAGACGCCGTATCGCCTTGCTCGCTGGGGGCGTGCACGCGATCGCAAAAACGAGCGGCAGAAGCCGCGTCGCCGTGCGCACGAGCAGTAACCGGCTGCTACTTGGTCCCGACGTCGATCGCCCCCGAGCTAAGCTGCATCCCGTACGTCGGCATTATCTCCCTCCAAGCTTTGCGAGCGCCGTCCTGATCAATTCTGTAGCTGGCTTGCCCCCTCCGCCAGCATCGAGTGCGGCGCGTACCCCGCGTTCCGCGTCGGCAGCCGAATACCCCAGCGAAACCAGAGCTCGCAAAGCATCGTCAGCGGCGGCGCTCGCGGGAGCGGCGGATGTACCGGTCGTCTCGCCGAGCCCATCGAGCTTGTCGCCAAGATCGAGAATCAGGCGCTCGGCCTTCTTGCGGCCGACGCGCGGAACGCTCTGCAGCGTCGGGATGTCCTTCTCGCGAATTGCCCTAATGAGCCGGGTGGCCGAGAGCGCCGACAACATTCCAATTGCGAGAGAGGGCCCCACGCCGTTGGCTGTAAGCAGCTTCTCGAACAACCGCTTCTCGAACACACTGACGAATCCGAACAGCTGCCAGGAATCTTCCTTCACTACCAGCGAAGTGTGCAGCGCCACGATTTCGCCCACACGTGGAAGCGTCTCATATACTCCCAACGGAATCTTCAGCTCGTAGGCAACTCCTCCGCTCGTCATCACCTCGAGCGAATCCAGATCCTTGGCGACCAGCTTCCCTTCGACGCGCCCGATCAACGCTCTGCTCTACCCAGATCCGTCGGCGAGCGAAGCACCGTCGACGAGGGGAATCGAATCGATTCGATCTTCGGCAGGTTGGGCATCAACGCGAACGCCAGCGCCGCCGCCACTCCGTCCGACGCATCGCTCGGCTGCGGCGCAGATTTCAACCGCAGCAGACGCATCACCATGAACTGGATCTGAACCTTGGTCGCCGCGCCGGTGCCGGCCACCGCTTTCTTGATCTCCGCCGGCGGATACTCGTGAATCTCCATCCCGGCGTGCGCTCCCGCCAGCAGAATCACTCCCCGCGCGTGGCCGAGCACTACGGTCGTCCGCACGTTCCGGGCGTAGAAGATGTCTTCGATTGCGAGAACGGTGGGCTGATGACGGCGGATCAACTCGAGGATTCCGTCGTGGATCTCAGCCAGGCGCCGCGCCAATTCATCACGCGGCTTCGTACGGATCACGCCACATTCGACTAGCGTGAGCGGATTGCGCCCTTCCTTCCGAACCACGCCGTAGCCGGTGACCGCCGTGCCGGGATCGATCCCGAGTATTACGACGGGTTGGGCATCACGCACCGGACATTTGCTCGACGTCCATGTCGAAATTCGCGGATACCTTCTGCACGTCGTCCAGGTCCTCGAGCTCGTCGAGCAGCTTGATCAGCGACTCGGCGTTCTTCCCCTCGACGCGCACCGTCGACTTCGGAATGAACGCGACCTCCGCCTCGGCGATCTCCACTCCCTTTTTCTTGATCGCATCCTCCACCGCGTGCAGGCCATGCGGATCGGTGGTCACGATGTACTGCTCGCCCTCCGCCCTGAAATCCTCCGCGCCGCTGTCGAGCGCGATCTCGAGCACGCTGTCTTCCTCGTATTTCGCGGCGTCGATGTAGATCTGGCCCTTTCGATCGAACAGATACGACACCGAGTGCGGCGGCCCGAGGTTGCCGCCGAGTCGCGTCAGCCGGTGCCGGATTTCGGCGACCGTGCGCGTCGGATTGTCGCTGAGGGCCGAGATCAGGATCGCAACTCCGCCCGGACCGTAGCCTTCGTACGTCACCTCGACGTAGTGAACTCCCTCGAGCTCGCCTGTCCCCTTCTTGATCGCGCGCTCGATGTTCTCCTTGGGCATCGACCCCGCTTTGGCCGCATCAATCGCTGTTCGGAGCCGCGGGTTGTGCGCGGGGTCGCCCCCGGCAAGCTTCGCGGCCATCGTGATCTCGCGAATGAGCTTGGTGAACTGCGCGCCGCGCTTGGCGTCGGTCGCAGCCTTGTAGTGCTTGATCTGCTTCCATTTGCTATGGCCGGCCATATCAGCTCGGTTGAGTTTGTGTCATTGTGTGCCGCGCGTGCGTCGGGGGCGATGCGGACAGCTCGTTGAGCAGTACCGCCAGTTCACCGCGTGATGCCTCATCTAACTGCGCGGAAGCGGCTTTCACAAGATCCGTGAAGGCGATCGCGCAGCGCGCCCGGTCCAATCCGTTCAGGGCGCCGAAGATGCCGAACGCCGTCGACCTGATTCCGCTGGGAATCGCCAGGGACGATAACCATTGCTTCGTATTCTCGGTCCGCTCGAGCACCAGCTCCCGCGACAGCTCGTAAGGAGGCAGGATTCCGGCACAAAGGCGCCCCAACTGCAGGCACGCGACCAGCGTTTCCCGATCTCCGCCAAGCGATGCCCGCCCGGACAGCGTAGTTAGCGCACGGAATCGAAAAACGGGGGTGGCGAGAGTGTAACGGGGCATCTGGCCGAGCACCCTCCGAATCTAGGCACGGACTCCACCCGCGGCTACATTCCGATGTATGGCCGTTCCGGTCCTGAACCCCCCAAAATCGATACTGTGGGTGGATGACGAAGGTGAGCTCCTGGAGCCTCACCGCATCTTCCTTCGCTCCAAAGGCTATACCGTAGAGTGGGCGTCCAACGCCGACGATGCGATCGAGCTGTTGAGGCGTCGTCCGTTCGACATCCTGCTCCTCGACGAACAGATGCCCGGCAAGCGTGGGCTCGAGGTCTATCGCGACGTGCGTGAGATCGCGCCGACGCTGCCGGTCGTGATGGTCACGAAGAGCGAGGAAGATTCGACGCTCAAGGAAGCGATCGGCGTCAACGTCCGCGATTATCTGGTCAAGCCGATCAATCCGCGTCAGGTGCTGACCGTCGTGACGAGGATTCTCGAAGGCCCGCGCATCCGCCAGCAGGCGATCGCGCGCAGTTTCGTCGAGCGGTTCCGCGCGATCGAGCTGGAGCGAGACCACAATCTCGACTGGCGCGGCTGGATCGACCGCTACGACGAGCTGATGCGCTGGGATGTGGACCTTGCCGCGGCCGGGGAAATGGGACTCTACGAGTCGCTCCAGGGACTTTATCCGGACATGCATCGCGAGTTCGCGGCGTACATGAAGGACCACTACCCGGAGTGGTTGAAGAATCTCCAGGGGAACAGGCCTCCTCTCTCGATAGATATTGTCGCCGAGTTTCTGATGCCGATCCTCGAGCGCGACAAGGCGGCGGTGTTCATCGTCGTCGACTGTCTGCGCCTCGACCAATGGCGCGTGCTTGAGCCGTTGCTTGCTCCGTTTTTCGATGTCGAGACGACGCACTACTACGCGGTGCTTCCGACGGCGACGCCGTATTCACGGAATTCGCTCTTCAGCGGACTCTTTCCCGGGAGGACGAGTCACTCAACGCGCACGAGCGCGAGCTGCTGGAGTCGCACCTAGAGGAGCTGTGCGGCAAGACCCCGGTTCGTTACCAGAAGATCTCGACGTCCGCCAACTCCGATGAGCTTGAGCGGCACCTCGGCACCGCGATTGGACCCGAGGGAGTAAGCGCTTTCGTGTTCAACTTCGTCGACCTTTTGACCCACGGGCGAAGCGAGTCGCAAATACTGTATGAAGTTGCGCGGGATGAAATCGCCCTTCGACAGATTACCCGGCAATGGTTCCAGCGGTCAGCGCTATTCAGCGTTCTGAAGGAAGCATCGCGGCGAAAGATCTCCGTTCTCCTTACCACGGACCACGGCTCGATCCACTGCAACACCCCGGCGACGGTGTACGCCAAGCGCGATGCGAGCGCCAATCTGCGATACAAGTTCGGCGAGGACCTGCGCGCCGAGCGTCCGGAGCAGGCGCTGCTGTTTCCGAACGAGGACATGCTGCGACTGCCGCGCCGCGGCGCTGGTGGCAACACACTGCTCGCCACAAATGATTGTTTCTTCGTCTACCCAACGAAGTTGCGCGAGTACCAGAGCCGGTATCGCGGATCGTTCCTCCACGGGGGCGTGACGCCGGAAGAAGTAATTCTCCCGCTGGCGCTGCTCACTCCGCGTCGGTAAAGCGATTTGCCGGAAGAGAGCGGGGAAGAGGGAAGCGGGAAGAGGGAAGCGGGAAAACCGGTTAGGGAAGTTGGTGCGCTGTTCCCGCCTCCCGCTTCCCGCCTCCCGCCTCCCGCTTCCCCGGTCTACAAAAAGCTTCTTCCATTCCTGCGCCCGCACGCGTGGCGCATGGCGATCACTATCGTCGCCAACCTTGTGGCGGCGCTGCTCGACGGCTTCGCGATCGCGCTGCTGATCCCGTTCCTCAACATCCTGTTCCACCAGCCGTCGACATCGCTCAAGTCCGGCTGGGTTTCGAAACTCCTCAATGCAACGGTCGGGAGCCAGATCATTCCCGGCAACGAGATGCGCTCGCTGCGCAACGTCATTCTGCTCGTGATGGCGTCAGTGCTGCTAAAGAATCTGCTGGTCTGGATCGCGGGGCAGTTCGGCGCAACGCTCCAGGAGTACGTGACGCGGGACCTGCGCAACGCCGTCTACCGGCACCTCGCGCATCTTCCGCTCGGCTACTTCACGCAGATGAAGGCCGGGCAGATTCTGTCTCGGGTGATCAACGACACCTTCGAGACGCGACTGATTCTTACGCAGATCGTGACGCAGTCGCTCCAGAGCGCATCGCTCGTCGTCGTCTACATCGCGATCCTGTTCAGCATCTCGTGGAAGCTGACGCTGATCGCGCTCATCATCCTGCCGCTGCTGGGAGTTTCGTTGCAGCCCATGCTCAAGAGGTTGCGAAAGGGCAATCTCCGTCGGGGCAACGTCCATGGCGAAATGACGAGCGTGCTTCAGGAGACGATCAGCGGCATCCGCCTGGTGAAGGCGTCGGGCACCGAGAGTTACGAGGAATCGCGATTCGCCGACGGGAGCAACAAGTACGCGCGCAGCAGCCTCAAGATGACGCGCCTCGCGCTGGTGGCGCCGCCCGTTACCGAGATAATCGGAACCTTGATTGCGGTGCTCGTGCTCTGGATCGGAGCGTGGCAGGTGTTGCAGAGTGGAACGATGACCGGAGCTACGCTGCTCGCATTTCTGACACTGGTTCTCCGCCTCCTTCAGCCGTTGAAGCAGCTATCTCAGATGCGCACCACGGCTCAATCGTCGCTCGCGTCTGCCGAAAGATTGTTCGAGATCCTTGATTCACCGGCTGAGTTTCAGCGTGATCCGGGCACCAGGGAGAAAGCGGCGTTCGAGCGCGATCTCCGGTTCGAGAACGTCACGTTCGCCTACGAGGACGCGCTCGTTCTTTCCGGGATCGATCTTGTCGCCCGCAAAGGGGAAGTCGTCGCGCTTGTCGGCCCGAGCGGCTCGGGGAAAAGCACGCTCGTCGATCTGATTCCGCGATTTTACGAGCCCGGCAAAGGGAGAATCCTGCTCGACGGAATCGACACGCGTGAGATCAAGCTCCCCGCGCTCCGTGCGCTGACTGGAATCGTTAGCCAGGAGACGGTTCTCTTCCATGACACAGTGCGTAACAACATCGCTTATGGCGCGCCGAACAAATACTCGCAGGCTCAGATCGAAGCCGCGGCGAGGGCGGCCAACGCACACGAGTTCATCATCGAGCTCCCCCAGGGTTACGACACGATGCTCGGAGAGCGCGGCACCCGGCTTTCGGGCGGCCAGAGGCAGAGGTTGGCGATTGCACGGGCCTTGCTCAGTGACCCGCCAATCCTCATTCTCGATGAAGCCACCTCCGCTCTCGATACCGAATCGGAGCGATTGGTGCAGGAAGCAGTCGACCGGCTATTACAGGGTAGGACGGTGTTCGTGATCGCGCACAGGCTCTCGACGGTCACGCACGCCGATCAGATCATCGTTCTCGACCGTGGCGAGATCGTCGAGCGGGGAACGCACGCCGAGCTGCTGGCGAAACGAGGCGCGTACTCCCGGCTCTATACATTGCAGTTCGGCGAAGGAAATGGAGACGTCGGTGACGCGGCGGAATCCACTCCCAACCGAATGGCTCCTTCAGCAGGGTAAGTAAAGAGTGCACGTTCTATTTCTTCATTCTGCCCGCGAATGGTCAGGCACTGCCCGTCTCTTCGCGAGAGCCGGCCGCGGCATCTCCGAGCGCGGTGCCAAGGTAACGTTTCTCGTGGCGCCCGACAGCAACGTCCATCTGACGGTGTCGCCGCGTCGTGATCCGGGACAGGCGCGCCATACACCCATTCACGAGCCGTTCGAGATCATTCCGTTCTCAACCGAGGGCCTGTTCTTCTCAGCGGCGCGGCGACTGAAAAACATTTTTCGCCGTTGGGACGCGGACGCCGTCTTCGTCACCACCGATCGCGAGCACCTGATCGCCGCGACTGCCTGCTGGATGGCCAGGAATGGGTCGATAGTGCGCTGGACTCCCGCCGGTAAGAAGCTCGAGCTGACTTTGTCGGGGCGTTGGGCTGCCCGTCTCACCCGAACGTCGTATCTCTTCGCTAGCGAGACGGATCGTCATGTCGCGGACATACCGAAAAACGCAATCGACTCGACGGTGGCCGAGATCGGAGTCGATGTCTCGACCTACCCGGCAAATGGCGCCAAGCCTCCGGCCGCCGAGGAACTGGCGACGAGCGATAAGAAGCAGGCGGAGCCGCTCAAGTACATCGTCTGCGTTTACGATCCCACTTCGCGCGGCCGCGCCGCGACGGCCATCCGCACGATGTCGATGCTTTCGCCGCGGCATCCGAATCTGCGGCTGATGATCGTGGGGCCGGGCTCGGACGATGAGGATCTGAGGATGCAGGCCGCTGCGCTGCGGGTGCTGCACCTGGTGAGCTTTCTGGGCGAGCGAGACGATGTGATCAGCCTGATGCAGGATGCCCATCTGGGCTGGGTCGTCGCCGACGCGGATACCGCGGCCTACGGCATCCTCGACCTGATGGCGCTCGGCATTCCGACGGTGGCGAGCGACGACGGTGTCGCGCAGCGATACATAGCGAACGGAATCAGTGGCGCGCTCTATCCGCCTGACGATTCCGCGTCAACCGCGGCTACCGTTGCAGGGATGTTGACGAGTGAGGATGCGCGCGAGACAATGGGAAAAGCTGCGCGCACGCGGGTGGCGAGGGAGTTTCCGGAGACCGAGATGATCGAGGGTTTCGACCGCGCGGCCAACAATGCGCGCACCAAGGGCCGTCGTCAGGGGTGAGTCCCTCCAACCGCGGCTCCTCCGACGTAACGGCGGTGATCGCGGCTCACGATGAATCCGCGAACATAGAAGCCTGCGTCGCGAGCGTCGAATGGGCTCGCGAGGTGATCGTCGTCGAGAACGATTCTCTTGACGACACAATCGATCGCGCGCGCGGCGCCGGCGCTACGGTGATCAGCCCGAAGTTCACGACAATTGGAGCAGCGCGTAATAACGGGATCGGCCGCGCCAGGACGCCGTGGATCCTTGTACTCGATGCGGACGAGCGCTGTACGCCTGAGCTTGCGGAGGAGATCGACCGGGTCGTTTCCAAGCCCGGCAACGCGTCAGCCTATCGCGTTCCGCGCCGCAATTTCTTTCTCGGCAAGGAGATACGTCACGGTGGCTGGGGCAGCGACAAGCCAATCCGTCTGTTCAGGCGCGAGCTGCGCTACAACGCCAACCTCGTACACGAACACGTCGATGTGACGAATGGAGAGGTTGGGGAAGTCAAAAGTAAACTCCTCCACTACACGTACATTTCTCTGGACCAGTACTTTGAGAAGTTCGACAGGTACAGCCGGTGGTGGGCGGAACAGAACTTTGCCAAGGGACGGCGTGGCACGGCCAGCGCCGTTTTCTTCAAGCCGCCGGCGAGGTTCGTAGGCATGTACCTACTGAAGGGTGGATTTCGCGATGGCGCTCGCGGGCTTGTTCTCGCCTGCCTGGCGGCAGCGAGCGTAATGGCCAAGTACGCGCGTCTCTGGGAACGATCGACTCGTAATGAACGCTGAGGATCCGCACGAGACTTGAGAGTCCTCATCATCGGCAGCAATCAGCGGTGGCGGATGGAGAAGTGCACCGAGCGTGCCCTCAAGAGAGATGGCCACAAGACGCTCTTGATCGACGACAAGCGCGCCAACCGCATCATCGGCCGCAAGCTCACGCAGAGGTGGGCGTTGTCGAACGCTCGCCGGTTCAAGCCGGATTTTGTGTTCCTCGGCAAATGCCACGGTCTCGATCTCGATACGGTGGCGACGATCATCAGTGGCAAGCCGAACTCGATGTGGTACCACGACCCCCAGTGGTACAAGAGCACGTATCGCCCGGAAGTCGCACACATCGTGGCTGTTGGAAAGCTGACGCAGACTTTTTTCGTCTCCGGCTTCGACGCGGAATGGAGAGCGCTCGGACTCCCGGCAAAATTTCTTCCGTCGGCCGCCGACGGCGAGATCAAACCAGTCCCCCCGAAGAAGCAGTATCACTCGGACGTCAGTTTCATCGGCACTGGATACGATCCCTCGCGAGCTCAGTTCCTGCTGAAAGTGGCGAAGAAGTACGACATCAAGGTTTGGGGTAAAGGCTGGGAGAAGTGGCGGAAGCCGCTCAATTGGAAGGGACGTCCCGTGGAGGGAAAAGACTTCGCGGCGGTCTGTTCCAGCTCCAGCATCTCGCTCGGAATCAATCCCGATCGCGCGAAGGGTGGCAGCACCTACACGTCGGATCGAACATGGATGGTGATCATGGCCGGAGGCTTCTACCTCGGACACGGAACTCCCGGCCTCACTCAGATGCTCCGCGAGGGTGACCACTGCGCCTGGTACAAGGACATCGATTCCTGCCTCACCAAGATCGGCTACTACCTCGAGAACTCGGCAGCGCGCGAGCGCATCAGGCGCGAGGGGCAGGTGTTCGTGCGCGAACACCACACGTTCGACCAGCGAATTCACAATCTGCTTTCCGGCGAAGCCTTCGTGAATCCGTTAGCATAAGGTAGTGACCTCGCCGACCGCCCAAGAAAACCGTGTTCCCGCGAAAGCAGCACCGGCGCTGAAGAAACCGGACAAGCTCTCCCGCAAACCCACCCTCGCGCACCGCGCCGAGTACTACACGATGCGCGCGACGATCGGTGCATTGCGGGCTCTGAGCTGGGACGCCGCCTGCGGCTTCGGCGAAAGACTTGGCGCGCTTGGCTACCGTCCGCTTGGAATTCGGAAGCGCGTGGTGGAACGGCAGATCGCCGCGGCATTCCCCGACCTGGGACCAGAAGCCGTGGTGAACCTTGCCCGGGAATCCTACCAACATCTTGGCCGCACATTTATCGAGACGGCACTGCTCGACAAGTTGGGGAAGGACGGACTGCAGGAGCTGGTAGAGACCGTCGAAGGTTGGGAGGAGATCGATGACGTCATGTCGAAGGGGAAGGGCGCCGTCATGGTCACCGGTCATATTGGCAATTGGGAGCTCGCGGGCGCGTACGTAGCCGCGCGCGGAATTCCGCTCGACGCGATCGTGCGCGGGATGGCCAACCCGCTCTTCGACGCGTACATCAATCACACCCGGGAAGAAATCGGGATGACGATCGTCCACGACTCCGACGCCGTTAAGCGGACGCCGCGTTCGCTCCGCGCTGGGCGGGCGGTCGCGTTCGTCGCCGACCAGGGCGTGATGGGTCTGGCCTCGACGTTTGTTCCTTTTTTTGGACGCCCCGCCAAAACCCCCCGCGGCGCGGCGGTATTCGCCTTGCGATTCGAGGTGCCGGTGATCTTCGTGGTTGCGCTCCGGAAGCCGAACGGGCGCTATCGCATCGTCGTCGAGCGAATCGAGGCGCGGCGTACGGGCGACATGGATCGCGACGTCGATGCGATCGTCACGAATTTCACCGAGCATCTGGAGAAATGGGTTCGGGCCGTGCCGGCGCAGTATTTCTGGCAGCACCGTAGATGGAGACGACAGCCGCCGGACACGCCGCCCGAGCTGCGAGATCCGTCGGCGTAACCAAACGGGAGGACGATGCTGGATCCCAAACAGCGAGAGAGGTTCCTGCGCGACAATCGCGCGCGTCTCGGAATCGGGATCGTCATCGTCATGGCTCTGGCCGCGACTCTGGCCCCGCTCATTGCGCGGCAGAGTCCGATTACCATCGATCTTCTCCACATCCTCGAACGTCCATCGGGGCACCACTGGCTCGGTACCGACATCCAGGGCCGCGACATCTGGTCGCGACTCGTCTTTGGTGCGCGCGTCTCGCTGACTGTTGGCCTCATCTCGCAGGGGATCGCCCTCACCCTCGGCGTGACGATGGGCCTGCTGGCGGGCTTCTATGGCAAGTGGGTCGATGAGATCGTCATGCGTCTCGCCGACGTGACGCTTGCATTTCCGACCCTGCTGCTGTTGATCGCGATGGTGGCGGCGCTTCAGCCGTCGGAAGGAGTCGTTTTTGCAACCATTGGAATTGTCGGCTGGGCCGGAATGGCGCGCATAGTTCGCGGCCAGGTTCTCGTCGTCCGGCAGCTCGAGTACATCCAGGCGATCAGAGCGCTCGGCGCCGGCGATCTCCGGATCATGGCTCAGCACGTCTTGCCGAACGTCATCGCTCCCGTCGTGATCGCGGCGACGCTCGGCGTCGCGGGCGCGATCATGGCCGAGGCCGCGCTCTCATTCCTCGGCCTTGGTGTTCCGCCACCGGCGCCGAGCTGGGGGTCGATGATTGCAGATGGTCGCGATCTGGATCAGCTTCGACGCGCTCCGTGGACGTCGGTCTTCCCAGGAGTGGCGATCGGCGCCGCGGTGCTTGGATTCAATCTGCTGGGCGACGCATTGCGTGACGCGCTCGACCCGCGACAGTACTACCGAGCGAAGAAGGAAGGAGACGCCTGATCATGACGTGCGCGCTATCGCTCAGGTGGCGCTCGCATTGTTTTCCTTTGGAGAAGACGCCCAGGGGGAGTTATATATCTGCAGCTCGAACGGACAGGTTTACCGAATCAACAAGAGCCGCGGTAATCCAGCACGATGAGCGTGGGTAATCGAGACGAATACCGGCGCACTGTCTTCGACCGGCACGGCCCCGAGGCCGCGCAGCTCGTACAGACGGTCAGCTCCCTGGCCATCCCCATTGTCGCCGGCGCATTGGTTGGTGGCGCGCTCGCCGCCAGAAACGGCTTCTCACCGGCGCTGATCGTAGTGTCGATGTTCGGTGCCTCGCTCGTTTTCGCGGTGTGCTGGTGGCATTTCGTCACCATGCTCTCCTACAACGCCAGGGCACGCATCCACGCCGCTGATTTATACGCAAAATCGGGAATGCGTGAGAGGGCGGAGCTTCTCTATCACGCGGCGCAGCGACTACCACGCGTCGCATCCAGCGACGACATCTATGCTTCCAACCGGCTCGTAGACCTTTATCTCGCGTGGCCGGGCCACGAGACAAAGGGTCTCCGCGAGCTCAGACGACTCATCGACACCTATCCGGAGACCGATGTAGCTGCACGCGCCCGTGCAGGTCTTGTGAATCTGAAGGGCCAGCTCGGCATCGCCGAGTAATGGCACTCACATCAACACGGGGATGACCATGCTGTATCCGACTTCGATACAAGCACTTGTTCAGGCTGCTACTCCTCCTTCTTTCACCGAAACGCTGATGGCGTCGTTCCGCGATGCGTTCTCGATGATCCTGGGCGCGATTCCACGGATCCTCGGGTTCATCGTCGTCGTGGCAATCGGCTGGTTTGTCTCATCGATTCTCGCGCGAGCCGTGATGGGACTCTTGAAGGCGATCCGTTTCGACGAGCTGATGCAGAAATCGGGGCTCTCCGAGTTCACCAACAAAATGGGGACGGGCACCGACGCGGCGGGAATTGTCGCCGGTCTGGTGAAATGGCTCGTCCGAATCGTGGTCCTGCTGGTGGCGTTCGACGTGCTCGGCTTGCCCGCGGTCTCGGACGTGATGCGGCAGCTGCTGCTCTGGCTTCCGAATCTCGTGGTCGCGATTTTCGTTCTCTTCATCGGTGGGATCGCGGCGCGCGCGCTCGGCAATATCGTGCGCGGGGCGACAGCGGAGGGCGGGTTTACCAATCCGGAGACGCTGGCAAACGTCACCCGGACGACGGTCTGGGCCTTTGCGATTGTCGTGGCGATCAATCAGCTGGGAATCGCGACGAATCTGATCAACACGCTGTTCACTGGATTCGTGGGAGCGCTGGCGGTTGCGCTCGGCCTCGCGTTCGGATTGGGTGGGCGTGATCTCGCGTCGCGTACGCTCGAGAATTGGTACGACCAGGCGCAGGACGTGAAGCCGCGGAGAAAACCGCGGTCGGATGAATAAGGTGGTGGTTAGCCACTCTTAACGCCGAACTGCAACTGCGAGAAGAGCTAGGTGGTGGGTTGGAGGTGTTAGGTTCGAGGTACGAGGTAGAAGCGCCACGTGGTGCGCGTTACCTCATGCCTCGCACCTAGTACTTCGCGCCTTCTACCTTGCTCTTCTCGCAGTTGGTTTCCTTCTCCAGAGTAAATGATCAATCGATCGATCATAGGTGAGGAGCGATCGCCGCAGTCGCCTTCTCCGACGTGAGAACCGGAATGACCTCGAAATCGACTATGTCGCTCCATTTGGACATCCATTCGTCGAGAAGCGCTCGGTCGTCGCAGTCCATCACCTGAAAGCAGCGCTCGAAGTCGGTCGTCACCCAACTCGAAAGGTAGTGCGCGCCATGCGGAGCCATCCGCCCTTTTTCTTTGAAGCGGCGATAGGCCGGCTTCGCATCGCCATCGCGGTACGTCTCGATCACCATGAAGAGCATGTGCGCCTCGGTTCAGTGCAGTATGACGACTTTAACCTAGCTCTACTGCTGTAGGATGCTTCGGCTGATACAAACCGATCTTCGTGCCGCTCGGGAGGGGAAGCGTTGTAACGATCCCCCACGGTGCATCTTCCACTGGCGTGAAGCTCGCTTTTTTTGCCTTAAGAGATCTCATCGTCGATTTCAGATCGTCGCACAAGAAGTACAACGCAGCAGCCACAACGCCATCGTCGGTATCGCGCGCAGACGCTTCATCAGAGGGATGTACAGCAATCTCCGCCGTCGGCAACGCAAATATCAGCCAGCCTCTTCCCGCGTCGACCGAGCGGAATCCCAGTACATCGCGCAAGAACGCGCGATCGGATTCCGGATTCTTGCTGTACAGAAGAAAATGCGTGCCGTTGATCACGTGTCCGCCCCGAATCGCTCGGTCGCCTTGAATACCGGTCGTTGCGTCATTTCTTGACTAGCAACAAACCGTAATCGCGCGCGCCCTTTCGTATCAGATAGTAGCCTCCGACTAGAGGCTTCGCGCTCGCCAGGTCAGCGTCGGCGCTCGCTCGCTGTCCGTTCAGAGATACTCCGCCCTGCTCGACCAGTCTCTTCGCCGCGCTCTTCGATGCCGCAAGCTTCAGAGTCACGATAGCATCCAGCAACCCTGCTGTCTCGCGCGTCTCCGCGAACGGGACTTCCTGACTCAACGCCTCGAGCACCGGCTCCGTAAGCGTCGTCGGATCCGCCTTCCCGAACAGAACCTGCGACACTTCCTCTGCCATTCGCGCCGCTTCCCCGCTGTGGACGCGCGCAGTCACCTCGCGCGCCAGCGCTTGTTGCGCCTCGCGCTTCTCCGGGGCTGTCTCGATGAGCCTCTCGAGCGCTTCGATGTCTTTCCGGGACAAAAGCGTGAACAGTCTCAGGTATTTTCCCGTATCGCGGTCGTCCACGTTGATCCAGTACTGGTAGAACTTGTACGGCGACGTGCGCGCGGGATCGAGCCACACCGCTCCTCGTCACCAGGGGCATCGTCAGCGCATGCGCGGTTTTTCCTTCCACGCGACGAATCAGCTCCAGGCCAGCAGTGATGTTTCCCCACTGATCGCTGCCACCCATCTGCAGCGTCACTCCCTCGCGGCGATTTAGCTCCAGGAAATCGTACGCCTGCAGCAGCATGTACGAGAATTCGGTGAACGAGATTCCGCCCTCTATCCTCGACTGCACCGAATCCTTAGCCAGCATGTAGTTGACGGTAAAGTGCTTACCGACGTCGCCCATGAACTCCACCGCCTTGAGCGGACGGAGCCACGCCGCGTTGTCCCGCATGCGAGCGGCTCTCGGGCCGGTGAAATCGAGAAAGCGCTCCAGCTGCTT
>WNFL01283906.1_pt1 | contig 14848 bp, 15 predicted proteins | sample 5400361 | NCBI WGS metagenome assembly WNFL01 (sample SAMN13153351, study PRJNA577476) | soil metagenome | isolation source: 40 cm soil on Douglas fir-dominated hillslope | place: USA:California | collected 2013-09-17
GGCGAGGGCGATCCCAACGTCGGCGACTCGATCAAGCTCGGCAACCTCATGCGGGACAAGGGAATCGACGTCCGGCTGGATATCTGGCCGGGGTGGGCGCACGATTGGCCTTACTGGAAGGACATGATGCGCACCTACCTTTCGACGTAATACGACCGGAGGGCGAGTAATGGCTGGCAAGAAGGTGGTGGGGCTTCTGGTCGGACGGGAAAACACTTTTCCCGGGCCCTTTCTTGACACGGTCAATCAACGCGGCGCGGACGTCGGTGTCTCGGCCGAGCTGGCGGTGCTGGGCGGCACGCCCGAGCTGGAACCGCCGCGCCACGCGGTCATCGTCGACCGTATCTCTCACGAGATCCCGTACTACCGCGCGCATCTGAAAAGCGCCGCGCTGCTGGGCACGGCGGTCATCAACGACCCGTTCTGGTGGGAGGCGGACGAGAAGTTCTTCGAGTGCACGCTGGCACGCAAGCTCGGCGTCGCGGTGCCGAAGACGGTGGTGCTACCAAACAAGGACTACATCCCAGACATCGACCACCAGAAATCCCTGCGCAACCTTCAGTACCCGATGGACTGGGAGCGCATCGTCGAGTACACCGGCCTGCCCGCCGTGCTCAAGCCCAACACGGGCGGCGGCTGGAAGGACGTCTACATCGTCCACTCGATGGAGCAGCTGCTTTCTGCGTACGACCAGACCGGGCGGAAGACGATGATCCTGCAGGAGTTCATCGACTGGGACGACTACGTCCGCTGTATCTGCATCGGGCGCACCAACATCCTGCCCCTCCGCTACAACCCGCGCGCGCCATTCGAAGAGCGCTACGTCATCTCGCAGCCGGTCGAGGGAGCGCTGCGCGAGCACGCGATACGCGACGCGACCACGCTCGTGGAGGCGCTCGGCTACGACATGGACACCGTCGAGTTCGCGGTGAAGGACGATGTGCTCTACGCGATCGACTTCCTGAACCCCGCGCCGGACTTCGACAACTTCTCCATCAAGGAAGAAGGCTTCCGCTGGGTGCTCGAGAAGATGACCGACCTGGTGATCGCCTACGCGCTGGGCCAGAAGGCGCCGCCATGGCGGGACGAACACCGCTGGTGGAAGCACGTCGAGAAGGGCTCCACGCAAGACGCCGCGCGCGCGTGACCGATCCGATCGCGGTCTACCACGCCCTGCTCGAGAAGGGGCAGTTCGCGTCGTCGACCGCGGAGAAGCTCGCCCAGGCCCAGAGGGCGAGGCGGCTGATGTTCGGTACGCGGCCGCTGTCGGTAGCGCTGCGGCCGCAGTTCCTGACCCGTCGCCGTCACGAGCAGGCAGTGCGGGCGGCCGAAGGCGTGCTCAGCGCGTTGGCCGTCCTGGAGCGCGCGGTGCTGAAGGACGCCGACCTCCGCGCCGAGCTCTGCCTCGAGCCGGAAGAGGAGCCCCTGGCGCTGGCCGACCCCGGCTACGGTTTCTCGTCGCCTTCGTCACGCCTGGACAGCTTCTTCGCCGGCCAGGTGCGCTTTGTCGAGTACAACGCCGAGTCGCCTGCCGGGATGGCCTACGGCGACAACCTGGCCGCCGTCTTCGCCGAGCTGCCGATCATGAAAGCGTTCCGCAAGCGATTCCGCGGCCGTTTCGTCTCCACTCGCAGGAAGCAGCTCAGCGCGATGCTGCGCGCCTTCAAGCAGTGGGGCCCTGACAAAAAGCCGGTCATCGCCATCGTCGACTGGGAAGGCCTGCCGACGGCGCCGGAGTTCGAGATGTTCAAGGCGTACTTCGAGGCCAACGGCGTGAAGACGGTGATCTGCGACCCCCGCATCCTCGAGTTCCGCCGGGGCCGGCTGTACGCGGACGGAACAGCGGTCAACCTGGTGTACCGGCGCGTGCTCACGAGCGAGCTGCTCGCGCGGGGCGCTGAGAGCCGCGCGCTGCTCGACGCGTACATGGCGGGCGCGGTGTGCGTCATCAACAGCTTCCGCGCCAAGCTGCTGCACAAGAAGCTGAGCCTGGCGTTGCTTTCGGACGAGCGCTACCAGAGGCTCTACACGCCGGCCCAGCGCGCCGCGATCCGCAAGCACATCCCGTGGACGCGTCGCGTCCGGCCCGCGCTGGCCGAGGACATCATCCGCCGCCGCCTGCAGCTCGTTCTCAAGCCCAACGACGACTACGGCGGCAGGGGCGTGGTCCTCGGTTGGACCACCAGCCAGACCGAGTGGGAGAAGGCCGTCGCCGAGGCGGCAGCCGGGTGCTACGTGGTGCAGGAGGCGGTGGAGATTCCGAAGGTCAAGTTTCCGGTCGCGCTCGAGAGCCTCCAGTACATCGACATGGCGGTGGACCTCGACCCATACCTCTTCAATGGGCGCGCGGGCGGGTTCATGACCAGGGTGTCCGCCGAGGCGCTGCTGAATGTCACCGCCGGCGCGGGCAGCCTGGTGCCAACATTTGTCATCGAGGGATCTGTGTGAGCAAAGATGGGCTGCTGACGATCGGCGTCGAGGAGGAGTACCAGATCATCGACGCGTCTGGGCAGCTGCACTCGCACATCGACACGCTCCTTGCCGCCGCCACCCCCAAGCTGGGCGACAAGGTCAAGCGGGAGATGATGCAGTCGGTCGTCGAGGTCGGCACCTCCATATGCGAGAACGTCGACCAGGCGCGCGAGCAGCTGGCTGACATGCGCGGCACGCTCGCCGACCTGCTGGAGCCTGAGGGCATGCGCATCGCCTGCGCGGGCACGCATCCCTTCTCGCGCTGGCAGGAGCAGCAGATCACCGACCACGACCGCTACAAGATGCTCGAGGAAGAGCTGCAGGACGTGGTGCGGTCACTCGTCATCTTCGGTCTGCACGTTCACGTCGCCATCCCGGACCAGGAGCGGCGCATCGAGGTCCTCAACGAGGCGCGGTATTTCCTGCCCCACCTCCTCGCGCTCAGCACGTCGAGCCCGTTCTGGATGGGCCGCAACACTGGGCTCAAGTCGTACCGCAGCGTCATCTGGTCGAACTTCCCTCGCACCGGGATTCCGCCGGACCTCAACTCCTTCGACGAATACGAGAACTACGTGCAGCTGCTCGTGAAGACGGGATCGATCGACAACGGAAAAAAGATCTGGTGGGACCTGCGCGCTCACCCGGCGTTTCCAACGCTCGAGTTCCGCGTCTGCGACATGCCCACGCGGCTCGAGGAAACGGTGTGCCTCGCCGCGCTCATGCAGGCCATCTGCGCGAAGCTGTTGAAGCTGCGAGCCAACAACCTCGGATTCCGGAAGTACATGCCCGCGCTCATCGCCGAGAACAAGTGGCGCGCGGTCCGCTACGGCATCGATGGCAAGCTCATCGACTTCGGCAGGCAGGAGGAGGTCCCGATGCGAGATCTCGCGATCGAGCTGCTGGCCTTCATCGATGACGTCGTGGACGATCTCGGCTCGCGCCGGGCCGTCGAGTACGTGCACACGATCCTGGCCGAGGGCACAAGCGCTGACCGCCAGCTGCGCGTGTTGCAGAAGGGTGGCGACACGCGCCAGGTCGTGGAGATGCTCGCGCGCGAGACACTGCTGCACCGCGAGGCCGCCACCCGTTAGAAACCGGGACACGCGTACATTGATGCGGCCATGACCCGGCGGTACCGGCCGTTCGATCCGTTCGAGCGCGGTCCATTCGAGCCGCCGCGCGAGCTCCGCGTCCCGCGTCCCCCGCAGCGTTTCTGGGTCGGCGTCGGGCTGTTCGGCGCGGCGATCCTGATCTTCATCTTCGCCAACCCGATCGTCTCTCTGATCACCGAGCTGCAGTGGTACGACGCTCTCGGCTTCAAGGACATCTACACGACGCGGCTGGTCCTGCAGACGTCGCTGTTCGTCGGCAGCCTCGCGATCACATTCGTCTACATGTTCGCGAACGCGCTCATCGCGCTCCGTGCGCGCTCCGGTCCCGGCTTGAGGGCGGTGGGCATCAACCGGCCGATCCTGCGAAGCGCCACGGGCATCGTGGCCCTGGTCGCCTCCGGGATCATCGCCCTCATCCTGTCCGGCGGGGCGGGCACCCAATGGCAGCTGCTGGCGCTGTTCCAGCACGCGTCGCCGACCGGCGTGACCGACCCGGTGCTGGGCCAGGACATCTCCTTCTATCTGCTGTCGCTGCCGTTCCTTCACTCCGTCGTGAACTGGGCGCTCGGCCTCGGCTTCATGGGCACACTGCTCATCGCGGTGCTGTACGCATGGCGCGGCGACGCCTTCGACCTGAACTTCAGCCCCCTCGCGATCGCACACCTCTCGGCCATGCTGGCGGTGTTCGCGGTGGCGCTTGCGGCGTGGCTGTGGCTGGGCCGCTTCGATCTCCTGTACTCGCACAACAGCAATGTCGTCTGGGGCGCGGCATACACCGACGTGAACGCCCGCCTGCCGCTGATGACCTTCGAGGCGGGCGCGGGCATCGTGCTCGCGGGTGGGCTCATCGCCAACCTGTGGATCCGGCGCCTCTGGATCCCGCTGGCGGCCGCCGGCGTGTTCGTCGCGATGCTTGTGCTGGGCCAGATCTACCCCGCTGTCGTGCAGGGATTCCTGGTCACGCCCAACGCCCAGTCCTACGAGCTGCCGTACATCGAGCGCGAGATCGCGGGCACGCGCAGCGCGTATGGGCTCGGCAACGTGAGCCTGCGCAACTTCACCGGCGACCAGCCGCTGACAGCGGCGGCAGTCCAGAACGACTCAGCGACAATCGACAACCTGCGGCTGTGGGACTTCTCGGCGCTGCAGGACACTTATTCGCAGCAGCAGGGCATCCGCCTCTACTACACCTTCCACGACATCGACATCGACCGGTACACGGTCAACAACAAGTACCAGTCGCTGGAGATTAGCGCGCGCGAGTTCGATGTCTCGAAGCTCCCGCAGTCGGCGCAGAACTGGATCAACCAGCACCTCCAGTACACGCACGGCTATGGCGCCGCCGCCAGCCCGGTCAACGCCGTCGTCGGCGAAGGCCTGCCCGACTACGTCGTCGGGAACATCCCGCCCACGGGACCGCTCGCCATCACCCAACCCGCAATCTATTTCGGCGAGCTGACCGACGACAACGTCATCGCGCCGTCGACCACCAGGGAGTTCGACTACCCGAAGGGGTCGCAGGACCAGTACACGACTTACACCGGGACCCACGGCGTCCCGCTCAGCGGTGCCAATCGCGCCCTCTGGTCATTGAAGACGGGCGACTTCAACCTGCTCGTCTCGGGTCAGATCAGCCCGCAGTCCGAGATCCTCTTCCGGCGCAACATCGTCGAGCGCGTAACGGAGCTGGCTCCCTTCCTGACATTCGACGGCGACCCGTACCTCGTGGTCGTCGACGGCAAGCTTTACTGGATCATCGACGCGTACACGACCGGCGACACCTACCCGTATGCGCAGACCTCGACCTTCCACGACAACGACATCAACTACATCCGCAACTCGGTGAAGGTCGTCATCGACGCGTACGAAGGGACAGTCGACTTTTACGTCTTCGACTCGAAGGACCCGATCATCAAGGCGTATGAAGCCACGTTCCCGAAGATGTTCAAGCCCATGGACGCAATGCCGGCCGGGCTGCGTGCCCACGTACGTGTGCCGGTCGACCTCTTCGACGTACAGGTCCCGATTTACGCGACCTATCACATCACCGACCCGAAAGTGTTCTTCGCACGCGAGGACGTTTGGGACATTCCGACCGCGTCGACCTCGCCTGGAGCGACAGGCACCCAGGTGCAGCCGTATTACGTGCTGTTCCGCCTGCCAGGAGAGACCAACCCCGAGTTCTTGCTGATCATGCCGTACACGCCCTTGAACAAACAGAACATGGTGTCCTGGCTCGCGGCGCGCAGCGATGGTTCACATTACGGCGAGTACATCGACTACGTGCTGCCCAAGGACAAGGTGATCTTTGGGCCGCAACAGGTGGCGAATCGAATCAATCAAGACCCCAACGTGTCACGTGACTTCACGCTCTTCCACCAAGCGGGATCGACGGTGGTGCAGGGCAACCTGCTCGTGGTCCCGATCGGCGACAGCTTCCTGTACTTCGAGCCGATCTATCTGCGCGCCAGCCAGGCGCAGAGCCTGCCCGAGCTGAAGAAGGTGATCCTCGCCGACCAGGCCTCCGTGGTCTACACCGACACGCTCCAACAGGCGATCGATCAGCTCGTCGGCACGGCCACGGCGCCGCCACCGACAAATAATCCGCCGCCCACCACGCTGACGCCCGCCCAGGTGGCGAAGATCGCGGACCTGGTGACACAAGCGAACATGCACTACACCGCCGCCTACGCCGCGCTGAAGGCCGGCGACTTCACGACGTTCGCCGCCGAGATGGCCCAGGTCGGCAAGATCCTGGAGCAGCTGCAGGCGATCACGGGCACGACCACATCGACGCCCGGCGGCGCGACACCGAGCCCGTCGCCCGGTGCGAGGGCGTCACCCAGTCCGTAGAGGGACGAAGAGGACCGGGAACAGCGACCGGTACGTGACGACGCCCTCGTTCTTGGTGTAGAGGCGGAGGTCCTGCGGCTCCTCGGAGATCACGTGCACCGGTACGACGAGCCGGCCGCCGTCCGCGAGCTGATCGATGAGCGCCGGCGGCACCTCCCGGGCCGCGCACGCCACCAGGATCCCGTCGTAAGGAGCCTCGGACGGCCAGCCCATGCTGCCGTCGGCGACCGCGACCTCGACGTTGTCGAGACCAATGCGCTTCAGCGTTGCGGACGCTTGCTCGGCGAGTGCGGGCTCACGCTCGATGGTGATGACGCGACGACAGAGCCGGCTCAGAATCGCGGCCTGATAGCCCGATCCGGTGCCGACCTCGAGCGCAATCGATTCCGGATTGAGGTTCAGGGACTGCGTCATCAGCGCCACCACCAGTGGCTGCGAGATGGTCTGGCCCCAGCCGATAGCGAGCGCTCGGTCCTCATAAGCGTGACGGCGCGCGCGGCCCGTCAGGAATTCCTCGCGCGGGATCTCCGACATCACAGCGAGCACCCGCTCATCCGTCACCCCGTGCGGAATGAGCTGCTGCGCGACCATCGTCTGCGCCGAAGTGGCCATTTCACTCGGAGAGTACAATCGTTCGCGTCGTAGTGGCGTCGGCCCCAGCTCCCATCCCACCCCAGTGGCGCCGTCCGGTCAGGCAGCGTTCCCGCTTGATCCGTCGCACCGGCCCCGCCCATTCCCGCGTCGAATTCGCGCACCACTCTGAGCAGGAGTTCGCGCGCTTCCTCGACTACTACCGGATCCGCTGGACGTACGAGCCGCTGTCGTTTCCGGTCGCATGGGACTCCGGCCGTGTCGCGGAGATGTTCACGCCGGACTTCTATCTGCCCGAGCACGACCAGTACGTCGAGCTGACGACGATGAAACAGTCGCTCGTCACACCGAAGAACCGCAAGCTGCGGCTTCTCAGGGAGCTGTACCCCGACGTCAACGTGCGCCTGCTCTACCGCAAGGACTATCACCAGCTGCTCGGGCAGGCGGGCTATGGGGCGCTCGACATGCAGCACCTGCACAAGGAGGACGTCGGGGAGATCCTCATCTCGCCGGTCGAGCTCGAGACCCGCGTGCGCGCGCTGGGGAGGCGAATCTCACGCGACTATCGCGGGAGATCGATCGTCCTGGTCGGAGTGCTCAAGGGCATCACGTTCTTCCTGGCGGACCTGGCCCGGAACATCAAGGTGCCTTTCGTCATCGACTACCTGGACCTGAAGCGCTTCGCGGGCTCGCTGCCCAGCGAGCGCGTGCGCGTCGCGCGCGATATCGACTACCCGATCGAGGGCCAGCACGTCCTGCTGGTCGAGGACATCGTCAACACCGGGCTGACCCTCGACTACGTGCTGTCCGGGCTGAAGCAACGGTCACCGGCGTCCATCGAGGTGGTGACGCTGCTGGACCGGCCGATGCGCAGGCTCGTGCCGGTGCCCGTGCGCTATGCGGGCTTCCAGATTCCAACCGAGTACGTCGTCGGCTACGGGCTGGACTACCGGGAGCTGTACCGCAACCTACCGTTCATCGCGGTGCTGAAACCGCGCGTGTACGAGGTAACCCCGCCCGCCGAGGCTTCGCAGTAGAGGCGGCCGACCGGCTGTCCCGGCTCCTGGCCTGGATGGCCACGAGGCCGTTCTCGGAGATCTCCGCAGGCGATCCCAGCCTGCTCGAGGCGGTCGAGAGGATCGTGCTCGACAGCCATCGCCGGCACTACGAAAGGCTGGGAAAACCGTGGTCTCGCCCGATCGCCTACCACTGGCTCCGCTACGAGGATCCGGTGCCCGTGGAGCGCCTGGCGGAGGGCGTGGAAAGGCTCGCTGGGGAGGGCGCTACGTTCGACACCGCCGCTGTGGACAAAGCCTGCGCGCAAGGCGTCGCGAGGGGCTTTTCGAATTGAGGGCGGGTGTGGAGCCTCTGTGGAAAACTAATGCCCCAAGCTACCTTCCTGTTTACCCTGAAGTCCCCTATGCGTTTTTCGGTTTCCACCCCGGCTCACGCCGGACCTTCCACCTACTCGACGTTCGGTATCCTCAGGTTTACCGTACTCAGCCGCTTGGGGCGTCGCGAAAGTTATCAGGGCACTAAGAGCCCGTCAACAAATAAAAACATCCGCACGCCTGGCAAACGGTTGTGGGGTTGACAGCGCGTTGCGACGAGCATTAGTGGGCGCGCTCGTAAGATGTCGACACAACTACCGATGAGGAGTGATTGATATGCGCGAAGCCGTGATCGTCGAGGCCGTGAGGACTCCCATCGGCAAGCGCAACGGCAAGCTGAAGGACATACATCCGGTCGTCCTCGGCTCTCTGGTCTTGAGGGAGATCGTGAGGCGAGCGGGCATCAAGCCCGAGGAGGTCGACGACGTCGTCTTCGGATGCGTCGGCCAGGCCGGCGAGCAGAGCCTGAACATCGCGCGCAACGCGTGGTTGACCACCGGATTTCCGGTGACCACTCCGGCCACGACCGTCGACCGGCAGTGCGGCTCGAGCCAGCAGGCGCTGCACTTCGCGGCCAACCTCATCCAGTCGGGCGTCTGTGACGTCACCATCGCGGCCGGCGTGGAGTCGATGAGCCGCGTGCCGATGGGTTCGAACGCGGTCCAACCGGGCACGCCGTTTCCACCGGAGCTCACCGAGCTGTACGACCTGGTGCCGCAGGGCATCAGCGCGGAGCTGATCGCGCGCAAGTACGGGATCTCGCGCAAGGCAATGGACGAGTTCGGAGTCCGCAGCCATCAGCGAGCACACGAGGCCACCGACAGGGGCTACATGCAATCGCAGATCATGCCGGTCGACGTTCCCGTCGAGGGCAACGGCCACAGCGACCTCTTCACCAAGGACGAGGGCATCCGCGCCAACGCCAGCTACGAGGCGACCGCGGCGCTGCAGCCGGCGTTCAACCCGGAGCACTCCATCACCGCGGGTAACTCGAGCCAGATCTCGGACGGCGCCGCCGCGGTGCTGCTCATGTCACTCGAGAAGGCGAAGAGCCTGGGGATCAAGCCCCGTGCTCGCATCCGCGCGCAGGCGGTGGTCGGCACCGACCCGGTGCTGATGCTGGAGGGTCCGATCCCCGGCACCGCGGCCGTCCTCAAGAAAGCGGGCCTCCAGCTGTCGAGCATCGACCTGTTCGAGGTCAACGAGGCGTTCGCGTCGGTGGTGCTGGCATGGCAGAAGGAGACCGGCGCCGACATGGACAAGACCAACGTCAACGGCGGCGCCATCGCGGTGGGCCACCCGCTCGGCGCGTCGGGCGCGATCCTGATGAACCGCCTGCTGTACGAGCTCGAGCGGCGCGACCTGCGCTACGGGCTCGAGACGATGTGCTGCGGCGGCGGCATCGGCACCGCGACGATCATCGACCGCGTCATCGAATGAGCGCCTTCGAGAAGCTGGCTGAGCTGCCGCCGATCGTGACCTTGCGCCCAACGCGATATCGCCGGAGCACAAACACGAGAACGAGCAGCTCGGCTTCGTAATCCGCGGTTCGATGACGATGCGTATCGGCGATGAGGTGCTCGAGCTCCATGCCGGCGACACGTACGTCATCCCGAGCCACGTCGAGCACGGCGCTGCCGCCGGCCCGGACGGGGCCACGGTGACCGACGTGTTCGCGCCGATCCGCGCCGATTGGGACACGCGAGAACGGACGGAGCCTTCGCCGGGGGACTGGCCCTAGTCCAACAGGCGCGGGGAAGGACAGATGTCCTCCCCCGCGGAACCCCCACCTCTCCCGCACCACGACAGGCAGCCTGGAAACGGCGCGTGGAGACGGCCGGAATGAATCCGGCCTAGGCGCCACGAAGCAGCGTGGTTGGCTAGTCGACCGCCCTGAAGGCTCGCGGCAGCGGCCGCGAAAGGTGGGGTGAGTCCCAGCAGAACCGCAGCGGTTTTTGCTCCCAGTCGCCGGTGCCGTGTATGCCGACGCGCGCCGTCTCGTAGATCCGGCGCGACGGTTCGCCGTCGTCGATGATGTATAGGTTCGGGGGCGACAGCGGCACCCCGTTGAGGTTGCGGTCGATCTCCAGCGCGCGGCACAGTAATCCTGGGCCGCTGCAGCGTCCGACGCCGGGACCCGGTTCCAGCGCGCGGGCCAGCACTGCTTGCGGTACGCCGGGCTCGCGCGTGACGAAGCACAAACAGTGATGCATGCCGTAGGTGAAGTAGACGTAGGCCTGTCCCGCGTGGCCGAACATCGCCTCATTCCGCGGGCTGCGGTGACCGCCGAACGAGTGGGACGCCTGGTCGTCCGGCCCCAGGTAAGCCTCGACCTCGACGATCCGCCCCCATCTCTCGTGTCCGGGCATCCCGCGCACGAGCACCTTGCCAAGCAGGTCGCGCGCGACCTCGATGGTGTCGCGCCCGAAGAACTCCTGGTTGAGGACCATGCCGGACGGCATGGCGCCGTTGAGGTCGCTAGCTCCTGGCATCGCCGACTTTCTTGCGCGCTGCGTGGCGGCTGCGCTTGTCGATGTACAGCTCTTTGTCGGCCTCCTGGTACATCGCCTGCCAGTCCATCCCAGGTTTCCACGCGGCGATCCCGATGCTGAAGTCGACGCGCACCGGCAGCTTGGCCGCGCGGTTCAAGTACTCGAGCGAATGGCGCACGCGGGCCGCCACGTCGGACGCGTGATGCTCGTCGGCGTCAGGCATCGCGACACCGAACTCGTCACCGCCGAGACGTCCGCAGGTGTCTGTCGCGCGGACCGCACGCTGCAGCTCGTGCGCGAGCACGCGGATCGCCTCGTCACCGACGTGGTGGCCGTGCTCGTCGTTGATCTGCTTCAGGTTGTCGAGGTCGATCATCATCAGCGCGAGCCGCCGCTTGTGCCTGTCCGATGCGGCGACGGCGCGGTCGATGGCGCGCTCGAACTCCGGCCTGTTGGCAAGACCTGTGAGGTAGTCGGTCCGCGCCTCTTTCGTGTGCTGGCGGGCCCGGTCGAGCGCGACAGCGATCTGGTCAGCGACAGCGGCCACGAACTGCAGGTCGCTCGGCTCGAACGTGCGAGGCAGCCTTGTGGCCACCGTCATCGCGCCGAGCAGCACGCCCTTCGTGCGCAGCTCGGCTCGGATCGCGCTCCACTCGCCAGCGATGCGATCGACCCGCGACTCGGCTGGGCCCGTCCCGATCTCCATCACCTTCAACGGCCCCGGCCGCCCGCTGACTGAGAACTCACTCTCCTGGCCCGGCTCGAGTCCCAGCGTCTTGGCGAGCTTGAGCCGCGCGCCTTCACGCACCCACGCCGCTCCGGCCTGGAGGTTGAGCACCTGCAGCGTCTCCGACAGCCCGACCTCCGCGATCTCAGTCACGTCGAGCGAGCGGCCGAGGGCGCTGGCGATGTGGTACAGGCCGTGCAGCTCCGTCTGCCTTGCCTGGTGGCGCGCCTCGGTGTAGTCGAGATAGCCGCGGATGAAGCTGGAGTTCAGGTGCTCGAGCACGTCGCCGAGCCTGCTCTGGGCAAGCAGCACCACCTCGTCCGCGTAAGGGCTGCCGGCCATATCAGCGGTGATCCGGGCGATGACCGCCCGCCGGAAGATCGCCATGGCCTCCATCAGCGACTCCAGGGGAACTCCCTTCTCCGCGTACCGGTGTGAGGCTTCGCGAGCCAGCACGTAGTACTCGGCCCACGGCACGGTCGAGTCGATTCGGAGGGTGCGGTAAAGGGCCTCCAGGAACTGCGACGAGGTGCGGATGGGCATCTCGGTGAAGCTCTCGGGCACGGCCAGCACTAGCTCCGGCATCGCGGACCGGATCGCGTCCGCAGCAGTGTTTCCGACCTCCTCCAGGTCGGCCGTCAGGCGGTCTGACAGCTCGCTGAGGAGGTCACTGGCCCGCTCCGTCATGTCGATGCACTATAGAGTGACGCGTGCGGTAGTCTGATCCTGCAAGGCACGCTAACAAAATGTGTAAGAGGGACTGATGGCTACGGTCACAAAGGGAACCACCGCCAGGCTCGAGGAGCTGCTCGGAGAGGCCGCATCCAACCTGCTCGAGCACAAGTGTCAGACGGTGCCCAAGAGCCAGCTGCACCTGCCCGGCCCGGACTTCGTGAGCCGTGTGTGGAAGGACAGCGATCGCTCCGTCCAGGTGCTTCGCAACCTGCAGTCTCTCTTCGATCACGGCCGCCTAGCAGGTTCCGGCTATCTCTCGATCCTTCCCGTCGACCAGGGCATCGAGCACACCGCCGGTGCATCGTTTGCGCCGAACCCGATCTACTTCGACGGCGAGAAGATCGTCGAGCTCGCGATCGAAGGCGGATGCAACGCGGTCGCCTCGACGTTCGGCGTGCTCGGCTCGGTCGCGCGCAGGTACGCGCACCGCATCCCTTTTATCTGCAAGCTCAACCACAACGAGCTGCTCACATACCCCACCAAGTACGACCAGGTTCTGTTCGGAAACGTGCGTGAAGCCTGGGAGCTGGGCGCCGCCGCGGTCGGCGCGACCATTTACTGGGGATCAGCCGAGTCAGGTCGACAGCTGGTCGAGATCGCCAACGCGTTCCAGCATGCGCACGAGCTCGGCATGGCCACGGTGCTGTGGTGTTACGTCCGCAACTCCGCCTTCAAGAAGGACGGCGTCAACTACGAGACCGCGGCCGACCTCACCGGCCAGGCGAACCATCTTGGCGTGTCGATCCAGGCCGACATCATCAAGCAGAAGCTTCCCGACACGAATCGCGGTTTCGAGGTGATCGGCTTCAGCAAGACCGCGCCCGAGGTCTACAGCAAGCTGTCGAGCGACCACCCGATCGACCTGTGCCGATACCAGGTGGTCAACTGCTACATGGGACGGTCCGGACTCATCAACTCCGGCGGAGAGTCTCACGGAGCGGCCGACCTCGCGGAGGCTGTGCGCACCTCCGTCATCAACAAGCGCGCAGGCGGGATGGGGTTGATCTCTGGACGGAAGTCGTTCCAGCGACCGATGAAGGACGGGATCGAGCTGTTGAACGCGATCCAGGACGTCTACCTCAATCCCGCGGTGACCGTCGCCTGAAACTCGCATTTCTCGGCACGGGGTCCGCATTCTCCCCGGAGCGTTACAACGGCTCCGTCGTAGTCGATGGTCGCGTGTTGCTCGACGCGGGCGCACCGCTGCTGCCGCACATGCATCGCCTCGGCATCCAACCCATTGACATCGACGTCGTCTTCCTGACGCATTTTCACGGCGATCACACGCTTGGACTACCGCCGTTCGTCCTCCACCGCATCTTCGTCGACAAGCCGCGAGCAATCACCTTCGTCGGGCCGGACGGCATCGACGAGAGGCTGGAGGCCCTGTTCGAGATCAGCTGGGGCGTCGACTGGAAGCCCGTGATGCTGCCGCGCTTCAAAGCCCGATACGTCACCGCCCGCAAGCGTGGCCAGGTGGCGGGTCACGAGTACGAGACCATCAAGCTCGACCACGGTTCGACCGGCTGCAACGGCTACCGAATCAAGTTCGGTGATCGCCTGCTCGCCTACTCCGGTGACACCGAGCCGACCGCGCCCCTCGACGCGCTGGTCGATGGCGCCGACGTCGCGATCGTCGAGGCGACGGGGCCGGGCGACGTTTTCAGTCACATGAGCTGGGAAGCCGCTGGGTCCCTGAAGAAGCGCCACCCGAAGACGCGGTTCCTGTTCAACCATCTCTACGCGGGCACCGTGACCGGGGCGGCGAAAGACCTGCAGGTGCTCGAAGTCTGAGGCAGAGCCCACCGGCGGTCAGCGGGCGGACGCTCGTGGCCGCCGCGGTCGGCGGAATCACCGGAGCGCTCGTTCTGGGCGGCTTCATCGCCCTCGGCCTGATCCTCGACGATCGCGTCGCCAGCATCGTGCCGGTGATTGTCTTGACAGTGGCCGGCGCCTACGCCGCGTGGCTCGTAGGTGTCATCGTTTTCGGAGCGGTGCGCGGTGGACCCGACGGCCAGGAAGGAGAGGCGTGAGCCCCGAGTTCGTGTCTACGCGCTCCCTGTTGGACAAGCTCGGCGTCAAGCCCGGCGCCAAGGTGGCGATCGTCGGCGTCGACGACCCCGACTTCTTGACGGACCTGCGTCAACGCACCTCCGACATCACGCGCGGGCGGCCGAAGGGTCTGTGCGACCTCGTATTTCTGTCGGCAGACACTCGGGCCGACCTGCTCCGCATCAACAAGGTGAAGTCGTGGATCGAGCCGAACGGTGCCGTATGGGTCATCCGTCCAAAAGGTGGCCGCAGCGAGCTGCGCGACACTGACGTCATCCAGGCGGGGCTCGACGCCGGCCTTGTCGACAACAAGATCGCGAGCTTTTCCGAAACGCACGGCGCGATGCGCCTCGTGTATCGATTGAAGGACCGGCCGCGATGACGATCTCAATTCGGCCCGCGACGTCTGATGACGTGCCGACC
>WNFL01207315.1_pt2 | contig 14844 bp, 15 predicted proteins | sample 5400361 | NCBI WGS metagenome assembly WNFL01 (sample SAMN13153351, study PRJNA577476) | soil metagenome | isolation source: 40 cm soil on Douglas fir-dominated hillslope | place: USA:California | collected 2013-09-17
CACCGCTCGCCCCGCTCGAGCCCGATCCGGACGAACGGGACGGTAGCCGCAAACCGGTCTGCCTCCTCGTGATAGGTGATGCACAGGTGATCGGAAGGCCGTAGACGCTCCAGCGCGGCCAGCAGCTGCTGCGGAGTGTGGTCGTTGCCGTTCATGCCTGACTCCGCTCTCATCAGCTATAATACGTACCTGGTAACCCCGGCGTGAAACGTGAGCATCCTGCGCGTCGTTCTGGCCGATGACCATGCCCTGGTGCGGGCAGGGTTCCGTTCGCTGCTCGAGGCGCTCCCCGGCATCCAGGTGGTCGGCGAGGCTGCGGACGGCAGGGAGGCGCTGCGCCTGATCGGGGAGCTTCGCCCCGACCTGGCGCTGATCGACATCGCCATGCCGGGGCTCAATGGGCTCGAAGTGGTCGGGCGCGCGGCCAAGGAGCAGCCGAGGACGCGCGTCATCGTGGTCTCCATGCACGCCCAGGATGAATACGTGCGCCGCGCCTTGGTGGCCGGCGCGGCCGGATACATGCTCAAGCACGCCGACGGCAAGGAGCTGGAGATGGCCATCCGCGCCGTGGCGGCCGGGGAGACGTGGCTCAGCCCCTCGGTCTCCAAGAAGGTCGTCGCCGCCTACTCGGAGAGCGCACGAGGAGGCGCCAAGGATCCCCTCGAGTTGCTCACCGGGCGCCAGCGCGAGATCCTGCAGCTCATCGCCGAGGGTCATTCACGCAAGGAGATCGCACAGCGCCTGCAGCTCAGCGTGAAGACGGTGGAGAGCCATCGCGCGCAGCTGGCCGAGCGGCTGGGGACGCGCAGCACCGCGGAGCTGGTGCGTTGGGCCGTCCGGCACGGCATCGTCGCGCCCGACTCGTAGGGCAACTCTTCCCGCCAGATCAGGGATCGCCCCATGGGGCGCCGCCGGCCGCGCCGATAAAAAATGCGCCGAGATGACGAACCCGAACTGGACTGTCCGATACGATCTGCCTGTCAGCGGCCCTCCCGCGCGTCACCGCGATCTGCTCGATCAGCGGCTGACCGAGGTGGCAAAAACGCTGGCGGACCTCATCCCCGCCGATAGCCCCTTCTGGAACGTGGACCCGACGCTCGAGCTGCACGTCCGTGGCTGGCTCCTGGAGTACAAGCTCTCGTGGAAGGACGGCGTGGTCGTCGTCGTCGCGGGGGGCCCCCTGCCCACCTGGGGCTGGTTGGTCGAGGATGACGCGCGCGTGCTCGCCTCCGTTCCCGCATCGATCCGTTTCCAGGCGAGGGAGAAGCTCATCGCCGCGGCCCACACGCTCGCGAACCTGATCCACCCGGGCAGCCTGTTCTGGGAGATGGAGCAGGCCGTCCAGATCCGGCTGGAAGGCTGGCGGATCGGCTACCAGGTCGACCTGGAGGACCAGCGCGTCCGGGTGGTCAGTGTGCAGCGGGAGACGTGACGCCGGGGTGGCCGCCGGGCGCAGGTAGCCCAGGTCGCGGCGTAGCGGGACCGCCAGCGGGGCGCGCATACTCGGCCGGTGCTTCTGTCGACCGCGACGCGCGACGCGCGGATGCTCCTGTTCACGCGCGGCGCCCGCGGATTCGCGGACGGCGTCGTCAGCGTGCTCCTCGCCAGCTATCTCGGGCGGCTGGGCTTCAACCCCGTGCAGATCGGCGCCATCGTCACCGCCACCCTGCTGGGCTCGGCGGCGCTCACGCTGGTCATCGGCCTTCTCGGCCACCGGCTCCGCCGGCGGGCGGTCCTGCTCGGAGCCGCGGCCCTGATGGTCGCCACCGGGCTCGGTTTCGCAGGCGTCACCTCCTTCTGGCCCCTGCTGGTGGTCGCATTCGTGGGCACCGTCAACCCGTCGGCCGGCGACGTGACGCTGTTCCTCCCCACCGAGCAGGCCGTGCTCGCCGAGACGGCGGATTCCCGCGACCGCACCGGCCTGTTCGCCTGGTACAACCTGACCGGCACCTTCACGGGCGCCGCCGGCGCGTTGGCCGCCGGGTTTCCCGACGCGGCAGCGCAGCGCATTGGAATCGCGGCGGCCCAGGCCGAGCGCGCCGGGTTTCTCCTCTACTCGCTGCTGGGCGTCGTCGCGGCGCTCGCCTACGCGCGTCTGTCGCCCGCGATCGAGCACGGAATCTCCGCTCCGGCGCAGCCGCTCGCGCGCTCGCGGAGCACCGTCCTCAAGCTGTCCGCGCTGTTCAGCCTCGACTCGTTCGGCGGCGGCTTCGTGGTGCAATCCTTGCTCGTCCTGTGGCTGTTCCGGCGGTTCGCGCTCCCGGTGCAGGTGGCGGGCGCCATCTTCTTCGCGGCCGGGCTGCTCGCCGCGTTGTCACAGTTCCTCGCCGCGCGGCTGGCCGCGCGCATCGGCCACGTGCGCACCATGGTGTTCACCCACCTCCCCGCCAACGTGTTCCTGCTGCTCGCCGGGCTGATGCCCACCGCGCCGCTGGCGGTCTTCTTCCTGCTCCTGCGGACGGCGCTCTCCTCGATGGACGTCCCCGCCCGCCAGGCTTACGTGATGGCCATGGTGCCGCGCGAAGAGCGCGCCGCCGCATCGAGCGTCACCAACGTGCCGCGCAGCCTGGCGGCGGCGCTCTCGCCGCTCCTCTCCGGGCTCCTGCTCGATCGCACGAGCTTCGGCTGGCCGCTTCTGTGCGCGGGCGCGCTGAAAGCGCTCTACGATCTGCTCCTCTTCAAGCAGTTCGCCGAGCAGCGGCCGGCGGAGGAGCCGGGCCGCGGCTGATGCGTCAGTGCTGCAGCGCCGGCACGTTTCCAGGCTCGTCGTGCAGGTCGAGCTCGCTCCGGATCGAGCGCACGCCCCCGATGCTCGCCACCTGGCGCACGAGCTCGTCCAACTCGTCGGCCAGGATGGGGCCAGCGAGGATCACGCACCCGTCCTGCGCCCGCACGTCGATGGCGTCCGGGTGCGAGACCGGCCGCTCCAGCTGCGCGCGGACGCGCTCCACCAGGATGTCGTCGGGAACGTCCTCCCCGGAAAGGCGCTCTCTCGTTTGGTAGACGATCCCGCGGAGCCGTTGCCGCAGGCCGCGCCCGCGCCCCGGCGTCAGGCCGGCGGCATCCATCGCCGCGCGTCGCCGCCTGCGTGCGATCAGCGCCACGATCGCTCCACCCAGCACGAGACCGGCCACGAATCTCCACGTGCTTCCATTGCGCATGTCTGGCCTCCCTGCGTCGGTGCCCGCCTACTCTGCGCACGCCGCAGCCGGTGAGCCCACCGGGACGTGGAACGGCCGTCCGACCACTCGCTGACGCGTACGGACGCGGCGCGCGGTCCCGCGCCGGACTTCCTGCGGGATCTGCGCCGCCGACCGCGGCGCTGCCGAAGTTCGCGTTGACCCGGCGCGCCTCCTGGTGCACAACTGCGCCGCGCATGCCGACCGCGTTCCTCTTCGCCGGACAGGGCAGCCAGTCCGTCGGCATGGGCAAGAACCTCGCTTCGAGCTGCCCGCACTGCGCCGCGCTGTTCGAGCGGGCCGACGAGGTGCTCCGTTTCCCGCTCCGCTCCGCCATGTGGGAGGGGTCGGCCGACGATCTGCGCCACACCGCGGCGCTGCAGCCCGCCTTGCTCGCGCTGGAAGTCGCGCAGGCGCGCCATTTGCGCGCGGCAGGGCGCGCGCCCGAGTGGCTTGCCGGGCACAGCGTCGGCCAGTACTCCGCGCTGGTAGTCGCCGACTCGCTGCCGTTCGAGGATGCCCTGCACCTGGTCCGCGAGCGCGGCCTGCTCATGCAGGAAGCGGTCCCCGACGGGGTGGGCGCGATGGCCGCGGTGCTGGGGCTCGACCGCGCGGAGATCCGCCGGTTGTGCCGGACGGCCAACGGCGTGGTGGGGATCGCCAGCCACAACGCCCCGGGGAACACGGTCATCTCCGGCGAGAAGGGCGCGGTCGCCGAGGCTTCCGCGGCGTGCCGCGAGGCGGGCGCCACGATCGTCGAGCTGCCCGTTTCCGCTCCGTTCCACACCGCGCTTCTCGAGCCCATGGTGCCGCCCTTCACGGCTCTGGTGGAAAAGGCCTCCTTCCACGATCCGCGCGTGCCGGTGATCGACAACGTCGGCGCCCGCGCGCTCACCGACGCGGCGTCTGTGCGCCGCTCGCTGGTGCTGCAGGTCAGCGCGCCCGTCTTGTTCGAGGAGAGCCTGCGCTTCCTGGTCGAGCGCGGCGTGGACGAGTTCGTGCAATGCGGCCCCGGCCGCAACGTGCTGGACTTCGTGAAGCGCATCCACCCCGGCGCCCGGGTCCTGCCGTTCGAAGAGGCCGCCGCGGGGACGCCCGGGCCGCACTAGCCACAAGTCGGCTTATACGGAAGTATATCCACGAGCCATTGCCCGGCTTGTTACGCCATCGACATGAAGGCGATCGGCTACCGCGCCTGTTTGCCCATCAGCGACGAACAGGCGCTCGTCGCACTCGAGCTGCCGAAGCCTGTTCCCGGTCCCCGTGACTTGCTCGTCTCGGTGCAGGCCGTATCGGTCAATCCGGTGGATGTGAAGCTACGGGCCACCGCCGCTCCCCCGTCCGGCGAGGCCCGGGTGCTCGGCTTCGACGCCGCCGGCCTGGTGGAAGGGGTCGGGGCGGAAGTGTCACTGTTTCGCCCAGGCGACGAGGTTTTCTACGCCGGCGCCATCGACCGGCCCGGCAGCAACAGCGAGCTCCAAGTCGTCGACGAGCGACTCGTCGGACGCAAGCCGCGCTCGCTCTCCTTTGCGGAGGCTGCGGCTCTGCCTCTGACGTCGATCACGGCCTGGGAGCTGCTGTTCGACCGACTGGGCGTGGAGCGGGCTCCGTCATCCACCGGCAGGCTGCTCGTGATCAACGGGGCCGGGGGCGTCGGCTCCATCCTGACACAGATCGCGCGCCGGCTGACCGGGCTGACGGTCATCGCGACGGCCTCCCGTCCGGAAACGATCGCCTGGTGCAAAGAGATGGGTGCCCATCACGTCATCGATCACCGGCGGCCGCTCGATGCGGGACTGAAGGCGATCGGGCTGCCGCAAGTCGAATACGTCGCCGGCCTCACCGCGACCGACAAGCACCTCCCGGCGATCGCCGCGGCGATCGCGCCGCAAGGCAAGATCGCCGTGATCGACGACCCGAAGACGCTCGATGTCGTCCCCCTCAAGCGCAAGAGCGTCTCGCTGCACTGGGAGCTGGTGTTCACCCGCTCCCTGTTCCAGACGCCGGACATGGTCGCGCAGCACGAATTGCTGGATCAGGTCGCCGACCTCGTCGACGCCGGCGTCCTGCGAACGACGCTGACCGAGAACGCCGGGCCCATCGATGTCAGAAACCTCCGGCGCGTCCACGCGCTCGTCGAGAGCGGCCGCTCGATTGGCAAAAGGGTACTGTCGAGATTCGTGACCTGATCCCGCCCGTGCGTTCCCCGCCGGACCTCGCGCGGTCACGCGACGGCGCGGCGGGCGATGCGGACGGTGTTGCTGAATCCGTCGTCCAGCACGCGGAGCTGCACCTCCAGCTCGCCGGCCGCGTCGCAGCGAACCGTCTCCTCCACCTGCGGCCCGTCCCCGTCGAGCCGCCGCACCGGCACCGAGGCGAGATCGCGCACGCTGCGCAGGCGCGGGTCGAACGGGAACAACACCTCGTCCCACATCGCGAGGTTCCCCTCCGGCCGGCCTTGCTCGATGCGCGCGCACTCGACGAAGCGGAAGTGCCCCAGGTTGTGCGCGGCGCGGTACCGGCGCGTCACGCTGAGCGGCGCGCCTCCCGGCGCCGGCAGGCGCGTGTCCTTGGGCAACAGCACGTCGAAGGAAACCTCCGCGCCCGCGCTCTCCTCGCGGAAGACGCCGAAGTGCCGGGTGAACCGCTCCGCCAGCGAGTAGCCGGCGCGGTCGTCGAGCGTGATGGCCAACCCGATGGCGGTGGAGCCAAAGGGGTGCGGCGAGCGGCGCACCCGGTGCGCGCCGAACCGCTCGCGCAGCAGCCGGTATACGGGTGGGAAGGCGCTCGCGCCCCCGACCACGTAGATCCCGGCCAGCTCGCTCCAGTCGACACCCTCGTTCTCGCGCCGCGGGTCGCGCATCGCAGGTTCCATCGCCTCCAGCGTCTGCTGCACGAGAGGAGCGCAGGCGGCATACACCTCGTCGGTGGGCACGACCAGCGGCTCGTGACGGCCGAGCGCCGCCAGATCCACCGCAAGCTTGCGCGTGTTCGGGTTGACCGACTCCTTCTGCACGCGGCACTCGTCGAGGAGCAGGCGCCGCTCGCGCAACGAGCACACGGTCCCCAGCTTCGACTCGACGAGCTTCAGGATCGCCTCGTCGAAGTCGTCCCCGCCCAGCTTCGCGACGCCCGAGGAAGTGACCACCTCGTTCGCCTTGCCCTCCATCTTGATCAGCGACGCGTCGAACGTGCCGCCGCCCAGGTCGTAGACCAGCACGTACTCGCGCTTGCTGGTCACCGTCTCGCGGAAGCGGTGCGCATACTCGAACCCTGCCGCGCTGGGCTCGTTGAGCAGCCCGACCACGTCGAAGCCGGCCCTGCGGAACGCATCCACGGTGAGGATGCGCTGCGCGCTGGAGGCGTTGGCCGGGACGCTCACCGCCGTCTTGAGGGGCTCGTCCTCGCGCAGGTGCGCGTTGGATCGCAGGTGCAGCTCCTGGCGCAGGTGCGACAGGAACGCGGTGAGCAGGTCGACCACCTTGATCGTGCGCGGGCCCGCGAGGACCTCGGAGTCCGGGCCGGCGTCGTTCAGCAGGCGCTTGAACGACCGCAGCACCGTCCACGCCGGGTCGTGCGCTACCGCCGCCGCCTGTGCTCCGAAGCGTAGCGTGCCGTCCTCGCCGGCGGCCGCCAGGGAAGGAATGAAGTCGGCGTGCTCGAAGGAGACGACGGGATAGTTGCCCCGATCCACCGCCGCGACGACGGTGTGCGTGGTCCCGAAATCGATCCCCAGCCTCATCCACCCGAATGTACGCCACTCCGAGCCGATCCGCCCGCACCGCAAGACGAAAAGCGTTTCACGCGAATCCACGCTTTCCAATCTTCCGCGCTTCGCGTGAAACGCTTCTAGTCTAGAATTGCTTCGGCTGTTCGACGGCGGTTTCGACCAGCCGGAGGTAGTCGGAGCGGGGGATCTCCACGCAACCCAGGGTGGCCAGATGGGGCGACATCACCTGCACGTCGAACAAGGTGAAGCCGCGCCCGCGCACGCGCTCCACCGCCGCCGCGAACGCCACCTTCGACGCGCCGGTGCGCAGGTGGAACATCGACTCGCCCGCGAAGAGCGATCCGACGGCGAGGCCGTAGAGCCCGCCGGCGAGCTGCCCGTCCGCCCACACTTCCACGCTGTGCGCCCATCCCAGCGCGTGCAGCTCTGAGTAAGTGGCGAGGACGTCGGGCGTGATCCAGGTGCCTTCTGCGCGCGCCTCGCCGCAGCGGGTCATCACCTGGCGGAACTCCCGGTCGAAAGTGACCGTGTAGCCCAGCTTGCGCGCGCGCTGGAGGTGCCGCGGCCACGAGCGCCGCGGCTCGAGCGGGAAGACCGCCCGCGGGTCGGGGCTCGCCCACGGCACCACGCCCTGCATGATGGGCCACGGGAAGATCCCCTTCCGGTACGCCTGCAGGACCAGGCCGGGGGTCATGGTCCGCGACAGCGCGACGATGCCCTCGCGGTTCGCGCGGCGCGCGTCGGGCAGCTCGACGCGGGGCGCCGGCGGCTCGACGGGAGGAAAGGTCACCGCCGGCCCCGGTCCGGTCGGGCAGCCCTCACCGGCGGTCCCCCAGCATCTCGCGCAGCTTGCCCGCGCGGTCCTCCGGCGCGCCGAATTTCGCGCGGTAGTCCTCGATGCTCCGCCGGATGACCTCCATCGCCTCGTCGCGCCCGTAGACCTCCGCGATCTGCACCTTGCGCGCGTCGGGACCGGGCAGCTGCTTGTAGCTGAGGAAGTAGTGGCGGAGCCGGTCGACCAGCCCCTCCGGCACCTGTGAAATGTCGTCCATCTTGCCGAAAACGAGGTCCTGCTCCAGGACCGCGAGCACCTTGTCGTCGGCCTCGTCGCCGTCCACCATCCGCAGGCCGCCCACCGGGCGCGCGTGCAGCAGGAACCCGCCCTGCGCGTTGGCCTTCTCGGTGAGAACGCACACGTCCATCGGATCGCCGTCGCCGCGCAGCCCGGCCACGCCGGTGCGCTCCACCGTTCGCGCAGCCACGCGCTCGCCGCAATAGGTCTGCGGGATGAACCCGTACAGCGAGGGAGGCAGGCTCGAGTAGCGCTGGGGCCGGTCGATGCGCAGGTGCCCGGACGGCTTGTCGAGCTCGTACTTGACCACGTCGCTCGGCACGATCTCGATGTACGCGTTCACCACGCCTGCGGGATCGCCGGGCGGCACGCCGTGCCACGGGTGGGCTTGGAAGAGCGTCGCGAGCAGGTCCTCCAGGCTCATCGCGGCGTTCCTTCGAGGAGCCGGCCGAGCGCGGCCCTCCCGCCCGAGAGGATGGGAGCGCCGTCCCCCAAGAGCAACGCATCGAAGTCGAGCTGCGCCAGCCCCCGGAGCGAATCGAGCAGCCGGGCCTTGTCGTCGATCACCGCGTCGGGCAGCAGGGCGCACGAGCCCGGAGGTTTCCCTACGCAGGCATCACCCACGAGGAGGGTGCGCTGCTCTGGCCAGTACAGAGCCACCTCGCCGGGCGACTTCCCCGGCGCCGCCACCACCTCCAGCGGGCCCAGGCGCTGTCCGGGACGGAGATCCTCGTCGATCGCGGCGCCCTTGCCGCGGGCGAACGCCGCGTCCGCGGGATGGATGGCGATCGGCGCGCCGGTGCGCTCCTTCACCTTCATGCTGGCGCGGAAGTGGTTGCGGTTGGTGAGCACGATCCTCTGGACCCCCGCGGCGACGATCTCCTCCAGCACCTCGCCCGGCATCTCCACCGGATCGACGCACAGGTTCCCGCCGGGCAGGCGAAGCAGGTAGCCGTTGAAGTCGTACCCGTGCCGCTCGGAGAACCACGGCCAGGTGAGGACGCCGGGCAGGATTTCGCGCATGTCGGGCGCGTTAGCACGGTCGCCGGGGCGGCTCAAGCCGCACCGGAAGTGGCGGATCCGTCCGGCCGTCCGCCATGGCCAGAGTCGACGCATTCCTCGACATCCTCTTTCGCGAGTCCGCCACCGCCTTGGTGATGGAGACCGGCGCCGGCGCCACGCTGCGCACGAAGCAAGGAGCGGCTCGCCAGCTCCTGCGACAGCCGCTCACCTCGGACCCTGCGGGGTGCGAGCGCGCAGGTGCTCCTGCATGGCGCGCGCGGGCGCGCGTTTCCGCGCGGCTCAGGTCGCCGTAGTAGCGTCGGCCTTCGCGGGCATCCAGTAGACCTCGACGTGGATCTGCGCGCGGTCGAATCCGCGGCGCAGCAGGATGCCCTTTCCGTTCTCGATCATCTGCGGATGGCCGCAGAGGTAGGCGGTCGAATCCTCCGGGGTGAAGCCGCCCAGGTCGAGGTGCTTGCGGAGCACGTCCTCCGCCCGGCCTCGCTCCCCCTTCCACTCGGGGTCCTCCCAGGGCCGGCTGACCGTGGGAACGTAGGTGAGCCAGCCGCCGGACTCCGCCGCGGCGCGCTCCAGCTCCTCGCGATAGCCGAGCTCGTGGGAGCGGCTCCCCGCCTGCACGATGACGAGCCGGAGGTCGGGCTTCTCCCGGCGCAGCGAGCGCACCATGCTCAGCGCCGGGGCGATGCCGGTGACCGTGGCCGCCATGAAGTGATTGCGGCGGCCGCCCCTGCGATCGATGGTGAACGCGCCCTTGGCACGGCGGCGCATCCAGACGTCGGCGCCGGGCTTCAGCTCGAACAGCTTCGGGGTGAGCTTTCCTTGCGGGACCAGCTCGAAGAAGAACTCCAGCTCCTCCTCGTGTGGCGCCGAGCAGACCGAATACGCGCGCTCGATCATCTTGCCCGTCGCCGGGTCCGTCAGGCCGAGCGTGACGTATTGCCCCGGCTCGAACTCGATGCGGCTTTCGGGGGCGATCCGCACCGACCAGAGATCGCTCGCGTGGTCCTTCCTCCAGGTGACGCGGCCGCGCTGGTATTTCACGGGGCTGACCGCCATGTCGCTCGAACGCATGACACAAGATCTCGGGCGTGAACAGCCAAGCGCCGCCCACCCGGCGGAACTGGCGCAAGGCTGATGCCGTGGTACACACCCGGCCCATGGCCTCTACGTTCGATCGGCAGACGCAGAAGGTCGGGCGGCAGGAAGCGCTCGACTATCACTCCGCCTGGCCGCGGGGAAAGATCGAGGTGCTCCCCACCAAGCCGGTGGCGACCGCGCGCGAGCTGGCGCTCGCCTACAGCCCTGGGGTCGCCGAGCCCTGTCTCGCGATCGCCGAGGATCGCGACCTTTCGTACAAGTACACGGCACGGGGCAACCTGGTCGGCGTGATCTCCAACGGGACCGCGGTGTTGGGCCTCGGGGACATCGGGCCCTGGGCCTCGAAACCGGTGATGGAGGGCAAGGGCGTCCTCTTCAAGAAGTTCGCCGACATCGACGTCTTCGATCTGGAGGTGAACGCCAAGGACATCGACGGCTTCTGCGCGGTGGTGAAGGGCCTGGAGCCCACCTTCGGCGGCATCAACCTGGAGGACGTGAAGAGCCCGGAGTGCTTCGTCATCGAGCGCCGCCTGCGCGCGAGCATGGGGATCCCGGTCTTCCACGACGACCAGCACGGCACGGCCATCATCACCGGCGCGGCCCTGGTCAATGCGCTGGAGCTGGCGAACAAGCGCATCGACCAGGTGAAGGTGGTCTTCGTCGGCGCCGGCGCCGCCGCGGTCGCCTGCGCCGAGCAGTACGTGGCGCTGGGCGTGCCCCGGCAGAACATCTTCATGTGCGACAAATACGGGCTCGTCTACCGGGGCCGGCCGGAAGACATGGACGAGTGGAAGGGCGTTTTTGCGCAAGGCGAGACCCCGCGGACTCTCGCCGAGGTGATCCGCGGCGCCGACGTGGTGGTGGGCCTCTCGGCCGCGGGCGTAATCACGGAGGACATGGTCCGAACGCTCGCCAAGGACCCCATCCTGTTCGCGCTGGCGAATCCCTTGCCGGAGATCCTCCCAGAGCAGGTCCGCGAGGTGCGCGACGACGTGATCATGGCCACCGGCCGCAGCGACTATCCGAACCAGGTGAACAACGTGCTCGGGTTCCCGGGCATCTTCCGCGGCGCCCTCGACGTGCGAGCGAACGCCATCAACGAGCAGATGAAGCTCGCCGCCTCGCACGCGCTGGCGCAACTCGCCCGGCAGGACGTGCCGGAGAGCGTCTCGGCAGCCTACGGGGGACAGAACTTCAAGTTCGGCCGCGACTACATCATCCCCAAGCCGTTCGATCCGCGCGTGCTCACCGCGGTGGCCCCGGCGGTGGCGCAGGCGGCGATGGACTCCGGCGCGGCGCGCATCCGGCTGGACCGCGCCGAGTACGTCGAGCAGCTGCGCAAGCGGCAGGGGCGCACGTACGAGGTGATGAGCGTGGTGGTCGGCAAATCGCGCCGCAAGCAGACGCGCATCGCCTTCCCCGAAGGAAACCACCCCCGCATCCTGCGCGCCGCGCAGATCCTCGCCGAGGAGCGGATCTGCCGGCCGGTGCTGATGGGAAAGCGGGAGGAGATCGAGGCGTTCGCGAAAGAGGCCGGGCTTTCGGCCATCGCGGATCTGGAGATGGTCGACCCGGTGGGCAGCCCCCAGATCCAGCAGTACACGCAGCTCCTCTACGGCCTGCGGCAGCGCGCCGGCATGTCGTTCGCCGAGGCGGCCTACCGCATCCGCCAGCGCAGCGTGTTCGCGGCGATGATGCTCCACGAGGGCGCGGTGGACGGCGTGGTGACCGGCCTCACCCGCAGCTACCCGGAAGCGATCCGGCCCGCGCTGGAGATCGTGCGCACCATGCCTGGCCGTTTCGCCGCCGGCACGTACATCCTGGCGTTCAAGCAGGGACTGAAGCTCTTCGCCGATTGCACCGTGATCGCCGACCCGACCGCCGAGCAGCTCGCCGACATCGCGATCTCGACGGCCGAGCTGGCCCGCGAGTTCGAGCTGACTCCGCGGGTGGCGATGCTCTCGTATTCGAACTTCGGCAGCGAGCGGGGCGGCTCGCCTGCCAAGGTGCGGCGCGCGCTGGATCTCGTCCGGCAGCGGCGGCCCGAGCTGGAGATCGACGGCGAGATGCAGGTCGACCCCGCGGTGGTGGACAGCGTCCGCGAGCAGGAGTTCCCGTTCGTGCGGCTCACCGGCGACGCGAACGTGCTCGTCTTCCCGGACCTGAACAGCGGCAACATCGGCTACAAGCTGCTCTGGAGGCTGGGAGGCGCCGAGGTCATCGGACCGGTGCTGATGGGCATGGCCCGGCCGGTGAACGTGCTCCAGCAGGGCGCCAGCGTGCAGGACGTGGTGAACCTGGCGGCGATGACCGCGGTGCGCGCGCAGAACGAGATCGTCTACTGAGCGTGCGAGAGGCGCGGGCGAAGCGCGCGCTCGAGCTCCGCGGCGATCCGGCGGTGCGCGGCGGGATCCGGGTGACCGTCCCAGGGCAGGAGCTCGGCCGGGTCCACGTCGACGAGCGCGTACGGCAGCCCCTGCTCGACCAGCAGCTCGCGCAGGAGCGCGCCTTCGGGGTGCTCGTCCAGCGTGCGCGGCCTGCCGATCGAGATCACCGCGAAGAGCGGCTCCGCGCCGCGCCGCCGAGCCGCGCGAGCGGAGTCGCGCAGCGTGGCGGCGGTCAGCCGCGTCGATTCGCGCAGCGCCCCGTCGCTCAGGTACCGCACTTCGTTGAACAGCAGATCCCGCAGGCGGAGGTGGGCGAAGAACCCGTCGGCGGGCGGCACCAGGGCGAGGGCGCCTTCGCGCAGCGCGAGGCGCGGGCGGTAGTCCTGCACGTTGCGGTACAGCATGACAGGCACGAAGGTGATGACCGCGGCGGCAGGCCGCCGGAGCCGCTCGAGCGCGTCGTCGAGCCGGAGCAGGGCCTGGTCGGAGCCGTATCCGCCGCAGGAGACGTTCACCACCTGCAGCCCGAGGTCCTTGCCCATCACCGCGCCGAAGGTCTGGCCGTACTCCACGCCATGCCCCGCCGCGATGGATTCTCCCGTCACCACCAGGGACGGCAGATCGGGATCGGGCGCGCCCTGAGGCGCATGCGCCCGATCGCCCCACGCGTCCACGGCGTACACGACCGGATGCTCCGGCGGTCCCAGCACCGTCGCCCGGGAGGGCAGGAGGACCCAGCCGAATCGCGCGTCCGGGCGCCCCAGGCGGAACTCGACCTTGGGAGCGCGCCACGCGGCCGGCTGCCCGTCCCTGCGCCGCAGGATCAGCTCGGACGCGGCGAGCGCGAGCGCCACCGCGAGAACGATCCGGGCCGTCCCGCCGAGCGTGGCGCGCGCGAGCGCCCGGCCGGCGGGCCAGGAGACGGCGAGCAGCGCGATTCCGGCGAGCGCAACGGCTGAGCGGACGTCGCGCGACACCCAGTCGGGCGCCCAGGGATAGTAGCCGGGCAGCAGCACGTGCCGCTCGAACCATGGGTAATCCATCGCCCACGCGGCGAGCAGCAGCGCGACGCCGCCGGCGGCGCAGGCGGTGGTGGCGATCCAGCGCAAGCTCCGCCGAGCCTACCCTGTGCTAGCGTCGGCCGCATGGGCGAGGTGGTCGGCCCCTCCGCGCTGGACCGCGCGCTGCGCCCCCTGCACCGCTGGGTGTGGCGGGATCCGCAGCGCTGCGCGCGCAAGCTCCTGCGGTTCGCCGAGACGGAGGCGGACGGAGGGCGCGACCTCTCTCGCGCCGCGGAGCTGACCAACGACCCGCTTCTGCGCCGGCTGTACTTCCGCCACGCGGAGGACGAGCTCCGGCACGCCGCGTTGTTCAGGGAACGCGGCCGGGCGCTGCTTCGCGGTTTGCCCCGCGCCCGGGCCGGATTCGAGGCGAACTGGCTGGCGCCGGGCGAACGCGGACTGGACGACCTGCGGGTCGACCGGGAGCGTGACGAGTCGCTGCTCGCCTTCCTGCATCTATCGGAGAAGGCGGCGGCGCAGCGATTCGCGATGTACCGGCAGGTGCTCGGGCACGATCCCGCCACCCGGGCGGTGTTCGACGACGTCCTCCACGACGAGGCGTTCCACATGAGCTACACCCACACCCAGTTGGCGCGCGTGGCGGCCGGACGCTCGCGCATGCGGCTCTGGCGCGCGCGGATCGCGCGGCTCTGGAAGGCCTACCTGCGCGCCGCCGCCGCCCTCGCTTCCGTCGTGGGGACGCTGCTGCTCCGGGTCCAGTACTTCCTCTTGCTTCCGCCGTTCGCGCTCTTCGCTCGCCGTGCCTGGAGACGGGAACCGGCGGGCTTCGTCGCGGCGCGCCGCCCCTCTCCTCTCACGAGCCAGTACTGACGATGCGCATCCTGGGCATCTCCGCGCACTACCACGACTCAGCCGCTGCGCTGGTGGACGGCGGAGTGCCGGTCTGCGCGGTGCAGGAAGAGCGGCTCTCGCGCAGGAAGAACGACGCCGCGTTCCCGCTCCTGGCCATCGAATGGTGCCTCGAGCGGGCGGGCCTCGAGCCGGAGCAGCTCGACGCAGTGGTGTTCTACGAGAAGCCGATGCTCAAGTTCGAGCGCATCCTCACCATGGCGCTGCGCGGATTCCCCCGGACGTGGCGGAGCTTCCCGCGGGCGATGAAGAACTCGCTGGGAGAGAAGCTGTGGGTGAAGGGGATCATCGCCTCGCACCTGGGCGTGCCCGGCCGCAAGATCCTGTTCACCGAGCACCACCAGGCCCACGCCGCCGCCGCCTTCCTGACCGCGCCGACGCGCGCGGCGGCGATCCTCACCGCCGACGGAGTGGGCGAATGGGC
>WNFL01404156.1_pt1 | contig 14841 bp, 11 predicted proteins | sample 5400361 | NCBI WGS metagenome assembly WNFL01 (sample SAMN13153351, study PRJNA577476) | soil metagenome | isolation source: 40 cm soil on Douglas fir-dominated hillslope | place: USA:California | collected 2013-09-17
ACCAGACGATGGAGTCCCGCGCCTTCTCCCCCCAGGACCACAGCCGAGGGCCGCGTCCAATCCCAGTCAGTGTAATTCATCGAAGCATTCGCGACGGTGCCAACGACCCAAACGTTACGCTCTTTCAACTGTTCAATCAAACGGGAGAGATTCGTCGCGCGCGAGACCGGCACGTGCTCCATCGCTCCGGCGGCGGCCTTTGCCACGACGTCAGTCAATCCGGCGGCGCGACGCTCCGGAACAAAGACGCCGTCCACGCCGGCGCATTCCGAGGTCCGAAGGATCGCGCCCAGATTGCGTGGATCTTCTACACCGTCCAGCACAACCATCAACGGTTCATTTTCGCTGCCGACGCGCGCCGCTATTTTGGCCAGCAGATCGTCGGCATCGGCGTAGCGCACGGCTGCAACTCGGGCCATCACGCCCTGATGATTAGCATTTCCCACCGCGCGATCGATAGTCGTCCGGGGAGCGCGCTTTACCGTGATGTTTCTGGTGCGCGCTAACTCGATCAACTCGCGCAGCCGCTCGTCGCGAGCGCCTTCAGCCAGAACGATTTCAGTCGGCACCCGCTCACCTGCCCGCAGGACCTCCAGCAGTGGATTCATACCGTAGAGTAATTCCTGATTTGCTGAGCCTGAGCGAGCCGGTGTTCTTTTCTTCATCTGTCGTTTTCCAGCTCGCGCAACTTCACCCGTTGACGCACCCGCGAGTAGCTGTTGAATTGAATTTCGTTATCGACGGTTGTGACCGTGGATACGTGCACCTTTCCCGCCGCGCTGCGCCGCCACTCACCTTTGCTCGTCTGAGGTTCGAGCGGCCAAATACTCGCCAGCACTGCTCGGAGACTGCGGTGCGCGTCGTCTATTTCAACTTTCGGGGCGCGAAGGCTGAGCAGGTTGAGCAGCTTCGTAAAGTTTTCGAACGCGGTCACCGACTTCTCGGGACCCAGACAAGAAAAATCGAAGCTGCCAGAGCGTATACGGAACCCGACTTCATCGGATCTTGTATACAGATCCATGACTGGCTCGTCCGAAAAGAACGAGCGAGAATCGAGCGGATTGGCACCGCTGCGTCGCCGGCGCTCTGCGGTTTCCACTCGCTTGACCACCAGGCGCCCGATCACGATTAGCACCAGGTCATCCGATGCAATCGCAATTGTTTCTCCTCTCAGAATTGCCGCTGCCAAACCATCGGCAGTTACTGCGAGCGAGCGCACCGCCAGAATGGGCAAGTCGAGACTCAACGTATCTTCTCTGAGAATATCCACCCTGACTCCCAACGCCAAGAGTCTGCCAACGAGCATCCCAGCCTGCTCCCTGGTCGCTGTACGCGCCAACGGAACCGGACGATCGAGGCCAAGGGCAATTTCAACATCAGTAGTCTTTAACCCAAGGACGGCGGCGGTTTCGGCCAACGACGATTCATTTAAAGGTTTGGTTTGACCCGGCGTCAGAACAACATAGAAACCAGGGTCAAGGTTGGCCGGCACGATCCTCTCGTCCACCTCTTGCGGGGCCGGCTTTGCGTTCACTACTTCAACATTCACTGGCAGGTTTGCCCCACAGTAAAGGCAATTCGCGCGTGTCGGCGGGTTTGCCCGCAGACAGGCGTCACAGGTAATCATCTCGGCCGCCGCAAAGCTCTGGGGCCTGGCGTCTGAAACGGGACCGAAAACTGCGGGGGCTTTGTCGCCGTCAGTCAAATCTGGCCTTCCCTCTTTCTTTCATTGGCGCGATTATAGCTTAACTTGACGCGAGCACATCTGAGCGTCATTCTAGTTGGCATCAATTAGAACACTTTAACGGAGCTTACTAAGGTGAACCACTTCGATTCGACGAACAATTTTTCATTGCAGTTCGGTCATCGCGGAAAAGTGGCAATTTTTATCGACGGGAATAACCTGTTTCATGCAGCGCGCTTTCACAATATCGACATCGATTACAACAAGCTGCTGCGGGTGCTACTGGGCGATGGTCGTTTGTTTCGGGCTTTCTTTTACACCGGCGTGGACGCCGGCGCTGAACGTCAACAGGGATTTCTGTTGTGGATGAGGCGCAACGGTTTTCGCGTCGTGCAGAAAGAACTCAAGACCTTCTATGACGGCACTCGGAAAGCAAACCTCGACGTTGAGATTGCCGTTGACATGCTCTCTTTGGCTGGCCGTTACGATACCGCGGTATTGGTGTCGGGCGACGAGGACTTTGTCTATGCGGTAAATTCAGTCGCCTATAAAGGCTGTCGCGTTGAGGTGGTGGGCTTCCGATCAAACACCGCGCCCAAACTAATCGATGTGGCGGATTGCTTTATCGATCTGGGAGAGATTGCCGAGAGAGTCCGCAAGGAAGTTGTGCACGGCATGAAGTACGAGGAGCGCGATTTGCACATCTCGCAACAGCCGCCGCCGCCCGCGGCGTTCATTGAACCCGCGCCGCTGCCACCCTGCTCCGGGCCTGAGATTACGGCCCCGGAAGTCCATCCGTTTCACCCACCGATTGGATCGATCATCGACGCGGGCGGTACGGAAGGATTTGATCAGTTTCCCGGCAGCGACTTCATTCGCGTGACGGATGATCAGTGAGGGTGGCCCTACTCGACTAGCCACTTGTTCATTTCTTGGAATTTCGACCGCGCGGTTTCTTTGCTGATGTTTTGGAAGTAGTCCTACCACCGTTCGTGATGAAACGTTCGACCACGTTAATGAAGACGTTTAATCGATCATCGGTTGCGGCAAGTTTTTGGTCGGTGTGCATTTGAGCGTCAATAAGTGCATTGATCTTAGTACCGGTGTCTTCGTAGAACCTGACCATAATGTTCTCAAGTCTAGTCATCCGCTCATTCGACTTTGTTTGAAAGTCATCCAGTCTTTCCTTCAGCAGTTGGATATCAACCGCAAAATGCGCTTGCTGCTCAACGATGAACTCGATCCGCTCTTCAAGTTTGCTATTGGCTGCCACTGGCTTCACCTTTCGTCGATCGGCACGTAGGGCACATTGCGCGGCCCGACGTATTCGGCGCGTGGGCGGATGAGTTTATTGTCGGCGTATTGTTCGAGGATGTGCGCGGTCCACCCGCTGATGCGGCTAATCGCAAAGATTGGTGTGTAGAGATCCAGCGGGATTCCCATCATGTAATAGGTCGAGGCTGAGTAGGCATCGACGTTCGGCAAAAGGCCTTTCTCGCGCTTCATCACTTCTTCGACCTTCGCCGTCATCTCATACCACTTGGTATCGCCCTTGCGCTCGCCCATCTCTTTCGAAAACCGGCGCAGGTGAGTAGCGCGCGGATCCTCTGTGCGATAGACCGCATGGCCAAAACCCATGATCTTCTTCTTCTTCGACAAAGCGTCCTTGATATAGCTTTCGACGTTGTCGACGCTGCCGATCTCCAACAGCAGTTTCATCACGGCAGTGTTGGCGCCGCCGTGCAGCGGACCCGAAAGCGCGCCCAGCGCCGCGGTCACGCAGCTATACATGTCAGCCAATGTGCCCGCGACTACGCGCGCCGTAAAAGTCGAGGCATTCAATTCGTGATCGGCCTGTAGAATCAGCGCCACATCTAGCACATGCGCGTCGAACTCGTCGGGCATCTCGCCCGTCAGCATGTAGAGAAAGTTAGTGGCGATGTTCAGATCGGGTCGCGGTTTAATTGGAGGTTTACCGTTCCGTGCGCGGTCGATCGCCGCCACAATAGTAGGAAACTGGGCGGTAAGGCGGGTCGCAACTCTGAGGCTTACTTCGCGGGAGAGGTCGCGAGCCTCTCTGTCGAAAAATGACAATGCGGATACCGCCGTGCGCAGGGTGTCCATTGGCTCGGCGTCTTTTGGAAAATATTCGATAGGTCCGCGAACCCATTGCGGAATTTCATAAGATGCGGCGATATGCGTCCTCAGGTCATCAAGCTCGGTCCGTTTTGGCAGTCTTCCGTTCCAGAGCAGAAACACAACTTCTTCGAACGTGGATTTCGTAGCCAGGTCATGAATATTCACACCCTGATAAATCAGCTCGCCCTTTTCCCCGTTTACATCGCCAATTGAAGAGCTGGCGGCAATGACACCTCTGAGTCCGGTTGAGACTGCGGCTCCCGCCCCGCTGTCCTTCGCTTTTTCCATTATTTGGGTTCCTCGAAGTTTTGGATGAATTGAAGATAGCAAACAGGTTTCCACGTGACAAGCGAGCACTCGCGAGGGGTAGTGGTGTAAATCTGTGTTGCTGGCTGAAAATAAAATTTGGGGCTGTTTTTGAGAGTGTTGAGGCGGGGCGAACACACCCAATTAAGAGAGCTCATCGGAATTCAGCCAATGCGCGGTAACCCTTGGGTGCCATGTCGATGATGCTCTCCACGGATCTTGAGGCGAATCGATCTGCCCCTTGATGCAGGACTTCTCATCAGGTCTCAATTGAAAGTTTCTTGCAAGTGGTTCTGCCTCAGAATCCCTTCTTGGAACCAGGAACAGGACGCCTCTCAGCCTGTAACCCAGTGCGTCATTAGGATTCAGTTCAATCATTTTAGAGTAATCTGCAAACGCTCGTGCATAATCAGGCGCCCACGAAAAAATTTCTATTGACAGCAATATCCGATGCGAGTAAATTTATCCGCATCCCTTAAACCCTCGACGCGATCAGTCAAACCCTCGACGCGATCCGTCGAATGCGCGGCCCCAACTAATCCCCTTTCTAAACCAACTAGCTCTCGTCGCTTCTCATCGAGAAGCAGGCAAGGAGCGTCGCCGGCGTGGCCAAATCTCGGCCTACTCCGGGTTCCATCAACTTTGCCGTTTAAGTGTGAACTTCCAGTTCACCAGCTCGCGTCCGCCCACTAGCCGCCATGGCGGTCGACCCGCCCGCTTCCGAGTAAAACCGAAAGCGGCTTCACTCTAAGGAGGAGTTATGAGAGTTTTTAAGTTGTTTGCGATTGCGTTCTTCGCCTCAGCGCTGGTCATCTGGCTAGCGCTCACGCCGCGCGTCAAAAGCCAGTCTGGCGCGACTGAGGCACCTGCCGCCTACGACGACCAGACCAACGACTTTGAGCTGCAGGGCGACCCGAACACGCCGGGTACGTTCCTCGGCGACAAGGCCGCGTTCGAGGCGCGCGAAACCAAAGCAGACGGTCTCGGTCCGGTCTACAACGCACAGTCATGCACCGAGTGCCACCAGAACCGCGTCACCGGCGGCAGCAGTCAAATCATGGAGCTGAGGGCCGGGCACAGTGCGCCTAACGGGACGTTCGTTCCCGCGGCCGGCGGCTCGCTCATCCATACGCGCAGCATCAACACGACGATTCAGGAGCGCGTCCCCGGCGGGCAGCGTATCACCTTCATGAACAACGCCCAGGAGGTCAGCCTGATTGCCTTTGACCTCGATGCCGGGGCCTTAAACAGGCTGCCCGACACCCCCACGACGGGCAGCTTCCCGGCCTTCTCGTCCGACGGTGCGAGGATCGCTTTCAGCAGCTCCGGCGGCATCTGGGTCGTCAACAATGACGGGACTAACCCAAACAACATCTCATCCGAGGGCGACTTCGAGCCCACCTGGTCGCCCGACGGGACGACGATCGCCTTCAGCAGCACGCGCACGGGCGTCGCCCAGATCTTCACGATGACCCCGTTCGGCACGGATGTGACGAACATCTCCAACAACCCGCTCGTTAATGACCGGATGCCCACCTACTCGCCCGACGGGACAAAGATAGCCTTCCAGCGCACGCCGCAGGCGATCATGCCGGTCGGGAAGATTTGGACGATGAACTCGAACGGGTCGGTGCAGATGCAGGTTACCATCGGCTTGGGCAACGACGAGCGGCCGTCCTATTCGCCCGACGCGACGACAATCGCCTTTAGCACTAACCGTGACGGCAACTACGAGATTTACAAGACGCCGGCGATCGGCGGTCTCGCGACGCGGCTGACGAACAACGCGGCCTCGGACCGGAACCCTAGTTGGGCACCCGACGACTCAGCCATCGCCTTCGGCAGCGACCGCAACACCGGCCTGAAAATCTGGGCAATCGCACCCGACGGCAGCAACCCGACCCAAGTCAACGGTAACAACGACGGTGGCGGCGACCAGCCCGCCTACTCCAGGGATCAAGGCGAGACGATACGAAGCTTCCGTGCCTCGGTCAACCTTCTCGGCGATGGCTTCGTCGAGTGTATCGCCGACGGGACTCTACTCGCGATACGCGACAGTCAGCCGACTGCCATGCGGGGCACGGCCATCCTCGTCGACGTGCTCGAAGCGCCGGACCAGACGCGCATCGGGCGCTTCGGCTGGAAAGACGCCGTCGCCACCCTCCAACACTTCTCTGCCGACGCCTACTTGAACGAGATGGGCATCACCAGCCCGCTACAGCCGCGCGAGAACAGCTCGCTGGGCCGCAGCGTTGCATTTGCCGATACGGTGGCCGATCCCGAAGACACCGGAGGAGACCTGGGGTTCGGCGCGGACGTCGAGGCGTTCACGCGCTTCATGCGCTCGACCAAGGCCCCGCCGCGCAATAGCGCGATGGTTTTGAATGACGCGACCGACCCCGGCTCGGCGCTCTTCGACTCGCTAAGCTGCTCGGCCTGCCACGTCCGCTCGATAACGACTGCGCCCGTCGGCTCGGTCATCAACGGCGGGACATTCGTTGTGCCCGACGCGCTCGGCAACAAGATAATCCACCCGTTCAGCGACTTCCTGCTGCATGACATCGGGACGGGCGACGGGATAGTGCAGACCATGGTGGAGTTCAACCCGGAGATAACCAGAAACATGATCCGGACGGCGCCGCTGTGGGGCCTGAGGACGCGTGACAAATTCATGCACGACGGCGGCTCTTCGAGCCCGCCCACGAACAACGGCGTGCAGTCGTTTACCTTGAACGAGGTGGTACTGCGCCACGCCGGGCAGGCCACTTCGAGCAGAAACGGCTACCAGGCGCTGACGCAGCTTCAGAAGGAGCAACTCATCAGATTCCTGAAGTCGCTGTGAGAGAATTGCCCGCGGCCCCGACGCCTGCCGTGCGCTCCGCGGCGGGGGGGTAAGTTCGCCGGGGGCGGGTTTGATTCCCGCCCCCGCCGGCATTGAGTTCGCGGGGACTTCAATCCAGTCGCATGCCCGGCGCAGTCCTTACTCAGGATGATCCGGCAGCTGGTCTGCGTGACTCTGTGTACCGGTTCCAAATTAAATTGGTTGTTTGGATTTGGCAGGCTCCCTTGCAAAAAGAAGAATCCTCGAAATATACGAAGGGAAGCTAGTCTTAGGTTTGTGCCGTTTCGCGTGATTTTGCGAATCGTTCTTGTTCAAGCAGCAGAAGAGCAAAACCAACCCACTGCCCATCCCGCTGGAAGCTACGCGCCGAAACCAAGTTCAGTACACGCCGCCAGAATGCAGAGTCACTCGATCACCACGTCGCACGCTCAGAATTTTCGCGGCCGAAGTGTCTCGGGCCGCAATCTCGAGAAACCCCGCACTGCCGAAGAGTAAGAACAACTCGTCGTGGTTCTCCGCGCTATCGGCGAAGAACTGGCGAAAGGCAGAGACTTCGCGGCCATTGATCACCAGCTTAGCTCCCGCCGCAAAATGGTCACGGGTAAGATTCGTAATGCAGTTTCCAAAGCGATCGATATGAATTATGGTCGCTTCGATCACGCGCCCGTCGACTCTCTTAGGTTCCAAAGACTCAAGCTGGATCAGGTCGTCGATCACGGGACCGAATTCGTTGGGCGCGACTCCACTGGACAGCGCCGCCGCTGTGGGTGCAAAGATGTCGCGCCCGTGGAAAGTATCGCTCACCGGATGGCGGAAAAACTTTTCGTTGGTTAAATGGACGGCGACAAAGCTCTGTTCTCGTTCGCAGATCCAACTGAACATTCCATTGTCGGGCCCGACAAAAAACTGCCTGGCGCATTCAACTATGATCCCTCTGCGCGCGGATCCAACGCCTGGGTCGACGACTGCGACATGGATAGTGCCGGCGGGAAATTCCTGGTACGCGGCGAGCAGATTGAATGCGGCAGCTCGAATATCATGGGGCGGAATTTCGTGAGTTATGTCAACGATATGCGCGTCAGAGTTGCGGGAGAGTATGGCGCCCTTCATCGCGCCAACGAAATAATCCTGCGAGCCAAAATCAGTCAGGAGGGTGATGAGCGGCATGATTGACGTTCACCACAAAGAGACAACGTCACAAAGTTGATTAGTCATCAGGTTAGCTCAAAAAGGTTGGTTTCTTCCCCTCCCTTTGGTTAGGGGAGGGTGCGTGGCATGACGCGGCACAGGCCCTCTCCCCGGCCCTCTGCCAAAGGGAGAGGGAGAAATACTTACCATTGTGTCTTCGTGTCTTTGTGGTTGATGGTGCGCGCGACCTATGTCTCTTACCTGATCGCCACATCGCCAGCAGTGCGGATGCGCAGTTGCTGACCCCGATTTAGTTCAATCTCTCTGCCGCGTTCGCTGAGGACTCCGGCCGTGCCGACTCCGGCCCCGATGGTCGCGCCTATGGCAGCACCGGCCCCGCCACCTGCGATGGCGCCGATCACTGCGCCGATCCCGGCTGCGCCGCCGACTTTCGTCACGTCACGTTTGGTAGAATTCGTTCCCTGTACTCCGCCTTCCGAATCGACTTTGCCCGCGCCCTGGCTCCCGCCGCCCGGAATGACTTCAATCACCTGGGCGCTCATCTTTGAGGTGCGGCCATCAGTGAATCGGATTTCCTCAAAAGCCAGTTGCAACTGCGCGGTGCTTCGTGCCCGACCCGCCCGCTTCACATTAACTACCCGGCCTTCGATCGTAGCGCCTTCATATTCTTTCGGCTCGATCACGCGTGCCTGGAACTGATCGCCTTTCTGTGAAGCATCGGTCGAGAGATTGCTCAACAGCTCGACCCGCATGATCGTGTCGCGAGGAATCGCATCAGTGACCGTGACAGTTTGAGTGGGCTGTGACTGCTGCGATGTAGGATCGGCAGTCTTTGGATCCTTCGGATAGCCTACTGAGGACTCGTCGCTGTTGCGCCTCAAGTCTTGCGGGATGCTCGAATCAAACGGCTTCCGATCAAAACCGGCGCTGTAGCCCACTTCAAATCCCTGCTGATATCCGTCGCGATATTCGGCCAGCGGGCCGTAGTTTGAATTGTACGCACGATCGCCGTGTTCGTATTCGGTCTTGTTGCGAAAATCGCGGGCGGCATTGCCGGCCACGTCATTGACGCCGGCCTGATAACCATCCGAGTAACCGGTGCGATAGCCGCGCGTAAGGGCGCTCGCCTGGTTTTGGTTTTGGGGATCCAGCGCCTTCACCGGAGCCGCTACCAGCGGAACCGTCACAAAAGTTGCCAGGAGAAATAGGGTCAGAGCAAATCTGAGATTCTTCATTCTTCAGCCTTTCCTGCCGATCGTTCTGGGGTTTGCAAAAGGACAAGTTCCAGAGCGCCGACACCGTTGAAAGGGAGAGCTTTCATCAAAATGCTAACACTGAGTTCAGTCATCAACAACCCGAAACTTGACCGTCATGGTTGCCGCACCTAGACTCGGATACGCCAGGCACACGCGTTTCAGATGCGATATGTCTCTAAGCAGTTGTCGCGTTTAGCGGCGGGCTACCGCCCGCCGTGCGATGCATGGGACTCTATGGTTGCAAACCGGCGGGCAGTAGCCCGGCTCTAAACAGCCCGCGTAATACCGAGCGATGCGCAAAGTCTATCTCGATCACAGTGCCACCACGCCAGTCGATCGCCGGGTCGTCGAGGCGATGCTGCCTTACCTGACGGAAAAGTTTGGCAACGCTTCGAGTGTCCATCTCTTCGGTCAGGAAGCGCGAGCGGCTGCCGATCGTGCGCGCCGCCAGGTCGCCCGGTTAATCGGCGCGCACGCCAACGAAATTATCTTCACGTCCGGCGGCACGGAAGCCAACAACCTGGCAATTCGAGGGGTTTGCGAACTCGCCGAATCGCATGGCCGGCACATCATCGCCTCTTCAATTGAGCACCCATCCGTGCGCGGCGCGATCGAGTCACTTGAGAAGCGCGGTTGGTCCGTCACCCGCTTGCCGGTTTATGAGGACGGAATTGTCCGCACCGAAGACGTGCGCTCGGCCTTGCGCGCGGAGACGATCTTAATAAGCGTGATGATGGCCAATAACGAGATCGGCACGATTCAACCGATCAAAGAAATCGGCGAACTGATTAGGGAAGAACGCCAGCGTGGTCATCGGTATTTATGGTTTCACTCTGACGCCGTACAAGCCGCCGGACGTCTTCCAATCGACGTCGATTATCTCGGCTGCGATCTGCTTTCGATCTCTGCGCATAAAATCTATGCGCCGAAAGGAACCGGAGCGCTGTTTAGCGCCGCGCCGGCACAGAACCAATTGCCAACATCGTTGCCTTTGGAGCGGCCGCGGAATTAGCGAGCCGAGAAATGACTGAGCGCAACGAGCACACCCGGCACTTACGCGATCGATTTGAGCGCGCCGTCGCGGAGTCCATCGACGACATAGCCTTAAACGGCGATCGTGAAAGACGGCTGCCGCATCTTTCGAATATTTCGTTTCGTTTTATTGAAGGCGAAGGCTTGTTGATTCATCTGGACATGCAAGGCGTCGCTGTTTCTACCGGCTCGGCGTGCTCATCAGGAACACTCGAGCCTTCGCCGGTCATCAGGGCGCTCAGTCGCGACGAAGAACTGGCGCGTGGGGCGATTCGTTTCAGCTTTGGCAAAGATAACACCGAAGATGACGTCGATTACACCCTGGGAGCATTGCAGCACGCGGTTAAGAGTCTCCGTAAACTTTCACCGCTGTCTCGAGAAACGGTTGCGGCGAGTTAGTGGTGCCCAATTTTCGATAGATAGAATCGATCCACGAAATCACACGAAGCGGAAATCACACGAAGCAGATTCCTTATTCGTGCCGTTTTGTGTAGTTTCGTGGATCGTTTTTTCCGAGCGAAAGAAGAGCTCGAAACGAAATCAGAACGATGCCCGTGAGTTAACCCACTTGTCATATTCAGAAGCCTTCAAAGATCGCCTCGCGCATCCGCGCAACGCGGGTGAATTACCGGAAGCAAACGCAGTCGCTGAACAATCTAACCCCGTTTGCGGCGATCGTTTGCGGCTCAGTCTCCTGATTCGTGATGCCCGGGTCGAGTCTGCGCGATTCCTCGCCTATGGCTGTCCGCCCACGCTGGTCAGTGGTTCCGCGCTCGCAGAGATGCTGGAAGGAATGACGGTTGAAGACGCTTTGAAATTGACGCGCAAGGAAATCGTCAACGCGGTCGGGGGTTTGCCGTCTCGGAAGCAACACGCAGCGGCATTGGCGATCGAGACGTTACGCGCGGCCCTGGCCCCCTGGGTTATCTGAGTTGAGGGTTCGCCAATCGCGATCGCGTGGCGGGCGGCGCTGGCGAGGGTTGGGACTTCTTGTGATACTCGGGCCCGCAGTATTTTTTGGGTTCCTGGCCGATGATAAATGTTTTCGTGCGAATCACCGGACAACTATCGACGGCGATTAAGCCAGTGGTCGGATCGATGTCCAACGTGATCGTGCCCTGCAGTTTTGGCGCGGGATCACCATCGTAAAAGTCGCGCGAATCGTTCCTGGATCGGGGCGTTGGCTTGGCCCGCGGTGACTCAGTAGGTAGCGGCTCCGGCAAGGTCGCCGGCTCAGTCTGAGGGCTCTTGCCGTTTTCGTCACCGTCAATTTGGACCGGCGGCTCCTGGGCCGTCTCGTCGGTTGCGTCGGTCTTTTCTGATCCCGGCAAGGTCCCGCTAATAAAAAGTTCCGCCCGCTTGGCCGTCGTATCAGCCTTGGCCAATTGGCCGGTGGTTGGGTCGATATCGGCCTGCTGGACGCCTTCCGGCATCTGCCAATCTCCAGTCCATTCGGGATGCGCATTGAGCGCCGCGCTCATGAAGTCGGCCCAAATGGGAAGCGCTGACGCCGCCCCGGTCAAGCCCAATTGCGATCCATCATCGAATCCGACCCAAACAACGCACACCAGATCGGGTGTGTAACCGGCAAACCAACCGTCGCGTGAAGTTCCGGTTTTGCCGGCGACGTTGAACTTGAATCCGCGCGCGCGTATCGGTGCGGCCGTCCCGCGGTTCACCACGTCCTTCATGATTGAAGTCATGAGATAAGCGATTTCCGGACGCACCACTTCGTTCTTCTGAGCTGTCGGTTGAGCTATCGTCGTTCCGGTGCCGGTGGTGATGCGGTCAATAGCCAGCGGGGCGGTGCGTGTTCCATTCGCGGCAAACGCCGTGTAAGCCGAAGCAATCTGGATCGGTGTTGCTTCAGAAGTGCCCAGGGCCATCGCGGGATAAGCATGCGCAACTCGCGGCAGTCCGGCTTTCGCGGCCAGATTCATCACGCGCCCGATCGTAACTTCCATCGCCACATCAACTGTTACTACGTTGAGGCTGTGCACCATCGCGTCGCGCAACGTAACCGGCTGCATCGAGTACTTATCGCCCATGTTGCCCGGCGAGTATTCCTGATTGTCGTAGGTGAACGTCTTTGGCTCGTCCTTATAAACCGTGGCCGGAGTAATTACGCGCGGGATGGGATCGTAAGCAGTGTTGAGCGCCGTCGCATAGACGAACGGCTTGAAGGCCGAACCAGGCTGGCGCAAAGCCTCGGCGCGATTAAGCTGGCTCTTCGAATAATCGCGACCGCCAACCATGGCTACAATCTCGCCGGTGTGCGCGTTCATCGCCACCAATGCCGCCTGGACCGTGCCTTCGGGAACGCGCCTGGCTTCAATCTTGTCGAGCGACGCCAGTTGTTTGGTAACAGCAGCGTAGGCCGCGCGTTGCAAATCCATGTCCACCGAAGTGTATATGCGCAGATGGTCGGCGCCTTGTCCGGAGATCAGATCGCCGAGCTGATTCTGTACATAATCGGCAAAGTAAGGCGCGTCAGAAATGTCTATCCGGCCCTTGGCCGGCGCCATCTTCAGCTCGACTGCTTCAGCTTGTCTTGCCTGGTCCGGGGTTATCGCGGAAGTTTCCGCCATCGATTCGAGCACCTGATTTCGTCGCGCGGTCGCCGTGTCGATGTCGTGGTACGGATTATAGCGATTTGGACTGCGAATCAATCCCGCCAGAAACGCTGATTCGGGCAGGGTGAGATTCGTCACGTCCTTATTAAAGTATGCGCTGGCGGCCTCGCCAAAACCGTTGATTGAAAAACCCGACTGCTGGCCGAGATAGACCTGATTAGAATAAAGAGCAAAGATCTCTTCCTTCGAAAGGCGCGTTTCCAGAATGACCGACATGTAAGCTTCGGCCAGCTTGCGTTTCATCGTGCGTTCAGGCGACAGGAGCAGATTCTTGACGAGCTGTTGGGTAATGCTGGAGCCACCCTGACGCGCTATCGGCGAATTCGGATCAGAATCGTAACGCCGCAGCAGCGCGCGGATGATGCCGCGAATGTTGACGCCGTGATGTTCAAAGAAAGACCGGTCTTCAGTGACCGTGATCGCCTTCACCAGATCAGGCGTTAAATCGTTATAGCCGATCACGCGGCGCTTGGCGCGTTCGCGGCCGGTGACTGAGCTGATCAATTCAGGTTCGAGCTGTGCTTTGTCACGGCGCGCGTTGTGGTCTTTGTCAGAAATTGAGGCGATAGATTTTCCGCCGCGCGCAAACTGAACCTTTAAGGCTTGAAAGGTGGCGTTATCGAGCACCGAATCCTGGCCCGGATCTATTTCCACGGTTGTTCCATCAATCACATAACGCCCGCGCGCACTATCCCCCTGCTGTCCGCGTTCAACATATCCGGCGCGCTTTAAATAAGCCAGCAGGTCGTCCTGAGAGATATTCTGACCCGCGCGGATCTGTTTCGGTGCGGCATAGATACCAGCCGAACGAGTGTAGACTTCGCCCTTCAAAAGATTGTCTATGCGCGCGGAAAAAACGATCCAATAATAGGAGAGAACGGTTACCACCAGCACGGCACAAAGCACGAGCGGAATAACAAAGTATGGTCGCCAAAGAAATCTCAGGGTGCGGCGGAGGAAGCTTGGCTGTGGCTCTTCGTAACGAACGATGCGCGGAGGTGGCACACGACCGCCACGAACAACGCGGGGGATTTGGTCTTCCGGTGGATGCCGAATAGCCATGAAAAACAGATAACCCTCTCGGCCAGGGGGGACGCCGTCAGTTCAGATGCTAAACGCTTATCATCATGCTGTCTACCAATCAATTGACACACCGACGGACTTTCGTTAATTTACCGGTGTCTTCCCGACGCGCGCGGGACACAGCAATCCTTGATTGGTTAGCTATCCAGAGTGAAAGGAATCCCCCAGATGAAAGTCAGATTTGTTGGACTTGTGGCGCTGTGCTGCGCCTTTGGCATCTTTGTATCTTTTTACGGTTCTGATCGAGGCCAATCTCAGACCACCAAGATCGCCGTTAACGACGGATTGTCGAAAGACGAACGAGATCTGCTGAACGAAATCAACCTGGCCCGGGCAAACCCTCAACAGTACGCATCTTATCTTGAAAGTCTGAAGCCTCTCTTTCACGACAAGCAGTACCAGCCGTCTAACCAGGATTCGTTTACGACTCAGGAAGGGTGGACCGCTGTAGAGGACGCGATCAAGTTTCTTAGGGCCGCCAAACCAATGGCGCCGCTTAGTCCCTCCCATGGTCTTTGCCTGGCTGCCATGAGTCACGTTAAAGATCAAAGCGGAACCGGCGCCACCGGTCACAAGGGAAACGATAGTAGTTTCATCGAACAGCGGGTAAAGCCTTTTGGCTCGTGGCAGGGTGGCATCGGTGAGAATCTTACTTACGGTAACGAGTCAGCACGCGAACGACTATTGACCTGGTTAATTGATGACGGTTTCCCAGGT
>WNFL01207758.1_pt1 | contig 14840 bp, 17 predicted proteins | sample 5400361 | NCBI WGS metagenome assembly WNFL01 (sample SAMN13153351, study PRJNA577476) | soil metagenome | isolation source: 40 cm soil on Douglas fir-dominated hillslope | place: USA:California | collected 2013-09-17
GTGGTACCTTATAGCGGACTCGTGTGCGGACGGCTCGCGGCAGACGAGACAGGAATGCTGAAGCACCTGATGCCGGTTCACGAACTGGAGGGTGTGAGAGCCCGCCGCTCGGCTATGGGAAAGCTCTAGGGACGACTCAGTTCTTGCTCGCCAATGCGGTGACCCCCCGACGCCGAAGTTCACATCAATTTCGGACGACAGGAGAGACGACGGATGCTATTGCGGCAAATCGACCGCCGCGGCCATCTCCCTGACCTTCGTCCAGGTCGTCGCTTTCAACGACGACCGGTTCCCGACGCGAGCAAGCCAATCGACCAGGTTGCCGTGCCCAGCCGTGAGTTCACGCCATTCGGGCGTCTGGGCGAAAAAATCGAAATGCGGTGCGACCATGAGATCAGCCAAACTCATACCGTCCCCACCGAACCAGTTCGCGCCACCGAGCAGCCGCGCCAATTCGCCGAACACGACATAAGCACGGCGGCATTGCCTCGAGAATCGCGACCTCGTCAGTCGGTTGCCCGAATAGCATCGGGCGAACGATACGCTGGAACGTGATGATGTTGCCGCAGCCCTGGAAGAGATACCAGTCAACGATATTCATCACTTGGTCCATGCGTGCGGCCGCCTTCGCATCAACGGGTGTCAGTGCGGGCGATGGCAAGATGCGGTCGAGATAGCGCAGGATCGCTTGGGTCTCGTAAAGCGAGAATGCACCGTGGTCGGGCACCGGCATGCGGCCGAACGGATGGTGCGAAACATGCGGCTGCTGCCGCGACGTGCCGGGCTTCAAAGCGGCAAGGCGCCAGTTTGCCCCTTTCTCCTCGAGTGCGGCCATGACCGCACGCGCATAGGGGCTCCCGGGCGTGGCATGAACGACGAATTGCGACATCAACGGCTCTCCTGGCAGGGGGCGTTCCCTTTGGCGCATTGCACTTTGCAAGACCGCCCGGACCTGAATTCAGCTTAGCCGAGAGCAACGGCAATTGCGACCAGCCAGCTGCATCGCCATCCGATGGCGAAAGCGTGATGGCGCCCAGAATGCAGGCTCCGCCCGCCGCGAGGAATCGAGCGAGAGTGCGATTGGCGCATTAATTGGTAGATTTCCCGCAGTAGCCGCACTGGTCAGTAGCCGACCTTTCCAGCTATCGTCTATGGATCGATGACATCAATGGGATGGCCGAGCCGGTCAGTTGCTGTTTTCGTTATGAATGCGCGCCCGACATGAAAGATATCTTTGCTCTGAGGCTTTATACTCGCGTTGCGAGGCTGGGTAGTTTTTCGGCGGCGGCGCGGGAATGCAACCTCTCGCAGTCGCAGGCATCCCGCATCGTCGCCGAACTCGAGGAATCGCTCGGGGCTCGCCTTCTGTCGCGTACCACGCGCGCGGTGGTCCCGACCGAGGCCGGAGCAGAATTCCTAGCTCGGATGGAGCCAATCCTCGACGCGCTCGATGAGGCCGAACAAGGCGTGCGCGAAGGCGGCGAGTTGCGCGGCACGCTTCGGCTCGGCATGCCCAGCAGTATGGCGATCCGGGAAGTCATCCCTCGGTTGACGCCGTTCGCAGCGCGCCATCCCAAGCTGAACATCCAGATCCTGCTCGATGACAAGCGGCAGGATCTGGTGCGAGAAGCCGTCGACGTCGCCATCCGCATCGGCCGTCTAACTGACTCCCGCGCAACCGCCCGGCTCATCGCCAAGGTCACGCGCGTGGTCATCGCTTCGCCCTCCTATCTCAGGGAGGCGGGTACGCCAACCTCGCCCGCGGAGTTGTCGCAACACCGCATCATCGGTGGTCCCGCGACGCTGGTGCCCAATGCCTGGGTGTTCGAGCGCGATGGCAAGACCGAAACCCTGGAATTGTCGCCGCATGTCTCGACAAACGACAACGAGGCGACGGTTGCGGCTGCGGTTGCTGGCTTGGGCATTACCTCCACGCAGCAATGGGCCTGCCGCCGCGAGTTGCGTGACGGCTCGTTGGTTCGGCTGCTGCCGAAGTGGAGGACCAGGGACATTCCTGTCCATGCCTACTTTCCGGCCGGTCGCGCCACCCGTGCGGCCGCGCGCGCCTTGATCGACTTCCTCGCTGCCGAGTTTCGCAGCCAGGAGGAAGCCGACGCGAAGGCGGGCTGAATTCCGGCGAGGGGGCCCGCTTATGTGGGCCGTACATAAATCCTAGCGGAAACGGATGGCTACAGAGCGGGCCTGAAGCCGCATACCCATTCTCCATCGATGACGGGCCTGGAACCGGTCCCCGACAGGAGAATGTAGATGAACGACCTTCTCGCCTTCGCGGTTGACGCCCATGGTGGTCTCGCCCGCTGGGACGCGTTTTCCAGACTGCGCGCCGAACTCTCGGTCGACGGCGCGATCTGGCATGTCAAGCAGCAGCCGGGTCTGCTCAAGAACAACGTGTTGGAAATCGACACCCATGCGGAGCGGCTTTCGATCACCCCGTTCTCAACGCCGAGGCATCGCAGCGTGTTCGTGCCGGACCGCCTGACGCTGGAAACACTCGACGGCGAGGTCTGCGAGATGCGCAACGACCCCGACACGGCGTTTGAGGGCCATGTCCGCGAAACGCCTTGGGACAAATTCCATGCCGCTTATTTTGCCAGCGAGGCGCTCTGGACCTATCTGACGTCGCCTTTCCTCTACACCTATCCCGGTTTCGTCAACGAAGAGATCGAGCCGTGGCAGGAAAACGGAGAGATTTGGCGCCGTCTCAAGGTGACCTTTCCCGACTACATCAAGAGCCACACCCGGACGCAGATCACGCATTTCGGTCCCGACGGATTGATGCGCCGCCACGACTATACCGTTGACATTCTCGGCGGCGCTCCCGGCGCCAACTACACCACCGACTATCGCACCTTCCAGGGCATCAAAACGCCGACCAAGCGCCGCATCTATGCCTATGACGACGCGATGCGGAAGGTACCCGACCCGCTCCTCGTCTCCATCGACTTCAGCAAGCTCAGCTTCAGCTGAGCGCGCGTCTCCCGTCTCCACCTGACCATTTCAGCTCAACTGGCGGCGCTCGAAACCACGTAGCCCACTAACAGGAGTCGCCCATGACCAAGCTCTACCAACCCGTCCAGATCGGCGCGGTCCACCTCGACCATCGCATCGTGCAGGCGCCGCTGACGCGCCTACGCTCCTACCAGCCCAGCGATGTCCCGAATGCCATGATGGTGAAGTACTATGCGCAGCGCGCCTCGAAAGGCGGCCTTCAAATCGCCGAAGCCACCCCGGTCGCCATCCAGGGCCGCGGCTATCTCGGCGCGCCGGGCATCTATAATGACGAGCAAGTCGAAGGCTGGCGCAAAGTGGTCGAGGCGGTGCATGCCAAGGGCGGCGTCATCTTCCTTCGGCTCTGGCATGTCGGCCGGCAGAGTCACGTCTCACTGACCGGTGGGGTCGCCCCGCTCGCACCGTCAGCCATTCCGGTTCAGGACTTGGTCTACACCAGGGACGGCTGGATCAAGGCGTCGCCGAACCGTGCGCTCGAAATCGCGGAGATCAAGGAAATCGTCGAGCAGTTCCGCCAGGGCGCGATCCGCGCCAAGGCGGCCGGATTCGATGGCGTCGAAATCCATGGCGCCAACGGCTATCTGATCGACCAATTCCTTCAGGACGGTTCGAACAAGCGCACCGACGCTTATGGCGGGTCGATCGAGAACCGCACCCGCTTCCTGTTGGAGGTGACCGAAGCTGTCACCTCGGTCTGGGGTGGCGATCGCGTCGGCGTGCGCCTCGGCCCGAGCGGCACTTTCGGCTCAATGTCCGATAGCAATCCAAATGCGTTGTTCGGTTATGCGGCTGCGCAGCTCAACCGTTTCGGCCTTGCCTATCTACACCTGATCGAGCCACGGATCGTTGGCTCGAAGCTGCGTGCCGATGGCCTGCCGCCGATCGCCGCGCATCAATTGCGCCGCGTCTTCGAGGGACCGGTCATCGCGGCCGGCGGCTTCGAGCGCGACAGCGCGGAAGCGATCGTTGACAGCGGCGACGCGGATCTCGTCGCCTTCGGCAGGCACTTTGCCGCCAACCCCGATCTGGTCGAGCGGCTGACCCGCAACCTGCCGCTCAACCCGCACGATCGCGACACGTTCTACGGCGGCGACGAGCGGGGTTACATCGATTATCCCCGCTACGTTGATGCGACCGTCGCAGCGTAACGTCGCCAACGAGGCCTGAGATGATTCGGGCCTCATTGCATACGAAAGACTGCATGACCACCAGCTCATTGATGGCGCAGCGACCCGGGAAACAACGGGAGGTAGCCCGTGGCGGCACCTAGGCCAGCGCCACGGCAAGCCTATCGATCTTTGAAAGAAGTACCTTCAGGATCGGGGACTTGTTCGCTTTGTGGTAGGCGAGGATCAAGTCGACCGTCGGCATTTCTCCGCTGACTGGACGCGTGGTCATAGATTCGGGCAGATAACGCTGCGTATAGGCGGGCAACAGCATCACCCCGTGCGTGGATGTGATCATAGATATGGCATGGACCACGTTGTGGACTTCGTATTCGGGCTTGAGATCGACGCCGGCTCGTTTGAAGAACTCCAGAACGACGCGGCGCACCGAAGGGGCGGACTTGGACGGAAGTAAAAAAGTCTCGTTCGCGATCTCCCCAGGCTCGACGGCTGCCTGCGCTGCCAGGCGGTGGTTGCTCGGGAAGACGAAGACTAGCGGGTCCGTGCGCACGCGCGCGTAACGCAAATCCTCCATGGACTCTTCCGGTCGCATGAAAGCTGCATCGAGCCTGCGCCTCATCAAGGCCTTTGCGAGAACCGGGGAGTATTCGCTCGACAGGCGGATGTCGATCCCGGCAAACTCGTCGCGAAGGGTTCGGTCCACCACGGGTAACAGACTGATTTCGGCTCCCGAGATGAAACCGAGCGCGAAAGTCGGTCTTGCAGGCTGAACCGCGCGTAACGCCGCTTCTTTGGCCGCTTCCGCCTGAACCAGCGCCATCCGTGCGTGGTCGAGAAAGGCTTTGCCGGCCGGCGTCAACTCGATTCCGTGAGAGCTGCGATGCATCAGTTGAACGCCGACTTCCTCTTCGAGGTCGCGGATTTGCCGGCTGAGCGACGGCTGGGAGGTATTCAACTTGCGCTCGGCGGCAACGGTCAAGCTGCCGGCATCGGCCACGGCGACGAAGTAACGGAGATGCCGGAGTTCCATGCCAACCTCCCATGTCTCGCAGGCATGGGGCCAGCCTACAAAGTCTTTTTCATGCCGGCCAGTGGTCATTATTAGCAAAGATGGCACCGCACGCAGGCCTGCCAGGCAGGCACAGCCTCCTCCAGCTTTTGACATACATGAAAGCATTCACATGCGAAATGGCATTAAGGCGTCGCTGCTTTTCCTGCTGATGATAACGGCAATCGACGGCGCCGCGGCGCAATCGTCAAGCAACCAACCAAAGGCTAGTGGCATGGAAGCAGACATCACGAAGATCAAGCAGGCGATGCTCGGCAACTGGGAGAGCATCGCCCCGGAGGTGCGGCCGAGCGCGGCAAAGAACGCGGACGGCTCGCTCAAGCCGTTCTACCTCAAGCGTTCCTTCAAATATCTGCCGTCTGATCGGTTCGAGCTCGAGATTATCAATTCGGCTGACCCCTACGGTGCTGTGCCGCTCGCGCGCATCAAAATCGGTGGGCATATGCTGTGGCAGGGGCCGCATCCGATCGCTCCAGGCGCGCAGAAGGTCGATTTCGTGGCCGATGAGAGCTACGAAGTTACTCCCCTTGCCCAGGGGTTCGCGGACGTCCTTAACAAGGTTGCAGTGGATGGATATGGTGCTTGGGCAGTCAACGCCCCGCAGAGCATCTTCGGAAAGACCTTCGTTCCGTTCGGTCTGAAACAGGGAACGAACTTCATGGAGTACGATCTCGTCTATCTCAGGGGCGATCTGCTGTTCTGGGGCGCCCGGAATATCGACGGTCGCGGCTTCGATACCGAGCAAAACCGTCCCACCAACCTGCAGATCCCGATGATCCGGAAGTAGATTTATAACTCGCGACGCCTTGGGTAGGTCGGTTCATGGCTGGTTCAACACGGGGCGAAGTTCCTTCTCAGGTTGGCAAAACGATTGTCGTGACCGGCGCCACTGGCGGTCTCGGCTTCGAGATGGCGCTCGCGCTCGCCAAGGCCGGTGCCGACGTCATTCTGACCGGTCGCGACGATGGCAAAGGACAGTCGGCGATCGAGAAGATCGGTCGCCAGGTGACCGGCGCCAAGGTGAACTACGAACGTCTCGATCTGGCCAGCCTCGCGTCGATCGCCGACTTCGCGCAGCGGATGGGCGCCCGGCGGTCGCTCGATCTCCTGATCAACAATGCGGGAGTCATGGCGCTGCCTCGCCGGCAGGTCACGGCGGATGGCTTCGAGATGCAGTTCGGAACGAACCATCTGGGCCACTTCGCTCTCACGGCTAGGCTGATGCCGCTGCTGCGCCGCGCCGATCGATCGAGGGTGGTCAGCGTCAGCAGTCTGGCACATCGAACCGGGTTGATCGATTTCAATGATCTGCAGGGCGAACGGCTGTACTCGCCATGGAAGGCATACGGCCAATCGAAGCTCGCGTGTTTGATGTTCGCGCTCGAACTGCAACGGCGGAGCGAGGCGGCAGGCTGGAACGTAATCAGTAATGCGGCGCATCCCGGATTTGCCCGGACCAATCTGTTCTCGAGTGGTCCAGGCGGTCTGCTTTCTCTTGCAACCGATTTTGCCGCACCGTTCTTCGCGCATTCCGCAGCCGACGGAGCTCGACCGATTCTGGTCGCGGCGACCAGCCCTGAGGCGGGGTCGGGCGCCTATTACGGGCCCGGCGGGCTTGGGGAGCTGCGAGGAGCGCCTGCGCGCGCTCTGATCATGCCGCAGGCGCGAAACTCTGCCGCGGCTGCAAGGCTTTGGGACGTCTCCGAAAAGCTCACGGGTACATCGTTCGAATAGTGGTCTGCAGATGCAGTTGGCGAAACCCGTTATCGATGTCGGACTTTCGACGAACAATCTGGAGCCGATGCTGCGGTTCTGGCAGCAGGACGCCGGCATCCGCTTCGATCACGTGTTACCGGTCCGCCGTGGGCAGAAGCAGTATAGACACGACGAGCAAGGCTCGGTTGTTAAGATCAACCATCACCTGGATTCCTTGCCGCAGGCGGCGCCGAGCGGCTATCGCGAACTGGTCATCGGCAGAGAGAGCCTGCGGGAATCGCAGGCGATGGTCGATCCCGATGGCAATCGCGTTCGGTTGGTGCCCAAGGGAGAGGACGGCGTCACTCAGCTCGCCGTCGCCATGGGAGTCCGAAGCCTCGACGAACACCGTAGGTTCTATGGCGGCATTCTCGGCTTCGTCGAGCAGTCCTGGTCGCGCGGGCCGGCCTTTCGCCTGGGAGAAAGCCTGCTTCTGCTCCAGGAAGACCGCGCCGCGACCGTCGATCCGGTCCGCCAGGCGAGCGGATGGCGCTACATTACCCTTCAGATTGCCGATATCGACGCTGTGCATGATGAACTGCGCAGTAAGGGCGTGCGCGAGGGCTTTGCCACGGTCACGCTCGGAGACGTGGCGCGGATATCGATGATCCTCGATCCGGACGGGAACTGGATCGAATTGTCCCGCCGCGCCTCGATCGTCGGCGATCTAAGTTGAGTGACACGGACAACAATGAACCAGTGAACAAAGGGGTGTTCACTGAGCATTGTAACCTCACCCGGGCCGAGGCCATTCGGTGCGGTCCTGCAGCGGGGTACGGTATTTGACGACAGGTTCCCATGCGTCGAAGCAGCCGAAGCGCCGCGCGTTTTGCTCTTGTACGCCTATGTTCACGAACGAGGAGATCGAAGAATGTCGGGACTCGATGGCAAGGTGATCGCAGTCACGGGCGCGAGCAGCGGAATCGGCGAGGCGACGGTAAAACATCTTGCGGAACGCGGAGCTGCGGTGATGCTTGGTGCGCGCCGCCTCGACAGGCTCGAAGGACTCGCCGCCGAGATCGGTCGCGATGGCGGCAAGGCAGAAGCGATGGCGGTCGATGTCGCCAAGCGTGCGGATCTCGCTGCATTCGTCGGCCGAACGAAGGAGCGGTTCGGTCGGCTCGATGTGCTTGTCAGCAATGCCGGACTCATGCCTCTTTCGCTGTTGGACGAGTTGAAGGTGGATGAGTGGGATCGAATGATCGACGTCAATATCAGGGGTGTGCTGCACGGCATCGCGGCCGCGCTGCCGGTTTTTCGCGAAGCCGGTTCGGGACATTTCGTAAACGTCTCCTCGATTTCGGGCTTGAACGTCGCCCCGACGACTGCGGTCTACTCCGGCACCAAGTTCGCGGTGCGCGCGATTTCGGAGGGGTTACGACAAGAGGCCGGCAACAGCATTCGTGTCACGATAATAAGCCCCGGAGCCGTACAGACCGAGCTCGCCGAGAGCATCAGCAGCGCGGATCTGAAGAAGCGTGTGATGGCGTTTCAGAAGAACGCCATCCCGCCGCTCGCTATCGCGCGCGCAATTGCATTCGCGATCGAGCAGCCGGGTGACGTCGACGTCAACGAGATAGTTGTACGGCCGACGGCGCAGACGGTGTAGCCTCGCGTTAGAGCCCGCATTATCCGGCATCCTGTCCTCCGACGGGCGGGCGCTTGGGCCCGGCCGCACGCTTCGTCACTTGGATGTGAACTTCAAACGGGGCCACCTTCCCGGCCGATCTGACGGTCGTTGCCTACGCAATCTGCGCCCAATGGCGGCCTCAGATTGATGCGTCTCCCGCATAGAAGTTAGTGAAAACCGGCGGCTACCGAACGAAGCCGCCGCCGCCGATGTTGCTCTCACGTACAGACACGATGAGACGAGACGCCATGCCGACGCAGCCCTTGTTTACGCCCTATCGGATGGGTGATCTGGATCTGTCCAATCGGATAGTCGTGGCACCGCTTACCCGAATGCGCGCCCGGTCGGATGACCACGTGCCGACCGCGCTGCAGGCCGAGTACTACGCCCAGCGCGCTACGGCAGGCTTGATCGTGACCGAAGGGGTCGCGATCAGTCCGGAGGGGTTCGGATGGGCAGATTCGCCGGGCCTGTGGACCGAAGAGCATGTTCGCGGTTGGCGCCGCGTGACCGATGCCGTCCACGCCGCCGGCGGGCGCATCATCGCCCAACTTTGGCACACGGGCGCCATTTCGCATCCCGATCTGCGCGGCGGCGCGCAACCGCTCTCCGCTTCCGATGTCGATCCGCTGCAGATATCGGTAACCGCTGCCGGCCGCGTTCCCACCGTCGCGCCGCGTCCGATGACCAGGGATGAAATCCGCCGGACCGTGGCAGACTACGCCCGCGCGGCGCGCAACGCGATGGTCGCAGGCTTCGACGGGGTGCAGATCCAGGCGAACTACCTCTATCTGCTGGCCCAGTTTCTCAACAAGGCGACCAACCTGCGGACCGACGAATATGGCGGCGAGATAGAGGGGCGCTCCCGCATGCTCTTCGAGGTCGTCGAGGCCATTCTCGACGAAGTCGAGCCGTCGAAGGTCGGCGTGAAGATCGGTCCGATGCACGAAACCGGTCCGTTCGCGGCCAACGACGAGACCCTGCCGATGGCCGAATACGCCATCCGTGAACTGAGCGGTTACGGCCTCTCGCATCTGCTCCTCATGGGTAACACGACCGACTTCACCGGCACGCCGCTTGAGCCCCTGATGGGTGACGGCATGTTCCGGCACTTCCGGCCGATCTTCAGGGGGACGCTGATTGCCAACACTGAGATGGATGCAGCGCGCGGCAATCGCCTGATCACCGAAGGTCTCGCTGACCTCGTGGCGTTCGGTCGCCCTTTCATCGCCAATCCCGACCTCGTGCAGCGCCTCAAAACCGGAGCGCCGCTCGCCGAGATCGACTGGACGACCGTCTACGGCTCCGGACCCAAGGGCTACTCCGATTATCCGGCCCTTCAGGCGGAAAGCGTTTGACTTCCAATTAACCAGGAGAACCAAGATGCCCAAGACCACCCCCGCGCAAAACAAAGCGCTCGTTCTCGAAGCCTTCGACACGCTCTTCAACATGCGCGACTACACCTCCGCTGAGCGCTTCTGGTCCGATCGCTATATCCAGCACAGTGCTCATATCGCGCCCGGACGTGACGGTTTGTTCAACCTGATACGCACGCTGCCCGACAGCCTGAAATACGAAAACCATATTGTGCTCGCTGAAGGCGACTATGTGATCGCGCATGGGCGCTTCTCCGGGCACGGTCGCCCAGCGGCCTGGATCGCCGCGGACGTCGTCCGCATGGAGGACGGCAAGCTTGCCGAGCACTGGGATGTGCTTCAGGACGAGGCGACCAAAGACCAATCCGTCAGCGGCTTGCCGATGTTCGGCGACCGATTCCCCGACTGACCCTGCTTCATCAGATCGCATACAGGAGACCATCATGAAACTCACGGGCAACACCATTTTCATCACCGGCGGTGGATCGGGCATTGGGCGAGCGCTTGCCGAGGCCCTTCATGCGCGCGGCAACAAGGTCATCATTTCCGGCCGCCGCCGCCCCAACCTCGACGAGGTCGTCGCCGCCAATCCCGGCATGGAAGCTGTCGAACTCGACGTCACCGATCCCACGAGCATCGACACCGTGGCAGCTCGACTGATCGCCGACTACCCTGATCTCAACGTATTGATCAACAATGCAGGCATCATGCTGCCGGATCGGGCTGCCAGCCGGGTCGACGACAAGCTGCTGATCGATACCGTGACCACCAATCTGGTCGGGCCAATCCGCTTGACGTCTGCCTTGGTCGAACACCTCAAGGGCAGGAAGGACGCGGTCATTGCATATACGAGTTCTGCACTGGGGTTCGTGCCGATGGCGGTCACCGCAGTTTACTCCGCGACCAAGGCGGCTCTTCATTCCTACGCCTTGTCGCAGCGCTTTCTGCTGAAGGGTACCGGAATCCGCGTGCTCGAGATCGCTCCGCCCTGGGTGCGCACCGACCTCATGAACAGCGGCGAGGCGGAGCAGGCGATGCCGCTGGATCAGTTCATCGCGGAAACCTTGACTGTCCTCGCGACAGAGGCCGATGAAATCGTGGTGGAAGCCGCCAAGGCGTTCCGCGGCAACCCCGGCCCGAACGAGCACGCGCTCGTCAATGGCTTCAATCAACAGGCGATGGCTCTGTTCGCGGCTGGTTGACATCTCCGCGGCGCGGCATCGGCGCTGGTCGACGGTCGTGACCTATTCGGCAACGTCGATGCCGCCACGGAGGAGCGAGAGTATCTGTTTTGCTATCGCGGAAGGCGTATCGCGCTCCTTCTTGAACCAGAAGAGGGACCAGGAAAGCGCTCCTATGACGGTCAGGCGAAGATAACGCCGATCGACTCCTTTCCGCAGCGTAAGGTTGTCGATGAGATCGGTGAAAATTTTCTCGTATTCGTCGCGCAGTGCGATGACTCTTGTCTTGATGCTTTCCGGATAGTGCCAAGGCGGCATCACGAAGAGCGCCTGGTTTGCCCGGCGCCAATCGAGCAAGCCGATCGTATGGGCGATGCAGGCCGTCTCCATGCGTTGCCAAGGGTCGGTTTTACCTGCAATCGCATCGTTGACCCTGTTGAGCAGTTCGATGCCGCCTTTTTCCCAAACCGCCCACAGCAGCTCTTCCTTCGATTCGAAATAGTAGTAGACGGAGGCCGGCTGCATCTCCGCGGCCGCGGCGATGTCCCGCATCGAAGCGCCGTCGAAGCCCTGCTGGTTGAACAGGGTTTCCGCTTCGGAAATGATCCGCGCCTTGGCTTGGGCGCCCTTCGTCAGCAGGGGTTTGCCGCCCGGTATCTTCTTGGCGCTTCTCGACTTTTGCCGCTTTGTCGCCGTTTCGGATGTCATCGCTAATGAATTCCGTTCTTCACGCTTGATTTTCTAGCGATCGTTGGATAAAAATTCTAACGAACGTTCGACAAATTAAAGCATCCACATGAGGAAGCGTCACCATGCCCGTTCCTAGCAGGTTGGACCGGTACATCGTAACGGAGAAGCAGCGGCATTTCCCCCGGGATTTTATGGTTGGGTGGGAGGCCTATGAGACCTGGGACGAGGCCACCGTCGGTCAGAGCGGTCCCGGGCAGACCTGGGACGAGGCCACCGTCGGTCAGAGCGGTCCCGGGCAGCGCACGTTCAAGATCACGGAAGAAGACATTCTGGACTACAACCGAGCATGCGGCGAAACCGACCCCCTGATGGTCGATCCTGAGTACGCCCGTAACAAGTCTCCCACGGGCGAGCTCCTTCAGCATCCGATCTTCGTCACGACGATCGCCTTTTACAGCTTGGGTGAAAGAGGAATCGGGACCTGGATCCGGACCCCCGGCGCCCGTAATCCGCAGCAACGCATCGAGATCGTTGAGCCATTCCGATACGGGGAGATTATCACCACGACAATCACCACGGCCGACAAGTTCACACAGCGCGGCAAGCCCTATCTTCAGATGCTGCTCGACTTCCGGAACGAGAAGGATGCTTTGAAGGCGCGCTGGCGGTGTTCGCTTATTCTCCCCGAGACGCGCGCCGACGTCGCCCGCTTCGCCAACGCCTGAAAGGAATTAGCAGATGTCGATTTTATTCAGGAATATCGAGGCAGGTTACAAGTTTACTCGGGTTGTCCAGTCCTACGCCCAGTCCGCCATCGACCACTACGCGCTGGCTTCGCTGGACATGAATCCCGTTCACACGAATGAGGAGTGGGCCGCGCGCGCAAAGGTATTCGGCATACCCGAGACGGTCGGTCACGGCATGATGACCATGTCGACCCTCGCGTCCGTCGTGATCCGCGAGTGGGGAGTGATCGGAAAGGGCGGCGGTTCCATCCGGTTCGTGGATGCGAAATTCACCAAACCGGTGAAGGTCGGCGAGACCATGACCGCCACGGGTACGGTCAAGCGGAACCATCACCATGGCCCGGGAAAGAACTGGGTGCTGATCGCGGTGGAAGCCAAAGACTCCGCAGGCGACCTTATCGGGCTCGCCGAGGTCGGATACAACCTGCCCGATTGAAGCGCGCAAGGCCGGAGGCTTTCCCGCGGCTGTTGCCGATCCTCCGGCCTCAACAAGCGAGCGCTGTCGCGTTCGAAAGAAAAACATCAGGGAGGTCGTCATGCCGAGCAGAATTGGCGATGCGTTGCACTGGTACGCCACCTACACGCCCAACAAGACCGCGATCGTGTCTCCTTTGGGCGCACAGACCTACGCGCAATTGTGGTCCCGCGTCCGCCGTCTGAGCAGCGCCTTGGCCGAGTTGGGAGTGAGGCCCGGCGACCGGATTGCCCTGCTGATGCAGAACAGCAGCCGCTATATCGAGATCTACCAGGCAGTGGCTTTGATGGGGGCAGCCGTCGTTCCCTTGAACTTCCGATTCGTCGCCAGCGAGATCGAATATGTCGTGAATCACGCCGGTGCGCGGGCGCTTCTCTTCGACGCCTCATTCGCGGACACGGTTGATTCGCTGCGAACCAAGCTGCCTTCGGTCGCCGACCGATACATCCTCACGGACGGAGCAGAGAGCCTCGCGAACCACTCGTACGAAGCGCTTGTCGCATCGGGAAGCGAAGCGCCGCCTCCCGAGTCGGCCGATCTCTCGGCCTGCTATTTCCAGGGCTACACGTCCGGCACCACCGGATTTCCGAAGGGTTGCGTCAACCCCCATCGGGAGTTCGCCGGCTGCCTGCGCCGGATCGCGACGATCTACGGCGTCACCGCGGACGATCGGGAGCTGGTCGCCTCGCCTCTGTTCCACGAGGCGCCGGCGCTATTCGCGCTGCTGCAGATATTCCGCGGCGGTACCGTGATTGTGACGAGCGACACTTCGCCGGCCAACGTTTTCGCAACCATCGACCGGGAGAAGGCGACCTGGACCTTCATGGTGCCGACCATGTGGGCTGCGATGGTCGCCGGCGAAGAGATCGATCGGTTCGACCTTGGATCCCTTCGCCTTCTCCTGAGCGGCGGCTCGCCACTTCTGACGCACACGAAGGAGGCGATCCTGAAAAGACTCCCGAAAGCGGGGCTCAACGAGTTCTACGGCGCCACCGAAGTCGGTCTGGTGACGAATCTGCCTCCCGAGGACCAGAAACGGAAGGTCCGATCGGTCGGGCGGCCCGTGATCGGAATGTTCGTCGAACTGCGCGATGAAGACGGCAACGTGGTTCCAAACGGAGAGGTCGGAGAAATCCACATTGGCGGAGCGACGCTCATCCGGGAGTACTTCAACAATCCGGAGGCGACGGCCCAGGCGCGAAAGGGCGGTTTCTTCACCTTGGGTGACATGGGTCGCTTCGACGAGGAAGGCTATCTCTACATCGTCGATCGCAAGAAGGACATGATCATCAGCGGCGGCGAGAACATATTTCCGAACGATATCGAAGAGGTCATCTACAAGCACTCCGCGGTGGAAATGGCCGCCGTGGTCGGTGCTCCCGATCCCAAATGGGGCGAGATCGTCGTGGCTGCCGTGACGTTGAAGCCAGGGAATTCCGTCGACGAAGCCGAGCTCATCGCCCACTGCAAGAGTTTTCTGTCCAGTTTCAAGGTTCCGAAGAGGATCGATTTCCGCGATCAGATGCCGATGTCGTCCTTCGGCAAGATACTTCGGCGGGACGTCCGAAAATCCTACTGGCAACAGCAGGAAGTGCAGGTTTGATCACGATCCTGATAGCGGAACAGAATGCCGCTCTCGGATTGGACATCGCGGGTCGCGGATACGTCCTGCAGCGGGGGCGGAAGGTCCTGGAAGGAACGGCGGCAGAGTTGAAATCGCGAAAAGATATGATCGAACTGTACCTTAGCAGCTGATTGCCT
>WNFL01047588.1_pt1 | contig 14835 bp, 13 predicted proteins | sample 5400361 | NCBI WGS metagenome assembly WNFL01 (sample SAMN13153351, study PRJNA577476) | soil metagenome | isolation source: 40 cm soil on Douglas fir-dominated hillslope | place: USA:California | collected 2013-09-17
CTCTTGGCGGAATGTAGGCCAGAAATCATTTTCCATGCGGCAGCCTACAAGCACGTGCCCATGATGGAATTTAACGTTCGAGAGGCTGTTAAGAACAACGTGATGGCACTTCTAGGTCTCTTGGATCTAGCCGAAGAGATTGGGTGCAAAGACTTTGTGCTCATTTCCTCCGACAAAGCCGTTAATCCAACCAACGTCATGGGTGCTACGAAGCGGATCTGTGAATTAATTCTTTCCTCCCGTCCCGCCAACGGTATGAGGTGCGTCTCGGTGAGGTTCGGGAACGTGTTGGGCTCAAGTGGAAGTGTGATACCAGTTTTAAACGAACAACTTCGCAACCACCAGCCGTTGACCATAACACATCCGGAGATGAGTCGTTTTTTCATGCTCATCCCGGAAGCTGTCGCGCTGGTTCTGCAGGCCTTCGCTATTGGGACTCATGGGGACATCCTGGTTTTGGACATGGGGCAACCGGTGCGAATTCTCAATCTCGCGCGAAATCTGGTCCGTCTTTCCGGACAGTGTGAGGATGACGTTGAAATTCAATTTACGGGTCTTCGGGAAGGCGAGAAGCTCCACGAGGAGCTTTTCTACCGCCACGAACAGATCGGGTCCACACCTTGCGACAAGATCAAGAGAACGCGGGGAACGTTGAAAGATTGGTCTCGTCTATGTCGCCAGTTGAACGAGTTAGCGGAAATGATCACCACAGACAGTGCACTGGCCATCCGTGCCAAACTTAGGGAGATTGTCCCCGAGTATGCTTTTCGGCCCGAGGACTTGATGCATAAGTTTGCCAACACGTGCATCGAAAGTCGTTCTTCAGCCGTGGCGGGTACGGATTAGCTGAGCTGCGGGGAGATGGTGTGAAGCGAATGGAGCACAGGTGGAAGCTCATGGCCCTCATGTATCGGCGCCAAAAAGTTGCACTGATCATGAGCGACGTCGGCCGAGGCCACAACATCGCGCGGTTTCGTGCCCGCATCGACCTAGGGGCGCAGTTCACTCGAGCATTCGACCGCTCGAGGTCCTGCCCGCACGACTGACCGGGCCACCGCTTTCTTGCCTCATAGATGAGTGCCGCCCGAGATCCCACCAACTTGGAGAGTGCGGAACGACATGAGCAGAGCGACGAAGAAACCATACCACGATCAGCCATACCTTCCTTTTTCGGCGCCTTGGTTTGGGGCTGAAGAAAAAGGAGAACTACTCGCAGCATTGGAATCGGACTGGATTACAACTGGGCCGCGGACGAAACAGTTCGAAAAAGCGTTCGCTGCCTACATCGGCACATCCGAAGCGGTTGCCGTGAACTCTTGCACCGCTGCGCTGCACCTGGGACTCGCCACGCTAGATGTTGGCCCTCGCGATGCCGTAATTACGACACCGTTCACGTTCGCCGCGACGGCCAACGTCATTGTTCACGTGGGAGCGTTCCCAGCCTTCGTCGATATCGATCCGCATACCTATAACCTTGACGCGAATAAGTTAAAGGCATTCCTCGAACGTGAGTGCGTTTGTCAGGCAGGCAATAGGTCTCTTGTCCTTAAGAGCAATGGGCGTCGCGTTAAGGCTGTTATTCCCGTCCACTATGGCGGCCATCCGTGCGACATGGATGCGATCAACAGGGTCGCGGAGTATTTCGGGTTGGCCGTCATTGAAGATGCTGCCCACGCTGTAGGCGCGCAGTATCGCGCGCGCAAGGTGGGCACATTGGGCGCCATGGCTTGCTTCAGCTTTTATGCGAACAAGAACATGACTACCGCGGAAGGCGGCATGCTAACTACTAGGGACACGGAGCTAGCCAGCCGCGTGCGCGTGCTTAGTCTGCACGGGATCAGCAAAGACGCCTGGAAGCGTTACAGCAAGGCAGGCTCATGGCAGTATGACGTAGTCGATGCCGGTTTCAAATACAACATGACCGATCTGGCCTCGGCACTGGGGTTGTACCAACTCATGAAGCTCGATAGTTTCATTGTCCGCCGGACGCAATTGGCTGAGCTCTACAAACGGACGCTAGCTGGTGTCCCCGGCCTTAAGCTGCCCACCGTTTTGCCCGAGATGAAATCCGCATGGCATTTGTACCCCGTGCAAATCCTATCGCCATCACCAACGCGGGAAGAGTTCATCGAGGAACTGAACAAGCGCAACATCGGGTGCAGCGTGCATTTCATCCCGCTGCACCTCACCTCGTTTTACCAGCGGACATTTGGGTACCGCCAGGGAGACTTTCCCGTAGCCGAGCAGGTGTTCCATCGGATTGTATCTCTGCCGTTATTCCCGCGTATGAGGGACAGCGATGTTTTGCGGGTCGCTCGCGAGATGCGCGAGATCTTTCATTCCGTGAGACCCAGCGGTGTCGTCAGTTATCCATCGATTCAGCCGTCCCCCGCGCACGATTAGGATCAAGATATCTGTTCCTATCAGATTAAACTTAGGGCGTTCCTACAGTTAGGGGAACTGCCTTGACTACCAGCTGGCCCGACTCACGCGCTAAGCGACTGGTTGACGTCATCGGAGCCGTGCTGGCGTTGGTGCCCACGCTGCCGCTGATGGCTATCGTTGCGGTCGTGATCAAGCTTACGTCGCCCGGGCCGGTGCTTTTTCGGCAGATACGCTGGGGAAGGGACGGTCACCGGTTCCATCTTCTGAAGTTCCGCAGCATGCGGCACGGGCGAGGCAACCGCGGTCCCGGTCTCACGTCCAGCAACGACCCGCGGGTTACGCCGGTTGGCCGGGTGATACGGAGGTGGAAGCTGGACGAACTACCGCAATTGCTTAACGTTATCCGCGGTGAAATGAGTCTGGTGGGTCCGCGGCCAGATTTGCCCGAATATCTTGATGCGCTACCTGCGGCGCGACGCCAACTGCTGAACCTGAAGCCCGGTATCACCAGCATCGCGACACTGCGATTCCGAAACGAAGAGGAACTTTTGTCGACAGTCCCCGCCGAGTCGCTTATCGACTACTACATCGCGAACGTCTTGCCTCAGAAAGCGAACATGGAGATCGACTACGCGAGCCAAGCATCACTCGTCAGCGACCTGGCGGTTCTTTTGCGAACCGTTGGGGCCATCTTCCAATGATTCGGCGCCGCACCCAATGCGGAGCCAGCCTGCATTTCTCACCTAAAAATTAGAAAAGAGGCGGTCGCTTCTCGAATAACTCTTTTTGTTCGAAAGAAATCCAGCCAGAAGGGGCAACAGCCCTATGCCCGCAGAGTGTAACCAGAAAGACTTCGGATTTCATCCCCTAAGACAGCGAGAGATTCGGGCTCAGCTCGACTGCAGGGCCCTTACAACCGTGGGCGGCGGGCTGCTTTTGCGCGAAAACCAGCACAATGCGAACGTATCTCCCTGCGAACCACTGGAGTTTTACAGCGTCGATCAGAGCAAAACGAGCCCGCGACTGCCGTTCGTCAGCGTGGTGATGCCCGTGCGTAACGAGGCTGACTGGATTGTACGGAGTGTCTCCGCGGTTTTGACGCAGGACTACCCTCGCGAACTCATGGAGATCATCGTTGCCGATGGCCAGTCGATCGACGGAACGCGAGAGAAGATCCAGGCTCTCTCAGCTGAGGACTCACGCGTGCGGCTCATCGACAATCCAGGCAAGATTGCACCGACAGGACTAAATGCGTGTTTGCGAGTGGCAAAAGGAGAGGTAGTCATTCGGGTAGATGGGCATTGTGAGATCGAATCCGACTACGCGTCTCGCTGTGTGCAGCATCTCCGTGTCGCTAAGGTTCAGGTTGTCGGTGGACCACTTGATACGATCGGGGAAACGCAGCTTGCCAGGACCGTTGCCATCGCGATGAGCTCGCCGTTCGGGGTCGGAAACTCCTCCTTCCGTACCAGGAAGAACGCTACGATGCTCACCGATACGGTGGCCTTTCCGGCTTACACGCGCGCGGCAATCGACGATGCCGGCCCTTTCGACGAAGAGCTAGTTCGTAACCAAGACGATGAGTACCACTTCCGTCTGCGGAAACGAGGGGCCAAGATACTGTTAGCCAGCGACGTTCGAGCCCGATATTATGCTCGATCGAGTTTTCGCTCTTTGTGGAATCAATTTTTTCAGTATGGCTATTGGAAAGTCCGCGTGATGCAAAAACATGCCTTGCAGATGAGCGTTCGCCACTTTGTTACGCCGATATTTGCCTTAACCTTAATCACGACAGCTGTTCTAGCTCCTTTCAACTCCGTCATGCGTGCACTCTTTTGGGCGACAGTTTCTTCGTACGCGATCGCTAATCTAGCAGCCTCCCTGATTGCTGCGAAGGCAAAGGGCTGGCCTCATGTAAAGAAGTTGCCATTGACCTTTGCCATTTTACATTTGGGATATGGGATTGGTTTCCTGAAAGGAATAGTTCGGTTCATCCTGATCCCTCGGCTTGCGCCGGATCGCCATTAGCTCAGCGCCAATCTCACCGTTCACTGGTTCACTGGAATGAAGCCGCAATTCACCGACGTCCCGTCCAGTTTCTCTTCCTGCTCGATCGATTCTGCGCGACAACTCCAGTAAAGTCGTCAGCAGTTGAAAGCGGCTCCGGCCGCTCGAGGGCAGCTTAAGCATTCGTTTAACCTTGTAATCTACATGCCGAGAGACCAACGCTAAATGAGCTCATCCCAGGCGGCGCAAGCTCGATTTTCAAGCAAACGAGCATATGCCCAGACGTTTGCTTCGACACTTGTCAACAGATGTTTTGGGGTCATCTCGGGCATTCTGGCAGCCCGACTTCTGGGTCCCACGGGGCGGGGCGAATTGGCAGTTCTGATCTTTCTCCCCACCGTTCTGATGACAGCTGGCGATCTGGAACTCCCACGAAGCCTTGCCTTTGAGGTGAGCCGGGAAGGCGCGTTGCCTCAGGTCGTGAGTTCCGGTTTTTGGCTGGCCATCGTAATGGGCTGTGCTCAATCCGCTTGGCTGGCGTTGGCCCTACCGTTTTATTTGCCGGCTGACAAGATGCATCTCTTGTTCGTTTCGCGTTGTTTGCTGGCCTATTTGCCGGCGGCCTTTGTTACGTCTGCCCTAACGGGCATCGATCAAGGCAGGGGCCGATTCGGTCGATTCAGTCTCTTCTTGGTCTTACCTGGCATTCTCTACGTCGTGGCTATTCTGTTGGCCTGGGGTACCGGCCATGTTTCTCCGGGCGTGTTCGCCTCGGGCATTTTCGCGTCCATTGTCGTGACGGCAGTAGCACGCACGGCCTTAGACTGGGACGTCCTGAAGCAATCCAAGCCCGATTGGGCTATCAGTTGGAAGCTGTTGAAACGTGGATTCAATTACTACCTTCCCGCGATCTCGAGCGCACTGCTCGGTCGATGCGACATCTTCCTGATCGTGCGGCTATTACCGGCCTCCGCCATCGGGCTCTACGCCGTGGCCCAAGCGATTGCCGTGGGGCAAATCGGAGCCATCAACCCGTTCATCCAGGTTGGATTTTCCGCCGTGGCCGGGCATGCCGATCAAGAGCAAGCACTGAAAACCCTGGCGCGCCACTTTCGCTTCGCTGCTCTGGCTGTCATCGTCGTGGGCTTGGTCGCGGCCGCTGCGACCCCTTTGGGAATTCGTCTTTTTTTCGGGGCTAAATTTATCGGCGCTACTCGAGTCACGCTCCTGCTGATCGGCGCGACGGTATTTTGGGGAATGGCACAGGTGCTGGACCAAGGCCTGCGCGCCGCCGGTCATCCGCGCCCGGGAGTCTTCTCGAACTTGCTGGGCGCCGCACTCTTGTTTGGCGTTGGCATCCCGGCGTGCTCCCGCTTAGGGATCGATGGCATAGCAGCGGCCATGCTGTGCGCGCAGTTCGTGAGTCTGCTATTTCTAGCTGGCTTCTTGGTGCTGCGCTTAGGTCTGCCAACCAGTCTCCTCTGGCCGTTTGGGCGAACAACGATCTCGGAAGTCACAGCCGTTGGCTCGCAAATCATGCGACGCAGTCTCCGGTTTACGCGCAACTTAGCGGTGTCGGAGCAACCGGACGCTTGACTTCTCATTGGTGTTACCGCCACTGCTGCCGCTCAGATTCGTAGTTGGGTTTGACCGGCGGAGTTTCGGCCAAGGCGAGTGAGACGCCACGTCATCGGAGCTGACGACTGTGAAATCGAATTTGTTAGTAACGAGTGAAAATCTCGATCACTCCAAACTATACGGCATCCATCGAGCGGCAGGAACAAGGCAAGAATTTAATGGACGATGACTCGCAAATTGGTCGGAGGAGCAACTGGCGATGCCAACGCAAATGCATAACTGCCAATGTCATACAATCCAGGATTCCGCGGAATTCCTGCAAAATCATCAAGAACCGCGCTAAGCGTCAGGCCCGCTTTTATGGCTGGACTCCCTAAAGTTAGCTGGGCATCTGGTACCGAAGGGTTGTCCATGACCGAACTGCCAACCGATACGAGCTTGGGGTCCGTGTTGACCATATTCCCGGTAATTGTGAGGCTGAAACCACTTGAAGCGCCGCTGGTCACACTCGACGTACCGTAGATAATATTATTAGCGATGGTCCCCGTAACAGACCCCGACATCGTATTCACGAGCCATCGATTTGGCTGGTAGCTAATATTATTCTCTATCAATAGGTTCGAAACACTTGCAGCAACCACGATATGACCGGCAGCTGCTCCACTTCGCGCATCCGACCAGATGAAAGTATTGTTTAGGATACTGATGTTCGTAGATGATCCATTGTATATCTGGATCGCCCAGCCTCGCTCAGTGCGGTAGAAGATATTATTAGAGACAAGAACGTTGTTCGGGCCTAAATCCGCGTAAATACCGTGGTCGTGGTTATAGAGTGTCGCCGTACAACCATTCTCCCCCGCATCATATCGTCCGATGTCGCTGATGATGTTCTGCGTTATGGTGACGTTCGAGTAGCGCACAAACAAGCCGTCACGACCGATCACGGTCGTCGTACAGTAGCGGCCTATGTCGTGAATCCAGTTGCGGTTTACAACAACATTGGTGCCGCCGTCCCAGTTCTCCCAGCCGTTGTCGCTGAATCCTTCGATCTCGAAGTTTCGGACGGTGACGTAACTTCCAGTCATCTCGAAACCGGTCGCGGTGGAATTGCTGGCGCCGTCGATTTTGCAGGCAAGGTAAGAGTCACATACGATCACGATGGGATTGGCCGCTGTACCGCTGCCGGTGACATTGACCAGCTTGCTTCCACTGTTTTCACCGCCAGTGCAGGAGGTGACTCCTGGCTGGTTGGCGCAGTTGTAAGTTCCGGCGAGGACGATGATCTCGTCCCCAGGATTCGAACCGTTCGCGGTCGTCGCGATCGTTTTCTTAGGCGTCCCCCTACTGAGCCCGTCGTTGCTATCGCTGCCGGTGCCTGAAACATATCGGCAGACACCTGTCCCGGTGGGCGCGCACGGCGTCTGCGACAGAACTGGGATGGAAGAAAGTAATAAGTAGAACAATGTGGCGAGTGCTAGGCGCATTGTGTGTTCGTCACTTTCTCCCCGCGTCATAGCATGCCGGTATCATACCGGAACTAGGGAATAACCGCAGAAACTTCGTTCGAGTGTACGGTCTCGAGATTGTTCAAATCGACGGCAGTGACCACGTAGAAGTAAGCCTGACCCGATTGAACTGTGCTGTCGGTGTAGATGGTCAGAACTACTGGCGTCGAGGTCAATTTCGTGTACGGACCGCCAGATTGGACGCCCCGGTATACGTTATACCCTGCCACAATTGATGTGCTTGCCGTCCAGCTCAGGTCGGCCGAGTGCGGAACAGTCTGTGACCCGGTCCCAGACAACGGGATCGTGGCGGGGGAGTTGGAGGCGCTACTTACCACCGCAAGACTGCCAGTCACGCTGCCCGCGACAGCCGGAGTGAAAGTCACATTCAGAGTCCCGCCCTGCCCGGGAGCTAAAATCTGCCCGGCGGACAGGCCGCTTGCATTGAAGCCCGCGCCGGAAATGCTAACGTTCGAAATCGTAACCTGGGAATTGCCTGAGTTCGTCAGTGTTACGGCGAGCGTGCTACTCGCGCCCGTGTTTACGTTCCCGAACGTCAGACTCGCGGGAGTGGCGCTTAGCAGAAAAGTTGCGGCGTTGACGGTGAGTGCGGCGGCTGTGCTGGTCCCCTTACCAACACTATTGCTGACCACGACCGTGAACTGCGCGCCGTTGTCGGACGTGGTTTCCGCGGGTGTGGTGTAGGTTGGCGACGTGGCAGTGCCGATCGCCGTACCATTCTTGAACCATTGATAGCTCAATGGCGCCGTCCCGGAAGCGGTCACCGAGAACGTGGCGGTCTGGCCCGCTGTGACGGTCTGGTCGACTGGCTGAGAGATGAGCGATGGCGCAACGTTAGCGGTTGTAACGGTCAGGGTGGCGGGGTTGCTGGTTACTGAGCCCGCTTTGTCACTGATAATTACGACGAACCGTGAACTGTTGTCCGCAGTCGTAGTCGGAGGGGTCGTGTAGCTTGACGACGCTGCCCCGGCGATCGGTGTCCCGTTCCTCTCCCACTGGTAAAGGAGGGGAGCGTTTCCGTCTGCGGCGACGGAAAAGGTCGCGGTTTGTCCAGCGGACACCATTTGGCTGGCCGGTTGGGTTTTGATCACGGGCATCTGATTGGAGGCGGGGCTTGCTACTCCAACGCAGCCCGAGTGAAGCAGCATCGTAGACACGCAGAACACGAAGACAAAGAACGAAAATGGCTTACGCGAAACTCTCTGGGTTTCGAGTTGGACCGCACCTCGCCCATTCGGATATGTAACCCATAACGGCATTCGGGGACGCTACCAGCCGTCAAGCTAGGCCAGTAACTGGTCCCGAGTACAATTTTAGGACAGGTCTAAGAGCAGCTTGTTTCTGTACCAACCTCAGGGTGAGTTTTCGACCTCTTGCTGCCAGCTGAAATTGGGACCAACTGCCACTTCAGTCCGGGGCTTGGCCACGAACCTTTTGAGAGCCGCCTTATAGTGTATTCCCACGCCACGTCTCCACGCGCTGCTCGGTTTCCATCGGCAGAGCGATCGCGATGTCCAGCTGCCGCGAGAAGCCCGCACAAAGATCATAAAGATCATTCTGCCGCCTCCGATTCGTTGTATGCGCATGTTTCCTAAGCACTTCTGAAAGGAAGCACCCAGCTCCGAGGACAGTCTCGCAGTCGACTCACAGTGGCACGAGCGATGAAAAAAACCATCGCACCAATTTCTAAGAGAATTGCGGGTGCTGGAGTGTCCGGGATAACCCAAAAGCAATGCGCACGGTGCAGCGCTAAAGTGAAAAAAGACGCGTTCTGTCTACATTGCCGCAAATTCTTCCAAGAGCTCAGCAAGCCAGACCCTGCGCTTGCCACAACGGTGCACGGGGCTAAGAGGCATTCTCCACCCAGTGATTATGTCCAGAGGCCGCACCGGAAAGCATGGATCAGTCGTCCACCGGCGGACATTCCGAGACAGCCGAACACAAGGATGAGCAAACCAAGGGCCCGGCCGGACTGCCCGGCAGACCAACCGTGGATTCGTTGTAGAAATGCTGGAGCCCAGGCAACAAAAGCATAGGTGCACAGCGCTCAAGGTTGGCCTCTGAGAGCAGGTACTGTCACAACTGCCAGTTCACCGAGATGCGAAACCACACATACTTAGACTTTTGAGACATCGTGACGTGGTGGAACGCTGGTTCAATCGGACGTAGTCTATTCGGTCACATAGATTCAACGACGATCGAACAAGAGTGAGTAGCGGAAGAGAAAATCCAATGAAACTTATTAGAGCCGTGGTTCTTTGTGCAGCCGGGCTGACGGCTGGCCCGGCTTTCGCGCAGGACAAGCCTGCCAACACCAACATGCAAATTCTGAGGGATAAAGTAAAGGCCGACAAGAGGCTCGTGGTTGCCGCAAACATGGATCTGAACGAAGCAGAGGGAAAAGCGTTTTGGCCGATCTATGACGCCTATCAGAAAGACCTTCAGGGTCTCAATGATCGTCTGTCGGCCACGATTCTCGGTTTTGCCGATGCCTACAACAAGCACACGCTGACCGACGAGCGGGCGACCAGTCTGACCAATGAGGCACTGTCCATCGACCAGGACGAAGTCACGATGCGAAAGACCTACGCGGCGAGGCTCAAAGGTGTGTTGCCAGGGAAAAAAGTGGCGCGCTACCTCCAAATCGAAAACAAGATTCGGGCGTTGATTCGGTATGAGATGGCGGATGCCATTCCGCTGGTTCCCTAATTGAGTATTTGAAATCCAGGGTCACGAGATATTTCCGAGAGTCGTTAGGGCAGTCGGGAAAAATTAAAGCCGCGCAGTGCCCCCCACTTCATGTTTTGACAGGTGTTATACAGCGTGAGATGCGCTACTAAAAGTTAAAGACCGCCTTGTACGCGGTTCACACATGTCAATGAGGGGAGGGAGAATCTAATGACAGGTCCATTTGCTTGCGACAAGAAGATTGCAGTTTTCGTGGGTGTGTTTCTGATTCTAGTTCTTATCTTCACTGCTTCTGTGCCTGTTTATTCGCAGGCGACCGGAGCAACCCTCTCCGGCACTATTTCCGATCCGTCCGGAGCGGTAATACCTGGTGCGCAGGTCTCGATCAGGAACACCGCCACGGGACTTGCCAAGGAGACTATAGCGGACTCTACCGGCTTTTATACGCTCCCCAACCTGCCTGCCGGAACTTATGAAATTAAGGTCACTGCGAATGGCTTCAACACGGCCGTTGAATCGAACGTCACTCTCGGCGTGGGGGCTCAGCTAACGCTCAAGATCCCTTTGAAGGTCGGGGAAACCAGACAGACCCTCACGGTGACCGAAGCAGCGCCCTTGATAGAATTTAGCTCCTCAACGCTCAAGGGAGAGATAGAGTCCCAAACTGTGCGTGAGTTGCCCCTGAACGGGCGCGACTGGACTTCACTTGCCACTCTCCAGCCGGGCGTCAACCAGATTGAAACGCAGATGAGCTTCGATACCGCAGCACGTGGCAACCGCGGCTTCGGAGCGGAACTCACGGTTTCCGGCGGTAGGCCGACATTCAACAACTACAGGGTAGACGGGATCACCATCAACGACTACGCTAACAGCACGCCCGGAAACGTGCTCGGCGCCACTCTGGGTGTGGACGCTATCCAAGAGTTCTCCGTCCTGACGGGCGGCTTTTCGGCCGAGTACGGGAGGGCTGCCGGTGGAGTCGTAAATGCGATCACCAAGTCGGGCACGAACGCATTCCACGGGGATGTGTATGAGTTCTTTCGGAATAGCGCGCTGGACTCTAGAAACTACTTCGATAGGGCTTCAAACAACCCAAAGGCGACATTCAGGCGCAATCAGTTCGGCTTCGCGGCGGGTATGCCCATCATCAAGAACAAGACTTTCATTTTTGGTGACTACGAAGGGATGCGTCAAGGAAAGGGAATCACGACTTCGGTCACGGTACCGTCGGACAATGCACGGCTGGGAATACTCGCGGGCGGAACACCACTGACGGCGGGAGCCCCATGCGCGCAAGAGGCGAATGGAGCCAAAGCGCAAAACCTTGCCCCTGGACAAGCAACTGTTTGCGTTGATGATTCAGCCGCGAGAATGTTGGCAATGTTTCCACATGGCAACGGCGCGGTCTCGGGGGATCGAGCGCAATTCATTAACTCCGCCCTGCAAATTGTGCCGGAAGATTTCTTCACCGTCCGTGTTGATCACAAGATTTCAGCGAATGACAGCTTATTCGGAACATACCTCTATGACGACACGGACTACACCCAACCCGACAGCTTCAACAACGATATCATCAATTCGCACATCAGGAGGCAGACGGTCGTGCTCGAAGAGAGCCATACGTTCAGTCCCGCACTTGTCAATACCGCGCGATTTGGTTACAACCGCTCGCATGTCATCAATTTTAAGCCAACTGGGGCGATTAATTCCGCAGCGAACGACACGTCGCTGGGGAGCACCACGGGACAAACCGCGTCCCGAGTGTTCATCGGTAGTGGCATGACAGGCATGCAAGGGGGCGTAGGTTCTGCCTCCTCATATGTTCACGCCTGGAACTCCTACCAAGGTTATGACGATGCCTTCTTAACTCATGGGGCCCACACTTTGAAATTCGGCGCGGGTGTCGAGCGGATGCAATATAACTTCCTTACGTTTCAGAACCCGGGCGGGAGGTGGAATTTCGGTGGCCTGACACGTTTTCTCAGCAACCAGCCCACGCACTTCGAAGCCGGCCTCCCCGTCACAATTTCACCACGGGAAGTACGACAAACCCTATTCGGAGCGTACATCCAGGACGACTGGCGCATCCGGTCCAACCTGACATTGAACCTTGGCCTGCGCTACGAGATGGCCACAGTGTTGAATGATGCGCAGGGGAAAATCACCAGCCTTGTGAATATCTCTGACCCCGCGCCCATGTGCGGGACGCTGTTCACCGCCCCCATCCTTCCGCACCCAGGCTCTAGCTGCGCCAGTGTTGGTCCCTACTACTCAAACCCCACGCTTCGTAACTTCGAGCCCCGCGTAGGATTTGCCTGGGACCCGTTCAGGAACGGCAAGACCTCAGTCCGCGGGGGCTTTGGTATCTATGACGTGTTGCCGTTGCCAGGTTATTTTCTGCTGCAACAAAATCAGGCGGCGCCATTCATGATATTTGCCAGCACCAATGATCAGCCTTCAATGGCAGGAAGGTTTTTCGCGGGCGGAGAAGAACTCCTGGCGAACCCGCCCCCAGGAGTCGCCCCAAGCAAGTTGAGCCTCTCTACCGTTGAACAGAACCCTCATCGGAACTACGTGATGCAGGCCAACCTAAATATTCAGCGCCAAATTACCCAGGATCTGACTGTAACAGCCGGATATGTAGGCTCCCGTGGTGTCCACCTGCTGATTCGTGGGGATGATGGCAATATGACGATTCCCACGCTGACCTCTTCGGGATACCTCTTTCCCTGCGGGCCCCCACAAGTTGCCGGTCGTTGCACGGCAGGCAAAACTGATACCGGGGTCTCTGCGCAAGTCAACCCGGTTCTGGGCATACTTCGGTATATCTATTGGGGGACGGACTCATCCTATAACGCCATGTACGTGAACGTTCAAAAAAGGTTGAGTCACAGCTTCCAGGTTCAAGTAGCCTACACTTGGGCGAAGTCAATCGACGACAACTCGTCGACCATCGCGGGAGATACGTTTGCGAATGGTCTCAACTCATTGTTTTGGTTTGCCCCAAGAGCGCTCCGTGGCCTGTCTGACTTCAACGTTGGCCAGTCCTGGATAATCAACGGCCTGTGGGACATACCGACTCCCAAGTCTCTCGGTGGGTTTGGAAACGCGGCGCTCGGCGGATGGGAAGTGGGGAGCATCTTTAGGATAAATAATGGAACTCCGACTACTGCGATACTAAACGGGGATCCCATGGGTCTGGGGAACGGCGGCGCCGACCAGTTCGGGATTCCGAACCTGGCTCCCGGTTGCGACCCCGTCAATCACAATTTCATAGGCAGTTCATCCCCCGCCTATTTCAATGTGAGTTGCTTCACACTGCCAACCGTGTCGTCTTCGTCCCCCCTCGCCTCTCAGTGCGCGAACTTCACAGGCAAGGGAGTGCCGGCTCCGCCTCCGGGGGCGGTTTATTGCGCAAATCTCCTCGGCAATTCAGGTCGCAATCGGATCATCGGGCCGAGGCTTGTCAATTTGGATTTCTCCTTGTTAAAGAACAATTACATCCCCAAGATTTCAGAAGTCTTCAACATCCAATTTCGTGCGGAGTTTTTCAACATCCTGAATCACTCTAACTTTGTGCCACCCGAGCCAATCAATGGCGGTTCTATCTTTAACGGAGATGGATCGGCGGGCTCCCCGGGAACCATCGACAATCTTGCAACGCAACCGAGGGATGTTCAGTTTGCGCTGAAAATCGTTTGGTAGTCGGAAGCGCGCGGTTGTGGAACAAAAAGCCAAACAAACAACCCCTGGTTGGAGGTTGCCGATCTCACTGATTCGCGATGTACTATTTCGATCCGCTCGCCTAATTCTCGATAACTCCCGTTCTGGGAAGTGGGCCGTGAATCGATTACGTCACTATCGACCTCCGATTGATCCCGAGTCACGGGCTACTCGGAACTTACCGCCAAAGAGATTCGTAATCTCCGGGTTGACGACAATTCGACCGGAATCTCGTCTCTTGCTTCTGTCAACGCCTATGCCTGCGCGAATAACCAAATTGAGGTTATCCTTCCCAAAAAAGCGGCGCGGTAGGAGGCGATATGCTTCGGTATTGGAAGGGGCTTCCCCTCGCTGTCGGCAAATCCTCGCGTTCTCTCCTTGTGCGAGGCAGCTGATTCTCTGTTGCCGCTTGTAAAAAAACATTGTTGACGGCGGCCCGTCTGAAGCATTATGCGCAGACGGAGACGCGCCCCACGTCACGTTTAGCGGCGCGTTGTCAACCCAATGCCCAGGCGCTTAGAATCGCGTTGTGTTTGTCGATGCTTCGGTTTCGGTGTCGTTTAAGGAACTACTGGAGGTTGCCAATGAAAGGCAAGGTGTTCGCCCTTGGTGTACTTCTGACGGCTATTCCGTTGTTCGCGCACCATGGAGGTACATCGTTATATGACATGTCGAAAGAGGTGACTCTAGAGGCGACTGTGACGGAGTTTATATGGACGAATCCTCACGTAGAGATCGGTTTGGACACCAAAGATGACAAGGGCAAGGTGAGGCATTGGATCCTGGAGGCCAGCTCGCCACCGGTAATGGTGAATCGTGGCTGGAACCGAAAGAGCCTCCAGCCGGGAGACGTCATGAAGGTGACGTTCAATCCCGCTCAGAGGGGCGGGAGCGTCGGGCGCCTCATCAAGTTGATCAAGGCCGACGG
>WNFL01380914.1_pt1 | contig 14832 bp, 14 predicted proteins | sample 5400361 | NCBI WGS metagenome assembly WNFL01 (sample SAMN13153351, study PRJNA577476) | soil metagenome | isolation source: 40 cm soil on Douglas fir-dominated hillslope | place: USA:California | collected 2013-09-17
AACTTGAGCGCGGAAAAAGATTAACAGAAGTCCTGAAGCAGCCTCAATACCACCCACTAGGTGAGGTATTTGAAGTAATCAGTATTTGGGCAATTTCAAACGGCTTCACTGATGATATTCCCTCAGATCAAATTCTTTCCTTTGAATCCCAATATCATGAATATGTTAAGTCCCATGCCAAGAAACTTCTTGAAACTCTATCAAAAGGCCAAAAACTAACACCTGAAGTAACAGAAGAATTAAAAAAAGTTACTTCTGGATTTAAGAAGGTATTCAGTCCCTAAGTAACTAATTGCTATTGGCTAATCGCTAATAGCTTATTTTATGGCAAACACACAAGCACTAAGAAGAAGAATTAAAACTGCACAAAATATTTCTAAAACTACACGCGCAATGCAAATGATTGCTGCAACCAAATTAAAACGCGCCCAATCAGCTGTACTCACAAGTAGGCCTTATGTAAATAAACTTATTGAAATAACAAAAAGCGTTGCTCCAGGAAAAGGCATTGCAACACAGGAAGAACTACATCCATATATGAAAATGCAAGATAAAGATAGTAAGACGCTTTACATAATCATATCTCCCGATAAAGGCTTATGCGGAGGATTAATAACAAATTTACTAAAAGAATATTTAAAAATTCGTAGTGAAACTTCTTCAGGTTTTATTACCATTGGGAAAAAAGTTGAAGGCCCTATCTCAGGACACAAAAATCTACTTGCCTCATTTCCATTTGGAACGACTCTTCCCGGGTATGGGATGGTGTTACCTATTGCTAAGATAATAGATGATGAGTATTTAAGTGGTCATTTTGGATCCGTAAAAATAATTACGACACATTTTAACAATGTTTTTTCACAATCCCCTATTATAATTGATTTACTTCCGATACGAATTGAGTCTATTGATGGAGAGCAATCCACAATTTCCACAAATAAATTGTTTGAACCTAAAGAAAGCATTTTACTTCCTGAGCTTTTACAAAGATATCTTCATATGGTTTTATACCAGCAACTTTTAGAATCATTTGCATCAGAGCAAGGAGCTAGAATGATAGCTATGCAAAATGCCACCGATAATGCAAAAGATATTGTTAATACGCTCCAACTGATCTATAATAAGGCTAGACAAGAGAAGATTACAAAAGAAATTCTAGACATTTCGGGAGCTGCAGCAGCAATGAATAATGAATAACGGAATTATTATAAAAATACAGGGACCTGTAGTTGATGTACGGTTTAAAGACGAAGTCCCTCAGATAAATGAGGCATTACTTGTTCCTCTTGGGAAAAATGGACTGTCTCTTACTTTAGAGGTCGCATTTGAATTAGGCAATAAGGAAGTAAGGGCACTTGCTCTTGGTACAACAGATGGACTGAGCCGCGGAATGGAGGCAATTAGAACTAATAAACCTATTCAAGTCCCTGTTGGTGAAAAAACACTCGGAAGAATCTTTAATGTGTTGGGAGAAACAATAGATGACCAGAAACCATTAGATAGAAAAGGGTTGGATTTGCAACCTATTCACAAAAATCCTCCATCACTTTCAGAACAACAGACAAAACCTCAAATACTTGAGACCGGAATAAAGGTCTTTGATCTTATAGCTCCATTTACAAAAGGTGGAAAAATAGGCGTTTTTGGAGGAGCTGGCACAGGTAAAACAGTTATTATTCAAGAACTTATCCGTAATATCGCAATAGAACATAAAGGCCATGCTGTTTTTGCAGGTGTTGGGGAAAGGTCAAGGGAAGGGAATGATCTTTGGCTTGAAATGAAACGCAGCAAAACAATAGATAAAACAGTCATGGTTTTTGGCCAGATGAATGAACCACCTACAAATAGAATGCGTGTTGCTTTTACTGCTTTAACCATGGCTGAATATTTTAGAGATGAAAAAAAAGAAGATGTACTTCTCTTTGTAGATAATATTTTTAGATTCTCTCAGGCTGGTTCTGAGGTATCGGCTCTTTTAGGACGCATGCCATCAGCTGTCGGATATCAGCCAACATTAGCATCTGAAATTGGCGCAATCCAAGAAAGAATTACATCAACCAAAAATGGCTCTATTACATCCGTTCAGGCCATTTATGTTCCGGCAGATGATTATACAGATCCTGCTCCTGCCACAGTATTCTCTCATTTAGATGCAACTCTAACTTTAGACAGATCGCTTGCAGAACAGGCTCTTTATCCAGCAATTGATCCTCTTACTTCATCTAGCCGTATCCTTGATGCAACTATCCTAGGTCAAGATCATTATGACACTGCACGTGGAGTACAGCGTGTTTTACAGCGTTATAAAGACCTTCAGGATATTATTGCAATACTTGGAATGGATGAACTTTCTGAAGAAGATAAGAAAGCTGTTGCAAGAGCTAGAAAAATTCAACGCTTTTTGACCCAACCTTTCTTTGTAGGAGAAGTCTTCACAGGCCAACCCGGTAAATATGTTAAAGCAAAAGACACCGTAAAAGGATTCAAAGAAATCTTAGAAGGCAAACATGATAGTCTTTCAGAGCAATCATTTTACATGGTGGGATCCATTGAGGAAGCGCAAGAAAAAGACAAATCTCTTAAAAAAGGTCAAAAGTAAAAGAATTAACTATTCACTATTGCCTAATCGCTATACGCTAATGGCTACATAAACATATGCATGTTCAAGTTGTAACCCCTGAAAAAACCCTAGTTGATGAAGAAGTTGATGAAATCGTAGTCCCAACTGTAACAGGTGAAATTGCGATACTTCCCCATCACGTACCTCTAGTTACCCAGATAGCACCTGGAGAGTTAATCCTTAAAAGTCACGGAAAAAATGAGTCTTTTGCTATAGTTGGCGGATTTTTAGAAGTATCAGGAAAAAATGTTAGCATACTTGCAGACTATGCAGTTCATGGAAATGATGTTTCAGTTGTGAATGCTGAGGAAGCAAGAGCTAGAGCCGAAAAAGCTATGAAAGAACATAAATCTGGCGAGGACTTTGCATTGGCACAGGGAGAATTCCTCAAAGCAATTGCAGAGCTAAAAGTAGCTAAGCGCCTCAAGCACACGAGCACACTTCCTAAATAACTTCAAATACTTTTTGCATATACTTTTGGTCTCTTTGAGAAATGAAATCCTACAGCAGGAAGAATTGCAATTAATGCAACAATTGCCATAGTATTGAAAGACGCAATGATTCCTAACTTGTCTGAAATAAAACCCAGGAGTACAGGTGAAATTGTTTTTGCAATTCCTACTATAGTCTCATTAATTCCAAAAGCCTTTTCAAAGTTTCCATGATGTTCTACAGATTCTGAAACCATGGTTTGGGTTACTGGTACAGTCCCTTTAGTGAATATTCCAAGAATCAATGCACAAATTATTATAATTAGAAATGATGTTGAATTAGCTAGGAGTAAAATAAATATTGCCATAAATATTTCAGATATAATAAACACTTTTGCATTTCCAAGTGAGTCTGCGGACCTTCCTATTAATATTTTACCTAAGAAATTTCCTATAAAAAAAGCGCCCGCAAAAGACCCAAGTAGACTTGGGCTAATACCTCTACTTAAAAGTAAGAAAGGCAAAAATATATATAATGAAGAAGAGGCAAAAACATCTATAGCGTCTGAAGCTGAGGCAAAAATAAAATTTTTATTTTTGATAACACCCCAAACAGATAATGACACCAGGGGTTTTTCTTCCTTAGGTAATATCGAATCTTTTTTTATAAATAAATAAAATGAAAGCGCAATGATGATTGCAATTACACCATATCCCAGAGAAGTTATTTTCCAACCAACACTAACAATTAAAATAGTTAACAATGGCGCAATACCTATCTTTCCAATATCCCCAATAGCAGTAAAATTACCCATTGCTTGTCCCCTTTTTTCCATAGGCGTCCACTTGGCTATTAAGGAAAATGCTATGGGATGAAATAAGCCGTAGCCAATTCCACCCAGAATAAATGTTACGAGGATTGGAAAATATGACGAAGATAATCCAGTGCCTAAAAATGCAAGGCCATAAATAACTGATGCAATTAGTAATGTTTTAAAACCACCCACTCTTGTTGCAATATATCCAGCGGGAAGTCCTAATACAATACCTAGGCTATTCAAGACACTTCCAAGAAGACCTACTTGAGTCAAATTGATACCCAAATCTTTAGCAAAAAAAGGGATCAGAAGAATAAAGCTTGCCTCAAAACTATCGTTTAAAAAATGAAGTATATTCAGCTGACCGATATGTGAGAGGGTATATTCTGTAATTTTTTTCTTGATTTTTTGCATGTAAATATAGCCTGCCTACATATCCTTATCTTGAGATAAACTTATTATACAATAAGATTGGCTGAGATAGGTAAATGGTCTGAATACCTGATTTTTTCCACTTTTACATCTTTGACAAGACACCCTTTCGAAAAAATATAATCAAGTTGATGACTAATAATGAATTTTTTATATGTAATAAATTTTGGAGTATCATGAATAAAACCTTGGCTCTCCAAAAGAAGTGTTAAACGTTTAAGATTCATTAGTGAAGAATAATTAAAATCTCCTACAAGTATTGTGGGCGCATCATCTAAAAGACTGACTATTTTTTGGACTTGTTGAATTTTACGCTTATTCCATGTTATGGGTGTTAAATGGACATTTGCAAGAATAATGACTTTATCTTCTAATCTCAATGTCGTCAAAAGTATATTTCTATCCAATTTGTTCCTATAAAGTATCTTTGCTGCAATACTTGGTCCTAAGTTAACTATCCTTTTATCTATCAGTTTAAATTTTGTGCTATCAAATAATGTTAGTTGCCCAAAGCGTTTTTTTCTTCTGGAAAGACTAGCTACAAACTCACTGGAATAGCCTAAGAAATAGTCTGGGATCTTAGATAGATTTTCTTCAGGAAATTCCTGAAAGCATATGATATCATGCCGGGGTTGATTAAGTGTCCAAGCGATAATATCGTCCATTTTTCTTCCAAGCTCAATATTATAAGACAAAAGTGAAATCACTAATTGATTATAACTCATCCTTACATTTGTATTACACTTAAAAATTTACTACAATCTAAAAGTGCCGATGTGGCTCAGTTGGTAGAGCGGCGCTTTCGTAAAGCGTAGGTCGTGAGTTCGAATCTCACCATCGGCTCCGGTGAATTAATTATGCCTGCAAGGTCTAGACTATCAAAAGCACAAGAAAGTAAATCAAGAAAGCAACTTTTTCTTTCAATTGCTGGAATAATTGTTATTTTATTTCTTCTTGTGAAATTTGGAATTCCAATGCTAATTAACTTTAGTCTTTTTTTGGCCGGAATAAAAAATGGCAATTCTACTTCTCAAGATAATAATTCGTCAACAATTATTTTACCTCCTGTCCTTAACCCCACATTTACAGCAACTAACAGCGCAAAAATTTCAGTAAGCGGAACATCTGTTGCACACCAATCAATACAATTATTTCTCAATGATGATTTAGTTGACTCAGTAGACACAAAAAACGATGGCACATTTACTTTTGATAATGTAGTTCTTAATCAAGGACAGAATATCCTTAAAGCTAAAGCCAAAACAGATAATAAATTGAGTGAATTCTCAGTGCCCTTAAATATTACTTACGGAAATAAAGCCCCTACTTTAACCATAGACAGCCCACAAAATGGCCAAACTTTTTCGAAAGATAATAGGACTGTTAATGTAAGTGGCAAAACAGATCCGGATGTCAGGGTTACTGTAAATGATTTCTGGGCAATAGTAGATAACAACGGAAACTATTCATATTCTTTACAGTTGCAAAATGGTGACAATACTATAAAGGTTCTTGCCTCAACACCATCAGGTAATAAGTCGGAGCAGGATATCCATGTTACGTATAATCCATAAATCCCATAACTATCCACACCCAAAAAAGTATTAAAGGGTAAAAAAAGCTATTCACAAAAAGACTTCCAAAAAAAAGAGCGATTATAGAGGATAAAAATATTTTTGCATGCAAATTGCCTAATCTAGCTTTATGAATAGTTTTCGAGAGTATTGAGTACCATAAATAAATAAATGCACAAAATCCTACGATTCCTGTGGTAGCTAATATGAATAAAAAACTAGTATCTGCTCCTGCATTTCCATGTCCCACATCCCAAATGCTATCTCCAACACTGAAAACGCCAATCTTTTTTTGCGCATATCTATAGCTATTAAAGCCTACGCCAAATACTGGACTAGTCTGAAAGACATTTATAGCATTTCTGATGTCTCCAATTCTAGCAGTGCTTGATGCGGTCCTGAAAAGGTTGGTACCTTCACCTGGCGTGTATAGCAATATCACAAGCATAAGTCCGGCAATGCCTACGTAAGTTGCAATTTTTAATAAATCATTTTTAAAACGGTTGAATAAAAATAATAATACCAATCCAATCCCTAGCATAATATATGCACTTCTTGAAAAAGAAAGAAGTACGCCAACAAGGCTAAAAAGTGAAAGAATGGCATAAAGAATAACAGTCTTTTTATTTTTGGCTTTTAGACTATCAGTAACCTTGAATGAGACAAATAAAAAATATAAAACAAAAAATACTCCAGAAAAATTAGGGTCTAAAAAAGTGCTAAACATTCTATGAAAATGGTCATCCCACCCTAGATAAGAGAGATTTTTAAGAGAAGGATAGAGAAAAAATTGTAAAAATCCAAAAAATAGAATAAGTCCCCCACCTATCAAGATAGATATCTCAATTTGTTTTTTATCTTTTTCATTAAAGTCCTTTATTATAAAGAACAAGCAAAAGTACATGAAGTAGCGGATTAGATAAAGAGATGAAACAAAGAGATGAAAAAGAGTGTAGGAAAAGATATTAAAAATTAGAGAAATAATACATGCACTAAAAAACAAAAGAATTGGAGTTTTAAACGTGAATTTTATATGTCTTCTCTTCAAAATAAGGCCTAATAGCCATACCGCAACAGTACAAAAAACTCCTAGGTCTAAAAATGTCATTGCAATACCATTTCCAAGATCTATCCTTGCGAATTCACCAAGAGGAAAAACAAAAATAATTATAAAAATTAAAATTTTTTTTAATAAGTCCATATTTTTCCACCCCATGAATAAAGATTAACATGGGTAACAGGATTATGATATATCTCTGAAAAGAACTCAAATTCTTTTGGTACAGATCCATTGGCAACCAAGATGTAATTAAATTTTTCCCCTTTCTTAATTCCTGTCCCATCTATATACGGAAAGTCTAGATAATACATATTATGAATTCCATATACCAAGACTGAGTCTGTTGATTTAATGTGAGCTTTAAAATAACCATCACTGTCAACAAAATCACCAAAAGAAAAATTAAGATGCTTTGTCAAGAAAGTTGATTTTGTTTCGTGATCGAGCAAAACGGGTATAAATTTTGAATTTGCAACCAGACGATATCCTATTGATATAATGCTGCTTAGAAATATAAAAGATAATAAAATGAAAAAAAACTTACCTTTCTTTAGTCGAGAAACTGAAGCTCCGACTAGAATAGAAAATGCAGGAAGGTAGGCCAGTAAAAATCTCCCTCCACCTGTATTAGGGGTTAAATACCAAATAATAAAGCTAATAAAAGAATAAATTGCTATAATTTTTTCTGATTTTGTAAATCTAGGATAAATAAAGATTATCAAAGGCAAAAATCCAATATATACTGGAGAAAGTGGGTCTGGCGAGTTAGTCAGTACACCCCAGGCTGTGCTCAATATGTAAATTGGATTAAAAATTTTTAAATCTAGGATAAAGGGATAGGTATGAGTAAAAAACGGATAAATAAGGTTTCCTGTATGAACATATGAATAAATAAACCACGGAAAAGGTATTATTAAGGCAAATATACAAAGAATTAAAATGTTTTTTATCATTTTAGAATGCTTACCCTCAGGACTGCTATTAATTAATAATAGAATAATAAAGATAATAAATGATCCTATAGCGAGAAGTTTTGTTGTTATTGCAAGGCCTATCATTACCCCACAGATAAGCAGCCATTTTTGCTTTCTAGTTTCTGTAAAAACTATAAAGGCCCAAAGTGCCATTAATTCATAAAAAGTCCTTGTAAGGTCAATATATGCGCTCACAGACTCCCATCCAACAACCAAGTTAGAATAGAAAATAAGAGTGATAAGTAAAGCCATTTCTTTTGATAAATACCTTTTACTAAAAAGGTATAACGCTACACACGTTAGGACTCCAAAAGAAAAGTGAATAAGTTTTGCGAATATTTCTGACCCAAGCAAAAGACCTGGGATATATAAAAGCTCTGCTAGCTTTGGCATGAATCCGTAATAAAGAATCCCACTTTTGACAGGATAAATAGCATGGTGCAAATTGTAGAGCTTAGGCAGAGTTAAGTGATACCAAAGGGCATCAAATCCAAGCTCTGGCCCAAGTGCTCCTATTAGATTTACGATTGACTGAATAACAAGAAGGATAAATGCAAATAGAAAAATTCGAGATTTGCGAAATTCTGATAATATTGAAATATAAGTCGGAAGATTAATAATTTTCTTTCTGAAAATAAAGAAGATTAATCCTAAATATAAAATTGTTACTATTAATATTAAAGGCTTGTATAATAAACCTAATACTCCAAATAAAAAGATCAAATATGCATATACTCCAATTGCGAATGCTATTTGAAACATATTCCTCCCTTACATAGAAGAAAAAGAATGTAATACAGCAAAATAAATATGAGCCAAATTATAAAAATAAATATCGCAATCTTTTTTTGAGATTTATTTAAATTCATATACATAATCGTTGCCTAATCTTTTAACAAGGTTTATAGAGGGATTAACTGAAAGCTCTGACATTACATTTTCTCCATCAGGCAAGAGATAGTCATGCGAGATAAAATTTGTTTTGTGTATTATATTAAATTCATCCAGATGGACAATCATATATTTCACTCCTAACTTTTTAATCGTATTTAATGAAGTTTTAGATGGAAAAGATTTATATAAAGAAATTACAAGTGTTTGCCAGGGAGGGGGAGAAAATCCACTACCTCCGTTTACCATTTTTCTAAAATGTATGGTTGAGTAGTATTCTCTTAAAACCTCTCTGTTGTCTCCAAAAGGGTTTATGTCCCAATTATAAATTGGTAACTCAATTATAACAGCGTTTGAGGATGTATTTTTTGAAATCCATGAATATACTTGTGGAAAATGTTCTTTTGTTGGAAGACTACGAAAATTCATTGGGAATTGATATTCTGCAATCACTCCAATGATTAAGAGGATAATAATAAAATATTTTATTTTAATAGCTTTTTTATTAAGGAGTTTATTTAGCATAATAGAAATAACTGTTGCTTCAGAAACGATAAATAAAATCTCAAACCTTGCAGAATTTCTGAATCCCTGAAACCCTGGAGCCAAATAGTAAAAAAGTAAATAAGGCAACGGGATTGGGAAAGGGTGGTGTATTGTTTTTCTTTCAAAATGAAGGAATGGGCCAAAGCTTAAAATAAATCCCAGTAGAGCAACAGAAATAAAAGCAATGAAAAGAAAATTCTTTTTTTTATTTATTTTAAATATGTAAAAAAATGATAATAAACTTAGAAGGCTAAATACAAATCCTATGTAACCTGATTTAATTTCAGCATTTGCAGGATATTTCGCCAAATTTTGTAATATACTAAGTGGCATCTGAAGCCTAGTATATTCATTAGGGACATACAAATCTTCTGGTTGGAGTGCAAAATGAATAGTTTCCCTAATATCTCTCACGTAAGCAAATTCCTTTGATACTTGAAGATACGGAATAATAATAGGAATAGGTAGAAGAAAACTTATAACAATTGTTAAAATATTTTTTTTACTGATCATTTTTTTGGCTAAATTGTTTTTAAAATGAAAGTAAAAAAAGTATATTATGATATATGAAAACAAAATAAAATAGCCTGGCATAAAACTGTTGTATGTCTGAAGAAGAAAAAATATTAGACTGAGAACAAGATATTTATATTTAGAGCTGTCAAGAAATTTAAGAAAGAAAAATATTGCAAAGGGAACTCCTTCAACCGCAAGTATTTGAATGTGGATTCTTTTATCTAATACATCAGGAGAGAAAATAATTAAAATTCCTGAGAGAATTGAGATCCAAAAATTTTTCGTAATGTAATATGAAAGGATATAGATTGAAAACCCCAATAGAATCAGTGAGGTAATAAATGTAGTATTTGATAAAACTAAGGGTTCTCTGATAAGAAAATATATAGGTAAGACTAATATACTTGATGATAGAAAAGTGTCTGAATATGCAAGAGTGTTATGGAATGGATAATAAACATTAGTATCAAAAAGCCCCAATGGATTAGTAAAAATTGAATGTACAACCCAATTTTGAATCCAGGTTATAACTATTTCACTATTTGAATATTCCCCTATGTGAAATATAAGAGGGTATGTAATATAAATGCCTAAAAAAAGAAATATACAGAATGACAATGTTGTACGAAGAAAATTTTTATTTACTGTAAAATGTTTTTTATCTACCTTTATTTTCATTATTCAGTTGCCAAAGTTTCCCTCTAACTAAAAATGAGTGAAAACTCATCATGAGTGATATTACAAGTCCTTCTATTCCGTCAAGAAATCCAAATTTAATAAAATAGTTGATGATAAATTTCCCCTTTGGATAAATAATAATATCCCACCAGTTTACTTTTATATGTTGATGAAATAATTCTTCAGCACGAAGAGTTGTATAAAAATTAATTTCTCTAAGAAATTCAGTAACATTTGGATGGGGATAATGAAATATTGGATTCAATAATTCACCTGTCACTCCTTTAACTATCCAGACTTCGTGAACTTTTCCCACCCATTTACCTGCACTTCTCCTTGCAAGTCGTAATAACTTAATATTTCCCGTTTCACCATATTTTAATTCTTTCCCCCACATTATGTCTTTTCTCTTTATATAAAATCCAGAATATCTATTATTTGGATCATTAATATATTTATTTATTTCTTGTTTAAGCAAAGGAGGTATAACTTCATCTGCATCAATAAAAAATGTCCATTCACCAGATGCTTTTTCTAAGCCAAAATTTCTTTGCTCTGAAAAATTTTTATTGAGTGAACGTATAAAAACTTTACATCCCATTTTTTTTGCTATTTCTCTTGTGTTATCAGAAGATTCATCATCTATTACAAGAATTTCGTCACACCATTTAAGACTTTCTATACAAGTCTTTATAGAATTTTCTTCATCCTTTGCAAGAATAATTCCGGTTATTTTCATATTTTAGTTGCAACTACAATAAGGGATATGCCAATTGGTGGTTTCCATATATTTTCCACCTTTCTTAAGAAAGGTACAATAGCTTCAAATAGAGCTATTTGATACCAAGTAAGCTGAGAGTGATTTTTTTCCACTTTTTCTCTAATAACCCAACTTGCAAGACCTACAATATTAAAAAAATAAATTTGTTCTATTTTAAATTTTGCGTCTTCCAATTTTGTTACTAATTCATCCTTTTCATATCGTCTATAGTGCCCTAATGATTTATCTAGCCTAGAATATGCAAATTTCTTTGCTGGTACAAGAAGTAATAACTTTCCACCTTTTTTAAGAAGTGAATTAATATTTTCCAAAGCTTTATTGTCTTCTTTTAAATGTTCAAAAACATTAATTGAAATAACTGTATTAAAATAAGACTGTAAGGATTTTTGTGGAGTTTTTCTAATATCTAGAAAAATACATTTGACATTTTTACTCTTATTAAACTTTTGTCTTAAATATTTGACAAGAGAGTTATCGCTATCACTTAAAAAGAGTTGTGTTTCATCTAAAAAATGGCCACTAATGTTGCCTGTTCCCGTACCCACTTCTAGTACTGGGCCTTTAAGTAAATGCGTAAAATTACTTGCAATCCATTTATTATAATTTTTTGCCCATTCTAAGACTTCCAATGTCTGTATCCCTGTATATTTAGCCATATTTACAAGCTCATTGTAACACACTATACTATCTCAAAACATGAAAGATTTTAAGATATTTGCCTGCTTATATGTATTTGCTATTATCGTATTTCTTGCACACTTTATCTATGTAGGCCGGGCTCTTTTCGGGGACGCACTTTATTACTACAGCTATCTTCCTGCACTAATTGCAGGACATACATTTAATTTAGCAAATTCATTCACTCATTTAGGGATAACTCAGCCTTTATCACCCACGGGCTTAGTAGAGAATATATACCCCATTGGACCTTCCATCTTCTGGGCTATTCCTTTTATTATCACAAATATTATTACGACTTTAATTGGAATTCATAATCCATTCAGCCTTTACTATCAAATTATAATAGGCATTTGGGACGTCTCACTTCTTTTCCTAGGGCTTTACTTTCTCTTTCTTTCACTTAAACACTTTTTCACTGAAAAAATTTCACTAATTACCATATTTATTATATTTTTAACAACCAACCTGTTTTTTTACGGCGCAGTCGACGTAATTAATTCACATAGCATATCTTTTTTTCTTTCAAGTCTATTTTTATATCTATGGCTTGGCAAACAAAGCATCAAAACTGCTATTCTTTTAGGCATATTGGTCGGATGTCTTGCCATGGTGAGGTCTCAAGATGCAATTTTTATTATTTTCCCCTTCATTAGCTTACTTAAGCAAAGGATGAAATATCTTATTCAATTTTTAATAATATGCTTAGCTGCTTTTATTACTTTTTTACCCCAGGTTTTTGTCTGGCATATTATATGGGGCACTTGGTTTGTAAACCCATATTTATACCGTGAAACATTTTCATTTTTACACCCTCAAATAATGTCCGTACTCCTAAGTAAGCATAATGGTCTTTTTCTCTGGACACCTATTTTAGCTTTTTCGCTAATAGGTCTTATTATTTTTACTTATCGCAAAATTACAATTGGAATTCCACTTTTTATTTTTTTTATTTTGCAAGTGTATATTATTGCCTCATGGGCTATTTGGTGGCAAGGCGCATCCTATTCAGGAAGAATGTTCATATCTTCTATTCCTTCCTTATCATTTGGAGTGGCAACATTACTCTCTATAAAGTCTGTGTTTAAGTTAAGATATCTTTTAACATTTCTATTTACAGGGTTAAATTTTATGCTTATTATTTTATTTCTACTTAGTACTTAACTACTCGTGAATATTGCCTTCCAGGCAGCAAGACCTGCTTGTGGCGCTTTTAATGTAAATAGCGTACTTTGGTAAAGTAAAAATAACTTGTGTACAGTTTTTCTCAATATACCCTTCACGTGAATTTTCTCAAAAATAATTGCACTTCTAGTCTGGTGATAGACAGCAAGAGCTGACATTTTACCGGCAGTTTTACTTAAAGAGTGGGTTATGTACACTGCAGTATCTATGAAAACCTTAAATCCATTTTTCCCCGCTCTAAGGCAAAAATCAACATCCTCATAATAAAGAAAAAATGCGTCATCAAATAACCCAATCTTTTCAAATACTTGTTTTTTTATAAGCATTGCAGCACCAGTCATATATGGAATTTCGTGAGTGGTCTGGCCATCAAGAGAAGATGGCTCTTTGTGGTATGTCTTTCCAAACCATGTCAGATACCCTCCTGTGTCATATATAAAATTTGCATCCTTTCTGAATTTTATTGCTGGTCCAACAATCCCAATATCTTTTTTAGAAAAAAGTATGTCTACTAAATTTCCTAAGAATGGCTTTACTATTTTAGTATCATTATTTAAAAGTAATATTGCGTCTGCGCTTTGTGAGAGAGCATAGCTAATTCCTACATTAACTCCCCCGGAAAATCCTTTATTTTCTTTGTTATTAATTACTTTTATATTTTTTGATAAAAAGTCTTTTGACCTTAGTATACCCTGCATATTGTTAACAATAATAATTTTATATGGATATGTTTCGAATTTTTTAAGGCTATTGATGCAGCTTTGGGTTATACTGGTAAAACCAAAATGGAGAATGACTATGTAAATTTTTTTCATAAAAGATTTTGATAAACTAATTGCAGTTTTTTGGCTATATTGTTTATATCATGGATATTCTCTGCCCTTTCTCGTGCCTTTTTTGCATACAGTTCTCTTTTTTTATAACTCAAAATAAATTCTTTTAATGCAGAATATATTGAAAAGAAATCATCAGGCTGTACCATAATAGCTGCATCTCCAACATTTTCAGGAATTCCTCCGCTATATGTAGTGACAATTGGAAGGCCTGAGGCTTGGGCTTCTAATAGTCCTGTATTATACTGCTCTACCCAAGACTTACTTGACTTACTAGGTGCAACATAGATATCTGCACTTCTATAAATACCTGGCATTAATTTATAAGTAACATTTTTATGATTCACGTATTTTACGATACCTAATTTGTTTTCAAGAAAGAGTAAACGTTCTTTTTCAGAGCCGTTACCTACAATTGTTAATGAAAGCTTGTACTTCTTTAGCTCTTTGTCCTCTTTTAATTTCTTAAAAGCATAAATAACTTCATATATCCCTTTATATATCTCGAGCCTGCCTGTGAATAGAATATTGATATCTTTATTATTAACTGAGAGCTTGCTTGAAGGAAAAAATATTTTTGTATCTATGCCATGGCTTATGACTGTAATCTTTTTTTCATCTGCTCCCTCTAAAATTAATGCTGCTTTTGTCCTTTGTGTTAAGGCAATAATATGGTCAAGTTCTTCTCTTGCCCTTTTTTTATATTCTTTTCTTCCAATAATTCCTTCATTATTAAAAGGGATATTTTCCAAAACTGTTGCAACAACTTTTTTAACATTCCCTTTTTTCTTAGCATTTAATGCTTGCTGTGTATA
>WNFL01147024.1_pt1 | contig 14825 bp, 21 predicted proteins | sample 5400361 | NCBI WGS metagenome assembly WNFL01 (sample SAMN13153351, study PRJNA577476) | soil metagenome | isolation source: 40 cm soil on Douglas fir-dominated hillslope | place: USA:California | collected 2013-09-17
AAATCGGCGACGGGAGAGAGTTCGTTCGGTCATTGTGGTGCCCTCCCGCCTCAAGCGCGCATCAGCGCTGCGGCGCGATGAACCGCGCGGCGGAGACGCTCGTACGTGCCGCAACGGCAGATGTTGGTGAGGTTGGCGTCGATGTCGGCGTCGGTCGGGTTCGGATTGGTGTTGAGATAGGCCGCCGTCGCCATGATCTGGCCTGACTGGCAGTAGCCGCACTGCGGCACTTGCTCAGTCAGCCACGCCAGCTGCACCGGATGCGTGCTGTCGCGCGAGAGCCCCTCGATCGTGGTGATCTCGGCGCCCTCGACGGTGCTGACCAGCACCGAGCAGGAACGCATGGCCTCTCCGTTCACGTGCACCGTGCAGGCGCCGCAGGCCGCGATGCCGCACCCGAATTTCGTTCCCGTCAGCCCGATCTCTTCTCGCAAGACCCAGAGAAGCGGGGTGTCGCCCTCGACATCGAGCTGATGTGAGGTCCCATTGACCGTGATATTGACCATGATGTGGTTCCGCGCGCTCGCCCTCCCGGCGGCCGGCCGGCGCAAAACCGAACCGCCTTTTGAATAGCTTCAAATTAGCACGCGCTGGATCGGCAGCCTATAGCGCGTTCTGTCATATGGAAGCGTCGTAGGGTGGCGAGGTCGGACAGCGTGGGCAAAGGCGCGTGACGGTCCATGCCAATGACCCTGCTCCGGGCGATGCGCCTTTGCCCACCCTACTTCCACACCTCCCGTAACCACGGGACCGCCTGCCGCAATGCATTTCTGAAGCGGTTGGTTTGGTAATGCGTAATGCCAGTCACCGCGATCAGCTTGGCGTTCACACCGGCTTTCTGAAGTTCCGCAATTCGCGCCTCCGTTGGGTCAAAAGGTACGACCTGGTCGTCGCGGGAATGAATCGCCAGAACCGGAAGCCGCCACCCGGAGGCGGATGCCGGCGGCCTGCCGGCGACTGGAATCGCCGCGCTGAAGCGTTCCGGGAATTTCTCTGCAAAATGCCAGGAGCCTGCACCGCCCATGCTGTAGCCGGTGACCGCAAGCTTGTTCTTGTCGATTGAGTAGTGGGCCAGGACCATGTCGAGCAACGCGTTCACGGCCTTTTCGTTTTCGGGGCTGCGCCAATCGCCCCGCACCGAATCCGGCGCGACGATGATGGCGCCGAGTTCCGCGAGCGCGGGACCAATGAGGATCTGCAATACGTCCCCACCGGCGCCGGCTGCGTCTCCGCCTCGGACCCCGAAGTGTAATGCAAGAATGAGAGGGACAGGCGTGGCGGGAGAATAGTTACTTGGAATGCTAATCGTGTAGCGGATCGCGGGTTCGTCTACACGCGGCAACGTCAGATAATGCAGTCCCGGCGTAAGCGCGGGGGGATCGCCCACAACCTGCGCGGCTACGCCGATCGGCAACAGGGATAGGATCGCGTACGCCATGATTGTGCAAAGGGGGCAAATCCGTCGAAAGCGGACCCGTTTGGAAATGCTATCAAGCGGCATCATCGTTGCTCCTCAATGCGGGAAGGGCTGGTGGTCGGACGCTTACGACACTCGCAACTTACGACGCTCGCAAAGGTGACGGCCATGACCGGGCCGAGACGATGTCATTTTCCGCAATAATTTCAAAGTCAGTCAGCGGCGCGTCTAACACCTGTCCAATATCCATGGTCTGGCGGTAGGCCTCCATCCCCTCGTTCCGAAGAGATTACCATCCGGACCGTTCCTGCTCACAATTCATTTTTCTGTGTCCATACACATGTGAACGCGCATACAATTATTGGCGTCGTCACTGCGAGAATCTCCCTATGGATTACAGCAACGCCAAGACGCCGACTGAAATCATGCCGCCGGAGCCCGGGGAGTCGATGTCGCCTGAATGGATGCCGCCCGACCCCATGTCAGGGCTGTCCGCTCCGGTCGAAAAGATGCCGCCCGAGTCTAGCCAGGATTATGCACGACGCATCCTGGCTAGATGGCGGCCTGAGTGGGGGCCGCCCGACCCTAGATGGCCGCTCGACCCCTCCCCGATACTGTCACGTGTTAATCGAATCTTGGATGGAGCCCGCCTAAAAAACGTCCCTGCGGACTTGGACCAGTGGCAACACGCGCGCGCCTATGTCGAGAGCCCTACCGGATTGTGGTGGGACCTCGAAGAGGCCGCGAGCCATTACAGGGCTATCGTCTACCATCGGAAAAATAAAGCTCGTAAGGTGAAACAACTGAAGCAATTCCAGCGCCATTTGGCGCTGGTGCAGTCACAGAAATGGCCGAGGTGGCTCAACGGCGAGATTGTGACCCTCGACACCCACCTATCCCTTGCGGAAAACTGGTGCAGGTCTACGCTGGCCGAGCTTGAGATCGGCTGGCATCCAGAGCTTAAGGGGGGGAATCCGATCAATTGGCTGGTCGGTCATCGCCTGCCAGAAATATTCAAGGAGCACCTCAAGCGTGGGGCTTCCATCAAACCAAACGGCCCATACGTTCGGTTTGCGATGGCATTCCTGACGGAATTCAGGATCGCCAAGAACAATGGTGAATCTTATGAGTCGTCGACCATTTTGGACGCGCTGAAACTCGCACGTAATGGCCACGTTCGGAGCAAGGGCCGAAGGGTGCCTCAACCCACCGCGCCTCAGCCGCATATTCCCGTCGTCCGGGACGATGATGATGCCCCCCCGTTCTAGGGGGGGCAAAATCAGAAAAAAAGTTCAAAATTTGCACCATCTGGTGCGCCTCTTTGATCGCACGTATTTCCGCATCATCGCGCAACCACCAGCCAGCGAGGATGATGCATCATGCCCAAACACCGTCGCCAACTCACGCACCGGCCGAACCAGAAGATCCCCTTCGTTCCGGTCGGCGAGCGGAAGATCACGAAAATTCCCCAGTTACCCGCCCATTTGCTGCGGGTGCTGGATCGATATCCGTCCCACGTCGACACCGACACGGCGTGTGAGATCAAAGGCTGCAGTCGGAGCAAGCTCCATGCTGATGCAGTCGATGGCCGCGTTATAGCGGTCAAGGACGGCACCCAGGTGAAGTGGGACGTCGCGTCGCTCGTCTTCGACTTGGCCAATCTGCCGGTCGCCAGCTTTTCGCTGGTGTCAGCATCCCGTCCTGCCGCGCCGCATGAAGCCGATACCGCCGCCACCCAGGCGCCGAAGTTCAACACGACACATAATGGTCGGCGGGACCTCGGTCGGGAGATTGCCAGGGGCATGAAACACGACACCGCCCCGCCGGCGACGGTCGCCGACTCGTCGACCCAGCCGACGGTAGACTCGCCGGCCAAGGGGGCATTCAGAACACCGCCTTGCGGGTCGCCCTCGCCGGCCGAGCCGTCGCCGCCGTTGCGGCACACCGAGCAGCACATCACCGCAGACACCGTCGCCTGAAAAAGCAATCGGCGCGGACCCCTGCGGTATGCGAGGGATGCCACGCCGAGCTTTCGGTTTGAGCGACCGATGGCTCGGTTTTTAGCTGGTCTCACACCTCGCTGCAAGGTCGCGCGCCCTCAAATGAGGATCGCACCATGCGAGAAGACATTATTGCAGTCACGAATGAGAAATTCACCAGAGTAGTCTCCACTGAGCGATTGATGCGCTCAGCTACCTTCCGCCGCGGCGTCGAAGAAGTGCGCGCAGGTATCCCGCCGGATTTCGATACCCACGACTCCTGGAACTACGAAAGAGGCAGGCAATTTGGCCTGATCGCACCGCGCTCGATGCCGCTCTACATCGATGATGTCCGGCTCAATCCCAAGGCTGTCACCCTGTTCAACCGAGCTCATGCGCGAGGCTGGATCACCAATGAACGTTAGGGCAAACAGGCGACCCCTTAAGGCCATCGAGGCGAGCCTCGCGAAGTCGCTCAAGGCCCATGGCACGAGCGAGGTTGAATGCGGCGAATGGCTCAACGAGGCGAAGGCTCAACTGGATCACGGCGAATGGTTGCCGTGGCTCGACGCTCATTTTCCCCACAGCGTGGACACTGCCGGACGGTGGATGGGGGTTGCGAAACTCTTCGACAGATTCCGCAATTTGCGGAATTTAAAAATCAAGAAGGGCGGTCTTTATGAATTGGCGGACCAAATAGACGACCTTGATGATGGCATCATATCGGCCATCGTCAAGGTAGCGGCTGAAAGCTCCGACAAGTGGATAAATGACGACGACATAACCGAAATAGTGACCACCGCGCTCGATGCCAAGGAACTTGAGCAAGAAGCCCAGGAGCGTGGCATCACGGTCGCTGAACTTGAACAGGAACGAAAGCAGCAAGAGGAGCAGGAGGAGCAGGAGCTTCAAGAGCGTCAGCGCGCCCTTGAGGAATGGCGTCGTAAGCAAGCTGAGTCCGCCGCTGAAGCCGCCGCTGAAGCCGCCGCCGAAGCCGATGCCATGCTCGATGCGTCATCTGGTGATGATGGACCACCCCGGCCCGTTGAGGCGCCAGTGGGCGAGCGACCGTCGCAGGACAAATTCGTACACGACACTTTAATGGACGCTGTCGAGCGGCTGGACGCCATCGTCAGCAAGCCGCTGCAGGTCCTGGCCGCTGCGTCAGTATCATCTGACGCCATGGAGCGTGTCGGCCGTTTTCTGCTCGATATCGTCAACGCTCGTAACCCCCGCGCCGCGATGCGGCCTGAGGAGAGCCAGTCATGAGCACCCTGAAGCTTAGAGGCTATCAGCAGGCACTAATCGACGAAACCGTGGAAGCGCTTCGCGATCATCGCTCGGTGTTATTGCAGGCACCGACCGGCGCCGGCAAGACCGAGATGGCCGTCGAGATCGCGCGCAGACATCGAGATAAAGTCGTTTGGTTCGTCTGTCATCGCCACGAGATCGTCGCCCAGACATCTCGGGTACTGAGGCGAGCCGGGGTCGATGCGCACGGCGTTGCAGCGCCCAGATTTCCGGAAGACCCGACGATCAAGATACAGGTCTGTTCGATTGGTGCGCTCCATCACAGACTCGATCGTTATCCTCCCCCCGATCTGATCGTACTCGACGAGTGCCACCATGTGGCCGCGCCCTCTTGGGCGAAGTTGGTTGAGTCTTTCCCCGAGGCGAAACTACTGGGACTGACGGCGACACCGGAGAGGCTCGACGGTCGCGGTCTTAAGGACTGGTTTCAGCACATGATCGTCGGGCCTGATACTTCGAGGCTGATCGACGCCGGCTACCTCTCGGCGTTCAAATATTTCGCGCCGACTATCCCGGACCTGCGGGGCGTTCGCGTGAAACAGAAAGAGTACGATCGCCACGACCTTGAGGTGGCGATGAACAAGCGCTCTCTCGTTGGCGATGTCATCGAGCATTACAAGCAGAAGACACCAAACGCGCGTGCGCTGGCGTTCTGCGCATCTGTTAGCGCCAGCCGTAAGCTGGCGTCGCGCTTCAGAGCGGCGGGAATTCCGGCAAAGCACATTCAATGGAATACTCCGCAAGCGAAACGCGATGAAGCTGTCCGCGACCTCGCCAGCGGCAAGCTTCGCGTTCTGGCCAATGTTGAGGTTTTCACTGAAGGCTTTGACTTGCCGGCGATTGACGCTGTGCTTTTGCTGCGACCGACCAAGTCATTTGCGCTGTACCGCCAAATGATTGGGCGGTGTCTCCGCGTCGCCAGGGGAAAACCCTACACGACTATCCTCGATCATGCCGGCCTGATCTTCGATCACGAATTTCCCGATGACGATGTCGAGTGGTCGCTGTCCGGGAGACGGAGCGGTGTCGCCGGAACTCATAAAAAGTACTCCACTCACGGGATTATACGCCGCTGCCCCGAATGCTCCACCGTTCATAAGTGGTCTGCGAAGTGTCCGGAATGTTCCTACGTCTATCAGACGAAGGACAGGACGATCGAGGAGGTTTACGGCGAGCTGCGGGAGATTGCGCAGGGCGTTGAGTATGAGAATAAAAAGCGTTTTGCGCACCGCTGCAAGCTTAGTAGGGAGACGATAGCGAAATATGTCGCACGGAAAGAATTGGTTACATATGGGCCGCGACGCCTCATCAAGATCAAGGAAGGATTAGCTCGCGTTGAGTGGCTGAGGGAGAACGAGGCCAAGTATGAAACTCAACGCGTTTTTGTGAAGAGAATCGGAACAAGTCACCAGCCGATAGTCGGTTTAGCCGAGCGCGGTTTTCCGAAAGCAAAAAATGGGTTGATTTGCATTGAAGACGGCTTGGAGTGGCTAAGACGCGAAGGTCGCCTTACCACGGATGGCAAATATATCGGTCAGTCCCCGCGACCGACGCCAGGATTCGATAGCCGAAGGAGCTTTGCGAGGAGAATCGGTACCAGTCATGGAACAATCGTTAGATTGCTCAAGGCAGGGTTGCCCTTCAACGATCTTCGCTTGATCCCGATCGACGCGGCCATGCAATGGCTTAGACGCAAAGGATTCCTTACCAAGGACGGCAAGTATATCAAGCACAGCGGCGAACGACCGCGCGAACGACCGATGCCAGGATTCGATAACCAAAGGAGCTTTGCGCGGAGAGTCGGTGTCGCCCCAGCCACGGTCAACAAATGGATCAAAAAAGGGTTGCCCACCACCGAATCCAATTTGATCCCGGTTGACGCGGCTCTGCGCTGGATCGAGAAAAATCATCCGGCGAGGCCCCTGGGCAAGGCGACGTCCAGGACCACCGGTTCCGGCGACGGCGTGAAGCGCAAGCGCGTCCTCAAGCCAGGGGAGGGCCAGCCATGAGCTCGAAAACCAAGCAATCCGGCCGCGCCGACATCTTGGTGAGGATGCCGCCTGAATTGAAATTGCGCGTGGTCAAGGCGGCCGCGGCGACCGGCGTTTCGGTCACTGATTGGCTGAACCGCGGCATCGGTCGGCTTCTTGACCTCCATGACGCCGAAGTCGCCGTCAACGAAAAGATGGCGGGCATCGAGCGTCGTTTGCAGACGAAGTTCGAAGAGATCGTCGTGTCGCTGGCGGGCGGGGATCTCGCCTTGTCCGCCCGTGAGCGCGTGGATTTCGAGGCGGCGGCCGATATCGCTATTTCCAAGTGGCGGGACCGCGTGGCGACTTTCTTTTACGCCAAACCGGGAACGCTCCTGGAACGCCTTTGCCAGCAACATGACGACATCGAAGCTGAGCTCGAAGACGCCAAGCGGCTCGACACCTTTGGCGACGAGGCCATCGATGATGACGAACCCGAACCAGCCGATCCTGATGACGTCGCCGAGCTCGACGCCGGCGACGAATCCGATGCCGCCGGTGGCCGGGAATAGGGGGCGTCGTGGTCGAAAACCGAGACTCCACACATAGGGTGGGAGAGGGGCGCAGATCCGCTGCAAGCCAGTCGCCGCCCCTATTGCTACTCAAGCCGCTGATGTCAGGGCGCTTTTTCTCTCGCCAGACTTTCTACGACGCGGCCGAATCGCTCCGTTTCCGAATCGAATCGATCGCAGGGTGATAGCACCCCCCCCAACCAAATTCGACGCTCGGGCCCGGTCGGCTCCCGGCCGTCGCAGCATGGAGAGGCATCTGATGTCCCACGAAAATCATGTCCGCGATGAGCTTCGAAGTCTCGTCGTTGAACTGGAGCGCCGCCGCCGGCGCATCGCCAGAGCTCAGCAGAGCTACGCCACAATCGCCGGCGCCTACAGCTTGGTCCTGGCGGACCTTCGCGCCGCCGCGTCCGGCGAGAGTGATCCTGCCACCCGCGGCGAGACCACCGCCGCATAGAAATCCAAAAGCGCCAAGGAGAAGCAAAGCCACAGGAGAAGAAAAAAGGCGCCGGGAGAGCACTTGCTCGACCCCGGCGCCAAATCGCGATCGAAGCCTTGCAGGGCAAAATCGCACAAGGGGAAGGGTCGTTCCCAATGGACTGCAAATACCAACCGCAGCCGAATGTCAACGCCCTTCCGCAATCTCTAACGCGGCAATCGCCGCAAAACGGAAGGAATTGCAATGTGTGAATTACCATCGTTCCCGCTCTTCGTGTCCGACTACCTCGGTAAGACGCATCCACACCTCACCCTCGAGCAGCACGGGACCTACCTGTTGCTGCTCATGTTCTCGTGGCAGCGGCCGACATGTGCTCTGCCTGACGACGATCGGTGGCTTGCAAAGAGGCTCGACATACAACTTCGGACATGGCGACCACTGCGAAAAACGGTGCTCGAGCCGTTCTTCAAGCAGGACGAAAAAGGGGAATGGTTTTCGCAAAGGCTTCGAAAAGAGCGCGAATATGTCTCGAAAATTCGTCGAAAATCTTCCGAAAATTCCTTGAAACGGTGGTCCCAAACGAAGGAAAACAATGACTTAGCCGAAAGTCGGCATATGCACCCCACCGCACCCCACCCAAAAGAAGAAGAAAGAGAGTCTGCTTCGCAGACTCTAAGCGCGCGCGACGACCACGACGCATCGCTTCGCTCAAAAGAGAAGCAAGCACCGGCTTCGCCGGCAGAAAGGGGCTCGGCGAGGACGGAGTCGGCTGATAGGCCAACGTCACCCCCAGAGGCTTCGCCGAATGGCAGGTCCAGAAAAGAAGAAGAGGCGGCAGGCAGAATCTCAGAAAACAAGAAAGTTCCGCCGCGCGCCGCCCGCACCGATTCCGACGCAACGGTAGCGCCGCCGCCGGTTGCCGCCGCTGGTTGTGCCGCGCCGAAACGCCGCCGCACCAAGCCCGCGCCGCCGGCCGACACCCCCGAGTCTGAGGAATTCTGGCGGGCATATCCCCGGCACGACGACAAGTATCGCTTCAGGTTTGCGTTTGCCGAAGCGCTGAAGAAGGCAAGCGTCGCGGAATTGATCGCAAACGCCAAGCACTACGCGGCCAAGCGCGCCGGCGAGGACCCCAAGTGGACCAAACTCGCTGTCAATTGGTTGCGCGAGGAACGCTGGACCGACGAGGCCGCGCCCGAACCCACCATGCGCCTGTTCGATGTCCACGAAGGCGGCGCACCGCGCACCGACGGACGCCGCATGTCGAAGGGCGACGAAAACATCGCCCGTAATGTTGAGAACTGCCGACGCATGGGGTTAATCCAATGACCAGCAACATCGCTCTGTACGACGGTAAATTGCCCACTCTAGGTGAGGCAAAAGATGCAATCGAGCTCTACCGCTCATACGGAATTGGGGACCGCCTTGATCCCTCATACGAAAGAAGGAGGCGCAAAAATTGTTTACGGACAATCGATGCTTTCGACCGGCTCGCGCCCCCCCCCCCCCCGGCAAGCCTAATCGTGAAAGAGGCAACAAAACTGCTTATCGCAAAGCCTGGCATCGCCGCTGCCGCCGGTGAGGGTTTCATTCCCCTGCTGATCGAAGATCTGATGATGGAAATTCCTGAGGTCTCCACCATGGCAATCCTCGAGGGTTTTCATAAACTGCGTATGTCCACAGAGCCTTTCAAATGCACCGGCGAAATCATCACAGCAATCAAAAAGGAGGAGATCGAGTTCAGAGGGGCGAGACATAATTTGTTGTTGTCCGCACGACATGAAGGATATGTGGGGCCCGACCGCATCGTCCCACCCCGCGAACCGCAGCGCCTCCTGTCAAAGTGGACGGCCGACGATGACGACTGCGATGGGGAAGAACCGGACACCGACGGCGACCTGCCGTACTAACACCGCGCTGCGCAGTAGGCCGCCCTTCTAAATCGGCAGCACCTGTGATTGTGAATCAACGATGGGGCCTCAAGCCCCATTATCTTGACCGAGGAGAGGGAGGAAACATGTCCAGCAGTATCGTCTCGATGTTGACCGCGCGCGCCCGAATCGCGCGCCGCGCCAACCAAGGACCGCGGGCTATTGTTCGTGAGTTCGGCGCTGCGCGCCGGGCTGGCGACCCAGACCGCGCCATGTGGTTCTACCACGACGGCGTCGCACGTTTCGGATCCGCTGCCATCATGAACGCCTTCACGGAGCAAGCGATCGAGCGGATCGATGCGGCTCTGCCCCCATGTCCAAACGAAACCGTCCTCGACCATCGCGAACGCCTGGTCGCATCCGTCCAAGCCGAGCTCGAGCAGATGGGTGCGCGCAATGCGGCCCAGAGAGCCCGGCAGTTCGTCGAGGAATATCATCGCGCCTGACTACGAAGGCTTCACCAAACGACCTGGCTGGATGCCTCGCTCCGGACGGCATGGCGTACACGTCGCCGAAACCGCCGTCGGTGTGGGCGGACGGGCATGGCCAAGGAGGTGATATGGCAAATTTGAGGGATTACCCCGTGCAGTCCCGTAAATGCGGCGCCCATTGTCGAACCACGGGACAGCCATGCCGAACGTGGGCGATGCCGAACGGTAAGTGCAAAATGCACGGCGGAAAGTCGCCGGGCGCCCCTCGGGGCGCGGAGCACCCCAACTGGAAAACTGGCCAATACAGCAAGGAAGCCAAAGCTGTGAGCAAATATTTCACCGAATTGGCGAAGGGCGGCGAGGCGCTGCTGGCCGTCACCCTGGACACCCACGGCTTGGGCCGCAAGCTTCCGAAGGCGCTTCGCCGGCGCACCCACATCAAGCGGGCTCGGGCTGCCGCTAAAGCCAAGGCGAAGGAGGCCACCAAGGCGAAGGAGGCGACCAAATGAGCCGCAAGGTCATGTCCGCTGTGGCTAGGACGCGGGCGCAACGGCGCGAGCTCCGAAAGGAAATGGCGCGCATCGGCGAGATCGCCAAGCAGCGGCTCCGGGAGGCCATTGAGGAAGGCTTGCTCGAGGGCCGGATCGAGGATGATGGCGAGATCGTCATCGTTGCTGGGCCGTTCGCCGCCGATGGCTGGGCGTTCCACCGCGCGCACATTGGCCACCGCCTTCTCGACGATCTCTTTAACCTGCGCGTGCGTAAAGTGCTCGCCGGCCTCGGCGCGCTCGATCACTTCGGCGCGGGCAGACTCGGGGGTGCTTTCTCTGGCAATGAGGTAGAGGGCTTTCGCCGGTAATGTTTCCGCCGCGCGGAAAGATTCGGCATTGATCCGTTCATGAACATTCAACAGATCATAGGCAGTAGAAATAGACAAACGTAGCCGCTGCTCGACCCATCCGGTAAAGGCCGGGAAGAAAGGTGATGTGGCGCCGTTTTGATGAGGGGGACACCGTGACTGCAATCGGGACGACATGGCGCGCTGCCTTGGTCAGCGACCAAAGGGGACCGGTGCTGACCCGGCGAGCCAAGACGCGCGCGGATGCGTACGCCCTGGCGCACCGTCTGCTCGAGGACGCCGAAGATCGCCAGTGGTTCAACGGTGAGGTCGTGTCGGTGCGTGTTGAGCAGGACGCCGGCGGGTGACCGTCAAGGGCGTGCGCGCACTCATGCCGGTCGCTTTGGCGACCTTGTCTGCGGCCCGTGGCGCTTGCTTAACCTTGGTGCCATTGGCACCAGGGTTTTTCTTTTTACCTCGACCACTCTCCGCTTGCCGATCGCTTAACCTTAGTGCCATTGGCACTAGGGTTTCCCTTCCTACGCTGCCTTCGAGCGCCGAGGTCGCGCCTTCAGGCTTTCCCACGCCGCCAATGCAGCTTCCGCCTTGGCCGGGTCTTGCCGGATTCGGCGGATGGCGAGGCGATCCAGGCCAACCTGCTTCGCGATCGTGATGTCCGACTCCGTCGCCAGTAGGTCGAGGATGCGGCCGAGTTGTTCGCGGCTATAAGACGGCTTGCGTCCGAGATAGACGCGATGTCCATTGGCCTGCGCGTGGGCTATACCGGCCTGCTGGGCGAGCTTCGTCGCCTCGGCCTGTGCTTGCCCGAGCGCTGCCATGAAGCCGATCAGCGCGTCCCTGACGGCCTTCTGCATCGGGTCTTTGGTGGCGCCGTCGAACGTGAAGTTGTTGATGACGGTGCGGACGATGACGCCGCGCCGCATGAGCGCCTGGATTGTGTCGACCACATCCTCGTAGTTCCGGCCAAGGCGGTCCAGCCACCGTACGACGAGCACGTCGCCGGCCCGGAGTTTGTCGAGCAGGCGCTTGCCGCCATCCCGCTCCCCAAAGCGAGTGCTGACGCCGGACACCCCTTCGTCCTTGATCACGCTGTCGTTGTCGATCTCGAAGCCGGCCGCTCTGGCCTGTTCGAGTTGATGGGCTGCGGTTTGATCTGAGGTTGAAACCCGCGCGTACAGGAACTGCATATACCCTCCGGAAACGTTCGTTGATGGAATGTCGTTGAGATGGGCGTTCGCTGATTAAAATCAACGCTAACGAACAGCATTTAGTTTGGAAAACATCGTGGTGCTGGGGACTACCCTAGCGAACGGGTTATTGGCCTCAGTTTGGTGCATGGATTAACTTGCGCGAACGTGCGCTAAGCGTATTTCTAGTGGACGTGCACCCGGCGGCGAATCGTGCAGAGGGGATGTCCAATGAGCGCGGTACGCGACCAGCTTGCGCGGGAGGAGACAGCATGAGCGACGTCGCCATCGAGACTCCTGTAGAGCCTGCGCCGCCCATCCCGCCGGCGCCGGAAGCGCCTGCGGAGCTCGAGGCAGCGCCAGGGCACGCCGCGGATGCGCCGCCGCCGTCGACCGCCGCCCGCTCGACAAATGTCGAGGACGGGTCTGGAAACACCAACGACGACAACGGCGCCCGTGATGAGACTTCGACAAATGTCGAGTCCGCGGCAGCGCCGGCCGCCGAGCGCGGTTTGCCGTACGACGTCGAGCACCTGGGCCCGCTTCGCCGAGCCGTGCTCGATCACCTGGTCGACACCGACGAGCCGCAGAGCGTTGCGCAGCTTCTCTCTGCGATGCCGCCCGGAACAACCCGTGGCAGCGCAGAGTCCGCCATCAAGAGGGAATTCGACGCCGGCAGGATCGAGCGCGTGGCGCCCGGTACATATCGGCTCGCCCCCGGCCAGGCCTTTCGAGGCAAAGCCGCCGTCTGCTTCACCGCCGCCTCCGCCCGCCGATGAAGCGGTCTGGTTCTCGGCCCTCGAACGCTGGGTCGTCGACCGTGCATCGTGGAACGCCGACGAGCTTGGGCCGCCGCCTGACCAGCCTAACAACATCCCGGCCGACATCAAAGTGAGGTTTAACGACCGGCTGCGGAAGCGTCAGGAGCGCCGCCGGGAAGCCGAGGCCGCCGCCGCCAAGCGGACCGCCGCCGACGCCGAGCTCCGCGACAAGCTCATCGCCGCCACTGGCGGCAACGTCATCCGTGGTCCCGGCATCGAGGACGTCGCACCGATCAAACTTGCGCTCGAGCTCGTTCCGATCGACCGCATTCTGTCCTCGATCCGGAACAAAACCGACCGGAAGATGTACCCGGGCAATGAGCCCGCCACGAGTTGGCGCGAGGACCGGCTCTTGCGCGAGATCGCCGACAGCTATTTCCGCAGCATCATCCAGCCGCGCCTGGTCGCCGCGTGGTCGGCCGCAGGCAGGGCACCGGCGCCCACGGCGCAGAGCTCGCCGCCGGCCGGCCTCATGCCCGACGACATCGACGAGTTGCGCAGCCACCACGACAGCGCGTCCGCGCCGCCAGGACCGCATGTCATGCCTCAGCCAGATGCAGCGCTGGCCATGCCGCCGGAGGCCGCCGGCGCGTCCGAGGCGCCCGGTGCTACCCAGGAGGCCCCTGAAGCGGAAAACGCATCCACGGTGCCCCGGGAGAACGGGAGCGCCCTTCCTGACGATGGTGCGGCGGAGCCGGCCCCTGCCCCGCCGCCGGATGAGGCTGCCGTGGGGCCCGGTCGTTCCCGCACCATCCCCCGATGCCAAGCCCGCCGTCCCCGATGGCCGCGCTGCCGTGCTTGCGGCGTTCAAGAGAAACGGAACGTCGCTTCAGCCGGCGGCGCCGCAGCCTCGACCGGCGGTGCACCAGGCCGAGCGGCCGCCGGAACGCCAAGCCGAGCCGTCCATCTCGCGCGAGGGTTGGGAGGAGCTCGTCAGCGGCTTTGTCGCGGGCAACGTGAACTGGAATACGCGAAGGCTTGGCGCCCCGCCCGGATCTCCGGATTGCCGGGCGCCGCGCGATCTTCTCAGGAGCTTCGGCTTATGAGCGGTGCAGGTAATCCGTTGGGCTACGACTATCGTGATCCGCGTCATGTCGAGCGCTATGGCAAGCTGGTGGTGCGCAATCCTGACGGCAGCACCGAGCGCAAGCACCCGAGGGACGCTGACGTCGACGTGATGCGCGAGATCCACGAACCGGGGCCGTTGCTGCGGGTGATCCGCGCCAAGTGCATCGACTGCTCTGGTGGATCGGAGAGGGAGGCGCGCAAGTGCACGACGATCGGATGCGCCCTGTGGCCTTATCGGATGGCGAGCAATCCGTTCCGTGCTCCACGTGAAATGACCCAGGAGCAGCGGGAGGCTGGCGCCGCCCGTCTGGCCGCTGCAAGGGCGCGAGGTCGGTCGCCCTCAGAAACGGGCGCCCCCGTCGGCCAGCACGGAAATTATCAAGGCAAAAACGATCGGGACGACTTGGCCGATGTTCCAGTACGGGTCCGATCCAGGACGCATCCGGGAAACAGCTTCTCTCGCCCGCGCCGCGGAGGGTATCTCGGAGGTGAAATCATGACGACCACAGTCAGGCTCATCACGTTAAACGAGGACGTATACGACCCCCCCTCCCCCCCCCCTCAAGCAGGGGAGGGTGAAGTTGATCGTTCCGGTTCTGGATAGGGCGTCGGCGGCTGGGCCCGCGAGGCGTGGGGCATACCGCGTTCGGCGCCGATCGAGCCGCAGGTGCCAGTACCGCCAGAGGAGATCCCATCCAGTGGCCGCGCGCAGGCCCTGGCTTCCCTCCGAGATCCCCTTAGCCCCGCGGAAGCCGAGGCCGCTGTTACTGGCACTGCATTTCGAGATTGAGAAAATCGCTCATTCGACCGGTGACGACGCGACTCGTCCGACAGCCTTCT
>WNFL01167562.1_pt2 | contig 14824 bp, 15 predicted proteins | sample 5400361 | NCBI WGS metagenome assembly WNFL01 (sample SAMN13153351, study PRJNA577476) | soil metagenome | isolation source: 40 cm soil on Douglas fir-dominated hillslope | place: USA:California | collected 2013-09-17
CAACGACCCGAACAAGGGAACACTCTATGTCAACTGGATCGACGCGCGGAATGCCGACCCCGACGTCTTTGTGATGGCATCGCGCGACGGCGGCGAAACGTGGTCGGCGCCTGTTCGTGTCAATGACGACCCTTTGAAGAATGGGAAGGTGCAGTTCTTCACCTGGATGTCCGTCGATCCTGCGGATAGTTCAGTGAACATAGTCTTTTACGATCGGCGGGACACCGAAGGTGCATTAACAAAGCTCACACTGGCACGCAGCATCGATGGCGGGCGCACCTTCGTCAACTACAAGATCGATCAACCGGCGTTTGCCTGTGATCGCAAGGTATTCTTTGGCGATTACAGTGGCATCTCTGCCTACAACGGCCGGGTGATTCCAATCTTCATGCACTTCACTGAAGAGAAAAAGCTGGCGGTCTCTGTCGCATTATTTCATTTCAAGCCGGGCACACAAACGCGGCTCAACTGAAGAGGCTTAGTTAGAGGTTTGCCTGTTGGAGTTGAGAGAACCCAGTCAAACGACTCCGGCTTCTTTGATTTCCAGGGTTCCGTTCGTTGCATCGAGAGTCGCGTTCACGCCGATTGGAAGGGTGAGTTGATCATCGGTATGACCAATCGTGAGACCATAGAGCACCGGTACTTTCAGGTCGCCAAGAATATTGTCGAGGACCTCGCCCAGACCGTAAGGAATGGTCGTGGACGGCTTGTAATCCTTGGGCCGGCAGTCCTGACATTCACCAAAGATCACGCCGGCAACGTGGTCGAACTTTCCGGCAAGTCTAAGGTGAGTGAGCATGCGGTCGATGCTATAAGGCTCTTCGTCAACGTCTTCAAGAAAGAGAATCGCTCCACGCGTCTCGATTTCGTAAGGTGTTCCCATCGTCGTCGAGATCAAAGTGAGATTGCCACCGATCAAACGGCCAGTACCAACACCAGGTCTAATCGGGCGCAGGGTATGGCCCGGGCGCAACTGGTTGCTTTCGGGCGGATTTGTAACTTTGCCGATGGGCTGAGTCTCGAAGACGGCTTTGCGAAAATACTTTTGGGTGTAATCGGTAAAGCGTGACAATGCGATCGGGCCATGAAAGGTGATCAGTCTTGCATGTCTATTGAAGGCGAGGTGCATCGCCGTAATGTCGCTATAGCCAAGGAAGATCTTTGGATTGCGGCGAATGAGATCATAGTCAATACGATCCAACAAATGCATCGAACCAAATCCGCCGCGAATGGCGAAGACCGCCTTCACTTCCGGGTCGCGAAACATCGAGTGCAGGTCGTCCAGACGTTCGTTAACAGAGAGGCGATAGTCCCCCATTCGCTTGCCCGCATTCTTCGCCAGTTTCATACGCAAGCCGAAGTATTGCATCGTGCGTTCGGCCAGCGCGAGACGGTCAGGGTCGGGTACGTAAGTCGCGGGCGTAATCAAGCCAACTGTATCGCCCGCTCGCAAAGCTTTCGGGCGAATCAGATCATCGGCCACAGTTGCTTCACGCGCGGAGGGCCGCTTCATCAACGGAAGCGCCAATCCGGCGCCGAGACTGTGCAAGAAGTTTCTGCGTTCCACAATCGACTCTCTCTGTGTTTAATCCCAGGTTGGTCGTCATCATAACTCGTTACCGATTCATTTATTAAATCCTTGTGAGGCCCAAGACTGTCCAAATACAGTAATCTGGCCATAGGGAAATTCAGATGTGGAAGGGTGAATTTGTAAATCACGGCAAAGGAAGGAGCGTGCCTTTTGCGGATCATATTCTTTCACGACTGTGATCTCGACGAGCTATTTTCCCGGGTCACGTCCCGTCCTTCGCCGTGCTCCAACACCCAGAAGCGCGAATCACCGTTGTCGTTATTCAATGCCTCGCGAAGTCTAAGCACGGGCTCAAGTTCGCCGTCATCACCCAGCGCGAACGTGCCAAAGTGCATCGCCATACTTACACCTGCTGCTAATACATGATGTACTTCGACCGCTTCACTGGGAGATAAATGGACGGGATGCATGAACCACCTGGGCAGGTAAGCGCCGATGGGCAATAATGCGAGACGAATCGGTCCGAATCGATTCTTGATTTCAACGAAGTGGCTCCCCATGCCGGTATCACCGGCAAAATAAATGTTTCCCGAAAATCCTTGAAGGACGAAACCACACCAGAGCGTGGCGTCGCCATCGCTCAATCCCCGCCCGGAGAAATGTCTAGCCGGTACACACGTCACACTAAGTTTGTCGGAAATCTTAGTGGCTTCCCACCAATCAAGTTCTGCAACATCTGTAATTTCTCGAGTATCCAGAAACGCGCGATTTCCCAGGCCGGTTACAAACCGTGGTTTATGTTCGACGCGCAGTCTCACAAGTGTCCTGGTATCCAGATGATCGTAATGATTATGACTGAGGAGCACGAGGTCGATTGGCGGTAAATCTTCAAACCTGAGTCCGGGTGATCTATGTCTCTTCGGACCAGCCCAATTGACTGGACTGGCGCGTTCGGACCAGATCGGATCCGTAAGAATGTTGAGGCCTCCGGTTTGTATGAGGACCGTAGCATGATTGATAAACGTAACTCGTAAGCCGTTCCCATCTACACGCAGGCTTGGCACGGAGCCAGGTTGAGAGTCTGTCCACTTGTTCCAGTGGCCGCGCCTGCTGGTTAATTTCCAGCGTAAGACATCTATCCATCCTCTCCGTGCGGAAGGCTCAAGATTGCGAAACCTTCCTCCGCTGAAGTGATTTGTGGCCGGACCGTGATAGCGTGGAACTGAAAGTGTCCGATCGACGATCAGATAAACTAAAAACAAAATACCGGCGATCGGTACAATAATCTCCAGCACCAGCAACATTGAAATTCTCTGTCTAACCCGAATCAGGCGAGGGCGCCAACCGTAGCTGTTTATTTACTAGCAACAGTCACATCGAACAACGCCACCCAATACTGGATGGATTGCATCGCGAAGCCCACAAGGAGCAGCCCAACGCCAAAGACTCCCATGACCTTCTCCGGCAGATGATCGACAATCCATTCTATGAAAGACATGCAGACGCCGAGGATCACCGTTACACCTCCAATTACCAATCCAAACTTCAAGCCGATGCTTAGCGCTGTTCCACCCTGATGTGCAAGCAAGCCGCTGACACAGCCGGCGACAGCGTAGCCAACCGTGCGATTTATCGCGCCGATCAGTTGGCGTTTGGTGAAGCGGGGGCGAGTAGCGGGTTGATAATCCATAGTCGGCCGAATGCCGACTCGATACGCCAGGATCTGCCCCAGAGTGCTCAACGCGCCAAACGTGACCCCAAATATTGCTCCATACAAATAGGCCGTGCAGACGGCAAAGCTGGCGCCGCGAATGCCGCTCATTGCTGCGTCATGCCAAAATCCCGGCTTCGCTTCATGTCTCGAAGCGCGGGAAAATTCCCAACCGACTGTTATGCCGTGCGCCGCGCCACTTACAACCCCGAATAGCGGTCCGAAGGCGAGCCCGTATCCGACTCCGAAGATAACGCCATAGGTCACTGCCCGAGTGAGGGTTCGCAGTGGTCCGTGTTCCCCGCCCAGCAAATCATAAGCGAGATACAACGACCCGAGCACGTCCAGCGAACAACCGACGATGCTGAACAACGCGAGCGTGTGTCTTTCGATCGTCATGGAAGCCCTCGTGCTTCAGATTGTGGGAATGTTTCCGCCGTCAATGACATATTCGCTTCCGGTGATCGAAGAGGCCCGGTCGGAAGCGAGGAAGGCAATCAATTCGGCGACTTCATCCGGTCGGTTAGGTCGTCCGAGCGGAATTCCGCCCAGCGAATTCATCAGACCCTGGCGTGCAGCATCCGTGTCAGTCCCCGCTTCCGCCGCCAGCCGCTCGATCAACGCTTCGGCAGCCTTAGTCTCGGTGAAGCCGGGCGCAACACTATTCACGCGGATGCCGTATGGCGCGACTTCCTTTGAGAGTCCTTTGCTGTAATTGGTAAGTCCGGCTTTGGCAGCGGCGTAGCCCAGGGTGGCTTCGAAGAGTGGAAGCGTTCGCTGGATGGATGAAACATGAATGATGACTCCCGAACGCTGCTTGAGCATCGCGGGAAGAAAGCCGCGGTCCAGACGAACCGCTGAAAACAGATTCAGCTCGAACTCCTGCTGCCAGATATCGTCGGTCAAGGCCAGCACTCCGCCGCCCGGCGCGGATGACCCACCGACTGCGTTGATTAAAACGTCGAGTCCGCCGAAACGCTCCACAATCGTTCTTATAACGTGAGCAGCCCCTGCGCGTGTGCTGACATCCGCCTGGATAAATTGTTCGGCACCAGCGTCCGGGGGAACGCTTCTGGCAGTGCCGACCACTGTTCCTCCGCCCCGCCTCAGGCGATCAACGATGGCGGCGCCAATTCCCTTTGTGCCACCGGTGACGAGGATTCGTTTGCCGGCGAATTCGTTTGCATCGCAGGGAACGTTGACAGTCCTCATAACATGCGGCTCCTGATTTGATCACTTGTGGAAGCGTCTAAAGGCAAGCGTAGCGTTTGTACCGCCAAAGCCGAAACCGTTTGTGAGTGCGCAATCCACGCGGGCTTCGCGCGCTTCGTTCGCCACATAATCCAGGTCGCATTCGGGATCGGGAGTAATGTGGTTGATCGTCGGCGGAAGAATGCCACGATGGATGGCGAGCACAGTAAACACGGATTCTATTCCACCCGCCGCGCCGAGCAGATGTCCCGTCATAGACTTCGTGGAACTTAAAGCTAACCTATAAGCGTGTGCGCCGAAGGTCTTCTTGACAGCGCTCGTCTCGCCTTTGTCGCCGAGCGGAGTTGAAGTGCCGTGCGCGTTGAGATAGCCAACCTCCTCAGGATTGATGCCCCCATCCTGCATTGCCCGCCGCATCGCGCGGATCACGCCGCTTTGCGTTTCGTCCGGCGCGGTCATGTGATAAGCATCGGCGGTCGCACCATATCCGACAATCTCGGCGTAGATGCGCGCGCCGCGACGGCGGGCATATTCCAATTCTTCCAGAATCATGATCCCTGCGCCCTCGCCGACCACAAACCCGTCGCGGTCGCGATCGAAAGGACGACAGGCCCGTTCGGGATCGTTGTTGCGCGTTGATAGGGCCCGCATCGCCGCGAAACCGGCCATGGTCATCGGCGTGATAGTAGATTCCGCGCCGCCGCAAATCATAGCGACAGCGTCGCCTCGCTGGATGATCTTGAAAGAATCGCCGATGGCGTGATTTCCGGCGGCGCATGCCGTCGCGGTCGCAGAGTTTGGCCCCTTCAACCCGTTTCTGATCGATACTTGCCCGGCCGCCATATTGGCTAGTATAGAGACGAGGAAGAAAGGTGAGACGGCTTTCGGTCCTCCGCGCAAAAGCTTCGAGTGTTCTCGCTCGATTCCCCAAAAGTCGCCGATCCCGCTACTGATGTAGGTGCCGACACTCTCCGCGTTCTCATCCGTGATCTTCAAGCCGCTGTCGGCGATTGCCTCGTCTGAGGCGGCGATGGCGTAATGTGTGAACGCGCCCATTTTACGCGCCTCTTTCTTCTCTACATAGCCAAGTGGATCAAAATCTTTGACTTCGCAGGCGAAGCGCACGGGAAAATTACTGGTATCAAACTTTGTGATTGGACCTGCGCCACTTTTGCCCGCCAGCAAACCTGCCCAGGTCGCCTCGACCGTGTTACCCAGCGGCGTAATCAGACCAAGACCCGTTACGACTACTCTACGATTCATCAACGCCGCATCCCGAGGTTCAACGATGTCTGTGTCAGGCATAATAAGTAAGGCGCGCGCTCATCTTCCCCTGGCTTGCTCACCTCTGAGTGTCATGCAGGTACTGGTCGCCCGCGCCACCAGGTTTCCTTTTTCATCGGCAATATCGCACTCGACCAATCCGACCGTTCGGCCCTGTTTGACGACTCGACCGACTGCGAGCAAGCGCGCCTGCCAGATTGGCTTCAAAAAGTTGATCTTGAGTTCCAATGTCGTGAACGATTCACCTTCTTCAAGATTTGACGAATAGGCAATCCCCATGGCTGCGTCGGCAATGTCGCAGAGGACGCCGCCGTGAAGCGTGCCCATCGGATTGGCGTGTGCCTTAGTTGCTTGAAACTCGATGACTGCTTCACCGGGGTTGACCGAGACAAGATCGAAGCCGATCAGCCTGGCGATCGGGGGCGGAGGTGCGTCTCCGCGAGCAACTGCCTTACTAAGGTCGAGCATTTTTGTCATCGTGATTCCCGAACGGCCTACACCTGGGCGAAGCCGCCGTCCACAAACAGTTCCGTTCCGGTAATGTAGCTACTGTCATCCGACGCGAGAAACACCACGGCCTTCGCGATCTCATCGGGTGTACCGAGCCTGCCGAGCGGAACAGTGTTGGAAATCATCTGCAAACGTTGCTCGCCCACTTCTGCGGACGCCAGCAGATCACTGAGTCCAGGCGTGTCGGTAGCGCCCGGGCTCACTGCGTTCACGCGGATGCGACGGTCCTTTAAGTCTGTTGTCCATGTCCGCGCGAACGAACGGACGGCGGCTTTGGTCGCGCTGTAGACACTGTTCATCGGCAATCCTTTGCTGCCGACGATCGACGCATTCAGTATGATCGAGGCTCCGTCGGGCAACAGCGGAAGCGCCTTCTGCACCGTGAACAGCAGACCTTTCACATTGATGTCAAAGATCGAATTATAGAACTCCTCGGTTATCTCGCCGAAGGGAGCAAATTTCGCAACCCCCGCGTTTGCAAACACAATGTCGAGCTTGCCCTTTTCCTGCTTGATTTGTGCGAAGAGGCGATCAAGATCGCCAAGGTTCGACACGTCTCCCTGTACGCCGATTACGTTTCTTCCGATCTCCTTTACCGCCGCAGCCAATTCCGCCTCACGTCGCCCCGTTATGAAGACGTACGCTCCTTCATTCACAAACTGCCGGGCCGTCGCGCGGCCAATGCCGCTATTTGCACCGGTAACCAGTGCGATTTTTCCTTCAAGTTTACCCACGAATTTATCCTTTACTGTCTGGTCGGCATCGTCGCCGAAATTGGCCTAAGTCACTTCAGATTCGTGCGGTCCCTCAATAATAAACCATGTCTACTGAGAAACATGTCCGCTCGGTAGGTGAGAACGCGTTAACTCTCTCACTCAATTCTTTGTGACTCCTCTTTAACTATTTTATTCAGCCTCCATCACGTGGAAACTTGGGCTGTTGGCGCCAGCGTCGGGTAATCGGTATAACCATGCTCACCCGGCACGTAGAACATTGACTGATCCGGTTCATTCAGGGGCGCGTTGAGCCTGAATCTTTCTGGCAGATCTGGATTAGCCAGGAGCTTAGTACCGTAGACGATCGCATCGGCGCCGCCTTGTTCCAAAAGGGCCTCGCCCGTTTCTTTTGTAAATCCCGCACCCGCGAAGTAGACGCCCTGATAGAGCGGGCGCAGCTTCGCATGCCAGCCTTCGCCGGTGAAATCACCGATGTGCATGTACGCCATCTTCAGATCACTCAGGCGCTCGATAATATATGGGTAAACCACACCTGCGTCGGCCTCCACAAGGTCGTTGAACGGAATGCGCGGAGAAAACTTCACGCCGACGCGCTCAGCGCCGACTGCCGCGATCATTGAGTCCAGGATTTCGAAGAGGAATCTGGTGCGGTTTTCAATCGAGCCGCCATATTCATCTGAGCGAAGATTTGCGTTGGTCGCAAGAAACTGTTGAACGAGGTAACCACTCGCCGAGTGCAGCTCGACGCCGTCGAAACCAGCCGCGATCGCATTCCTGGCGGCTCTGGCAAAATCGCGTACTGTCTGGGCGATTTCTTCCTTGGTGATTTCGCGTGGAACCACGAATTCTTTCATGCCGGCGTCTGTGTAGTTCTGTCCATTCGCACGAACCGCGCTCGGCGCTACGGGCTGCGTATGCTCGGGCAGAAAATCGGGCAGAGCGATCCTTCCGGTGTGAAAAACCTGCAAGAAGATTTTTCCGCCCCGCGCGTGAATCGCTTCCGGGACTGCTCGCCAGCTTTGGACTTGCTCGGCCGTGTAAATGCCAGGCGTGCGGACGTAGCCTTTCGCCATCGGCGAGATATTAGTAGCTTCAGTAATAATCAGGCCCGCCGAAGCCCGTTGGCCGTAATACTCAGTCGCTAACGGTGGTTGAATTCCTTCATCGTTGGCGCGGCTGCGTGTCATCGGCGCCATGATGATGCGGTTGTCGAGTTCCATATTTCCGACCCTCAGCGGGTCAAATAGTGTTGCCATTAGATTCCTCCCTCAATCAGTCATTCATTAGGTATTCAATCAGTAGATAAGAGCGCTGCCGCCTCTTTAGCGGTCACGTCCTTGTTGGAGACAGCAGTCCCTGGCTGTTGGCTGCGACCCCCCTCATGCAGGAAGCCCGAATCGACAGCCGCAAATCCGATCTCTTCAATCAAGCGCGCCACGATCTCTTTTGCTTCCGTGTCATCACCGGCGATGAAAATCGCGCGCCTCTCTTCAAGGGGCCGGCTTGAATCGCCCTGGGTCGCCAGATGTTTGAAATAGATCGTGTTAAAGCCTTTGACCAGTCGCGCTTCCTTCAGGTGCTGAGACATTAGTTCGCTCGACGTAGTCTCCCCCTGGTCGAGTTCCGCGAACTTTCCATCGCGCTCCGGGTAATAGTTTCCGGCGTCGATAACGACCTTGCCCTTGAAGGCGTCTGAAGGAAGCGTCTTGTATGTGCCGAATGGAATGGCGATTAAGACCACTTCACCAAACTTCGCCGCGTCCTCAATCGTTGTTGCATGCGCCTTGTCGCCAAGTTCCGCGACCAAATCTTCCAGACCTTTGCCGCCTCGCGAGTTACTGAGCGCGACTTCATGCCCCGCGCGCACGAATTGCCGCGCCGCGTTCGCTCCAATGTTTCCCGAACCGATAATTCCTATTTTCATCTTCTGCTGTCCTTTCTCGGTTGTTTATGACTTTAGAGCTGACTCATGCCGCCATCCGCCACGATTTCTGTACCCAGCAGGAAAGAAGAGTCTTCGCTGGCGAGAAAAAGTACTGTCTTCGCAATTTCTTCCGGCCGTCCGAACCGCTTCATCGGCACCTGTGTTTGAAGACTATTTGTGGTCTCTTCGAGCACTTCTGGCGGCATCCCCATCCGGGCCAGGATTGGCGTTGTGACCGGGCCGGGGCTGACAACGTTGACGCGGATGCCGCGACCGACGAGTTCGGCCGAAAGGGTCCGCGCCAATGTAATGAGCGCCGCCTTGCTCGCCGCGTACACGCTTGAGTTAGCGATCCCAATGTTGGCAGCGATGGATGCGTTCAGCACGATCGAGGCGTGGTCATTGAGCAGCGGCAGCGCCTTCTGGATCGTGAAATACGCGCCCTTGAAATTGATGTCCATGATCGAGTCAAAGAAATCTTCAGTGACCGCCTCGACGGGCGCGAACTTACCAACGCCCGCGTTGACGAAGAGCACATCTATCTTCCCAAATTTTTCCTGAACTTCAGCAAACAGCTTGACTATCTCCGTCACACTGGACGTGTCCGAGCGGATCGCCATAACGCCACCGCCGATGGCTCGCTTCGCCTCGTCGAGTCTCTGCTGGTTACGGCCCGTGATGACGACCCGTGCTCCCTGTTCCTTGAACTCTTTCGCGGTCGCCAGGCCAATGCCAGAGTTGCCTCCCGTGATGACGGCCACTTTGCCTTCCAACTTACCCATCTTGATTCTTTTCCTTTCTTGTTTTGCCTTTTGCTTCACGCTCGCGCGTCGCTGCCTAACGCGCGTTCTGGAACAAACATTCCAGAACGACGCAAAAAATTTTAGTCCAGTACCGACAACGTCACCTTCACCACATCTTCCAGCGTCTGGCGATCCTGTGTGGCCTTGGCCATCAGCACCAGACCCTGAAGACTGCTGTTGAGAAATCGCGCCACCGCACGAGGATCGCGAACTCCTGGGAGGTCTCCCTCCTTCTTTCCGCGCAGCAACGCGCGATAGAGAACGTCTTCCAGCGCGGCCATATTGCTGCAAGTCCTGGCCGCGGTCTCCTTGCAACGGCCGGCTAACTCAGACATCGCGTTTCCCATGAAGCAGCCGCGACGCTGCCCGTCGCCAAGCGCTCCTTCAACCACACCTGCGAACAACTGCCGCAGCGCCTTTCTCACCGAGCCTCGCTTCTCCAGCAACTCAAACAGCTTGCGAGTCTCTACGTGGCGATACAGATCGAGCGCCTGTAGATAAAGCGCATGCTTATCCCCGAAGGTGTCATAGAGACTCTGGCGGTTGATGCCCATGTGCTTGACTAAGTCCTGGACGGATGCCGCCCCATAGCCGCGCGACCAGAAGACCTCCATTGCCTTATGGAGGGCCTCATCCCGATCGAATTCTTTGTGCCGCGCCATCCGACTTTCCTTACCTCTAAAAAGACTCATACTCTTTCTGGAACGAACAGTCAAGAATAGAATCCAAGCTCTGCTGCTCAATAAATGGTCGCGCAAAACCTGTCGTCCCAGTGTAAAGTCTAGGGCGGTTGGTCTGCGGAATGGCGAGGTCGGCTAAGAAAATTGCCATGGTTAAGGAACGTCACGCGGGAGATGATTCCCTTAGGCTCGCATCAGCGTGGAGTCCGCTTCGCGAGTCCGTGTTTCGCGCGCTTTGGATAGCGACCGTCGTCTCCAACATCGGCACGTGGATGCAGGATGTAGGCGAGTCCTGGTTGATGACCTCGTTGACACCTTCACCTGTGCTGGTGGCACTGGTCGAGACAGCGGGTAGTCTGCCAGTGGTGCTGGTGGCGCTGCCGGCAGGTGCGCTTGCAGACGTAGTCGATCGCCGTCGCTTGCTTTTGGTCATGCAAATCTGGATGTTCGTCGCCGCAAGCGCCATGGGCATCCTTGCGTTGATGGGCCGTGTGACTCCCGCCCGTTTGCTGTGGCTGACTTTTTTTCTTGGCGTCGGATCAGCGATGAGCAGTCCGATCTGGCAGGCCATCACCCCCGAGCTGGTTTCCCCGTCCGATTTGCCGGCCGCGATCACCCTCAGCGGGGTCGGCGTCAACATCGCGCGTGCCATTGGTCCAGCCTTGGGCGGACTGATTGTTGCTGCGTCTGGCCCATGGGCAGTCTTTTTACTCAACGCAGCTTCATTTGTGGGAATAATGGTTGTCGTCTATCGATGGCAACCTGCTCCACGAAAGAGCAAGCTACCTCCTGAAGACATCCTTGGCGCTATGCGCGCCGGTACACGCTATCTGCGCCACTCTCCGGAACTGCAAACAGTCTTACTGCGGAGCGGCATCTTCGTCATTTGCGCGAGCGCCCTCTGGGCGCTCCTTCCACAACAAGCCCGCAGACATCTGGGTCTGGGCTCGTTTGGTTACGGACTGCTCCTGGGTTGCATCGGTTTCGGAGCTCTCGTTGGTGCATGGCTGCTGCCAACGGTCCGAGAGCGCCTTTCGATGAATCAACTGGTAGCGGCCGGCACCGTGGGGTTTGCATTAGCGACGATGTCGCTTGCCTATGTGCACTCTTTCGGAGTGCTTGCCCTCGGGTTAGCAGGCGGTGGCATGGCGTGGATTGCGGTGCTGTCGAGCTTGAATGTTTCCGCGCAGACCGTTACGCCTTCCTGGGTTCGGGCACGCGTCATGGCTGTTTATCTGCTGGTCTTCATGGGTGGTCTTGCGGCCGGCAGCGCCGTCTGGGGTTTTGTGGCGGCACGTGTCGGCGTCTCAAGTGCGCTCTTGTTTGCAGCGATTGGCCTGCTCATCGGTCCCGTTGCGGCGTGGCGCTTTCGTCTCGTTGGCGACGACAATTTGTCGCTCACGCCTTCGCTGCATTGGCCCGAACCAGTCGTACTGATCGATGCAGAGCCTACGGAGGGTCCTGCCGTCACCCTGGTTGAATATCGAATCGATCCAAAAACCGCTGATGAATTCTTGCAGGTGATGAAAGAGATGCGGCAGATACGGCAACGTGACGGCGCGATCCGTTGGAACTTGCTTCGCGACACGGCGGACCCGCAACGATACATCGAGACCTTTGTGACTGAATCGTGGGCCGACCATCTGCGGCAGCACGAAAGAGTTACTGCCGAGGATCGCGAAGTAGAACAACGTGCCCAGGCGTTTAATCTCGGCCCTCAGCCGCCCAGGATAACTCATCTGATCGCCGAACAATTGCCGAAGTGAGGATCCTATCCATTGGATCAATTCTGCAGTAATTCTTAAAAAACCCGAGAGAAACAGAGAAGCAGGACCTCATTTAGTAACATGCCCGGCGCTCGAAACCCGCGGTTGCTTCCAGTCGGAATATACGGCCAACGCAGCCACGATCACGTTGGCCACAATTATTGGGAGGGCATTCATCCAGATGCCGTACCCCACCCACAAAAGAGCAGCCGATGCCTAGAACCGACGCATGGCTCTGGAAGTCTTACAGAAGTAGGAAGCGGCGAAGAGCGCCGTCGCTATCCACCCGAGACCGTCAAGCATTAGCGGTCTCCACTAATGTCAAGGCCGAGTCAGGACCATTGGGTACGCCACGGATGGTCAGCCAATCCGTTCGCACCTTGTCCCACTCCTGAATCAAAAAGCCTTGTGATTCGAAGAGCGATCGAATACGCACTGAGTCCCAGCCCACGATGTCTTCCAGAATTGGAACCAACACGCTAAGCGCGTCGTCGCTGAGAACACTCCGCCTGGCGATCTGAGCGATATGCTTGGCCTCAGAAACGGCGACCGTGAAGCCCTCCTGGCGGTTGACGTGCAACATCACGTGAACGTCTGAGCTGCCGTCGCCTACATAGACGATGCGGTCGTAACTCACTTGCAGTCTTGAATGCAGATCATCAATCACCGCAACCTTTCCGTAGCCGGCAGGAACGCGGACGATCGAGTCTATCTCACCAGTGGACTGGTTGTAGCGGAATTGCGTCCCGAAAATGTGATCCGGTGGAACGAGCCCTTCGAGCGCCGACTGGATCACTTCTTCCGGCGCGGCTGAAACGACATAGAAGGAGAAGCGATAGCCGTCAAAGCCCTTCTCGAGGAACCGCGACAAGCCCTCAATGTTCTGCTTTAGGCGGATCCGTTTACCCACCTCGATCAGGTGCTCTTTGCGGACACAACGATATTCAGGGTCGTGCAACAGCAAGTAGGCCAGTTCCCCTCCCTGTTGCACCAGGTTAATCGTCGACAGGCCCGCGACTTTTTCACCAAACCTCGAGTTACCTAAAAGTTCACTGAGAACAATTCCCGAATCGTTGAAGCTCAAAGTCTGATCAAAATCACTGGCTAGTAAATAATGTTTGGTATTTTCTGATCTGTTTTTCATATCCATTTACGCCTTGTCGTTTGATTTATTTATTGTGAGAGCAGTGTAGTTCGACGTGATTGTGGTGCGTGCGCCTAAAGCCGTTGCTGTCTTGGTGCCACTGTTGTATGAAAAGTCTACGAAGGACGTTGCCATATATCCAACTCATTGTTTTAATAAGGGTCATTAAAAGGACTCATGTCTGGATATTGTCGTTGTTTAATGGGCAAGCGTGAGAAAAGAACCGACGCTAGTTGGTCAAAGGATTTGCCTCCCAAATCATGATCCGACATATGATCGTTCGGCGAGTGCGGAATATCCACCGAAGGATCTATCTTTCGCAGCAGTGCGGTCACACGGCGGTTAAGTTGTCATCGTTGAAAATACTAGATGGCCTTTTACTCTGGCGTGAGCTTGGCGCGCGAGAGGCCCGCCGATTACTTTACCGGCAGAGAGAACAGCCGCGTGTTCAGCGCCGAGCTCACTGCCTCGCCCAACTCAACAAAATGTTTCGTCTTCGTAAACCCTAAAACCAAATCAGGTTTGCAGGAAACGAAAACAGCTTTTCAGACAGCCTGCCGACTAGCTGGAATCCAAGGGTTGATCTGGAAGGATCTTTGGGCAAAACATTCGCAGCTCGACTGGCCGAAGCCGGTTGTGACGCCTTCACGATCGCACAACTACTGGGACAGTCGGATGTTCGGGTAACTATGCGTTAATGTGAGGGTGGTCGAAGATAGTAAGCGAGTTGCCGTCGAGGCGGTGAAGCTTACTTTTGGAAAAGTTGGTCACTTATTGGCCGCATGGCCAAAACAGCCACAATTGCCTGGGTTGTAAATGGTTGAAAATAAATGGTGGAGCAGAGGGGGATCGAACCCCTGACCTCCGCATTGCGAATTAGACTACCGGCAAAACGCTAAGTATTTGCCTTTTCGAAAGTTGCAGCCACCAAGAGAAATCAACGGTTTTCCCGTTCTTTCCCATCCCTTACCATCGCGTATACGTCGTGTGCTGTTATTTTTGGCCACGTATTGGCCACTTGAAGTTCACTCTTTCGGGGCCCAAAACAAAACCCAAGAGATCCAAAATGCCTTGCGTGACTGTCTCGCTCACTCATTTCTGGCAGCATCCTCTAATAGCAATAACTCTCAGTCAGTTTCCGAAAGTGATAGCCAAGTGCCGCCAGCATTAGACCATCATCAATCTTGTCTTTGTGTTCGGAGACAACTCGTCCCATGAACCGCCAGAACTCTCCGCGAGACTTATCGCGAACGCCCAGCGCAAAGACAATGCGTGCAAAGGCGGCGACATCTTCTCGCTTTAGTCCACCTTCGCCAATCTGTGGCGAACGAGCACGCGTTACGCGGCTAAGACTGTCAAACGAGCGCGCGTAATACTCGCGCGGGCTGTAGATATTTCGGATAATGGATTTGTAACCTTCAATCAAACGAGTGGCGTCCATCTTGGGTACAAAGTTGAGCACGCAATCCGTATTACTACCGGTGTGATCCTCTACTCCCATCAGCCGCCCTTCGCGCTCCAG
>WNFL01399338.1_pt1 | contig 14823 bp, 14 predicted proteins | sample 5400361 | NCBI WGS metagenome assembly WNFL01 (sample SAMN13153351, study PRJNA577476) | soil metagenome | isolation source: 40 cm soil on Douglas fir-dominated hillslope | place: USA:California | collected 2013-09-17
CCCCTTGAGGCGCATATTCCATCGCGGCGGCGCGCGTCAGAGCGATGGCCGCAGCCTTCGAGGCACCATAGAGCGCCAGCCCCGGATTGGGATTCCGCACGCCGCTGACGCTCGTGTTGTTGACAATCGCTCCGCCACCAGAGGTCAGCAGCGCCGGAATCTCATGGCGCATGGCGTTGAAGAGAGCACGGACATTGGTGTCGAAGACCTGCGCGTAGACATCACCCGGCTGCTCGGCGAGCCTAGCACGCCTCTCCTGATATCCGGCGTTGTTGAATACGGCGTCGAGGCGGCCGAACCGGGCATCGTCTGTTCCACCAGTTCGGCGACGTCCGGCTCGCGGGTGACATCAGTGGTGACAAAGAGACTTTCGGCGCCCCGAAGTCGAAGCTCGTCTGCAAGCGCCCGTCCGAGAGAGTCCCGTCGTCCGGCGACCACGACGGCTCCCGCGCCTTCCTCGGCCATCCGCAATGCTGTCGCCCGACCGATGCCGCTCGTCGCGCCGACGACGAGACAGATCAGATCAACAAGTCGCCGACCGGCCGCGGGCGTGCGAAGCGGTCCTGCGAGCTCTGTGACCGAGGGCGTCGTCATCGGCGGCACCTCACAAAACGTTGCTCCATGACCTCACGCCCCCATTGGCTTCCCGGTCTCTCCTCGACGCATTCGAAGCCATAAGATTCGTAAAGGTGTTGTGCCGCGGACAAGCCGACGAAGGTCCAAAGATGCGTTTCAGCGAAATCCTTTTCGTCCACGAACGCCATGGCCGCGCCGAGCAATCGGCGACCAGCGCCGCTCCCGCGCACGCCGTCGTCGATGATGAACCAGCGCAGGTGGGCGATACCCGCCCCCAGGTCTTCCCCATCGATGGCAAGCGATCCGACAATCCGCCCATCCTGGACGGCGAGCCAGATTTCGTTGCAGGGCTTCTCGAGGCGATCGCAAAATTCGGAGAGGCCCCCTGCGACGACGGACTCGAAGCGTTGACCGAATCCGGACGTGCGCGCATAATAGAGCGCGTGCATCTCGGTTATGCGCGCGACCAGTCCCGGCCGATATCCCGCGACAATGTTGAGCGGCGAGCGAGCGCCTTCTCGTCGCCGTTCGTCGCCAGGGCCGCGCCATAGAGTTGAAGTCCGTGCAATACAGTCTGGCACTGCTCCGGCTCTAGCTGCCCCAAGGCACTGGCAACTTGAGCACGAGCAAATCCATGGATGCCGGTAACGCGCTGCCGCCCCGCAGCGCTCAACGAAAGGATCTTTGTGCGTCCGTCGTGCTCGCCGGGTTCTTCAACAACCTCGCCCGTGAGCACTAGCTTGCGCAGCATCCTGCTCACACTCGACTTCTCCAGGCGCAGTAGCTCCGCGAGGTCGCTCGCGGTGACGCCGTCACGAGCGTCGATTTCGATCAGCGCGTGGACCGCCGATGGCGGCAGGTCGGTGCCGGCAAGGGAGTCATTCATGAAGCCGAGTTCCCGAACCAGCCGGCGCGAGGCGGCTCGGACAAGGTCGATCATGGATGACGAAACGGACATGGGAAACATGATGTAGTTGTAGAATACAACTATGTTATCGGATTTGCGCCTTGAGTGCAAGGGCGCTTTTGGGATTCAGCACAACGGTGGTGGAATAGAATAGACTTTTGCTAGCGCTCATCCGCTCTCGTAGCTTTGCCGCTGTCGCAGGAGACACCCTTTTACGGTCAAGGGTTGGATCGTCTCGCCAGTCAAGATAGACCGAGTAGCCCAAGTCCTCCAATGTAAGGCAAACCCCCAGAATCAGCTCTTTGTCGTCGAACGCGTGAGACAGAAAGATGTCGTGTTGAGCGAACAATGCTTGCTTTTTGATCCGTTCCTCGAGAAGGCTGGCGGTCGTAAAGTAACAGCATGTTGGTTAAATTGCGCGCTCGCCCGTTTCTTCGGTTCGGATACGAATAGCTTCGTCAATGGTTGACACGAACACCTTTCCGTCGCCGATTTCGCCGGTTTTTCCGGCCTTCACAATTGCAGCTACTGCACTCTCAACGACTGAGTCACCTACGACCACGATGACCATCACCTTGGGAACGAATTCGACGGTATACTCACTACCTCGATAGATTTCGGTATGTCCTTTTTGCCGGCCGAAACCCTTCACTTCCACTGTAGTCAGGCCCGCCACGCCAACTTCAACGAGCGCGTCCTTTACGTCTTCTAGCCGAAAAGGCTTAATAATGGCTTCAATTTTTTTCATGGTGTTCGCCTAGTCAATGTAAGCTTCTTCCCCGTGTTCCGAGACATCGAGGCCGGCTGTTTCAACCTCGGTAGTTGGTCGCAAGCCAATCGATTTTTTCAACGCGAATCCGATAACTGCGGTAGCTACCACCGACAAAACCAGCGTAACGATCACGGCGAATACTTGCGACTTAAATAAGGATGCCAGCAATTCGTCTTTCAAATTGCTGTTCACTTCTTTGGTTGCCAGGAGACCGGTCAACAACGCTCCGAGCGTGCCCCCAACCGCGTGGACACCGAATGTGTCCAGAGCATCATCGTAGTTTAGAGCCGGTTTCAGGATCGAGACCGCCAGGTAAGGGATGGCCCCAGCGAGGACACCGATGATAACCGCCCCGGTCGAGTTTACGAAGCCACATGCCGGGGTAATCACCACCAGTCCAGCAACCGCGCCGGAACAGTAACCGAGCACGCTCGCCTTGCCCCGGAAGATCTTCTCGATTGTCGCCCAGGTGAACGCTGCGATGGCGGTGGCTAAGGTCGTGGCCATAAAAGCGTTGGCCGCGATTCCGTCTGCAGCGACCGCGCTGCCGGCATTGAAGCCGTACCAACCAACCCACAGCATTCCGGTTCCGATCATGCAAAGGACCATGCTATGCGGCGGCATCGGCTCCTTCTTAAATCCCAAGCGTGGCCCAAGGATCAAACAGAGGATCAAGGCGCTCCAGCCGGAAGTCATGTGAACGACAGTGCCACCGGCAAAATCAATCGCTTTAATACTGGAAGTGGGATTCCAGATTCCATCCATAAACCCGGTAATTCCCCAGACCATGTGGGCCATGGGGAAATACACAAGGAACATCCAGAACCCAATAAAGATCAATACGGTGGAGTATTTCATCCGCTCAGCGATCGCACCGATAATGAGCGCTGGCGTAATGATCGCAAACATCAGTTGATACATGGAGTAGACGTTCTGCGACACCCAATATGAGTAATCGGTGTTGGGCGCTGAATTGACGCCGTTCAGGAAAAAGTATTCGGATCCACCAAAGAACGGATTGTTAAAATTCTTACCAAAAACCAGGCTGTAACCGAATGCCCACCAGAGTATGGTGACTAGCCCGGCTATGCCCAGACACTGGGCGAGCACGGAAAGTACATTTTTTTTGCGAACAAGACCGCCATAAAAAAGCGCGAGCCCCGGCAGCGTCATGAAAAGGACCAAGGCCGAACTTGTCATCATCCAAGCATTGTGACCCGGACCGGAGGCGCCGACTGATGGCGTCGTCAGATCCTTCGGGATGTTACCGTCCTTATCCTTGAGCGGAAAAGTGGGATCGCCGTTCGTCAGATATGCCTCCAGACCAGCGACCCGTTGTTCCAATGTGGGCGCGGGTGGAGAAACCGCTGGCGAAGCCGTGGGAGAAGGAGACGGCGTAGTGTTCTGTGCAAAGAGAGATTGGGTCGTAAGGAGCGCAAAACAGAGAACGGAAGCGAGGGCTCCAAATCTAATTATCTTATTGTTGACGAGCATTTGGACAGGTTTTCTTGGTCGCTTAAGCTTTAGCTGCGATTAAGTGTGACGATTACGTTAGTCGCCGCAGAACACCGATGGGGAGAAACTCACCGTCGAGGCAGCGAACCGCTCGCTCACCTCACACAGCGAATTCTTGGCTGACTATCGGAAACTAGGCGACGCCCTCTCTAGCAGTGCGTGTGCCAAACCGAACTGTTGTGCAATATCGACGCGCATACTCGCTCTCCTCGGCTCGAGACAGGGCATAGTGAGGTTGGATTCGTCGAATTCAGCCACAAGCCGATGCAGCGCGTATAGTTTGTTGTAGTTGATTTCGCTACATACGCTTACGAACAACCAGTACATCTCTAACTGCGAACCCAAGTACGGCTCGTGGCATCGATTTTTTGTTTGAGCTGCCCAAGGAAACTCTTCATTCAGTCGCTTGCGCGAATCGTCGACCCACCGAATACAACTATCCGAAATCGAATGTCACCGAACTGCTAAACCAGTGCGCCGGCACGGAACCTTGGAACACGGAATCAAATGAGCCAGCCTCGGTATGCAAACGCAAGGCTGGCTCTGATTTCCTAAACATGAATCAAGCTGAAGCCCCTCTACAGGCCCAGATTGAATATGCGGAACGAGTTAAAGCAGCACCTGTGCCAGATCCTAAAATGCGCAGGAGAACGGCGAAAACCTGTGGCTAACGGTCCGGTCGTTGGAGGATTTTATACGCGTTATTCAGAATTGAGCCAGGGAACGGTACAATGCGTATAATTCGTTGTAATTCGGATCGGGACTGTCTTGTACCGATTCTCATGATTTCCGCGTAGGATCCAGTATCTAATGCAGAGTTGGGTTGATTTCTATCTCGGCCCGCCGCTAAGTGCCCCAAAGTGGAACGACTGATCCATTGTCTTAGACAGCAGCCGCGTGCTTGGCTCTATATCGAAGCGCTCACGCTGACGGTCGCAATTGGGTTCAGCGACTACATCACCGGATACGAAGTCTCGATCTATCCCTTCTACTCCATACCAATCCTGCTCATGGTCTGGGTTGGAGACGTACGTCTGGCTATCGTCATTTCACTACTGAGCACCATCGCTTGGTGGGCGGTTGATAAAGCCGTTGGCCACGTCTATTCCAACGAATGGCTTCGCCTTTGGGAGGCCGCAGTTAGGCTCATGTTTTTCGGTCTCGTGCTTTTCGCTGGATGGAGCGTTAAACGGCAACGGGACGAGGCTCGCGCTCGCATCGAATTACTGGAACGTTCCCAGCAACTGGAAAAGGAGATCATCGGAATCAGTGAACGCGAACAGGAGCGAATCGGTCGCGATCTCCACGACGGAGTCTGTCAATACTTGGCGGCGATCGGATTCAGCGCTTCGATGTTGAAACGGGATCTGGAAAAAACCTCTCAGAGTCAGGCTTCCAGGGTTGGGGAAGTTGCCAGCCACCTTAGGGATGCGGCTGCGCAAGTCAGACAGCTGGCGCGGGGCCTTTCGCCAGTGGATCGAGACGAAGGTGGCCTGGAGTCGGCTCTGGAGGAACTCGCATCGAGTACATCGAAGTTGACTGGGATCTCCTGTTCGTTTGTCACCTCCGGTCTGGTCCCGGCACTAGATAGCGCCCCGGCTAGTCATCTATTTCGGATCGCGCAAGAGGCGGTTAGCAATGCCCTGAAGCACGGATACGCAAAATCGATAGTGATCGCACTCGATTCGGCCGACGGTGCCTGTTCGCTGCGTGTGAGCGACGACGGGATCGGCTTCAGTCCGTCTGGCATTGAGAAAAAAGGAATGGGGCTCAGCATTATGCGCTATCGCGCCCGAATGATTGGCGGAGAACTCGGGATTCAACCCAACTCGCCGACAGGTACTGTAGTTGCTTGCACGGTAGCAACGAATGCCAATCGACAGCAGAGTTCAGGAACCGTTAACCATGAGTGAAAAGGCACGCGTCGTGGTCGTCGATGATCACCCACTGTTCCGAGAGCGTTTATGCCAGCTTATCAATAATGAGCCGGATATGGAAATCTGCGGCGAGGCGGACAGCGCTCAAGAAGCTATTCAAATCATTCGTGAAACCTCGCCGGATTTGGCTATGATCGACATCACTCTAAAGACGTCGAGCGGCCTAGAACTGATCAAGAGCATCAAAGCGCTTTCGATCGGTGTTCCGGTTTTGGTCCTTTCCATGCACGACGAATCGCTCTATGCCGAGCGCGCTCTCCGGGCCGGCGCCAGCGGATACATCACCAAGAGTCAAGAGGCCACCCAGGTCCTATTCGCTGTCCGATCAGTTCTTGGCGGAAAAATCTATCTCTCGGAAGAAATGACTTCCGGCTTCCTGAAAAGCCTAGCCGCGACCGGCACCAAGGGTATCGCTCGTCCCGTTGATCGTCTGACTGATCGGGAACTCCAGGTATTGGATTTGATTGGGCGGGGTCGCACCACCAGAGACATTGCCGAACGGTTGAAGCTCGGGATCGCCACCGTCGATACCTACCGGGCAAGAATCAAGGAGAAGATGAACTTCCGCAATGCCATGGAACTACAGCATTTCGCTGTCCGATGGGTTAGCGAGCGTGAGTAAGGAATCGTATCGTCGTTTGGCGTTCGGCGTTCGGCGTTGTCGGCGTCGCAGGTAGGGCGTGTCGCTCCGCGACGGCAGAATCCAAGACTTAAGGTGACCTTGTTAGGCCGAAGCCTGTTATCAGAGATTTACCGGTAGCATTACCGTCAAGGCATAACGGGACAATGGTGCGCCGGCTATTCTGCCGTCGCGGAGCGACACGCCCTACCTGATTAGGGTTCGCAGCAGGCGGCGCGGGCAGGCGCAAACATTGGCCGACCGCCGTTGCTTATCCGCACAATTCCCGGATGACTTGAATCAGAAGATCTGTAGCGCGTTCGAGTTCGCTCAAAGAAATGTGCTCGTCGCTGCGATGGGCGAAGGTCATATCTCCGGGTCCAAAGACAACCGTCTCGGCACCGAGTTGGTTGAAGTATGGCGCCTCAGTTCCAAAGGAAACGGTGGTCGCAGACCTTCCGCTGAGTCGCTCGAAGAGCTTGACCAATTCACTTCCAGAGTCTGTCCTAAAACCTGGATCGCTACGGAGCAGGTTGAACGTGGCCGCAAAGTCGGGATCTGCGCGTTGCAGTTCCGCAAGAATGCGACTTACCTCACGTTCTACGCGATCCGGCGCTTCGCCGGGGATAGGTCTCCATTCCACCAGCATCCGGCACTCCCCGGGGACTATGTTCTTTGCGGTTCCACCCTGGATCGTTCCAATATTAAGCGTAGTGAATGGGGGATCGAACGCCTGATTTCCTCCTTGCTCTAATTGCGCAGCAAAAATTTTTACGCGATCGATAAACCGGGCAGCGTCATAGATAGCTGAATGTCCTAGATGGGGCAGCGCGCTGTGCGCTTCGGTTCCATGGATCACGATCTCGCCCAGCCCGTACCCTTTCCCTCCAGTGATCGGCCGTAGCTGAGTCGGCTCACTGACGATGCAAAAGCGCGGACTGATCTGCAGCCAATCTCTTCGTCCGCCGTGAAAACAAGCGCAATTGGTCTAGGTTCGTTGGCAATTTCCAACGATGCTCGTAAGATGCAGGCCAGCGACCCCTTTACGTCACAAGCACCGCGACCGAACAGTTTACCGTTATCAATCACTGGCGAAACCGCTTCCTCCCAATTTTCCGAATATGGAACCGTATCGGTATGACATACTAACGCGAGCTCGATTGGCTGATCCCAATTTGGATTCATTGTAGCCAGCAAGTTCTGCTTTGGTATCCCGGCCGTGTCGCAGTAAGACGAATGGCGCACATGCCAGATTTTGGGATCAAGCGTGCCGGCGATATAGTCGATGACCGGAGCGTTGCTCAACACCGATACCGACGGAATCCGGATCAGATCGATCAAAAGCTCGTGAACTGGCTTCATTAATCCTCTCAGCGCCAGAGACGGTTTTGTAGCCCGGCGAATTTGCGCACGATCTCTGTCTGGTCGCGATGCCGGCCCGCTTGAACGATAGATTTCCCCTGAACGAAAACTTCTCGCACGGCAGTCCGCTCAACCGAGAATAGCAATTGCTCCAAAAGAGCGCCCGGTTCGGCCCCGGCTACACTTGGATCGTCCAAATCGATCGATACGAAATCAGCCGGGCGTCCTGGTGCTAGCTCTCCCACCGGTACGCTCAAGCTGCGCGCACCTTCTTTGGTCGCCATCGCAAACAGTCGCTGGGTGAGATCGCGTCCATTCTCCGACGCGAGGAGTACCCGTTCCAGTCTAGTCATACGCAAATGATATTCGATCAAACGGGCATCTTCGAAGAGGTCAATTTGGATCTGGCTATCGCTACCCAGTGAAATTCGTCCGCCCTCCTGCAGTAGCCAATGGGCCGGCACCGCTCCGTCAGCCAAATTCCGCTCCGAGGTTGGGCAGGCGCAGACGCAGCTTTCTGAATGCGCCACCAGTCGCGCCTCGGTTTCCGAGATGTGAATGGCGTGGATAGCGGTGAATCGCTCGCTCAAGATCTCCTCCTCGTGCAGCAACTCAATTGGTGATCGTCCATACTCAGCGCGACACTGCTCGATTTCCGCCGGCTGTTCCGCGACATGCATATGCAACGGAAGTCCGCATCCTTTTGCGTAACCTGCCACCGCGCGAAGATACTTGATCGGGACCGCACGGAGACTATGAGGCGCAACTCCAATGCTCGTCGAGGTCGCCAAGCTCTCTCGTTGCACCCAATTAGCCAACGATTCAGTATCCTGGATGAAGTCATTCGATTCAGGCGTAATGAACCGAGCCTGACCGGAATTCACTAGGCTCTTAAATCCGGCTCGACTGTAGGCGGTCCGCAACAAGGCAACGCGGATTCCGACGTCGTGTGCAGCCTGGATAATCAGTTTCGCTAGCAAATTGCGGTCCAAATAAGGGGTTCCATCCACCTGGTGATGCAGGTAATGGAACTCTCCCACCGTGGTAATCCCAGAAAGAACCATCTCCAGAAAGGCCATCCGGGCTGTTTCGTAGATCTCTTCCGGTTCCAGTTTAGCAGCGGCGGAATACATCTTTTCGCGCCAAGTCCAGAATGTGTCCGCTTCCGCCGCCGCGCGAAATTCGGTGCGTCCACGGATTGCTCGTTGGAAAGCGTGAGAATGACCGTTAACCAGACCAGGAATGATGAAGCGACGCTTTAGCCGATGTGCCTTCGCCAGGTCAGTTTGCTCGCGAGACAATCGCGAGATAACTCCTTGCCCATCACAAAAGAAAGCGCATTCTGAAACGATTTCGCCATTCCAATAAAGATAATCAGGCCACCAGCCTTGCTCAACGGGCATAGACACGCCGGCCTCCCATAAAAACCTGCTCCGCCGGCTCGACTCCGAAATAGTACCCAAGCTCCCGATAATCGTTGAACTGGTGGATAACGAAATCCGCTATTTTCCCGAACTCCAAGGAACCGACCAAATGACCACGGGAAAGACTGTAGGCGGGGTTCACCGTGACCGCGGTGATTGCCTCGGCCACACTCAATTGCATTTGAGTCACAGCGAGTGAAACAATCATCGGAATTGAAGGAGTAGGAGAAGATCCCGGATTGAAATCGGAGGCCAGCACCAGCGGAAGGCCCGCAGCAATCATCTCTCGGGCGAGAGGATAACGATGGGAACCAAGGGCATAAACTGAACCAGGAAGGAGTACCGGCTGAACGTTTGACTCCTTTAATGCTTGGATTCCGGTGCGGTTCGTACACTCGAGATGATCGGCCGTGGCAGCACCAAGAGAAGCAGCCAGCGCTGCACCTCCGGAATCTTTCAACTGATCGACATGCAATCGCGCCGGCAGGCCGAGAGCCTGCGCCGCCCGGACGATCTGAGCTGTCTCGGCCCGGCTGAACACGTGCGACTCGCAAAACACATCCACGTACTCTGCCAGCTGGCCGCGATGGACGACCGGTAACATCTCGTTAATGATTAAATCGATGTAACCAGAACGATTCGCGCGGAACTCTTCCGGAATCTCGTGCGCGCCCAGGAATGTTGGCACCACGCGAATCATATCATTGAGGCGCCGCACTACCTTAAGAATTTTTGTCTCATCGACCAGCGAGAGCCCGTAGCCCGATTTAACTTCAATAGTGGTTGTTCCATTCCGGATCGCCCAGCCGAGCCGATTACGCGCGCTGGCTTCCAACTCATCTTCCGAGGCCGCCCTGGTCTGGCGTACCGTAGACAGGATTCCACCGCCACCTGCGGCAATGGATTGATACGATTCGCCGCCGGCGCGCCGTTCAAATTCCTCCACCCGATTCCCGCCAAAAACCAAGTGCGTATGCGCATCGACAAAACCCGGAGTCACCAACCGGCCGCCTGCATCCACTTCTTCGGTTAGCGCTCCAGCCGCGCCGCGAACCTCGTTCCAAGTCCCGACTAACCCAATCCGCCCGTCTCGAACCAACATCGCAGCGTTCTTCAGAATACCCAGATTGCGCATGGTGGCGCCGTACCGAGCCGAAGCCGCTCCGGCTAACGTTAGTAGTTGCCCACAATTTGCTACCACGAATTCCTGGCTGGCTTTCATATCTTAGCGTCAATCCGAGTCGGAACCCCAGATCTCGGACCGCAGAATACGGAAACATCCGCAGATTTCACAGATTACACAGATTTATGATTTACCGATCCGAAACTCAACTGATCTTGGACAGTTGATAATTTCGTTCACAATCTCGCCGGGATTCCGGCAACTTTCTTACTCCAGAAAATCTGCGTAATCTGTGAAATCTGCGGATATTTCTGTATAAATCTATGGATCTCTTTGGATTCGAAATGCTTGCGGATCTAGGTACTGCGCTCTCCCAACCCAGGAATCCGGATCCCGTGTTCTCGAGCGGTCTGTACTGCGGATTCGTATCCGGCGTCAACATGCCGGGCAACTCCAATTCCAGGATCATTGGTAAGAACGCGCCGAAGCCTGCGTTCTGCGAGGTCTGAACCGTCAGCCACACTCACCTGGCCGGCATGTAACGAATACCCGATTCCAACTCCGCCTCCGTGATGGACCGAGACCCAGCTAGCTCCGCTCGCTGTATTTAACAAGGCATTCAAGATCGGCCAATCCGCGATCGCATCGGATCCGTCCTTCATTGCCTCAGTTTCGCGGAAGGGCGACGCTACCGATCCCGTATCGAGGTGATCCCTTCCGATTGCGATCGGCGCGTCGAGATCGCCCTTTCTCACCAGACGGTTGATCTGTACTCCCATTTCGGCACGATCGCCCTGTCCAAGCCAGCAAATCCTCGCCGGCAACCCTTGAAATTGAATCTTCTTTTGCGCCAGCCGGAACCAGCGACTTAAGGTCTGATCCTTGGGAAAAAGGCGCAAAGCAAGATCATCGGTTTTTCGAATATCTTCCGGATTGCCGGACAGCGCGATCCACCGAAACGGGCCTTTCCCCTGGCAAAACAGCGGGCGAATGTATTCCGGTACAAATCCTGGAATTTCAAAGGCATCCTGTACTCCCGCGTCAAAAGCGCGTTTCCGGATATTGTTGCCATAGTCAAATGCGACGGCCCCGTTGCGCTTCAGCCGGAGCATTGCTTGAACATGAATGGCCATCGACCGGCTCGCCCGTTCGAGATATTCTGCTGGCCGTCGTTTCCGTAGATCAGCAGCCTCCTCTAACGTCAGACCTAGAGGAATATAGCCAACTAGCGGATCATGCGCACTGGTCTGATCGGTCACGACATCAACACGCAGATCGCTGGCCGCGATCTTCGGCACGAACTCGGCCGCATTGCCCACCAGTCCGACCGAAAGTGGGACGCGAGAACGAACTGCTTCCTCGCACCAAACAAGTGCCTCGTCGAAACTGTCCGTCATCCGGTCGCAGTACCCGGTCTGTACTCGGCGATCAATGCGATCTGGATCGACCTCGATACAGAGTGCTACCGCACCATTTAAGGTGGCAGCCAATGGCTGGGCACCACCCATACCGCCCAAGCCGCTGGTGAGTACCAGCCGTCCACTGAGATTACCGGAGAAGTGGCGATCGGCGACCGATGCGAAGGTCTCGAAAGTTCCCTGGACGATGCCCTGAGATCCGATATAGATCCAGCTGCCGGCCGTCATCTGTCCGTACATCGTTAAACCGGCTTGTTCGAGCTTATCGAAATTCGCCCAATCGGACCAAGCTCCCACCAAATTTGAATTCGCAATCAGCACGCGAGGCGCCTCTTCGTGGGTAGCAAAAACCGCCACCGGCTTTCCGGACTGTACGAGCAAGGTTTGGTCATTCTCCAGCCGCCGAAGCTCCCGTGTGATCAGATGAAAAGCTCCCCAAGAACGAGCCGCTTTCCCGCGACCTCCGTACACGATGAGCTCCTCTGGCTTCTCGGCCACTTCGGGGTCCAAGTTATTCATCAGGCAGCGCAACGCGGCCTCCTGCTGCCAGCCGCGACAGGAAATTGCCCGGCCTCGCGGGGATCGAACCGTTGGTACATCAGTCTTCATCGTTGAGTCACTAACTGGTGAAAGTTCCGACACTCTGCTCAGCGGCGTGGACCAACGCCCCGCTTCGTACCAGTCGAAGAGCGCATTGGATGTCGTCGTGGAAAAGGCGATCCGATTCAGCGAACGAAATCGACTTACGGATTTCGGTGTGCGCGGCTTCTACTCCTTTCCCAGCTTTCAGCGGATGAATGAAGTCGAGCGCCTGGGCAGCACTCATCAACTCAATAGCCAGAACCGTTTCTGTGTTCTTCACGATCTCCAAAAGCTTAGTCGCGCTGATTGCGCCCATCGAAACGTGGTCTTCTTGACCGAGCGAGCTTGGGATGGAATCGACGGAAGCAGGGTGAGCGAGAACCTTGTTCTCTGAAGCAAGCGCTGCCGCTGTATACTGCGGCAACATGAATCCGGAATTCAACCCGGTATCTTTCATGAGGAGACGAGGAAGCTTTAGTTCGCCTAACGTGTCGCCGCCGAGCATCAGGTAGAGCCGGCGCTCGGAGATCGATGCAATCTCTGCCACCGCGATAGCCAAATAATCGAGAATCAAGGCTAACGGTTCGCCATGAAAATTCCCTCCACTGAGAATATCGCCTTCACTAAACACGAGCGGATTATCGGTAGCAGAATTGATTTCGATTTCGATCACCCGCTGAGCATGCGCGTAAGCGTCCCGGGCGGCTCCGTGCACCTGCGGTACACACCGAATCGAATAAGGATCCTGCACCTTTGGGCAGTCAAGATGAGAAGGCAAGATTTCCGATCCAATCAGCAACTGCCTCATAATTTGAGCAGTTCTGATTTGGCCGGGATGCGGACGCGCTTCATGGATTCGCGCATTAAACGGGGCGGCGCTTCCGCGAATCGACTCCAGCGTCATCGCCGCGGCCAGATCCGCCGTTGCTAACAGCAATCGGATCCGAATCAAGCAGTGGACTGCATACGCGCTCATAAATTGCGTCCCATTGATCAGGGCCAGTCCCTCCTTGGCTTTCAATCGCAAAGGTTCAAGTCCTAGTCTTTGCAGCGCGACTTTTGCCGGAATGCGTGAACCCTTGAAATCCACGTCACCGAAGCCGAGCGCCGGCAATGTCAGATGGGCAAGCGGAGCTAGATCGCCGGACGCTCCCAACGATCCCTTAGTGAAAATGATTGGTATAAACTCTTCATTAAAGAATCGGATCAGGTACTCGACGAGTTCAACGCGGGTACCGGAATAGCCGAGAGCGAGTCCCTGTGCTTTGAGCAGCAGCATGAGGCGCACGATCTCTGACGGTACTTCGTCACCGACCCCCACCGCGTGGCTCAGAATCAAATTTTCTTGCAGCTGTTCCAGATCGGACCGCGGGATGCGTTGATGCGCCAAAACGCCAAAACCGGTATTGATTCCATATAGGGCTCCGGCGCCTTCCGCCAACTGCTCGACAATTTTGCGCGAATCGACGATTCGATCGTGGGCCGCACTTGATAAACGTATCGATCGATCACTCGCAAGGATCTGCCGCAATTGAGCAATCGTGAGATCCGAATCGCCAACGGACCAGGATGTCTCCGGAACATTGGCTGCGCGGACAGAAGCCGATCCTTTCATAAAATCAAAGATGAATGTTCAGCACCTGCTGGCAAAACGTTTTTGAGATCACTTGTGAGACTAAATGAACGCTATCGCGATAACATAGCAGTTTGGGATCAGGAAGGCACGCATTGGTGATGACTCCCTGAAACCTTGGTTTGAATTGGGTACCTGGTGTACCAAGTCAGTGACTGGTGTAGTGGCGCTGCTGCATATTTTGGCTGGATGCGCGAAGCGAAGAGGGAGAATACCCGCTGTGGTCTTTGACCGATGAGCGACAAAGCAGCCGGCCAAAAGACGCGCAGCCCAAAGGTTGCGATGAAAATGGGCCGGCGGCTGCGTTGCTCCTCAGTCACGTATCGATTCAGATATGCTCCTTCGTAAGTGCCAGTGCGGCTCGCACCGCCTTGCCGGCCGCCCATTTTTGATCACAACGCCACTACACCAGTCACTGACTTGGTGCACTAGCCCGCCCGTGAGACCGATGAGTCCTATGGGCGGCCAAACCAACTCGCACCGGACCGTGCCAATCAATGGTGGCTCGGGCTGGGAGATGGAGACGGCGTCGGGTTTCGGGTGGAATCCTGAATTCGGTTAAACGCAGCAGCGACGTCCGGATCGGCGACGAATTTCGGAAAAGTCGCTTTTAACTCATCAACTCCTGCTTGCAACTGCTTCAGAAAAACATGGAATCGATGGATGGCACTCATGCAATCGTCCAGACCGGAATCGCCGCCGTTCGATTTCTTCTGCGAATCGGCGACAATGGTAGTGAACTTCTGGCGGTAGGCGCCCAAGGTCTCTGCGACTTGATTTAAAGCGCCAGCGAGATCTTTGGCGCTGGTGGATTGGCTCGCTTTGTCGATCTGGACCGCCACCTTGGGAAACCCATCATCAAAAAGTTTGTTGAGGTCATCGCAGGAATTTGCCCAAACGCCGGCCGCAGACACTAACAGTGCACTGGTTGCAACAATGACCTTCATCTTAATAA
>WNFL01058016.1_pt1 | contig 14822 bp, 8 predicted proteins | sample 5400361 | NCBI WGS metagenome assembly WNFL01 (sample SAMN13153351, study PRJNA577476) | soil metagenome | isolation source: 40 cm soil on Douglas fir-dominated hillslope | place: USA:California | collected 2013-09-17
AATGTGCCCTTAAATTCAAATTGAAATATTCAATGCAACTTGTGTTGGGCAACGTTGTGAATCATTTCCAAGATCAAACTTTTGTAAGAATTCAATCGGTCAAGTGCAGCTCTTTGCTTAGGCCTCTTCAATAAAAACATTGTCCGTTACAAGTCAGCCGTCACATAAGTAGCTACTATAACTGCAATTCATCATCTGTCATTAATGACCTGGAACCGGCATACGAAAGGAATTAATTGGCTGGTCAGACCAATCTCTCATTTTTACCGCTCGGCAAAGCCACCCTTATCGTTTTTTAAGCGATAAGAAAAGTTATCACAAGCGATCAAATATGTCGTAAATCGTTTGAACTAAATGTTTTTTAAGCGTTAAAAACAATATTCTTGACATGAGCACTTCGACCCAATTTTAAATCGATTTCTGGAAAACTAGTTTCGTAATCTTTTGCATAAACATATTTTTGGTTATCAGTAGTTAAATGTCAGGTGGTTAATTTTGGTTAAGTATCTGATAATCAAAAATATGTGTAAATTTTTTCTAAACTAAAAATTATTCGAAACATGGGCAAATTCTATCAGATTCGAAGTTGCTTCCTGCTGCTAGTCCTACTTGGTTTGAGTTCAATATCTTTTGCTCAAACTACAGTTACTGGACGGGTCGTGGCAAAGGAAGACGGAGCAGCGATTCCGGGCGTTAATATTTCGGAAAAAGGAACTACCAATGGTACAGTGACAGATGCAGATGGAAAATACTCTCTCACCGTGGGAGGTAGAGCTACACTGGTATTTTCTTTTATCGGGCTTGCAACCCAGGAGATCGGTGTTGAAAATCGATCAACAATTGATGTTACAATGGAGACAGACGTCAAGGCGTTGGAAGAGGTGGTGGTGATTGGTTATGGGGTTGCAAACAAGCGTGATTTAACGGGCTCCATTGTGAAGATCGATGGTAGTGTGATAGCTGATAAGCCCAACACTGACCCAATTGCTTCATTGCAAGGAAAAGTGGCCGGCCTTTCCATTGTAAATAACGGTACGCCAGGCAAATCAGCAGATATTCGCATTCGCGGAACAGCCAGTTTTGGTAACGTGCATCCATTGTATGTAGTAGATGGTATCCTTCAAGATAACATCGACTATATCAATCCAAATGACATTGCATCAATGGAGGTGTTAAAGGATGCATCATCCTTGGCCATCTTCGGTGTGAGAGGAGCCACTGGGGTTATTGTGATCACTACAAAAAAGGCCAAAGAAGGAAAGACGGTTGTGAATTTTAATTCCTCCATTGGGTTTAAGCAGCTCGTCAATCCAATTAAAATGGTGGATGCAAATGGTTTTAAAACCTTGTATGCGGAAGAAAATGCAAACAACGGCACCACGCCTTATGACCTCTCCGCTCCTGATCTGAACCACAACACCAACTGGATCGACGCGGTTACTCGAGTAGGTATCAGGCATACTGATAACATAAGTGTGTCCACTAGCACTGAAAAAAATAAATTCAACATTGGCGTGGGTTACATCACCGACGATGGGATTATCATTCGTGAGAACTTGAAAAAGATAACTCTCAACATGAGTGACGAAGCAAAGTTGAATAAAAACATGAAGGTAGGGTTTACATTCAACACTCAGTATCAGATCAATCCCTACACGTATACAGATCCGAATCAAAACCGTCTTGATGATGCAAGAAAAGTAGTGCCACTGGTATCGGCTGCTCCGAAACTTTTTACGGTGCAAGATCCGTACAGCACAAATATTATAAATCAAAATATCTATTCGTCGCTAGACGTAGCGTTGCAAAATGCGGGTGTGGTAAATCCTGTTATGGAAATTGAAAATACCTATAACAAGATAAAAGACATCACTACTCGCTATGTGGGTAGCGTGTATACGGAGATTAATTTCTTGAAGAATTTCACCTTCAAAGCAACTTGGTATGGTGACGTGTCTTATGAGACCAAGCGTCAATATACCCCGCTTTATTATGCTTATAATCCACTCGACAACACTCCTTTCTTGAACGGTAACAGAACTAGCCTCGTTGAAAACAACTACAATTGGAGAAAATTTCAGCAAGACTACATTCTGAATTACAAGAAAACCTTTGGCGATCACAATCTAGACCTCATGGGAGGTGTGACCACCTATTATTATGGCCAGAATCGCACTCAAGTTACTGTGAAGCAAGGAACCACAACATCTGATCCACCTATTCCAAACGATCCAAGATTCTGGTATGTAACCACACAGTTTGGAGTTGTAGATCCAAGTAACACCAATTCCGATCAGTCCGAATACACAACGTTGTCTTTTTTGGCAAGAGCTCATTACAATTACCGAGGAAAGTATTTTCTGAACGCCTCCTATCGCGATGACGGAACGTCCAGATTGATAGGCCCGAACCATTTCCAACAGTTCTGGGCGCTTGGTGCCGCATGGGAATTAACACAGGAGAGCTTTTTGCAGAATATCAAGCAAATCAATTTCTTGAAGCTAAAAGCTTCGTACGGTGTATTGGGTAACCAAACGGCAAGTTATTTGGACGGAACTCCTATCAACTATCCAGCCTATCCACCTGCGGTGAACAATACTAAGGCAGTTTTTGGTACTGCTCTTTATAACTCTTACACGCCACAGTATTTGGAAAGTCCGCTCTTGAAATGGGAAACGGTAAATGCCACGGAAGTAGGTGTTGAATTGGACGCGTTCGATAACCGACTACATGTGGAGGCTGCCTACTTTAATAGAACCACAAATAACTTGATGAGTTATATCACTCGCGCTGCCCTTGGATTACAGGATGAGTTGATCAACGGTGGTAGCCTGCAAAATTGGGGAGAGGAACTTTCCGCGGTTTGGAAACAAAACCTCAGCCCGGATTTGCGTGTTGACGTAGGCGGAAATATTACGTTTTTGAAAAATAAAATGTTGACCCTTTCTCCGGAATTCCCGAATGGGTTCTTATCCCGCTCGTCTCAGAATAATGGCAGTGCGGAGAGCCGCACCCTACCCGGTCAACCGATTGCTTCCTTCTATGGCTATCGTATTGCTGGCTTGTTTCAGTCCTACGCAGATGTTTTGGCTTCACCTGTTCAATCTTCTATCGGAGCTTATGGGCCTGGTGATTTTAAATTCCAACAACTCAACAAGGACGACAAAGCTGAAGGAACAGTTACGCAGAGGAGCCGTACCATCATTGGTAACCCAACTCCAAAATTCACCTATGGCGCCTATGTCAATGTAAATTACAAGCAATTTAACTTGTCCGTTGACGTACAGGGAGTTTACGGAAACACTATTTTCCGCACATGGGGTTCACTGGAATCTCCATTTCAGCGTGTGAATTATCCTGAGTTAATGATGGACCGCTGGCATGGTGCCGGAACTTCCAACTGGCAACCCATCATCAGCCAAGGACATCGCATTAATTACAATGGCTCCAATTACAACTTAGAAGATGGCAGCTATGTTCGGCTCCGCAACGTGCAACTGGGATATAATTTTCCTGCAAGTGCTTTAAGCAGAATGAAGCTCACCGCCCTACGCATGTATGTGAACTGCCAAAACTTGGTTACTTTCAAACATAACCATGGATACTCACCTGAGTACGGTGGAGATGCTACTTCCTTCGGGTATGATTACGGTGGAAATGCAATACCACGTGTTACTACACTTGGTGTAAACGTCACTTTTTAAAGGCAAAAGACATTTTAATTGATGATTATTATGAAAAGCAAAATGAAATATACTTGGCTGTTGGCAGTTGTCGCAGGAGTAGCACTCTTTGGTTGCGCCGATTTCCTGGATAGAAAACCATTGAACGCCACTCTTGATGATTTTCACCAAAGTGGCTTGGAGGGCCAAGCCCTGGGATTGTACAGCACTGCTAATACTTACGCGGGTTTGAACACCCTGCCTTGGCTTGACTTCCATAGCATCCGTGGCGATGACGAAAACAAAGGAAGTAGTCTAACAGACGGAGCGGAAGTTAATACTGAGTTCGAAACATTTCAGTACACCAAAGACGATTGGGCAACGGATACTTATTGGAATGACCACTATTATCTTGCGAATCAAGCAAGCAGGCTGATTTCTAATGCCCATGCTTTGAATTTGACAGACGAAGCCTCGAAGCGAAACATGGGCGAAGCTTATTTCTGGAGAGCGTATGCCTATTTTGATTTGGTAAAAGCATACGGAGAAGTGCCCGTGTTCAATACTTATTACAGTACCTCGGCCGGAGGTACCAAAGCAAAATCGACAGTAGCAAACGTCTATAAACAAATCGATAATGATTTGGATTCTGCATCACAGCTTCTGCCACAAACTTGGCAAACGGCAACATCTGGCTACCCCGGACGCCTGGTGATTTACACAGCTCATGCGCTTTGGGCTCAGACTTATTTGTTTAGAGGGAACTGGGCCAAGGTCATTGAACACTGCAATGCGGTAAAGAACTCTGGCGTTTATAGTCTGTTGAGCAGCTATCCCAAAGTGTTTCAGGAGGGACTGAATGGAGTCGGCAAAAACAGTTCAGAATCTATTTTGGAATTCCAGGCCTACGCAGGGCCTAATGGAACAAATGACTATGGCACCGCTTTTGGAACTTCACAAAATATCCGCCAAGGAGGTGCTTCGGTCGATTGGAATTTGGGATGGGGCTGGAATGTTCCTTCTGATAAGTTGGTGAACGATTGGGATAACAAAGACCCAAGAAAAGCGTCCACGATACTTTATTCCGGTCAGTCAGACGGTGGACCTGCTACTGGCGGCTTCGGAGCAACTATTCCTCCGTATAGCTCAACAACTCCTGGTGCCAGTGGCTTTTTGGACAGAGCTTACTGGAATAAAAAAGTGTATTCCGATCCGGCCGTGCGTCAAAGCACTGGTCAGTATGGTTCAAACGGTGGTGCCAGCTGGATCAACCACAGAGTAATACGCTATGCCGATATTTTATTAATGATTGCCGAGGCATCCAATGAAACAGGCGATTCAGGAACAGCGTTGACTATGCTTGAAATGATTAGATCGAGAGCACGTAACAGTGGAACTGATCCTACAGCTCTTCCACAGATTGTTGCCGCTGATCAGGCTACTTTGCGTCAGGCAATTAAAGATGAAAGACGCTGGGAGTTTGCTATGGAAGGGTACCGCTTTTATGACTTGGTACGCTGGGGCGATGCACCGAGCGTGTTGGGCTCATTGGGTTACGCGCCGAGGTGTGCGTATTATCCTATTCCGCAGCCAGCAATCAATCTGGCTGGAGGCACTTTGGTTCAAAATCCTAATTGGTAGAAAATAAAATTTATCATTATGAAAAAGTCACTTAGTTACATTTTCGCGCTCTTCGTTGGGTCCTTGGCTTTTTTTAGCTGCCAGGACCTTGCAAAGCCTTCTTTGGGCAACTACCCTAAAGATGCCAATGCACCTGGTGGTCCGCTTAAATTCTATGCCGCATTTGACGGTGCCACCAATAACACACTGATGAATGCCGTGGATAGCATAAAAGCTACGTTCCCGGCCAGTAATCCATTCACCACGATCGATGGTGTAAGTGGAAAAGCCGTCCAGGGTCTCAGCAACGCCTATATCAAGTTCAATAAGTTTAATGATTGGGCTGATTTTGGTAGCGTTACTATTTCTTTCTGGTCAAAAGGCGGCAGCCCTACGGTGGGCAATGAGGGCGGAAATTCACCGGAGCACGTTATTAGTTTCCCTGCAACTGATAACTATTTTCACTGGAGTGGATCAGTAATGATGCTGTTTCTTGAAAGTAATAGCACAGGCTGTCAGGTAAAATGGATGGTGGTTGATAAAGATCACAATGATAGTTGGTTTACTTGGGAGGGAGCCGATGCTATTCCTGGCGTATTGGACAATCAATGGCATCACTTCGTACTCAAATATGATGGCTCTACTAGTACTGCATCCCTCTATATTGACGGAGCTAAGAATGCTGGAACACGTACTTGGACTCTAGGAACAGGTCCTCATGGAGCTCTAAAATTGGATGCCGATTTCATTAAGGAATCACGAGTAGGAAAAGGGCCTCGTGATAATGCAAATAATGATTGGCAATCAGGCTCATTGAAAAGAGGGTTAGACCAATTAAGATTGTATGGAACTGCACTGTCAGATTCCGAGATAAGTGCACTTTACACTGGCAAAAAATAGACTATCTGAACTTTAAACTTAGGGCTGAAGATTTTTTCTTCAGCCCTTTTTATTATTAGCTTGTTGCGTTACCTTTTGATGAATTTGAGATTTCCCTTGCTGTTAATATTGGTTTGTGGATGCCTATCTTCACGATGCACAAGGTCAACTGAAATAAAGGGGCAGGAAACGAGTCATGTGTCTTTATACGCTGGTTCAATGGCCTGTAAGAACTGTCATGAAGAAGTCTATAAAAACCACCAATTAACTCCTCACCACCTCACCTCGCAACTGCCAGACTCTGCCAGTATAAAAGGCAGTTTTGAGGAAAGCAAGAATGTTTTTTTTTATTCTCCCGCCCTTTTTGTTGTGATGGACAAAGAGCACAAACAATTTTTTCAAACACTTTACTCCCGGAACGTAAAAATAAAATCAAAATCGATCGATTTGGTTGTCGGCTCCGGAGTGCGCGGACAGGCCTATCTTGCGTGGCAAGACAGTACGCTTTATCAATTACCCATCGGGTATTTCACAACGGTCAACACTTGGGCAAACAGTCCTGGGTTTTCCAACCGCCCGATTTTCAACAGGCCAATCACGTCTCGATGTTTAGAATGTCACAGCACTTCTTTTAAAAAGACTTTACTTGAAAAGTATCCTGAGCATTTTTCTAAAAAGAAATTCTTACTTGGCATAGAGTGCGAAAAATGTCATGGTTCTGGAATAAAGCACGTAGATTTTCATAAGAAAAATGGGCAGGTGAAAGAAGGAAAGTTTATTGTGAGTTTTAAGAATTTCTCACGTAAACAGGAGCTGGATTTCTGCCGATCGTGTCATGGTGGAAAATTGTTGGCCAAGAAACCTGCTTTTACATTCAAGCCAGGAGATGACCTAAATCAGTATTTTAATGCAGATTCACTTCCGGCTCCTTCTACTCAATTAGATAGTCATGGCAACCAATATGGCATGCTGAGTCAGAGTAAGTGTTTTTTACAAAGTAATATGACTTGCCTTACCTGTCACTCGGTGCATGAAAATGAAAGAGGAAAAGTAGTGGAATTTTCCAACCGATGTATGAGCTGTCATAGAGAAGGGACCAAATCTCTGCCCGTCCGGCAGGCGGGCTTTTGCAGCTTTAAGAAGCTAACTGTTTCGCAGTTGAAACAAAACTGCATTCAATGCCACATGCCCGAAAAAAATTCCAACTCCATCCGCATGCTACTGCAAGGCGAAGACATCCCAACGCCTGCCAAGATGCATGTTCATCAAATAACAGTTTATCAAGATGAAGTAATAAAATATATCAATTCCATTCCGTTGAGTAAGAATTAGACATTGTTGACTATGCTGTTATGAAAAGAATTTTTTGCCATTATTTTCTGGGAGTTTTTGTGGTTACTTTTTTTAGCTGTGAGAGGGCAGCTGTAAAATCAAATTTGGAAGTTCTTGATTCTTCAATAACTCATGTTTCGTTTGAAAATAAGTTGGAGCACCGTGAAGGGTTTGGCATCCTCTATTACCTGTATTACTACAATGGCGGAGGAGTTGGCATTGGCGATATTAATAACGATGGCTTGACCGATATTTATTTTACTGCCAATAGCAAAGGACATAACAAACTCTACCTTAACCGAGGCAATTTTAATTTTGAAGACATTACAGAAAAAGCGGGCGTTAGCGGTAGTTCAGATTGGTGCACGGGTGTTACGATGGTAGATGTGAATGGCGATGGCTGGTTGGATATTTATGTGTCGGCATTCGCTAAAAACTTTGGACTTAAGGGGCACAACGAACTGTTCATTAATAAGGGTGACAACACCTTTGTGGAAAGTTCGGCTGAGTATGGTTTGAATTTTAGCGGGTACACAGTTCAATCAGGTTTTTTTGATTATGATCACGATGGTGATCTTGACTGCTTTATTCTCAACGAATCGTTGCAGCCGAATGGAAACATCGTGAATTCGAAAAACAGAAATTTGTTTGATGAAAATGCTGGTGATTATCTATTGCGAAATGACGTGAATACAAAAGGCAAATTCACTGACGTATCAAAAGAAGCAGGAATATATCAAAGCTCTCTTGGTTATGGTCTTGGGCTAGGAATTGCTGATCTGAACAATGATGGATGGGAAGATGTCTATGTAGGAAATGATTTTCATGAGAATGACTACTACTATGTGAATCAAGGAAATGGAAAGTTTAAAGAAGAGGGCGCTCAGCATTTTAAGCATTACAGTCGATTTAGCATGGGAAACGATATTGCCGACTATAATAATGATGCTCAACCAGACATCGTAACGGTGGATATGCTTCCACCGGATGAGAAAACGCTAAAGTCGTATGGAAGCGATGAACGAAACGAGATTTACAATTTCAAAATAACTAATAACGGATTTCAGAATCAGGTATCTCGAAATTGTTTGCAACGGAACAATGGAAATGGTACTTCTTTTAGCGAGGTAGCCCTGATCTCAAATGTTTCTTCTACTGATTGGAGCTGGACTCCTTTATTTGTCGACTTTGATAATGATGGCTGGAAAGATCTCTTTATTACAAATGGGATTGTTAAAAGGCCTGTTGATTTGGACTATGTTCGTTTTGTTTCGGACTTGGCAAGGAAAACAAAGAGGAATAATTCAACAGAATACGATCAACTAACATTAGATAAAATGCCCGAGGGAAGTTCTCATCCCTTTGTTTTTCAGAATAAGAGAGATCAATTTAAAGATGTCAGCGAAACGTGGGGAATAGCTGGTTTGAAAGGCTTTTATAATGGAGCAGCTTATGGTGACTTGGACAATGATGGCAACATTGACGTGGTGATTAATGCTTTAAACTCCCCGGCTGTGATTTTACGGAACACTTCACCACGAAGGAACTATGTAGGAGTGGAGCTGAAAGGCGAGGGGTTAAACACAAAAGGGGTTGGTGCAAAAGCGTATCTCTTTTATTCCGGGGTCAGCATGCAATATCAGCAATTGATGCCTACACGCGGATTTCAATCATCGACTGATTACAGATTGCATTTCGGCATTGACTCATGCCGAAATATCGACAGCGTATTGGTTGTTTGGCCCAATCAAAAATATCAGGTCATCAAAGATTGTCGAATCAATAAGGTAGTCACTGTAAATGAGAGAGAGGCCCATGGTTCTTTTCAATTCAATAAATTTTTTCCGGCACAAAAAGAGTTTTTTAATGACGTGAGCTTTCAAACAAAATGCAAGTGGAAGCACATTGAAAATGGCTACGAAGATTATAATAGGCAATACTTAATCCCGCACAAAGAAAGTACCCGAGGCCCTAAAATAGCAGTGGGGGATGTAAACAAGGATGGATTGGATGATTTCTATGTTTGCGGGGCAGCTGGAACGCCTGGAGCTTTGATGATCCAGATGGCCAACGGAAGTTTTATTTCATCCGACACAACATTGTTCAATCGCTTTAGAGTTTGTGAAGATGTTGATGCCCGATTTTTTGATGCAAATAGTGACGGCAATCTCGATTTGTGGGTCGTGACCGGAGGTAATCAAATGCCAGTTAGCCCAATATCGAATGCAGACCGATTATACCTTAATGATGGAAAGGGAAATTTTACAGTGACATTGGATGATATACCCCAACTATATTATAACAAATCATGTGTTACTGCTGCCGATATAGATCGGGATGGAGATGTAGACGTCTTTGTAGGTGTTTTGTCAGATCAACAAAGGTATGGCATTCCACAATCCTCTCATCTTTATCTTAATGATGGCAAAGGAAAGTTTATGGGAGCGGAATTGAAGCAAATCAATTTAACACAAATTGGGATGGTCACGGCCGCAGAGTTTGCAGATTTGAATCAGGATGGATGGCCGGACTTGGTTGTAGCGGGTGAATTTATGCCCGTAACAATTTATTGGAATAGGAAAGGCATCTTTGAAATGACGAAACTATCGGCCTCCAGCGGATTGTGGCAAACTTTGTATATAACGGATGTCAATAAAGACGGACGGCCCGATATTTTGGGAGGTAACTGGGGCCTCAATTCAAAATTTGCCAGCGGTAAGAATGGCCTTGTTAAACTTTACACTGCGGATTTTGATGGCAATGGAGCTATTGAATCGATTCTTTGTTACACGATAAATGGCGTTGAATATCCCTTTCTACCAAAAGATGTTTTAGAGGTTTCATTGCCTGTTTTGAAAAAAGCATACCTAACGTACAGTGAAGTTGCGGGCCAATCGGTTCAATATATGTTTTACGATTTGTTTAAAGGGTACACGGAATTGCAAGCTGAAGTTTTAGCTTCTTCCTGTTTTATAAATGAAGGAAACGAAAAATTCAAACGATCGGATTTGCCTTCCGATGCTCAACTAGCACCCATTTTTTCGTTTAGCGAGTTTGAGCAGGCCAATCAAAAATTTATTATAGCTGGGGGGAATTTTTATGATGTGATGCCTTATGAAGGCAGGTACGATGCACAACCGGTAGTTTTATTAACTTTTGAGAATAATCAGATTAAGTACGTTCATCAGACAAATCTTCTAAATATCAATGGCCAGGTCCGCGACTTGAAATTGATCAAAGGAGTTCAACGCAACAGTTTAATCGTTGCGAGAAATAACGATGAGTTAGTATTCCTTCAGTTGGGGAGCTCTTCCAAGTCAAAATAAATTGACGTTCTATTTTAGAAAGATGGCAGAAGTTGCAGAGCCGCTTCCAGAGTGATTTTTTAGATTATTCCTCTCGGATAAAATCACTTCACCATAACTTGTTGAGATAAAAGAGAAACGCCATTCTCATTAAAAGCTTCAATGGCAAAAAAATAGGATTGACCAACATTCAGTGCACGAAGGTCCAAGGTGTTGCCATCATCTGTCCACACTTGGTAGGTTTGATACAACTTGGATGATTCTATTCCCCATAAAATATTATAACCCACAGTGCCATTCACGGTCTGCCACGTAATGTGGGCATTTCTTTCATCGGCATCACGCACCACTTTTAATCCTTTTACACCATCAGGAACTTTACCCATACCTTTTCCGAAAAGCCGGATATCTGAAATGGCCAGATGAGGCGTGGGAACATATATATTTTCGAATTTTAAATAGCGTGCCTTGACTGGTTGTGCTAACTCCACATAAGCATTGGGGTGATCTTCTTTTACTTTTGATTGGTCATGGAGCATCATCCAGTTTTTTCCGTCATTGGAATAAAACATTTTGTATTGAATGTAAACTGAGGTGTCGTTTGAGAACAAGTTCGACTTATAGTCGGTATAGTTAATTTGAAAAGCCCGAAGCTCCATTTCCTTTCCCAAATCGAAAGAAAGCCATTCTCCTTTATTATTTGTTTTCGCTACCCAAAAAGTGCGCATGTTTTCATCGGTGACGTTAGCGGGTGAAAAATTTTCTTGCTGCGATGAAGCTGTTGCCGTTTTTTTATAGTTGAGTAGCATCCACCCGGCGAAGAGTTCATCTTTGCTGTTCCATTTTTTTGTTGGCAAGTAGTGCGGTAAATCACCAAACCGCGTGTTCGAAAACATCTGGTCATTCTTGTCGAAGCCTGCAGGAAACATGGCAATCCTCCGCTCGAAATTCCAATTGACAGCAACCCAAGGCGTGCCGGTGTTCCAATAGTTTCCAAAGTTGTCTTGAAAAGTATTTCCATGCCCTGCACCGGTCACAAAGCCGCCTGGCTTATACGAAACAGGATTGTAAGGAGCATAGGTGAATGGCCCCAGCGGATCGTCACCAACGTATGTGCCATTGGCATACACATTATACTCAGTGCCAGGTCCTGCATACTGGAGATAATATTTCTTCTTGTATTTGGTCATCCAGGCACCTTCAATAAACGGACGAATAGTGTCTGTATGATTTTTTCCAAATCGTTCCCATCCATGATGCTCCGGATCAAGTTTGAACAGGCCTTTGTAGCTTGTCTTGTAAGTGAGGTTTCTTTTTTTGTCAAGTTCTGCACCGTAAATCGGATGCACGTTTGAAGAGCCCCAGTACATGTACCATTTGTCTTTGCCTTCGTCATAAAACAAATCGGGATCCCACGGGCCAATATCTTTCGGCAATAGCGGAAGCCAACGGTTATAAAAAATGAGTTTACCTTTATCCGGTTCTTTACTTATAAAAATGGGCCTTTGAAGAAAGGTACTTTGAAAAAGATAGAGTGTATCGCGAACTGAGACTGCAGCAGGCGCACACATATCTTCCATAGGCCATTTATCCGGAACAACATAATTCCAATGAAGTAAATCTTTAGAGTGCCACCATCCACCTGAAATGGTGACAAATAAATAATACTCTCCCTTATGATTTACAATGACAGGGTCTGCACCGGAGCGATAAGAAATTTTTTCGTTCAGCTGCTCAAAATTGTACCGATAGTTGATATCCATCGGGTTGCAATATGTTTTTTGATAACCAGGTTGTGCCAACGAAACTTCGCAGCAGAGAATTATTGATATTAGAATGAGCCGCATGTTTTACCTCACGAATTTTTATGATGGATTCTACTTAACTATTGGCCAGTGAAATGTGCTTTTCAAATTTATCTTTTTGCCAGATGCAGAAGATTCTCTTGCCGCTTCAATGATCTCCAATACATGAAGCGCATGTTCTACATTGATCAAAGGTTCGGTGCTATTGATAAGTGATTCGCCTATTACGGTTGCACCTTGTTGCCAAACATAATTTCCTTTATCAGTGCTCAACAGCTTGGGTGGCTCATCCGAATTATCTAACACTACTCCGTTGGTTTCCCAATCGTAACCAATCAGTCGGAGGTTTCCTTTGTCGCCAAAAATCTGAATGGAATGCAACGCCTGGCTGCCTGCCTCGTGACCATGCGTATCAAAATAATTGAACCCACACATCACGTGACTGATTATTCCTTTTTCATGTTCAAGCAAAACATGCGCATTGTCTTCGGCTTCTACTTTTATTTTTCCTTTATCATCAACGGTGCGTTCCGGGGTTACGATGCTCAGCATGGCCATCACATTTTTTGCCGGGCCGAGTAGCCCGGTTAACGTAGCCATATTGTACACGCCAAGGTCAGGCATGCTGCCACCGCCTTTTTCATAAAAGAACGCACTCCAGCTAGGGCCCGTGTGTCCGTATTGTCCATGACCACTGGCTACCCTCCCGAGTTTTCCCTCTTGGATACTCTTGCTCATAAAAGCAAACTGCGGACTGTTCACGACAGCAGGTGCGCCCCAAATGCGTAAGCCTTTGCTTTTAGCCAGATCATATAATGCTTTTCCTTCTGCGTAGGTGTTAGCCATCGGTTTTTCGCTCCACACGTGCTTGCCGGCCACCAATGCTTTTTTATTGAGACCGCCATGTGCCTGCATGTCGGTGAGCGTTACCAACATATCAAAAGGCACACCTGCCAGTTGCTGATAGATGTTCGAATAGGTGGCTGCGTTCACGTTGTACTGTTTGTTCTGCGCCACTGCTCGTTCATATTTAATATCGCAGAGGCTTACAATTTCAATTAAAGATGAGGTTTGCAAATGAGGAATATACCGGTTGCTCACACTGCCGCAACCGATAATGGCAACACGTAACTTTTTATTTTCTGTGGTGGCAAAACTTTCCAATGAAGAAAGTAAAATTGAGGCGCCCGCTGCTGCAGTGTATTGCAAAAATTTCTGGCGCGAGATTGTGTTATCCATATAAAGTTTATTTTTTGATGTACGAAGATGTGAACCCCGGGTTCATAAACTTTCGACTAGAAATCACTTCAACTCAAACTCAGCCTTTTTCGTATCTCTGGAATTCGTTCCTACCATCACTTCAAATTTTCCCGACTCACTTCCAAAGACAAGATCATGGTTATAAAAAGATAAATCGGCATTTTTTAAAATGAAGGTTAGCTGTTTGGTTTCACCGGCTTTCAACTCAACTTTCTTAAAGGCTTTCAGCTCTTTCACGGGTCGCGTAACAGAACCGACAACATCATGAATATAAAGTTGCACTACTTCTTTGCCATCGCGGGTTCCGGTGTTGGCCACATCAACAGTAACAGTAATTGAATCGGCTGCAGTCATTTCAGATTTATTGAGGCGTGGTTCACTGATGGTGAACGTGGTGTAACTCAATCCATAACCAAACGGATAAACCGGTTCGTTGGTGACATCGAGATAGTTAGACTGGAATTTTTGAAACCATTTTCCATCGGCTAATGGTCGGCCTGTATTTTTGTGTGAATAATACATGGGCACTTGCCCCACGTTTTGCGGGAACGTGGTGCTTAACTTACCAGAAGGATTTACATCACCAAACAAAACATCGGCAATGGCATGGCCTGCCTGAATTCCTCCAAACCAAACATTTAAAATTGCAGGGACGTTTTCATTTTCCCATTTCAAAACAAGAGGGCGGCCTGTAAATAATGTCAAGACAACAGGTTTTCCCGTTCTTAACAATGCTGCAAGTAAATCGCGTTGTGTATCGGGAATTTGGATGTCCGACCGACTTGAAGCCTCTCCGGTCATCTCGGCCGATTCACCAATTGCTGCAATAATAACATCTGCTTGAGCCGCTATTCGCAACGCTTCATTTCTTAATTCGTCAGCGCTGCGATTATCGCGGTGAAGTCCTTTTCCAAAAGGAGTAGAATTAGTTTCCAGTGTAGCATCGATGTACAAATTAG